>Ga0208462_1000561_pt1 | contig 36010 bp, 68 predicted proteins | sample AD_SCU001_MetaG_FD_184452 | JGI IMG/M metagenome (GOLD analysis project Ga0208462, IMG submission 184452) | Active sludge microbial communities of municipal wastewater-treating anaerobic digesters from China - AD_SCU001_MetaG (SPAdes) (version 2) | ecosystem: Engineered > Bioreactor > Anaerobic...
GCTGGATGAAGGCCCTCATCGCCATCGAGGTCGTCATCGTGATCATCGTCTGCACCGTCTACCTGCTCGGGGGAAGTGGGTGAGCGACAATGTTACCGCTCCTCATCCCCCTGGCTCCTCACCTGGTGCGGGCAGCAACCGCCCCGAGACCGCAGCCGCAGGAACAGCTCCGCCCCTCCCCCTCCTCTCAGACCTCGCCGACCCCGGCCCCCGCCCGCTCTACCCCGTTTGACATTGCACTCCGGGGCGGCCTCGCCTTCGCCGGCCACCTCATCGGCTCCAGGGTGGACCTGCTCACCGCACCCACCCGCGCCGTCAACCCTTCTATCCCCCGGGCCCGGGAAGAGTTCGCCGCCCGCCCCGTCGAGATGGTCCGGGGCGCCCTCATCGGCGCCAGCCTGATCACCGGCGTCGCCGGAGGCGCTGCTCTCCTCGGTGGCGGGGGCGCCGTCGCCGCAGCAGGTCCGGCCGCGTCCGGCATCATCCGCACCGGCGGCGGCGCAGCTCTCGGGTTCGCCACCCGCACCGCTCCATCCGTCGTCCAGCAGGGCGCCACAGTGGCCGCAACCGCCGCCGGCGCCACGCTCCCGATCGCCCTCGCAAACGAGATCGGCCCCGCCTTCCCCGACCCCGGCCCGCAGTTCCCCACCGGCCGCCCCGGCCCGGAGATCAGCCCCGGCCGCAACCCCTACATCCTCGGCCCCGGCCCCATCCCTCATTCCACCTGGGACCCCGGGCAGGCTGAGTTAGGCCCCGGGGACCGGATATCTCGGCTCGAACGCATCTCTCCCCCGTCCCCGGTCGGCACCCACGAGGTCGGCCTCCACCGCGACCTCCCCGAGATCCGGCCAACCGCCGACGCATGGAGCCCCGGAGCCGCCGAGTTCCTCCAGCGCCCCCAGACGAACGCCCGGTTCCGCGCCACCGAAGCGATCCCGAGCCCATCCCCGTTCGGCCCCTCCGCGTTCCCGGACGCCTTCCCTAACGTCTTCCCGACCGGCCCCCGGGGGTACATCGCCGACGAGGACGCCCCCTTCATCCAGGCCCCGTCCCCGGAAGTCCCGGCCGTCCACCCCGGCGAAGAGACCGTCCGCTACATCTTCACGCCCCGACCGGAGACCGTCACCAAACCCGACATAGCCACCTGGACGAAGACGCTCAACCTCGCCGAAGCCGGCACCCGGGACGCAACCGCCGACCTGACCGCCGACCTCTTCACCTCCCGGTCTACCTTCGCCCCGATGACCGCCCCGCTCTCTCTGGCGATCCCCACCTCCACCACCACTGACATCACCATCCCCGAGACCGCATACCCCGACACCACCGTCTTCCAGAACCCCGCCGCAAACCCCGTAGCGTTTCCCCCGGAGTTCCCCGAAGAGTTCCTCTTCGAGACCCCCTTCATCGACCAGACCCGGCGACGGGACCGCGACCCCACGAAGAGAAAGAAGACCGGCAGCCGCGGCAGCAAAGCCGAAACCGCGTTCTGGGAAAACCTCCGGGTAGCCACCCCCCGCGAGTTCCTCGGCCTCTCCCCGGCTCCCAGAAAGAAACCCGCGAAGCGGAGGAAACGATGACCGACAAGACCCTCTATACCGAAGAAGAGACGGCAGCGATCGCCCGGTCTGCCGCCTACCGCGCCCGGCTCTCAACCGTGCTCGCCATGCTCGCCGAGACCTACCAGAACGGCCCGGAAGTAGTCCGGACCACCCTCGACGACATCCGCCGGGACTACGGCCTCACCCAGACCCCCGCACCCACTCCTCCCGGAGGCGACCGTGATGCAGAATGACCGGGCATCCGCCGGCGTCCTCGCCATCCTCGTTCTCGTCATCATCCTGGTCGGCTTCATCTACATCGCCACCGGCCCCGCCGTAGACACCCTCAACGGACAGTTTGCCGGCCAGTACGACAACCCCGTCTTCCCCGTATCCCTCGACCGGCAGAACTGCATGGCGAACCTCAACCTCATCTACGGCGCCTTCCTCGTCGTCGCTGTCATCCTCCCGCTCGGCCTCTACGCCATCGTGACCGCAAACGCAGAGAATGACGGAGACGTCTGATGATTCACAACCCCGTGCTGGTGCTGATCTGCAACATCATCTACACCATACTCGGCCTCCTCGCGGTCCCACTCGGCCTCTATGTCATCGTGACGGCAAAACCCGAAGAACATAACGGAGATATCTGAAATGAGCGATTATCCTATCGTAGTGCCGATCATCACCGGGCTCTTCACCATCATCGGCCTCTTCGCCCTTGTGCTCGGCTTCGGCCCGGTCTCCGACTGGTTCACCCTCTACATCAGCGCAGGCGGCCCCAACCCCTATGCCGACTCCTGGTATATGCTCGCCAAATTCTTCTACGCCCTGGTCATCGCCGTCGCCATCGTCGCCATCGTCTGGGTCTGGCAGAGCGTGATCGCCCGGGTGCGGTATCGGAGGGAGGTGCGGTAGATGCAGCGCAATCTCTTCCTCTGCATTCTGGTCGCGTGCCTCTTCCTCATCAGCCCGGTCACATCGTACAGTAACGAGATGAGCGAATGGATAAATACTGGGGGCCAGGGACGGTACTGGTCGTGGGGGGCCTCCTCCGGCACAACTCCAGTAGACGTTCTTCACTTTTCTGATATCACCAGAGCCAATACTCTAAACTACGTAGCTCTAGATGTCCCTAGTGCAGTTGGATCATGGAGCGAAGGATCCCACCCTATGAGTTACACGCTAGGGGGTGAGACTCATGATGGCGTTTTTTACGTCTCATATTCACGCAACGCACTGGGGAGTATTACAGGCACTCGGTTCATATTATTTTTTTACGATTGGAATATTGGATCGTTAATGGGCGCACAAGATGTTCAGATCACTCCAATCCTGTACAATGCCACCCGCCTTTATTATTCCGACCTTTACGAAGAGGACGGCACCCACTACGTACGGTTTCAGGGTTCCACCGGAGGACGCATCTATACTGATGGTTTGAAAATCAATAATGAATATATTGGGCCTCGATATACCGTCACCATCAGTTCCGGCATTGACTGGATGAACCAGATCACCATCTCTGACAGATACGGTGGATCAGATCTCGACGTGGCCCTCCAGCGAGAATACGGGACCAAAGCCTACGCCTCCACGCTAGATATCCGGAGTCCCTCCGGATCGCTCTACTCTTCGTTCGGCACCACGGACGTGAGCCTACTGTACCCAGTCGATAACGTCGTGATGGTAAACGTCACCTCTCCGAGCGGGCAGGTTTACTCCTACCCACAGAGCCTCTATACTCCCGACGAGCCGGAATACAGCCCTATGCTCTACGGCGAGGTCATCGACATCTACACCGGGGATCCCATCAGTGGCGCAACTATCACCGCGACCCAGAGCGCGATCAGCAGAACGCTCTCGACAACCTCAGATACCTCCGGGGAGTACGCCATATCTCCCGGCCCCGTCGCTGGCTACCCCATCACGATCTCAGCCAGCGCCAGTGGTTACCAGAGCGCCTCCCTCAGCTTCGCAGAAGTCCCCCGGTACTCGTCCTGGTATGTCCCCCTCCTGATGGTCCCCACCACGGCCCCCGACATCCCCACAGATCCAGAAAAATCTATGCTCTACGGCTACGTCATCACCCAGGGCAGCCAGCAGCCGATCCAGGGCGCGACCGTCACCCTCTCAGGCGTCGGCAGCACCACAACGAGCAGCACCGGGTTCTTCGTTTTCAACAACATCACTGCCGACACTTACACCATCAGCGCCTCCGCCCCCTACCACACCCCGCTCTCAGAATCCGTCACCGTCGGAGCAACCGCCACTCAGCACAACCTCGCCCTGGAAGGCACCCGCTCCCTCACCGTCACCGTCAAGGACGCCAACGACCTCACCTTAGTCCCCGGCACCACGATCACCCTCAGCGACGGCCAGACCGCCACCGGCCAGAACCCCGCGACGTTCAATGTCGATTACGGCCAGTATACCATCTCCGTCGCCGCCGAAGGCTATTACCCGGGCTCGCAGTACGTCTACGTAGACCGGACCGGCACCACCACCGCAACCGTCCTCATGACCGCCATTGCCGCAACCCCGGACCCGGCCGATCTCACCAACTACCCGCCGCACAACGTCCGGTTCCACTGCATCGACGACTACGGCGGCCCCCTCTCCAACGTCTCCGTCAGCGCAGAATACCTCGAAACAACGTCCCCGTGGTCGTGGTTCACCGACCTTCTCGGCATCCCCTCCACCGTCGCCATCAACGAAACCACCCTCGCCGGCACCACCGGCACCGATGGCAGTATCACCTTCTCCATGGTCGAGGTCGTCCGCTACGCCATCACCGCCCACGACCCCGCCTCGAACCTCAGCGTCAACTTCACCCTCTACCCGCAGGAGACCCAGTACACCATCCAGTTCCGCACCCGGCCCCCCTCAGATGCCGAGACCCACCCCCTCTACGAACTCGAAGCCGTCCCGCTCGAAGGCGACACCCAGGTCTCTCTCCGCCTCGCCTACAAGGACCGCGACAACGCCACAACCTCCATCTGGTTCTGGGTCAAGGACGGCGCCGGCGAATACGTCCACACTGACACCCTTGAACCCACCCTCCTGAACTGGACCAACACCAGCTACACCGTCGAGAACCACCCCGCCTCATACACCTGGGGCTTCGACGCCACCCACGCCACCCGGGACACCATCAGCGCCGCCAGAACCATCACCCTCCACGGCTCCGGCCGTCTCGTAGACCTCGGCTTCGAAGACGACTTCTGGTACTACCTCCTCTCGGCCATCTGGATCGTCGGCATCGGTGCCATCTTCTCCGGCTCACGGGTCCGGTTCGGCGCCATCATCATCCCGCTCATCGGCGGCGGCGTCCCCACCCTGATCGGCTGGCTCCCGGCCGCCACCGCCGGCCTCATCGGCATCCTCGTCTTCATCGGCGTCTTCGTCTACATGCGGAAATCCGAATACAAGTTGTATAGGTAGGTGATACCATGCGATTCCATGACGTCCTAACCCTGCTCACCTTCTGTGGGCCGGCCATCGCCTTAGTCAACGCCCTCGGCGTCTTCAGCCACAACTACTACGCCGCCCCCGACACCAGCACCTTCACCCTCTCCGAAATGACCTCCCTTGCGGGCCAGACCGGCCCGCTCGGCATCGGCGATTATGTCGGCATGGCGGTCTCATCCGTCCTCGGCGGCATGGGCTGGCTCCAGGACATGATCGGCACCATCGTCTTTGTCTACCCTACGATGGTCGATATCCTCCACGTCCCCGCCCCGGTCGCCGCAATCTCTCAGTGCGTGGTCGTCCTCTCCATCGTCACGTTCCTGATCCAGCTCGCCAGCAAATTCGGATGGGGGCAGGCGAAATGAGGCGCCCGGCCCTCGCCCTCCTCCTCGGCTGCCTCCTGCTCGTCGCCGGGGCCTCGGCCCTCGACGGCTACGACTATTACCAGACGATCGAGTACGCCGCCTGCGACCAAGAGACCTATCAGCAGGACATCGTGGTCCACCGCACCACCGGCACCGCGTACAACGAGACCGCCGGCGGGCTGGAGACCTGGCATATCTATGTCGGGGACCACTGCCGGGAGGATTACGGGGATGTGCGGTTCACTAACAGCACCGGGGCGGAGCTCGCGTATTATCTCTGGCCGGATTATTCGAGCAGCAGCGCCCGGTTTGCCGTGCGGCTGGAGGGTGCGGACACAGCTGGGACGCTGACAGTCTGGTATGGGAACCCGACAGCGACGACGACGAGCGACGGGGACGCCGTATATCTCTTTTTCGATCAATTCGAAGGCACTGCTCTGAATACGAGCAAGTGGGATATCACAGCAACCTCACTCACAGTATCTGGTGGGATCTGTACGATCCCTGACAGTGGATGGAAAGGTATTGCGACAAAGGCAACCTTTGGGAATGGCGTCATGGCGGTCTGCCATCATAAGGTTTATTCCTCAACGAGTACAACTAGGGTTGCGACCATGGTCGGGTTCTCCTCCCTGTCCAGTTATGACTCGGGGAGGAACATCTATTATTCCGGCGGCGGGAGCTACGAGTGGCCCGGCGGAGCATCGAAGCCCTTTGCGACTGGCGGGACTCGCGGAGTCTTCGCAAGCACGATGATCATCCGCAAGGCGGCCGCGTATGTCATGTATAATACCGCTGGAGATACCCGATCCGCGTCTGTGCTCAGCGGGAACTACCCATTCGTCATCAACAAAGCTGGCCTGGCTGAATATTATGACTACATCCTCGTCCGGGCCTACAGCGCCGCCCCGCCCGCCGCCCTCACTTTCTCCGGCGAACCCACCTTCATCGCCACCCCCACCGCCGGCCTCGCCCCGCTCTCCGTGCAGTTCACCGACACCTCCACCGGCGGCCCCACATCATGGCTCTGGACCTTCGGGGACGGCAACACCTCAACCGCCCAGAACCCCGCCCACACCTACACCACAGCCGGCACCTACTCCGTCTCCCTCACCGCCACCAACGAATACGGCAGCGACTACGAACTAAAAACCGACTACATCACCGTCTACGGCCCCATCACCGCACAGTTCACCACCAGCATCACCGGCGGCACCGCCCCGCTCACCGTCCAGTTCACCGACACCAGCGCCGGCGGCCCCACCTCATGGCTCTGGACCTTCGGCGACGGCAACACCTCCACCGACCAGAACCCGCAGCACACCTACACCGTGGCCGGCACCCACACCGTCACTCTCACCGCCTCGCACCCCTACGATAGTGACACCGAGACCAAAACCGCCTACATCACCGTCGCCGTCCTCCAGCCCTTCCCCGGCCTCTCGCTCACTCCTACCGACCTCACCGGCGACGGCCTTTACGAAGACATCAACGGCAACGGCAGGTCAGACTACAACGACCTCACCATCTTCTTCCTCAACCTCGCATGGGCCAGAGACAACGAACCAACCGAGTGCTTCGACTTCAACCAGAACGGCCGCCTCGACTACGCGGACGTCATCGCCCTCTTCCAGGTGATCAAAAATGCGTAACCTCCTCGCAACCCTGCTCCTCGCCGCCCTCCTCATCACCACGGCGAGCGCCGCGACCGTCTCCGTCAGCGACGTAACCTTCCAGAGGGACAGCACCGGGACCGCTACTATCACCCTCACCGGCGCAGACAGCGGCCTCTCCGGTTACTCCCTCACAGCCTCCGTCAGCGGCACCGCCGCCCGGATCACACAGGTAGACTTCCCCGGCTGGGCCGTCATCCACAGCGCCGGCGACCTCCCCTCCTCCTCCGTCGCCCTCGACGCCGTAGACCTCAACAACGCCGTCACCGGCCCCACAGCAACCCTCGCCACCCTCACCCTCTCCGGCATCAGCCCCGGCACCGGCACCATCTCCGTATCCGTCACCTCCATGGACGACGACGCCGGCCAGCCCATCACCCCCTCCACCGAGAGCGGCACCTACTCCGTCACCATCGCCCCTGGCGGCACCGACTACCCCCTCTGCGACGGCCTCACCATCAGCGCCGGCAACATCACCGCACAGAGCGTCCACCTCTCCGGCACCACCCCCTACCCCGAAGTCTGGATCGTCCTCGGCGCCGCCCCCGGAAAATACGGGTATCAGTCCTCAATCATCTCCACCAACACCTCAGACTACTCCGCCACCATCGTCTCCCTCCCCCTCATCGCCGGCCAGACCTACTACGCCCGGGCAGGCACCGCCGGCGGCTACTCCCCGGAGACCTCCTTCAGCCTCCCGGCCCTCACCCCCGCCCCCGTCACCACCCACGGCGACATCTTCCACACCCTCATGGCCGGCAACCTCTCCATCGGGGACGTCTGGACCGCCGAGGCCGACCTCTACGCCCGACCCTTCGGCGGCGGAGACTTCGGCCTCGCGGCGTTCATCTCCATCGTCTCCGCGTTCGTCTTCGTCATCCTCTTCCTCAGGAGTGGTGATGTGATCGTCCCGTTCACGGTCGCCGCTCTCATCGGCGGTATGCTCGTCCCCTACCTCCTCCCGCAGTTCGCGGAGATCGGGTATGCCTTCATGGTCGCGGCGATGATCGGCATAGGCTACAGCCTGTATCGGAGGTACATCTGATGACCCGGAAAAAGGATTACGTGGTAGACCTCCGGCCCCTCGGCGGCCGGGTGGTCCGGATTGACTCCCTGGACACCATCCCCCTCCCCGTCTACGACCGGCGGCAGGGGTGCTCTCTCGGCCGCTACACGCTCCGGGACCTACAGAAAAAATTCCTTTAATATATATTTTAGTGGGATACGATAGAATCTATATAGTAACAGATTCTAAATATATACTATGCGACAGAGCCCCGCACGAGAAACCTTCCTGCTCGGCAGCGTCGAATCCAAAATCCTCGAAGCAGCCACCGAGAGCGGGATCGCCTGCTCCAAGTCCGACGCCGCCCGCAAAGCGCTCATTTTCTGGGGCGAACACCACGGGCTCTCCTGTGGGAAGAGGTGAATTGAATGTCCTTCAAAAACGATGAAGCAGTTTCTCCCGTGATCGGGGTGATCCTGATGGTCGCCGTCACCGTCATCCTGGCGGCCGTCATCGCCGCCTTCGTGTTCAACATGGCAGACGACGTAGAGACAACGAAGACCGTCATGCTCTCCGCAAAGTTAGTGCCGGACGGCATCGAGTCCATCCTCCAGGGCGGATCCGGGCTGGCGCAGTTAGTGGAGATCACGTACAGCGTCAACGGGACCGAGAAGGCATCACAGACCGACAATTTCACCGTAGGGAACGTCTCGGTAATCCCCGGCGGGAAAGCGGCCCGGTTCCTCGTCGTCGGGCACTTCAGCGACGGCAGCGAACAGATCTTACTAAACAAACAGTTCTAACGGTGCAATGAACCGGAACTCCCCCCTATTTTACGTGGCCCTGCTGCTGGCACTCCTCGCCGCCGACATCTTCACAACCGTCTGGTTCACGCGGCTCGGCATGGCCGAAGCAAATTACCTCCTCGCCCCCCTCGCCGGCTCGGTCTGGATGCAGGCCATCTTCAAAGCGCCGTTTGCCCTCGCCCTCATCACCGGCACCTTCCTCTGCTCCGCCTCCTGCGACCTCCTCCGGCCCGGGTCCGGGAAATACCCCTGGCTGGCCGTGCTCGCGGTCTACACGCTCCCGCCGGTCTACAATCTCGTCCAGATTACCCAGCACGTCGCCGGCGCATTTGGGTAGGTTTATGCCTCCCCTCCGCCACCTACCTTTTATGCGAGGGGATATCCGGTCGGGCTTATCGCAGGTATCCCGGAACGCTCAGGTCTCCGGGATCATCGGCGTAGAATTGATTGTGCTGGCCGTTTTCATAGGATGGTACTTCCACTCAATCATTCTCGGAGCCGCCGCCCTGGCCGGTCCGGTCCCGCTCTGGAAATATCCCGCCGTCACAATACTGGCGGCATTCGTCCTCACCGGGGTCTGGGGATACCTCGGCTGGCTCGTCGGGACGGCCGGGTTTCCGGGCCTGGAAGCCGGGATCGTTCTGGCGGGCGTGGGGCTCCTGGTCGGGTATGCCATCCATCTGCGAGGATTAGGACTCATCCGGGGGCTAGCGTGATTACCGCCCCTTCCGCGCCCGCAGGCACACCGCGACCCCTGCCCCGGCAAGGCAGGTCAGTGCTATCAGGCTAGACCCCGTTGCCGGAGCCTCCATCTCTTTTGACAACGCGACCTCAGCCGCGGTAGGGCTGGGAGTAGATATCACGGGCTTCATCGTCTTGACAACAGTGGGAGGCAAGGGAACCGGGTTCTGCGGCGGCATCGTCCAGTGGACCGGCACCGCAGTCTGCACCGGAGCCGGAGTCGAGATCTTCACCGTTGGTATGGGCACGGGCGTCCGCATCGTCATAGGCGGGGGCTGCGGCGGGGTGGGACCAGGTGAGACCGCCCACGGCGGGAGTGTTGATGGAGGGGGCAGCGGTGGCGGCGATCGGGGTGTGGGAGGCGGCACAGGCTCAAACCCCTGCACGGGGGAGATGACGACAAACAGGGCCGCCACGAACACGAGCACAGTCAAAAAGATCCATTTATTTCGGCTCATGCTGCCCCCCAGACTCTTCTTTTAATTTTTCGATGACGTCTCGGACTATCTCTGCCCTCAAACTCAGCAAGTTTTTGCGGGTCTCATGCTCCTCCTCAAGGGTTTTCGCCTTCATGAGTTGGGCGATAAGAGCCTGATTCAGGTTCGGATACTCTCCGTTTTTCACTTTAGCCTCTAGCCATCGATAGAGGGCGTTAGGTATTCGTCCCGAGATAGCGGAGGACCCAGAGCGAGCCGGCATCGAAATCACTTGATCCTCTATAAGGGAAACCAATAATCTGATGTATGCCGGGGCATTGATATAGGAAACAATATATATGATGTATGCCCAGTGAACATCATGACAAACACTAAGAGCCACTCTGTGGCCGTGCGCCTCCCCCTACATCTCTATCGATGGTTGGAGGGTCTCGCTGGCGCAGGTCATGACTATCCTAACATAAATCAGGCCGTAATCGGGGAATTGACCCGCGCCAAACTGAATCGTGAATGGCACGATTCACTTTCACCCCGCGCACGGCCAACAGATAATAACCCCTGCCCGCCAAACGACCACATATGTCCGCGAGGTGAATCATGCCAGATGGAACAATGAAAAGTGGAGGCAGCCCCGCTCCGCGTCCCGCCAAGAACTTGGAAGGGGAAGCTGCCAACTGTCTAAGTGCTCGGGAACTTGAAATAGTTAACTCTGTTTCAGACCTGCTCGCACGTACGATCGCCTGTCAACCGCCGAACGAAGCACGCATCAGGGGGCTTGCAGCATGACCGCGCCCTCCGCGCCGCTCTACATCCGCCGGGAAGCCTACGAGGCCCTGCCGCTCCTCAAGCGTGCCTTGATCGAGCTCAAGATCCAGCAGGGCGAGATCGCGTTCATCGAGGATGTCGCCCCGCTCACGCAGCCGGCGACCGCGCAGGGGGTGCAGGCATAATGCCCCTACCTCCGAACTACCACCTGGCGGCCACACGATGTTGTGCCACCTGCAATAGGGCAGATAGAGACGTCGCCAACGGCACCCTGCATTGCAGCTGGTACGCCGGTATGCGCGTGGGACGGGGATATGTCTGTGACGATTGGCAGCCGGAGGTGGCGTGATGGCTCGCCGCACGCCCCCCACCGTCCGGGCCGCCCTCGCCGCCCTCGACACCGCCACCGCAACCGGCAAGGACCTCCCGTTCCTGTACGACGCCTGCCCGCTCTGCAACACGCCGCTCAATCAGCACGTCAGCGGCACCCTTCGCCCGCTCAGGCACTTCGACTGCCCCGTCTGCGGGTGGTGGATGATCATCAGCGCCGCCGCGATCCGTGAGGCGATCGAGGGTGCAGCCGACCCCGACAGCGACAATACCGCCGGCGGCTCGAACGGCGAAGTCTGGTTTAATGTCGAGACCGGCAAACTCATCCTGTGCCCCACAGAGTGGGACCGGAAGCACCGGCAGGAGTTCATCGCCCGTGCCGAAACCCGCGCACAGGGGGCGGTCTAGGATGCCCTGGACCTGCGAATACTGCGGTCGCGAAAACCAGAACGACGACCGCGTAGGTATGCAGGAACCCGCCTGCCTCCGGTGCGGCCACCGGCGAGGAGAGCGGGCCGCCGCCGTCAAAGACCTCCAGGCCCGGATCGCCGTCCTCCGCGAAGCGGACAGCGCCTATACCGCCACGATCCGGCACTACAAGAGTGTCATCGACGGCCTGTGGACTGAACTCCACGGGTTCGAGGACAAGCACGACACGGCCGTCAAGGAGCAGTATGAGAACTCCCTCACCCTCCAGGAAGCCGAGGGCCGGCTCCGGGTCCTGCTAGCCATCGCCCCCACCCACCGGCAGACGCCCGAGGACCAGAGCACGCTCCAGGGGGTGACGGTCTGATGTCGCTCCCGGAATGCGTCAAGCGACTCCTCCCCGATCACCCGCCGTTACAGGAGGTCTCAAATTTCCGAACCACATGGGCTGTGAAGGGGATCCCCCTCACCCCGATATTCAAGACAGCGAACACCGCGATCGCCATCTGTGACACCGAACAGCAGATCATTCCCTCCATGCGCGAGATAAGAGGGGAAGTCTGGTATTCTGTCGATCGCCTTGAAGAGGCACTAAGCATTGCCCGGCGTCTCAGAATCGATCGGGTATTTCTCTCTCAAACAGTAGTCAACGGAAAAATCAGCGCACCGCTCTCCATCATCGGCAAAGACTCCCGGATCGCAATCACAGTCGCACCTCACCTCAACTGGGATGATGACGAAGAGGACGAGGAAGATCAGGAAGACATGGAGGCGGATATCTGATGCGCTGCAAACAGTGCAATCACAAAATGCGGGTCATCAAAGGCGCCTACGCCGTCTGCCTCCGGGGCTGCGGCCGGGTCGTCTCGTTCCGCACCGGGGCAATCATCCCCGGCGACCCCATGCTCGTGGGGGTGCCGGCATGATCCCGGCCGTCCGTCTCACCCCGGAGACCCTCGCAGACTTCGAGCGCCACCTCTCGGCCCGGGGCTGCTACACCCCCGCGACCGTCCGCAACAAAGTCTCTCTCGCCAGAGCCCTGCAAACCTCAACCTTCAGTGCCACCGGGTTCCCGCTCGACGAAGACGCCGCGATCGACCGGATCCGGGACACCCAGAGCCCCGGCCGCCGCCGGCGGACCCTGAACACGACAGCGCGAGACCTGATCGCGTTCCTCCGGACGAGACACACCGCAGAGGTGGCGGCATGATCGAGGTCATCCGCTCCTCAACTGCTCTCCCCCGGACGCAGACCGTGATCCGGGCCGGGGACATCATCGTCCCCTGGACGATGCCGACCGAGCGCCAGCAGCGCCGCCGGTGGCGGTACGAAACCATCACCTCGGTCTGTGTAGAGGCTGCGGAGGCGGATGTCTGATGGCAGACATTGACGGGTTCCTCCAGGAGATCGCCGGAGCGGTCGGCACCGCCCCCTTCACCGCGGCATCGCTGGCGATGCGGGACATCTACGTCCCCCGGGGCACCACCCTGCGGCAGCTCCACGCCGCCCGCCTCATCGAGAGCGCCGGCACCGCCTGGCGTCTCGCCCCCGGAGTGGCCGCCCGCATCCAGACCAGCGACCAGGTAACCGCGTAGGGCGATCCCATGTCATCGGACATCGCGGAGCGCCCTCCGCTCACTCTCAATACCGGCCGGTGGATCTGCCGGCCGTGCATGCAGCACAAGACCCACCCCCGCTTCACTTACAGCGACACCGGCCTGAACGCCTGCCCCGTCTGCGGGGAACGCGCATGGTCGCCGGAGTGGAACCCAGAAGCGTTAGCGGAAGCGGCCCGGCGGCAGGGGGCGGCTTAATGCCCTTCTGGGACGACCACCGCGGCGGCAACCCCCTCGACGCCCTCAAGCGGGAGTATATCCTTGAGAACGTCGATCGCGGCATCGAGTACGCCCGGCGGGACATTGGCAGGATATACGAGTTCCTCCAGCACGCCGAGACCCGCCGCCGCGAACTCCTCCAGCAGGAGTATACTGACGTCATCGAGCTCCGCCGCCACACCAACTATAGCACAAAGCGCGTCGAGTACTTCGTCTCAGTGCGCCGGGAGCCGGTGATCTCCAGAGCTTCCCCGGCGAATACCTCTGGAAAGGGTCAGACGGGGCGATCGCCCAGATGATCGCAAACGCCATGCCGGCCGAGATGGCCGCCGCCATCGCCGGGGCACTCCCCGGCGCAACCACCCCGGAGGCCGCCTGACCATGCACGAGCGCCAGCAGACCTTCCAGGACCTCGCGGCGCTCCACTACGTCCAGCGTCTGAACCCCGTGCAGGTGCGGATCCTCAAACTCCTCGCCCTCGGCGACTACACCCAGGCCGAGATCGGGCGGCGGCTCAACGTCAGCAGGCAGTACGTCAACCAGATTGTCAGCAAATTCCAGAAATACAACCTCGTCAAGAAGAACGGCCGCGCCTGGACCGTCAAGTACCGCACCGACGACCGGCCCCACCGGGAAGACTACCTCACCCGGGAGAAGGCCGAAGCCGCCGCCGAGCAGGCCCGGAAGAACGGCATCTCCCCCACCATCGAGCCCACCGCCGGCAGCCCCTACAACGCCACCTACGCCGTCAACCCGGCCCTCAGAAAACAGATCGACCGCGAAACCGACTACATCCAGTACACCAACTGCCGCGTCCACAACATCCGCCGGTCCTACACCATCCTCAGACAATCCGGCCCCGTCGCCACCGACCCCCGCACCGGCTACGAAAAGAGCTGGAACATGCGGGGCGGCGCCCGCCACAAATTCTTCTACCCCGGCAAAGGCACCGCCCCGAACGTCACGATCGACGTCCACCCCGGCACCCTCACGGCCTACCCCGACCGGGGGCAGACCGTCACCGCCGAGAGCATCCAGGACGCCGAAGAACTCACCCGGAAAGCCATCGCGGATGCCATCGCCCTCTTCGTCGAAGGGCAGCGGCGCTTCGGCGTATACCTCGAAGTCACGCACGGCCGCCAGCCAACAAAAACCCACTACGGCTTCGCCTTCAGCACCGACGCCCCGCACGCTGCCGAACAAACCGCCCTCCCCGGCTTCTGGATCGACCACAGCCCCGAGAGCAACGGCGACCCCTACCACGCCGAGATCGAGACCCTCGACCCCGCCCGGGCGACCGGCCTCGACCGGGCCATCATGCAGATGCACCGGCTTGACAGCACCATCGCCGACCACATCACCGCCGCGATCCCCCAGGCCATCCAGCCGCTCACCGCCCAGCTCAACAGCATCGAGGCGGCCGTCTGCGGCGGCATCACCATGCAGCAGAAGCTCGACAACGTGACCCAGATTCTCGCCGCCGTCATGAAGCGGAACGAACAACTCTGGGACCTCGTTCTGACCAACCTTGTCCCCGGTCAAACCGGGCACGAAAACCACCCCTGCCAACCCCCCACAACGGGCGGCAACGGAGGAAGACATGCAAAGACATGATCCGAGTATCGAACCCCTGCCAGAAACGCAGGAGCAGGGCACACAGCCCTCTCTAACCTGCCACTACTGCGGCAAGCCCCTCAGATACGCCGCAGCCGTAGAAGCGTACGACCGCACCCGGAAGCGTCGCCTGCTCTTCTGTAGCGAGCAGTGCAAGCAGGCCGCCCGCAACCGCCCGGACCACTACTTCCGTTTCTCGCACAAGCGCCGCGACACGATCCGGGCGCACACCGCCGGGGCATACGAGGAGGCCGGCGATCACCGATGGGAGAACCTCGCCCGCGGTCTGACCGGGGATGGAGATGCCTGATGAGGTACAAGTCCGCCCCCCGGCTCGAGTACCATCACATCCAGCCCTTAGTGATCGTCCCGCCCCCGCACAGTCCCGGAGACCTGAACCTCCGGGCAATGCGGGAGCGGAGGAGGTTACAGCCCGTCCCGAAACCGCAGCGACCGGCACCGCGCCCCTGTACCATCACCATCTTCGCCATCCCCGGGCCGGAACCGGAACCGGAACCCATCACCGTGCCCACCCCATACGGCGCAATAACGATCGACCCGACCCCCCGCTCTCCCCTGGAAGAGATCGCCCCCATGATGCCCGTCGTGGCGATAACTCAGGCGGTGGCCCGGCCGAGGGGCGCCGGCGGCCTGCGGCAAAGGATCCGGTGCTGGATGAACGGTCTTTTCGGGAGGTGCCAGGAATGACGCCCCGGCGATGCCCGCACGAGGTCCGCGAGGTCCGGGAAGGGTTCTGGATCGCGGCGGTGGACTATCGTTTCCGCTGCACCTGCCCCGACCGGGCAAACTGGAATTGTGATCAATACCTGTGCCTCTGCCCGGACCGCCGGGCGGTCCCGGTGGATTGAGGTGAAAGCATGAGACCAAAAGACGAGTTGTATCTCAAGGCGGTCGCCCGCCTGAAGCGGAGCAATGACGACCTAGAGCAGATCGTGAGGGCCATCCTCCTCAATCCCACGCTCCGGCAGGCAGCCACGGAAGAGTATTGCGACCTGCAGATGTGGGAGGAGGACATGGTTGCATCGGCAGCGTGCCGTAGGGCTGTGACTGACATCGAGGCCATCCTCGACTGGCCCGAGGAGTGAAGTATGGACGATATTTCCATCATCATCACAGATCAGCCCTTGGGAGCGACAGGTTACGGGACCGTCGCCGTCTCCCCAGAGACGGCCTTCATCGCCATCCTGTTTCTAACTGTCATCTGTGGTTATGTCGGATACAAAGCGCTGATCTGGATTCTGGAAGCGATGCTGCTTCCTTACAGGTAAGGAATAGAGATGAAACTGCTTAGGTTCGTCCTTCATAAAGTCTGGGGGAGCGACGTGGCACAAGATCTCGCCCATCTGGTCCTGCTGCCGGTAGTGGTTGTGGGCTTCGTCATAATCTGGTTTCGAGACAGGTGCAAGTCTCTAATCAGGGAGTATCGAGAGTTCAACCCGGAAATGGTAGAGGAGTGACGACAATGGAAAAATCCGAACTTTACAACGAGGCGTGGCGGCTGTGGGGTGGGGATATGCAACTGGATATCCTCATCGAAGAGATGGCGGAGCTGACGCAGGCCATCATCAAGACCCGGCGGCACAACGTGACCTGGAGTCACGCAGTTTTCGAGGAAATAGCAGATGTGCTCATCTGCCTGGAGCAGGTGGAAACCCGACTGAAAGCGCTGCCGACTAGCTTTGACTGGGAGACCAACTCGCCCCGGGGATATCTCTGGGACATCGTGGAAGAGCTGAAGGCAGGCAAACTCGCCCGCCTCGAAGAGCGGCTCGCGGCTGCGAAGGCAGAGATGGTAGAGGAGTGATATGACAACCTCTAGCACACCCCTCACTCACCTCTCGCTCTACTCAGGTATTGGGGGTATTGACCTCGCTGCGGAGTGGGCAGGGTTCAAGACCATCGGACAGGTTGAGAAGGACGCCTTTGCAAACAAGATACTAGCAAAGCATTGGCCGGGTGTGCCCCGATGGAAGGATATCAAGGATGTTGAAGTAGATGATGTCATTGGAAAAACTGGAATCAGATCACCGACCCTCATCTCTGGTGGCTTTCCGTGCCAGCCGTTCAGCAGCGTCGGACTCAAACGAGGCAAAGATGACCCTCGTTACCTCTGGCCGGAAATGCTTAGAATCGTGCGGGAGTACCGGCCGTCTTGGGTTGTTGGAGAAAATGTTGCTGGACTCAAAGGACTGGCACTCGACCAAATCTGCTCTGACTTGGAGGATATCGGTTACGCCTACCGGGCGTTCAGTATTCCAGCTGGAGCCGTTGGAGCCGACCAACTCCGGAGAAGAATTTTTGTGGTTGCCAACGATGTTGGCCTGCGATCTAGAGAAGCCGCTCCGCAGAAGGTGTCCGTCAGAGCGCAGCAAATCTCACGGGACAATGTTCGTTGCAGCAATGGGGGAACTGCTGTTGCCAAGCACCGAATCGTTCCGCTCTCAATGTGGACGGGAGTACCTAAACCCACAGTTAATAGAAATGGTGATGGGGTTCCCTACAGGGTGGACAGATGCGTTGCACTCGGAAACGCAGTTGTCCCTCAGCAAATATATCCAATCCTGAAAGGGATTGCGGAGATCGAACAGATGGTAGAGAACAGAAGGGAGGACTGAAAAATGGTTTACGAATTTGACGATGGAGAACTAATATCAGACCACTCTAAGTGGGTTAAAGTCTGCGACACCTGCGGAGAAGTGATTGTGTACGAAGCTGCCGACGAAGACGAGTTGTTATCGGGGCAGTACAAATGCCCGAGCTGCAAAACGACTCTCCGGTAGAGGAGTAATATGCACATTTATCAGAACGATGAAGGTGTCTTCTGCATGGCAACCGAAGTGAGATTATTACTCACCAAAGAGGCTTTAGCAGGAATTGAAGCACGGGCAAAAGACGGTGATGACCTCGCCAAGATGATCCTCGGCGGTATCGTGAAAGAAGAACAGGAACCGTATGATCCCGATGAGGATGAAGAGGATTGGTAGAAAAGGAGAAGACAAATCATGGACGATGAAACGTTTGAGATCATCAAGGCGGGCGCGGCTGACGCCCCACCGGAGCAGGCTCTATACCGCATCCAGCACACATACTCGGATGGCTCCGGGTCCCGGCTCAACGTAGATTGGGATGGGTTGCTCCGGCTGCATGAGGCGATCCATGACAGGATCGCTTTAGAGGGGCGAGTCTGTGAAACCTGTGGCACAAAGGGTTGCCACCGTCCGGCTACCTGGGAAATCGAGTGCCGAGGGGCTGGGGTTGCCAGCTGCCTGATCTACTCATGTGACGATCACTGCCCGGACCCGGCGATCCTATCGCCGCAGGACGAGATGCACAGGCTGGTAGAAAACCGCAACATAGAGCCGGAAAATGAGTTATCGAACCAAGTTCGTCAAAGTAAAGGAGATGAAAGAAAATGACATTACTCGAAGGATCTGACTGTCCAAAATGTATCTTCCACAAACACCCCAAGATAGGAGAATGCCCTATCTATGTGGCTGCCAACTACAACGAAGTTTGCCTCAGAATTGTTTGCTGTGACAATTTCAGACAGTTTACGCAGAGCCACGTTATCTTCACGCTCCGGGATCTTGAGATGGCGGAGCGCCACACTCGGGGCATTATCGGACACGAAGATATCGTTGACCGCCTCCAGTGGCTGCGTGAGAAACCCTTGTATGACCAGACCGTTACCCGCGAGGAATTGAGCGACACCGAGCGAGACCTCCTCGAAGACTACTGCCGGATAAAAGGAGAACTCATCCTTGATTCCTAAGTGGTAGAAAACAGGAAGGTGGACTGATGGAAGATGCCAAAGAACTACTGGAAAAGATCGACCGTGCATTGATGCACGCTCAGGATCTCCTTGCAGACTCGCTCGACCACCACGGTGAGCGCGATCATGCCAAGATCCAAGAGGACATACTTGCGGCAATCTGTGCCCATGCGGCCCTCGAAACAAGGCTGGTAGAGGAGAGATAGAGATGGCGAGGTGCAAATATCAGAGCACAGATGGCAAAAAATGCTTCCGCCCCGGAGCGTCATTGAGGGTCTGTTGGCCCTACAACGAGCCCCCGATACGGCGTGAGCAGTGTAAACACTTCGTGGTAGAGGAGCGATAGTATGGAACATCTAAGTCTCGGAAGACCTATCGAGGCGAGCCTCGGTCCTCGGTATCGATGCCCGGTGTGCGGCCTTGACCTCTGGACTATCCTGGCCCCCTGGACCGGGTGGCAGGAGTGGTACAGGACCGAAGACGGGCGACGGCACTATAAACACTCCTGCAACATCATGCGGGATGCCCACATCGCGTTTCGTCGGATGTTCGGGCAGGACTGGTAGAGGAGTGAAACACGATGCCAAAATGCACAACGAGAGGATGCCGCCAGCTGGCGACCTGGGAAATCGAGATCCGCCGGGCCGGAGCGAAGTACGAGACATACTACGCCTGCGACGAGCATTGCCCGGATCCGGCGATCCTATCGCCGCAGGACGAGATCCGCAGGCTGGTAGAGGGGCAATAGATGATCCATAAATGCGTGCTGTGTGGGAAGGAGGGCGAGTCCGAAGAAGAGCCTGTGGTGGGTTGGCAATATGTCGAGTGTGCCGATGGGGATATCTACCCCTATTGCCCCGATCACTCCGAGGGCGATATCCGCGCCGACCTGCTGGCAAGAGGTTACTCGGAAGGGCTGGTAGAGGAGTGAAAGATGATATTCACCGACGAGGAAGTTGAAAATATCAACAGGTATCAGCAATCCGGCAAATTCCACCCGCTAACCTGCGGGAACGGTCACGGAGACCTCATAGCAACAAATGATGGATTGATCTGCCCTGAGTGCGATTACCGGCAGACCTGGGTACATGGCTGGATTAAAAGCGGGGAATGGCCCTGGTAGAGGAGTGAAGGATGAAGGCAAAACTTAAGATCGAAGAGACCCGGGCCGGGTTCCGGTGCCGGGTCTGTGGCCGCCGGTTTAGGACCGAAGAGGCCGCGTTCGTCCACCAGTCATATGACTGCTCGCCGGATCTGCGACCGCTAGCTATCCGGTCTCATGTGGTAGAGGAGTGATGGCTAACCCTAACTCCCCTCTCTACCAGGTGGCGTTTGCGGCTCATCGGTGCGTCCGCTGCCGGACCCACTACGTCACGATCCCCGGCTCGATGTGCGGAGCGTGCGAGGACCACCTCATGAATCAGGCCCGGAAGGATGCAGTCGATTACTACATGCGGGCCGCCGGCCGGCGTCCGGGTGCTGCAATCACCGTGGGGGTGTGCCGACACGTGCAGGCCAAGCAAGCGCAGCCGGCGAACGCGACACTTGATCTATTTGGGTGTTAGTCTATCGATACGGTAGAGTAATTCCCGGACCTATCACTCCTCCCCCGAAGAATGATAGGCCAGCCCCCTTTTCTTTAAATCCTCTTTATTACATCGAAGGCGTATCAAAAGCGCCTGGAAACTGATACTATCTCTTCCGCGTCAAACTGATAGATCCTCCTGCCCTCATTGTGAGGCACCGCCGGCCCGATCGTTTCTGCACACTCACTTTTATCGAGCATCAGTATAATATTCTGAATTTGTAAACTACCCTGTTAAGATTGCTCCGTTTCACGATCGGGCAAAATCTATCATCCATATCGCTTGACACTCCGAACGCATATATATGTCAAGTGAAAACTTGTCAAGTAAAGATGCTGTTAAATTTGCTCCGTTTCAGAATCGGAGCACCAATAACATACTAGTTGACACGTTGTCAAGCACACCCCTGTTCCGGCACTTGACATTCCCGTGGATCGCCCTCGCGGGCCGGAATGAAACCCCCTCGTTCTGACCTCATCCCCCACGAGGATCCGGGCCGGCCCCGGCGCCGCGTTCCGGCGAAACCCGGCCCACTCTCACAATTTCGCACTTCACCCGCTCCCCCGCCCCTCAGCAATTTCCGAACAGATGTCAAGTAAAATACATGGGGGGTGTTAGCGGGCCGCAAACCGCCCCGATACGGCAACGGCGCACGGGGAGGGAAAAAGGGATGTCAAGCACTGTCAAGCACTTGACAGGTTACAGAACAGGGGTCGTCAAGCACTTGACAAAAGAGGGGGAGGGGATCACTCAGGCACCGGCCGGCTCACGACCACGAGGCCAACCTCCTCTTGATCTCCTCTCCCCTCTTTCTTCCTCTTGTAAAATGTCGGGAGGGCATACCCGCACACGATGGCCGCCGCCCGCTCGGACAGCCCCTTTCCCTTCCAGTGCTCGATCTTTCCCCAATCGATCTCGACCCGCTTCCGACCGATCTGTTTCCCCTGAGCCCTGGCCCGAGCCAACCCCGCCTTCGTATCCTCCTGGATCTTCTTCCTCTGGAGGTCGGCACCAAGCGTCACAGCCGAGGTGAGGAGGGGCTGAAGTTCCGGTTGAGCATTCAGGACGAACTCATCAAGTTTATTCAGCGAGATAACTTTGATACCCGCATCCTGCAGCCGCCATATCTCCTGCAGGGTCCCCTTCGCATCCCTGCCGAGGCGGGAGAGGTCGGTAACGTACAACTCCTGCACATCCCCGGTATTAAGCAGCGCGATCATCTGCTTGTACCCGGGCCGCTGTTCGGGATCCTTCGCCCCACTCACCCCTTGGTCGCGGAAGATCAGGTGTTCAGGGACCCCGACCTCCCGAAGCTGTTTGAGCTGCCGACCCATGTCCTGGCTGTCTTGCGAGGTCCGTGCGTATGCTATTTTCATACTTAGTATCAATCTCCACCTTTGATATAGTATATCTGCTATCAAAAAGCATATACGTTTCGATAGTGTACGAATGGTCGTTTGATAGAGTGTCACCGAAGGCCCACTTTTGTTAAAACTGAATTATTTGAGTGTCGGCCAAAAGTGCGGTATATCGAGATGGGCGCAGGCAGAACCTAGATGTGATCCGGACGGTTCACTTTTACCACAAAACAGAACCCTGTTTTACCCTCTCAGGAAGGAACCAAATCAGAAAAGGACAATCTCTTATCGGGACACCCAGAGATAAAGGTTTTGGAATCGGAGAGGAAAGGTAATATATTATGCGTGTGTATGTGTGTGTGTATGCAATCAAAGAAACCAAAGTGTCCGCGCTGTGAAAGTGGGACTGTGTATGTCCGGAAGGACGGATCGCTTGTGTGCCGCCGATGTGGATACGATTCAACGAGGGATGAGCATGAAGATAAGGATCAGTAAGATCGACGACTCAGCCTTCACCGTCCGGGAGAAGTTAAACCAAGAGCCGCTCGATGAGCTGAAAGAATCGCTCAAAGAGGATGGCCAGTGGGACCCGATCATCGTCCGGCAGAAGGGGGAGCGATACGAGGTCATCGCCGGACACCGCCGCGTGCAGGCCGCTAAGGAATTGGGGTGGGTTGAGATCGACGCGACGGTTAGGGATATTGATGAGACCGAAGCGTTGTTCCTTGCGCTGAAAACAAACCTAATTCGCGAAGAGATGTCTCCAAGGGAGCAGGGTAAAGTACTTCATCAGATTGTCACCATACTCGATATCAGCCAAAGGGAACTTGCTCGGAGAATTGGAAAAGGGGAAACGTGGGTGAGAGATAGGATAAAATCTGCCATTGATCTTCATCCTGATGTGATCAAGGCCGTCGATGAGAAAAAAATTACGTGGGCCGTCGCATCGAGAGTGATCGCCACTTTACCTCTGCGCTCCCAGAGCGCATTTTTAATATATTTATTAGATAATAAAATAACTGGGGATGACGATGCACGGAAAGCACTTCGCCGTTTCCTCAACGACACCCTCTACACGGTCGGTTATGAGGGTAAATCTCTCGACCAGTTCCTAACTATCCTCAAGACAAATAAGATCGATACTCTGATCGATGTTCGCTTCTCTGTCGAGAGCCAGTACAAACCGGAGTTCAGCGGCAACCTCCTCGCCAGGGAGCTCCAGCGGAACGGGATCAAGTATGCCCACCGGAAAGAGTTCGGGGTCCCATACGAGTGGCAGAACCCTTACAAAGAGGGGGCCATACCGTTCGAATGCCTGGATAAATATTATCGGTGGAACGTCAAGAAGAACACCGACTTTAAAGCGTTCCTCGATGGTGTCAAGGAGAACGGGAAAACCGCCCTGATGTGCTACGAGCGATATGCAACCGCAAAGAGGGAACAGACCATATCCTGCCATCGGTCCATCCTAGCGGCCATCATGCAGGAGACAGGGGAGTTTAAGGAGGTCGTCCATTTATGAAGGAACGCCTCCTCCTTCTTTGCATGACATACCCAACAGAAAGCCGGAAGTATGGCTCGTCTGTGTGTATGGCTGGGATTACGGACGAGGGGGAGTTCCGCAGGATTTATCCTGTTCCATACGAGGTATTCAGAAACAGAAAAGACCGATTTAAGAAGCGCCACTACATCGAGTATGAGATCAGGGAGAAAGGGGATTACAGGAAAGAGAGTTTCAAGGTCTATCCTGAATCCATCCGCGTTCTCTCTGATGAGGTTGATTACGACGAAGGGATCAGGGTTATCGGGCAGCGACATGCCAGCACCCTGGAGGATCTTCAACTCGCATGGAAAGAAGATCGAACCTCCCTTGGAATAATCAAACCTGCCCTTCTTGATATGAAAGTGATCGGAAATAAACAATCCGATACAACTATTCAGAGCACACTCAACGACGGCGGCATAATGCCGGAAATGCTCAAACACTCCTTTATCTACCACTTCCATTGCTCTGAATCATGCAGCTACATCCATAAGTGCAGTTGTCTGGACACTGAGATCGGGCAACTCTACAGGAAATTAAAGAAAGTCAATTCACTCGACCTTGCAGCCGCAAAAGTAAAAGACCGTTTTGTCACGTGGATGAAGGAGACTCGTGAGCCCTACTTCATGATGGGCACCCACTCCTACCACCCCAATAAATGGATGGTGATCTCCGTGCTCTACCCGAAGAAGAGAAATCAAACTTCTTTGGGTGTGTTCGGCGGGGGGTGATAAACTATGGGTAATATAACCTTATCAGAAGCGGATCTACTATGACAGGTAACAACCGAAAGATCGCACAGTTGAAAACTTACTTTTGCTAAAACAAGGGTGCTTTCGACGACGCCGATTGAAGAAAATTTGAGAATGTCGACAGGGGCGGTACGGCATCCCGGCAAATTTGCCGGGAGGCTGGATCCAGTCTGCGCGCAACCACTCAATACTCCTCGTCCCCCCCGCTCCACCGGGGGCACTCCGGGTGTTGCTCAAAGAGTGGAAGGGGGGCCAGGCAACCCCCACACAACCAGAAACGCTCCGCATCGAGAACGACGGCCCCGATATCGCCGAAACGAACTACTGGGAAACAGAGTGGGCCGATCGAGGCATCATCACGCTCTCCCTCAACGCCCGCACGTTCCGGATCCTCCTCCCGGACAGCATGGCCGGGCAGGTCGCCGACATGCGGACCGGGAAGACCATCATCATCTCGAAGGGCACCATCTCCAAAGGAAAGCACCGGGGGAAACTCGGGTATGAAGTGCTCTTCGACGACGGCACCGATACCCCGTACTCCCTCCTCCTTGATGGTCAGCAGATGGTCAGCCCACACCCGGCCGACAGCGAGCACGGGCAGGAGGTCCGGGTCTCCGTCTGGACCCGAGGCCCTCGGCGCGTGCTTGACGCCCCCGCCCGGTTCCGGGTCGTCTCCCGGTTGCCCTGCCTGCAGCCATGGGCGCAAGAGAAAGATTAAATGCCAACAAAATCAGAAGAGTATCTTGCGGTGCATAAATCCTCCCCGAAAAGGATGAGGCCGCCTTGAGTGCGGGTGGGACGAAGTAGGGGAGGGAGTGCCGGCAATTTTACTACCCTCAAACGCCGCTGCCAAAAACCTCTGCATTTTTCCCACATTTTGGGCAAGGGACGGTATCTAGATCCTCCTGGCCGTCCGCCAGTCGGTACGAATGGTAGATCTCACATCTCTTGCAGTATACCACTCGATTCAGGGGATCCTCCTCTAGAAACCGAATTAATTTCTCCCCCTCTTTCACTCCTGCATACTGTCGGGCGCTCCCTCGCTTGACGAGCGCCCGAAACTCAGGATCACTCACATACCTGTTGCGCCGGTACTCGCCGACGCATTCGCGGCACCATGACGATCTGACCACCGTGTGCCCTTTTCGGGGGCTAAACTCGCTAATGGGTCGCTCCCGCCCACACCGGGTACAGGTTTTCGTCTCCATAGCGTCCCCTCAATCACGCCCCTCCGCCCCGCCTTGCGCCATCTCCGCGAGGGTGATCTCGCACTTGTCGAGATACACCGTGATATGACAGGCCGGGCAGGTCGTCCGGTACTGCGACCCTCCGCGATACGTCCACGCGTGACCGCACTTGTGGCATCGCAGCGGGATCCCCTTCATCCGGCGGGCGTGCTCCTCACAGGCCGCCCGCACCTCCTCGACGCTCTCCACCTCATCAGCCCCGGGACCGACCAGGGCCATCCCGCGCTTGTCTACGGCCCACACCGGATACGCAGTATCGACCCCCTCCGGGATCGGGGCGGACGGGAGCGCGTCCATCCGTACGTAGTCCTCCGCTCCCACTCTCCGGTCGGCCCGGTCGCCGATCCCATCCAGCCGCGTGAGCAGGCCCACCAGATCAGATATATCCTCCGTATCCCAGGCCCGGACCTCCTGGGCGATGATCCGGGCGGCCCGGTCGAGTACCTCAAGGTACGCGGCCCGGTCGATCCCCTCCAGGGCGAAGAGGGCCTCGTCGTAGTCGTCCTCGACCCTGACCATCGCCGAAGAGGGGATGGTCTCCAGATGTTCGGTCGCGTCCATCTCCGTCCCGATCATGTGCTCGGCGCACTCAGTCAGGGGGGCGAGCCAGAGTTCCATGAGCATCTCATCCCGCTCGCTCGCTGTGAGCGCGTCGAGGCGGGCGATCGCGTCTTCGTCAAGCGCAAGATACTCCCGCGCTTCGTCGTAGTCGAGCCGGACGCAGACCGCCGGCTCGCCGTTCCAGGTTGTTGTTTCGTGCTGCATTTTTCAATCCACTCCTCCACAAAGGAGAAATGCGGCCCCGGGCCTCGAACCCGGGCGGGGCCTGGCTACCCTCGCCGCTCAGTCTGTTTAGGGGGTGATCCCCCAGACCCGGAACCCATACTCTCTCAGCACATCCCCCCACCGGATTTTTGGCTCCTCGTCCTCGTCCCCGGTCTCCCACACGTACCGTCCATCATCTGGGGCGATTGTGTTGTGCTCGACGTACCAGGATCGCACGGGCTCAGGGAGATCCTCCCGCTGCACTAGGTCGTCCTCATCGAGATCCGGGTTTTGGGACAGGATCACATCCAGGATCGTCTCCACACAATCCGCACACTCTCCCGTCAGCATACCTCCGGTCGAGCTCATCGCCCACACGGGGTAGGACGTATCAATCCCATCCGGGATCGGGGCGGAGGGCAGGTCGTCCATGCGGACCCCGTACCGAGCCTCGTCGAGTCCGCCCCCGCCGATCTGGCTCCGCGCATCGAGCACCTCGCCCATCTCAACGAGCAGGTCGCGGAGATCCTCAACGCTCTCCGAGGGTTTCCAGGCCCGCACCTGCTCCCCCAGCCAGCACCCATACTCGTCGAGGGCCTCCTCAGTGCAGTCGATCATCTGTGCGTAGTCCGCGTAGCGCGGGACAAATCCGTTTCCAAATTCCTGCATATTTTTCATCTCCTCTCCCTCGCGGAAGAAAGCGGGGCCGGGGTCACGAACCCCGAGCCGGCCGGGTTGCCCCGCCGGACCCCGCGACGCGCTCACCACGGACCGGGGAGGTACCGGGGGAGCCCGTCCCCGCAGACGATCACGTTGTTGGGCCACTGGATCTCATTGAGGTCCAGCGGGATCGCATCTACGGGGCTCTGCCAGTCCCTCTGGGTGATCAGGGTCCCGCACTCGCCACCCTCCCACGGGTAGGCCACGAGGATTATCCCAGAGAGGCTGTCCCCGGTCCGGGGGTACTCCAGGTCCACTAGGGCCACCGCGGCCCGGTCGTCTCCTGACCCCCGGGTCCACAGGTCGCGGACCACGACCCGCGCGGGGACTAGGTCGGACCCCTGGACCTGATCCGGGACGAGGTCCCGGGTCTGATCGTAGTCGTAGAGCACCTGCTCGCTGATCAGATGGAGCAGGTCAGGGTTCCCCCGCTCGTCCTCATCGAGGAGGGCGATCCGGTGCTCGTAGATCCCGTTCAGGGTTTCGAGGTCCTCCGAGGAGTACCCCTCTGTGTTTTCGGTCGTGTACTGCATGGTCTTCATCTCCTCCCCCGAGGGGAGAAAGCGGGGCCGGGGTCACGAACCCCAGGCCGGCCGGGTTGCCCCGCCGGACCCCGCGACGCGCTTACCAGGGCTTCCGGTGGTAGGTCACCACGTAGAAGTCCTCTCCCACATGGTAGTTGAACCCCTCCTCGTCCCACTCCCCATCCTGCGCTGCGTCCGCGTGCTCGTCGGGGATGATCGCGTCCAGCATGTACCCGCGCCCGTTGGTTTCCATGTCCTCGCCGGACTGCTCCATCTGTGCGATCACTTCGCGCCCGATGTTCTTGCGGAGCTCCCAGATGTAGGGCCGGGTCCGGACCCGGTACATCGGGACACTCTCGCGGAACCCATCCTCGTTGAGCCTGACGATCCCCCAGGGCTCGACCACAAGATCGTAGATAGTCCCGTCGTCGTGTTCCCGGACCGCGTCCACAAGGGAGCTCGCGTACCACATCTCCGCACCATCATCGATCTGTACTGCATCCTCGTCCGGGATCATCTCCCGGAGCATCTCAACCGCTTGGGTCATGGTCATTTCAGTCATGTTCACAGCACCTCCGCAACCGCTTCGACGAGACACATTTTGCAGGTGTACCCCGCCCCGTTGAACTCTACCCGCATCTCCAGACCAAACTCATCCCGGATTCTTTCGGGACAATCAGAACACGTGCGGTAATTCTTGCAGATCGTGTCCCATGCTTTTCCCCGACCGTCCGTTCCCAGTTCTTTAATTTCCTGTGTGGTTGTCATAGTCTCTCTCACCTGTTACAATACATAGTATGTATGCAAACTATAAATAATTATCTATTGTGGCCCTACCTCAGTAGTACCACGAGCACCGGGCCCCCTCGCCCTCCAGGGGCCACGCGTACCGGACCCCATCGATCCGGAGGATATCTCCAGGTGTGGCCGTCCGGGTGATTGGCTCGCCCACGTAGTCCCCCCGGACCGGCCGGGCGATCCCGCACATGTGGCCGGTCTCCTCGACCGACCGCGCAACCTCTCGTACGGTTACGCGCTTGCCCTTGACCGCGATCACCTCGAAAAACTCCACGTTGGTCTGCTCGTATCCCCAATGTGTATTGAGCACGTCGCCAGGCTTGAGCGCGGGGACGTAGGCCCGCCGCTCCTCGGCCCGCTTGCGCTTGGCCTCCTCGTGTGCAGCCAGGCCCGTGAAAAACCGATCGATCTCCTGATCCATCTGCACAGAGGTCCGGAACAGATAGTTCCAGGTGGGCCGGACGGCCCGCCCCCGGTACGCTTGCGCGCACAGCCGCGCCCGGTCCACGTAGACTATCCCGGGCAGCCCGGGCCGGGTGATCTCATCGCATCCGGCCGGGACGTATCGCTGCATCAGTTTCTGCATCTCAATCCTCCCCCGGGAGCATGATCGTGATGCAGGGTCGGCCCTGCGGATCCGCTGCACCGATCTGCATCTCAAGGGTGATCGTCCTGCGCTGGGCGGCCTTCTGGATGTAGATCACTTTAAACCGCAGCCGGTCCGCGTCCGGTCTGCACCGTGCAGCCATCCGGGCCATCCACAGAGTATCCCACAGTCGCCCTTCTACACTCTGACCGTTCGGGACAGAGCGCGGGTCCGGGGTGATGTACTCATCCCAGAGGGTCCGGGTCACCGAGACCGGGATCCTGAACCCGGCCTCCCGGGCCATCTCGGACACGTCCACCTGGAACCCGTCGCGGATCGCGTCCTCGCGGGTGTATACGGATATCAGGTCTTCTTTGCTGAAGAACGGGGTTTCCAGTTCAAGGGTTGTTTGCATCGTTCCGGTCACGATCTTTCCTCTACTACATACTATGTATGTATAGTATTTATTACTTTCTATTTAGCCCAGATAAGGAACCATCTATATGATTTTTCATCGAGAAGGAGGGGGGCGGGCCACGGCCCGCCAGGGGGGTTAGACCCGCCGGCCGCGAATGTCTGACCTGTTCCGCCGGGTCTCGCTGTAGACCCGACCGCTCGCACTCCGTCGCTTGCCCGGCTGCATTGCCTTGCGGGCGGAGTCCCGCTTTACGTGCGACGTCCCGGTCTGCTTGTGGGATGCCTTAAGGACCTGGCGACCGAACTTCTTTGACCGGAGGGTTGTCTGAGAGCTCTTTTTGGCCATGGAAGTATATTGAGACAATGAAAAATATATAGTTATTTATAGTCCCCCGGCGCGGCAGGCTCCTGCGCCTCCCGCGCCTCCCCCTCCCTCCGCATCCTATCCACAATCGACAGGAACAACTCCCGCTGCACCGGGTCTTGAAGCACCCGGAGGATCTCCAAGTCCGATGCCTTCCGGTCTAGCAGCTCCGCCTCCGCCCGCGCCTCCTCCGTCAGCGGCGACCGGCACGACGGACAGTACAACGCGGTCGGCGGGACATCCGTGCATGCACACACCGGGCAGACCCCGGGCACGAACACCGGCGTCGGGCGCTCGGCCTGATCGTCCTTGATACCGGCAATCGCCAGCACCTCCCGTTCGATATCGTCCCTGCTCATGTGTACGTAGCACTCGATCATCGAGGAGCGATGCCCCCACCCGATCTGACCGAGCGTCGTCTCCGACATCCCCCGGCGGACAAACTCCGTCAGTCGGGCATGTCGCAGGACGTGCCAGCCTAACTTATCCGCGATCTCCCCGTGCCCCTGGTCCCTCAGCCGCTTCCGGATCTTCTTCAGGACGTACTGGAACCCGCTATACATGTACGGCTCCAGGTCCTTCGTGATGAACACGAAGTTCTCCCCCGTCGCGTCCCCCGGGTAATCGTTCCGCCAGGCCGTCAGGTACGACCCGCACACCGTGCAGGGGATCCGCCTTTGGTATCCGGTCTTCTTATCCGTCGTGATCGCCACGCCGTGCTTCAGCCGTGCTATCCGCCCCCACCGGAGATCCTGGAGTTCCTCGATCCGCAACGCCGCATCATACACCGTCGAGACCATCGCCCGCTCCTTCGAGTTCCCGCAGGCCCCCATCACAACAAGGATCTCCTTGTCGGATAGCATGTCGTCCGCGGTCTTCGTCGCCCGCGGCTGCCGGGGAACATCAATCTCCTTCACCTCGGACAGAGGGATATCGACGATCCCCCGCTCGACCATCCACCGCGTAAAAATCTTCAGAGTCAGGATATAGTCGTGCTTCGTGTTCTGCGAAAACGGCACACCCTTCTGGGAAACCCCGTCCGAGATACTGTTCACGCACATCATCAAGTCCAGGGCAGCCATCTCCGGGTAGGCACACGGCACGAAGTCCCGGATCCTGATCAGGTGATGGGTGTAAAGGGACAACCTTCCCTGCGAGAGCCCCTTCTTCGCCCGGCGCTCAGCGAGGAACTGTTGTATCAGCTCACTCTCTCGAGGAGACAGCCTGCCGTCATCAACCGCCTGCCGAAGGATAGACGCCCGGTACTCCGGCCGGTCGCGGTATCGAAACGTGCTCATGAAAAGGAGAATGCCTCTAGAGCCCCATAAGTGTAGTGGTCACAATCTCGTATCACTCTACGGGGGTGCGTCGAGATTGTAACCACTACACTAGTATGGCCCTATGAAAATCTCTGCGCCACAACTATAGGTCGTGGAACCTCTTTAAGGATGCCGTAGCCGTCCCGGACGGCTCCGATCCCAGAAACTATAGAGAAAATTAATAGTCTCTATAGTCCACATATTCCAGCATGGGTATCCTAGGAAATATCCGCAACTGGGCCGGTGAGCACCGTGCCCGCCGGGAGGAGGAGGCCGCCGCCTCCCGCACCCGGTCAGCCCGGGAAGCCGAACTCATCAAGCGGCACAACGTCCGCCGGGACCCGACCACCTCCGGCAGGTACATCCTCCCTCAGGGAGACCGATACATCGACGTCAACCTGAACTCAGAGGAGTCCGTCGAGAAGGCATCCGAGACCCTCGCTAGGTTCGAGACCAACCCCTGGATCGGGAAGTTCTCCCCCAAAGAACAGAAGGCCCGGCAACAGTCCTCCGGGTTCCTCGGCACACTCGCCGACGCCGGCCAGAACTTCAACTCGAGCTTCGACGCCTTCGGCGGTGCCGGCGGATCCTCCGGGCTCGGCAACCTCAACGTCAACCTCGGCGACTACGACCCCTTCGGCGGCTCGCCCGCAACCCCGAGAAAGCGCAAGTCCAGCAAGCGCAAACGCTGATCCTCTTTTCTTCCCTTTTTAAAATCCGATCACCTTTTAAAGCCCATGCCGCGCCGCGCCGCCGCCATCCCCCGGTTTTTCCCTTTTTCCTTCGCTTAATGTGCGCCATAGGTCGGCAACGGTATATATAGCAGGGGCCAACATCTATATAGTATCATGGCAGCAATCCCCAACGACTACAAAGAGGCGCTCGGCCGGGTGATCGTGCTCACCTCAATCAGTACAGAACCGGCGCAATCTCTCCGGCTCTGCCGCTCCGTGATGACACTAACATCAGCCGGCCTTAAAAAAAAGCGCGGAAAGTTGCCGCCGGACTTCATCCAGAACTTCCTCGACTGGCGTGAGGCGTGGGACCAGCAGGCCATCGCGTTTGCCGCCGACGAAGCCGCCTGGCCGCAAGTCATCGCCAAGGTCTCCGATATCCTCGACTACTTCGTCACTGTCTGCCTGGAAGAAGACCTCATCAGCATCCAGTCCGTAGACCAATACTTCTCCGATCTCTTCCTGAACCGGAAGAAACCCGCAGAGGAGGACGCAGAGAAATGACGGCCCCGGCCACCGTCGGCGAGGAGCAACTCCCCGAAGCCCTCAAACGAGTCTCGGCCGCAAAGGGCCGCCAGATGGCCTACGAGATCACCACCCACGACGACGGAGTAGCCGCATACGGCGGCACCATGACCGGCCTGGTCGGGAAGTTCGGCTCCGGCAAGAGCACCCTCATGCTCCAGTTAGCCGCCGCCTCCTCCTACGTCCCCGCACCCCACTCAAAGAACAACCCGCGGGCGACCCGCTACCCCGAAACAGTCATTCACCGCGGCCTGGCACACGACCACTGGAACTGCCTGATCCCCGAAAACTTCCAGCAGTCCTTCCCCGAAGCGCAGATCGTCAAACCGCTCCGCGTCCACGTCTACTACAAGGACCGCCGGATATGGACCGAAGAGCGCGACCGGAAGAAATACCGGATCCAGTTCAAACCGCTCGAAGAACTGACCTACTACAGCTCCCCCGAAGAGCTCTATGACAACCTGCTCCGCGGCGGCGTCAACGTAGTCTACGAGCCGAAACAGTATTACCTCCCCAAAGACGTCCTCGACCGGATCGCCGCGAACAACCTGCTCTCCACCAGGAAACGGCCGGACGGCCCTATCCGCGCCCCCTCTCCGATCTGGTGGTTCGAGTTCCTCGAAACCCTCATCCGTATCAAATACCGGGACGAGTTCTTCCTCATCGACCTCGACGAAGCGCACCAGGTCTTCCCCTCCAACTCTCGCGGGGACCTCTGGCACCTGATCGGCTGGTTCTCCGAGACGATGATCTCGTTCCGGAAGAACAACACCTCGCTGAACCTCGGCACCCAGGACACCAACGACGTAGATTACCGCGTCACCGACCGCCTCTCCTATTACATCTGGCTCCGGGGCAGCCGCCCGAAAGCCCGCGTGAGCATGGTGAACCCCCGCCTCATCGGCATCCTGCCCCGTGCAGGCTGGGCCATCCTCGAAGAGCCAAAAGAGCGGTTCGGCCGGATGCCGTTCACGCGCATCCCAAACCAGCCGCCGGTAATAAAAACCGAAGATGCACAGTCCCAAGAACCAACAGACGCCGCACGGGGCGCTTCGCGGTGTGCCGTCGCATCTAATTAGAATATAGTTCTAAATCATCTATATATACCTATATATCTTCATTTCTAACTATGCGAGGTGATATCTGATGTCCCTGATCAAGAAGTACACCGCATACGCCAAGGAGCAGCTCGCCGTCGTCCAGACCTGCGGGGCTCGCGCCGCCTTCCAGAAGCTCCGGATCGACAGCGAGGACGGTAACGTCAACCTCGTTATCGGCTTCATCGTCACCGCAATCGTCATGGCGATGGGTGTCATCATCCTGGCGAACGTCGAATCTGCAACGCCGGCGATCGACAACACGTCCGCGTGGTACACGCTCCAGCAGTCGCTCGCGACCACGACCCAGAGCGGCTACGGCCTCCTGGCGATCGTGCTGATCATCATGGCAGCGGCCGGTATCCTCGGTGTGCTGTTCCTGTTCACGCCGCGGAACAAGTAGGCGAGGTGCTTCATGCTCCTCCGACCTCTTTTTCCCCTCTGCGCTATCGCGCTTCTCCTCCTCCTGCTCACCGCACCAGCCGCCGCCGTCAACGTCACCGCCACGAACACCACCACCATCCTTCCCGCAGACGTCGCATACCTCCCGTTCGAGATCTGGCTCCCGCTTGCCATCGCCCCGTTCCTCTTCCTCTTCCTCTCGCTCTGGTCCGGCATCAGCGCTCACGATCTCTGGGCTCTCCTGGCGTTCATCTTCTCGGCAGCCGCCGCCTACCTCTCGACCGCCATCGCCTTCACCACCACGCATACCGAAGTCATCAACGGCGAGATCTACGTCGTCCCCGTCGAAATCGTCGCCCACCCCCCTTATCTCCCCTACCTGATCGGGCTCATCACCGCGATCAGCGTCGTCAACATGATCCGGGTGATCTGGGAAGACTACTTCCGTCCCGTCCGGGACGCAAAACTGATGGAAGCCGGCGAAATGCCGCCCATGAGGTGACCACTCAATGCCAATCGAAATGTCCAAAGAAGAGTATGACGCGCTGATGAAGCGGGTGAACGACCCGAACCGCCCGCTCCCCCAGAGCGGCCCCTCCATCGCCGAGCAGTCCCTCTCCATGCTCCTCGACCCCGACATCCCGGACGACGGCAGCCTCGAAGACCTCTGGCTCTTCTCCGGCGACGTCGCCCGACACGTCGAGCTCACGAACATCCCCACGCCCGAAGCGCACCGCAAGTTCCGCCGGGCCACCACCAGCATCCTCCGCGTCGCCACCTGGGACGCCAAAGACTACCTGCAGCAGCGGATGGCGAAACTCGCCTTCTGCGACATCCTCGCCGGAAAATCCATCGGCTACACCCGGCACACCCGGGAGCGGGATGCTTTGAACGAGAACCGCCTGACGCAGACCCTGCGGGACGACCGTCCCCTCCCGCCCCGGAACGACGGCGGCGGCTTCCTCTCCTTCCTCAAGCGAGGTTAACCCATGTCAACCATAACCGTTACTCCAACCGGCGCCGAGGTCGGCGGAATGATCCTCGGCCTCCCCTGGTTCATCTGGGGCTTCGTAGTGCTCGGCCTCGTCATCCTCTTCAGCAACGCCTTATGGGTCTGGTACTGGTGGACCATGGGTCCCGTCTCCGGCTACTTCCGAGCCTCCCGCACCAACACCGACCTCGGCATTGTCTGCCTCAAGAGCGGCCGGATGCGCTTCTACGCCATGGACTACATCGCCGGCATCTTCAACGCCGTAGGGCTCCCGCTCTCGTGGATCCAGCGGTCCCCCGACTCGCACCGCTTCGGCGCCGTCAACGCCAAGATCTTCCTCGACACCTGGGGTATCGCCACCGACCCGAAGCTTCAGGCCGCGGTCAAAGCCGCCATCATCGACTGGAACGAGACCCACACCGAGAGCGATCAGATCGCCGACTACGAAGACCTCTACAACCTCGTCAAGGCCGGAAAGATTGACGATCCGATCTTGATGCCGGCAGTCTGCGAAGTCCCCCTCTACGAAATCGAACGCTACCTCCCGCACATCGGTGCCGGCGACCTCGAAGGCCACATCGCCGAGCGCGTCGCCGAAGAGACCGACGACCTCAAAACCTCCTCTTGGCCCGGCTGGATGAAGGCCCTCATCGCCATCGAGGTCGTCATCGTGATCATCGTCTGCACCGTCTACCTGCTCGGGGGAAGTGGGTGAGCGACAATGTTACCGCTCCTCATCCCCCTGGCCCCTCACCTCGTGCGGGCGGCAACCTCCACCCGCCCACAGCCACAGGCACAGCTCCGCCCCTCCCCCTCTCCTCAGACCTCGCCGACCCCGGCCCCCACGCTCTCCACTCCGTTTGACATCGCCCTCCGGGCCGGCCCCGCCTTCGCCGGCCACCTCATCGGCTCCAGGGTGGACCTGCTCACCGCACCCGCCCGGACCGTCAACCCATCTATCCCCCGGGCCCGGGAAGAGTTCGCCGCCCGCCCCGTCGAGATGGTCCGGGGCGGCCTCATCGGCGCCAGCCTGATCACCGGCGTCGCGGGAGGTGCCGCCCTCCTCGGTGGCGGCGGGGCCGTCGCCGCAGCAGGTCCGGCCGCGTCCGGCATCATCCGCACCGGCGGCGGAGCCGCTCTCGGCCTCGCCACCCGCACCGCCCCCGCGATCGTCCAGCAGGGCGCCACAGTGGCCGCAACCGCCGCCGGCGCCATGCTCCCCCTCGCCCTCGCCAACGAGATCGGCCCCGCCTTCCCCGACCCCGGCCCGCAGTTCCCCACCGGCCGCCCCGGCCCGGAGATCAGCCCCGGCCGCAACCCCTACGTCCTCGGCCCCGGCCCCATCCCGCATTCCACCTGGGACCCCGGGCAGGCTGAGTTAGGCCCCGGGGACCGGATATCTCGGCTCGAACGCATCTCTCCCCCGTCCCCGGTCGGCACCCACGAGGTCGGCCTCCACCGCGACCTCACCGAGATCCGGCC
>Ga0208462_1000564_pt1 | contig 35754 bp, 32 predicted proteins | sample AD_SCU001_MetaG_FD_184452 | JGI IMG/M metagenome (GOLD analysis project Ga0208462, IMG submission 184452) | Active sludge microbial communities of municipal wastewater-treating anaerobic digesters from China - AD_SCU001_MetaG (SPAdes) (version 2) | ecosystem: Engineered > Bioreactor > Anaerobic...
ATGAATACTTGAATCCATTTGAATTAAAGAGAAAAATCAAGTATCTGCAAACTCGATTAAGGGAGGTAAGACGGAAAAAAGAACTTGACGTATTAACCTGTGAGGATAAACTAAAACCAACTAACTTTCGGAAAGAAAAGTTAGACGAGGAAATGAATGAAACATTTCATCCACATTTTTAAATGAAGCAACACGGTTAAGATTTGCTTAAGTTTGACATATGAGCATATGCTCATATAATAAGAAAGGTTACTGAGCATATGCTCATAAAGAAGGAGTAAGATATGAAAATTGCTATCAGTTCACAAGGTCCTTTGCCAGAAGATCCATTTGAAAAACGCTTTGGTAGAGCTCCTTTCTTCGTTATTCATGATACTGAAACAGGTTCTATTTCTTCTATCAACAATCACCAAAACCTTAATGCTCTTCAGGGTGCTGGAATTCAGTCAGCTCAAAATATCCTCAATGAAAACGTTCAAGTGCTCATTACAGGGCATTGTGGACCTAAAGCCTGGCAACTCCTCTCAAGAGCAGAGATCAAAGTTTACTGCACCGAAGCAAGTAGCGTGAAAGATGCTCTTGGTTTATACCTTGAAAACAAACTCAAAGCTCTCGACAATGCAGATGTAGAAAGCCACTGGCTATGAAACTTGCAGTTGCTTCAGGCAAGGGAGGTACTGGCAAAACAACCCTGGCTTTAGCCTTGGCAGAGTGCCTTGAGCACGAGGATACCTTCTTGCTCGATTGTGATGTTGAAGAACCCAACCTCCACTTGTTTTTTTCTTCCCCGTCCGTCGATAACAAAGTAGTTAGTATTTTATGTCCCAGTATTGATGAGAAACAATGCAATGCTTGTGGTCTATGCAAAGAATATTGTCAGTATAATGCGATAGTGATAGTCAAACAGAAAGCTATCGTTTTTTCAGATCTTTGCCATGGTTGCGGTGCCTGCACGCTAATATGTCCCCAAAATGCTATTCAAGACTACCCTCACCAGATAGGAAGACTTGAAATAAGCAAAAAAAACAAGTTAAACCTGGTGCAGGGAAAGATAGATATTGGCACTCCATTGGCTATACCTGTCATCAAAGCAGTCAAGAAGTCAGTCCCAAACAATGTGCCCTGGCTCATTTTAGATTGTCCTCCTGGCACTTCGTGTTCTATGATACACTCCATAGACGGAGCCGATGCAGTGATTTTAGTGACCGAGCCTACTCCTTTTGGTCTTCATGATTTGAAGCTTGCAGTCGCAACTCTTCGAAGTTTTTCTTCTGCCTATTTTGGAGTCGTCATTAATCGATGCAATATTGGAGATGAAAGAGTAAAGGACTACTGCAATCGAGAAAGTATTCCCATTCTCCTACAGATCCCTGAGTCTCGAAAAATAGCTGAAGCTTATGCCCAGGGTGTTTCACTCCTTCAAGCAATACCAGAATACAAACCCCTCATGAAGACTTTGCTTTTATCTTTGAAACAAAAGTCTGGAAAAACCATATGAAGCAAATACTTATTGCGAGCGGAAAGGGAGGAACTGGTAAAACAAGTATCAGCGCAGCTTTTGCCAGCTTGGCAAAACAAGCGGTTTTTGCTGATTGTGATGTGGATGCCTCTGATTTGCATCTCCTCCTCTCACCTGAGATACTCCAAAGTTTTTCATTTATTTCAGGAAAAGAAGCCAGCATAAATCAAACACAATGCTCAATTTGCGGCAAATGTTATCAATTATGCCGTTTTGAAGCAATAATGACTCCCGATCATGAAAACCAAAAGTACAGGGTGAATCCTATAGCTTGCGATGGCTGTGGAGTATGCGTCAAAAATTGCCCAGAGCAAGCTATCAGCTTTATCGACAAAGATAATGGCGAATACTATCATTCCCACACCCGTTTTGGTGAATTAATTCATGCCCAACTCCATCCAGGAGGAGAAAATTCCGGGAAGCTGGTAAGCTTGGTCAGAAAGAAAGCTTTAGATCTTGCAAAAGCTTCAAACCTTGAGCTTGTTCTTATCGATGGTCCCCCCGGAATTGGCTGTCCAGTGATTGCTTCACTAACTGGATGTGATCTCCTCTTGATAGTTGTCGAACCGTCTTTATCAAGTCTTCATGATGCCAAAAGATTGATCCAGCTTTCCAAACACTTTTCCGTTCCTTGCTTTATACTCATCAATAAATGGGATATCTCTCCGATCTTAAGCAAACAAATGGAATCGGAGTTCAAGAACATGAAAGTGAAAGTTCTCGGAAAACTTCCATACGATACTGAGTTTATCCGAGCTATGATGGAAGGAAAAACCATCATTGAGTATCACAAAAACGGAAAAACAGCCAGCACTCTTATGTCTGTGTGGAAAGAACTGCTTCACAAAAATGAAAATCAACCTTATTTAATAAAGAAAGAAGGTAGTATATGAAATTTGCAATCCCTTTAGCAGAAGGAAAACTGTGCTCTCATTTTGGTCATTGTGAGTGTTTTGCTATCTTGGAAACAGATAGCAGTAACGAAAAGATTTCTACGCGAGTAGATGCTGTTCCGCCTCCCCATGAGCCTGGCGTTCTTCCTCGTTGGTTGGCAGACCTAAATGTGAATGTCATTATCGCAGGGGGTATGGGCCAAAGAGCTCAACAGCTTTTCAATGAAAACAAGATCAAAGTCATTGTTGGAGCGCAAAATGAATTCCCAGAAACTCTTGTTGAGCAATATCTTGCTGGCACCCTTACTTCTGGTAGCAATATCTGTGATCATTGATCCAAATACTCTGAAAGCAAGCATTTATGCCCCATAAAAAGTGTAGAAAACTATCTGGCATACCAAGCATAAAAGGCTTTAAGCCATTAGCTCTTCCCTTGGATCTTGAGAGTGCTGTCTTGCTTGAATTGGATGAATATGAGTCTTTAAAGCTTATGGATTATGAGAATTTAATCCACGAGCAAGCTGCATCAAAAATGCAGGTCTCAAGACCCACCTTGTCACGGATTTATGAAAATGCACGTAAAAAAATTGCCAAAGCCTTTGTGGAAGGTAAAACTATTTTGATCCAAGGGGGGGAAGTATCCTCAGAACAAAATATCTTTCGCTGCAGCAAGTGTGGACAGCATTTTGAAGTTGAAGATAAGGGGGTAGAGCGTTTTTTTCTTTGTCCTTTTTGTTCTTCAGATCAAGTGGTAAACATCCAGCAATGTTTTATTAAAGGCTGTGGTTGTTGCAGAAAATGTCTAAACGAATGAAATGAGAAAAAAGAGGTAAACATGTCACTAAATTCAGTTAAAAACATCATTTTGGTTATGAGTGGTAAAGGAGGGGTTGGAAAAAGTACTATAGCTGTAAACCTTGCTTTTGGTCTTTCTCAAGAAAACAAAAACACAGGTTTGTTAGATATAGACTTGCATGGTCCTTCAGTTGTTTCCATGACTGGAATGGAAAATGAAAAAATACAAAGCAATGCAGATCATCATTTGGTGCCAATCAAAAAAAATGAATACTTACATCTGGTTTCGATTGCTTCATTGCTTGACCATCCAGATAGCCCCATCATTTGGAGAGGTCCCATGAAAATGGGAGTCATCGAACAATTTATCAAAGAAGTAGCCTGGCCTGAATTGGACTACTTGGTTGTTGACTGCCCCCCAGGCACTGGAGATGAAGTTTTAAGCATCATTCAGCTTCTTCAACAAGGAGAACAGATTAGAAACCTCTCAAGCATCATCGTCTCCACGCCTCAAAAAATAGCATATCTTGATGTCCGCAAATCGATACAGTTTGCTAAAAAGATGAATGTTCCCATTCTGGGTTTGGTGGAAAATATGGCAAGTATCCTTTGTCCTCATTGCAAAGAAAGTATCTTGTTATCAAACTCTTCGGAAGCTGAGAGAGCAGGTAGAGATTTTCAGATAGAAACGCTGGCTTCTATCCCATGGGATCTTGGAATCATGCAAGAAGGGGATCATGGAATTAAATCAAAACATGATACCGTGCTAAATCCAGCACAGCTTGCAATACAAAGCCTGATCCAGAAAGTAATTCAAAAAAATTCCTAGCTGGTCACTCCATTCTTTTCTTGCGCATTGGTATAAAAAACAACAAAAACAAAAGCCCCGCCACACTAAAGCAAAAAGCAAGCCAAAACATGCTTCGATAAGAATATAAGTCAGCAATTCTGCCTCCCAGTACAGGAGCCAAAAAAGCTGCCAATACCGTCAAGCCATTGCTTAAAGCTAGATAGGTCGGATACCGTCCTTCGGGAGCCATATCCCGAAGGATGGCCAAACCGGAAGTACCTTGCGCACTATAATACCAACCCAGAAACACAAAAACCATCAGAATAGCCCAATAAGTGCTGAAAAACAAAGCAAAAACGGAGGTCAAGCTTAACCCTATCGCACCAAAAATCAAGACGATTTTATGATGATACCGATCTCCAATGTATCCCCAAAGGAAAAAGGACATCGATTGCGACAACAAGAGAGAAACGGTCATCCAGCTGGCAGATTGATCAGGAAAACCCAGTCTTTTGACTCCATACACCACAAAAAAAGTACTTGCCATCGAACCTAAACACTGTAAATTTCTGAAAATGATGTAATTTCGAAGTTGACCATCTTTGCTGAGAAGAAGGGGAATTTTCTGATAATACTCCCAGATTTTCGTTTTTGTCTGACTGGGTTGCACAGAAGGCTCTCTGCCAAGCAGAGTCATGCCATAAGACAACATGACTGCCACAAAGGCCCAGATAAAACAGTAAAAGAAATTGGTGGGAAAGGGATAAGTCTTTAAAAAATAACCAGCCCAAAAAGATGCACCAATGCCAATCAAGCCCCCCAAACCAGAACCCATTGCAAAATACATGCCAAGAGATTTTCGGGGTGTTACTTTTACGATATAGTCCAACCAGGCAGGGGTAATGGTGCCTGAGGTGAAGGTAATTAAGATCAGACAAACAAAAGTAAATAAAATGGCTACTTGAGGATTTTCTCTTGCTACACCAAGACACAAAAGGGCTAAAATCAAAAAAGGAAGGCGTTCGATCAAAGTGATATTTTTTACAAAACGCAGTTTGTTGGGCATATTCTCGACAAATGCAGCACTAAACATACCAGGAAGTTGGTAGCCAATGAAAGCTACGCTTGGTACCAATCCAATTAAAAGATTTGACCCCCCCAGCTTTTCAATAAAGAGGGGAAGAAAGGTAACAATAGAGGCAAAAGTCATTGCAACTGTATAAAAAGCAGCATTTAAACTATTTACGGTAAAATTCCATCGATAATTTCGTATGATAACAAGTTGCGAATCTTCATTCATACAGCTTTTACATACCTTTCATACTACACAAAAAAACAAACACAACGATATAACTCATTTTCAAGACAATATATCATAGCAGAATTTTACTTTTTTTTCTGATATACATTGACAAATCGAGGTATTTTCGTTTTAATTACAGCATGTATGTGCAACAAATGATTTTTTATAAAATATCTGATACATGAGGTGTGACAGCATGAGCGTATTTTCAAGACCTTCCAAAGCTCTAAGTATGCTATTGTCTTTGATTTTTAGTATCGCTTGTATTTTACCCGCCAGTGCCCAGACCTTTGTCAGCGCTTCTCCTTTGTCTTATTCCAGCCAATCCCTGCTTGAAAATGCCCAAACGGGAGCAGGTCTGAATGGTAGCAAAATGGAATACGCCATGATGCCCACCACCACCTGGACCACCCTTCTTGCCCACCTTCCCACTGGCAATCTTGTAGTTCGTGCTGAGTTGTTCGATATACCTGGAGCAGGCATTCCATTAAAATTTGGCCTTACTTACAACTCCTTTCACAAAGACATCAATCTTGGTCTCGGAAAAGGCTGGATGAGCGATCTTCATACTTCAGCGCTACGAGACCCCCTTACCAACACCATCCGATACGTTTCACCCACGGGCACTCTACTCATATTTCCCTACTCCTCAGCTCAAAACAAATACCTTAATCCATTGGGGTTTTCAGGGCAAGCCATCTATCACTCCAACGGCAATATCAGCATTACAGATCTTAATCTTCAAACTCAGACATTCAACCCTCAGGGGCAACTCATCGAAGTTAAACAATGCAGTGGAGGATCCTATACCGTTTCTTACAACACCAATGGTCAAGCCATCTCCATGAGTGATCCCGTATCTCAGCGCAGTATTGACTTGGAATGGAACTCCGCAGGCATGCTTGTATCGGTATTAGATCCCATGGAGCACGAGTGGAAGCTAGGCTACAGCCAGGATTACCAACAACTCCTTAGCCTTCAACAACCCGAAACCCCCGAAACAGAAATTGCTAAAAGTCACTTCGAATACAACAGTCAGTCATATCTCACCAAACAAACAACCTTTCAAGAATATAATATTGCATTAAGCTATCACAGCTCTGGTTTTGCCTCTGGAAAAATCTCGGCATGGTCAGACGCCAACAATCATACCACCAGCTTTGACTATTCAAACGATATCCCAAATTATGCCAGCAAAACCACCCTCACCAACGCTGAAAATCAAGCAAGTCACTACTATATCGGAAGTTCTTCAGGAAGCATAGAACGCATTCAAGAAATCATCGACCAGGACACCATTGAAAGCAACTATACCTATGATAATCTTGGTTGGCTGTCTTCAGTAAGCGATCCTCAAGGTGAGCTTTACCTCATCTCCCGCAATGATTCAGGAAAAATCACTTCGATTATTTACCCTCCTGCTCTTCCAGGTCAGGCTTCATACATAGAAGAGTGGATCTACGACCAAGCCTCCCTCGAAGGCAAACTCATCCAACAAAGAGAAAAGCTTACTTCCACTCTTTGGGCAAGCACCTATTACTTTTACGAAGATCAGGATGCTCCATGCCTTCCTTCCAAAATGGTAAAAGCTGATGGTGTTATTGAATTGTTTGACTACAATTCACAAGGGCAAAAACTTAGCCATGTCCTGGATCCTACTGGCATGAATCGAACTAGCCAGTTTTCTTACGCTCAAAATGGCAATCTAACCCTCATGATAGACCCCGAGGGTAATGATAGAAGCTATCAGTACAATGCCAATGGTTTTCGTGTTTTAGAATTTGTGTATCAAGGATCAAACTCCCTGGGGCAGATTCAAAAGAGCATTTCCACTGATCCAAACTTTCATGGCTCTCCCCTTAAAATCACTGACAACATCAACAATACCAGCAGTAGTAACGTTTGGTCCGCTGATGGTATGCTGGTATGCAAACTGGAAGAAGACCAATGTGGAGACATTTGCTACGAATATCAGACCAGTGCCAGCAACAACCAGCAAGCTCCAATTCTCGAAATCTATCACCCCCGTCCCTGGAATGGAGGCGAATTGGAAAGAAATCCAAAACAACCAGGGTTTCTTGACCCCATCCCCCCTTTCGCTCCGCCCCCCTCCAAAATCACCTACAATAACAGCGAAGTCATGCTTTATTCCTACAACGATTTAGCTCAAGTCACCGAGATCATCAATCCCCTGGGTCAAAGCTCAAGCTTCAGCTACGATTCCCTGGGCAGAATGATATCAACACAAGCTTTTGATGGAAAGAGCACAGAATACACCTACGACAAACTCAATCAAATCCAAAGCAAAACAAGCACAGGGGAAGGCACTTGGACCTACCAAAGAGACGCTCTGGGACGCATTCTTGTCCTTGATCACCCTTCCAAAGGCTTGATCCAATACTCTTACAGCCTTCGGGGAGATCTCTTATCAGACGAGAAAGGCACCTACAGCTATGACATCATGGGACGCAAAGTATCTGCACAATATACTGGAGGAGGAACAGATCAATGGACCTATCGAGCTGACCATGAGATAGCAAGTATCAATGGTATCCCCCAGGAATACAATCAATTGAGATTGCAAACCAAGTGGTCAGATGGCACCAATCAAGCCCTTATTCAATACCGCTCTTCCGTAGGAGTGCCTACCACCATCACTGGCAGTGGACAACACGGCTCTTATAGTTTTCAATACGATAGCCTTCATCGCATGACTCAGGCTCAAGATACTTCCAAGCAAATAGGGAGCTTTCAATATCAATGGAACAATGAAAATCGTCTTCAAACTCTCAGCAGTCCTGGTCAAATCGTGCAAGAAAACTACTATACCAACAATCAACGCACTCAAACAACCCTAAAAAAAGGAAGCACCACCCTTTATTCAGCAAACGCTTCCCTAAACAACAAACTACAACTCAACTCCCTGTCATACAATCAAGCCCCCTCCTATCAAGACACCATATCCTACACCTACGACACCCTCCAACGACTTCAATCCAAACAACGCTCATCCGACATGCAAAGCGTGAACTATTCTTATCATCCCAGCCACGGAAAAATAAGCTCCATTCAGTTTTCCAACCAAGGAACTTACGCCCTTTCATACAATCCCCAAGGCTTCATTCAAAATGTTAGCTACCCCGATATGAGCAGTGAAACCTATAGCTACAACTCCAAAGGACTACTCGAGAGCATATCCCTGCCAGCCAACAAATCCTTATCTTTCTCCTGGGATTCCAAAAACCGAATTTCACAAATCTCGAGCATGGAACTACAAAACCAAAGCAATTACAGCTTCAACTACAATGCCATGGGCAAACTCACTGGCATCAGCAAAAGCATTCAGGGTTTCACGGTAGAAAATTGGCAATTTGTAAACGGATTCAAAGGTATGGAATATGCCACCCGTACAAGTATGGGCTTTCAGGATCTAAGCCTTGATTTTTCACGAGACCTTCTTGGAAGAGTAACTTCCATCAGCTATCATCAACTCGGTGGTTATAGCGGAGAGTTGATTCCCCATTACGACTACTTTGGCAATTTGGCGCAAGTGACCGATCTCAATGGCAACCTTTTAGCCAGCTTCCAATACGATATCAACCAACAACAACGCATTCAGGAATGGAACCCCCAACAGCTTCAACTCCCCTTCCAGGGATCTGCTTTCAATTTCTCAATCAACAACCTATTCACCACCAATCTCCCCAGCATCACCCTCCCCGACCATCAGGGCAAGTTTGTGCTTGGAGCCTCATGGGGAGTCATTGGGGTAGATTACGAGATTTTGAGCAATGCAAATTATGAAAACGATATCACCTGGGATTGCAATTGTGGTGACTGGAAACAGGGTAAAGGCAAGATCTCCAAAGAAGATCGAGAGGAAATCAAGAAACGTCTTCGAAAAAGAGGCTACAAAGAAGAAGAGCTGGACGGAATGATTGATGAGATGGAAGTAGCAATAAATAACTGTTGCAATAAGGATATAACTGGTATTGATGATCAGGGAAGGGAAACGATTGGCAAAGAAGCTGTTATTATTTTTACTGATGACAAGGGTGATTATGGTGATTGGCTAATGAAGTGTAATAGAAGCCCAAAATAATGAAAGCATTGACTTGGTTTCATTATTTTGTAGTACTATCTTGTCTTGCATTACTAATTTCTGGGTTCACTTCCTGTAGAAAGCCAGAAAAAGTTAAAAAAGAATCGATCTTTGATATGGTCAATAATGCCATAGGCATATCCCTTGATCCCGCCTATTTCACCATCAACACCCGATACTATGAGTGGTCCCCAAAACGAGAGGATATCGAATGGGCTTTTGGGGAAAGTAAGGAAATCGATGCTCAGACTCTGGTCTATGAAAAGCTGGGTTTAATTGTGCATTTGCATAAAGACATGGTGGAAACGCTTGAACTGCTCTATGATGCTAAAGCGGGTTCCTACCCTTGCCAAAAAGCCTTTCAAGGCATGATTTTTGTCAATGGAATGCAAATCCCCAGCACATCCAAAACAGAGCAAGTAGAAGCTCTTTTCTCCGACTTTGACATGGCCAAAGAGAAGGGAGTGCTCAAATTTGGCTCCAAGACAGAGCATATGCTATTGGTATCCAATGAATACCCCCAAGAGCTTTTGGATCAAGTAAAACAACATTATTTGGAGGATCTGAGATACAAAAAAGTCAAAGAACTACTTTTTACATTAAAAGATAATCTTAGCTACTACGATTCGCTTAAAGAAGGTTTTTACCTTGTTCCCAAGGGATATTATCCAGCCATTGAGAGTTATCTGGTCAAGACTCTGAAGGTAGAAGACTATGCCCTGATGTCAAAACGTGCTCTTCTGGTAGTTATCCACTTTGATCCTATCTCAGGCTATATTCAAAAAATCGTGGTGCAGGTGGGAGTGCACAAGAAACGTTATTTGGAGTTAACTTAGAGGTTTTGTGAAAGCTATGCTTCAGCGCTTATTCGTCATTATTTGCATGATTTTATTCTCTTTTGGCTTGCTATCCTGCAAAGAGCAGAAGGAAGTCAAAAAGAAGTCTATTTTTGATATGGTCAATTACTCCATTGGAGTATCGCTGGATCCTGCTTATTTCACCATCAATTCGCGCTACTATGAGTGGTCTCCCAAACGTGAAGCTATTGAATGGGGCTTTGGGGAAGGCAAGATGATTGATGAGCAGACCCTGGTCTATGAAAAGCTGGGTTTGATTGTGCATTTGCATAAAGATATGGTGGAAACGCTTGAACTGCTATATGATGCTAAATCTGGTTCCTACCCTTGCCAAAAAGCCTTTCAAGGGGTGATTTTTCTCAATGGAAAGCAAATCCCAAGCACTTCCAAAACAGAGCAAGTAGAAGCACTTTTCTCCGACTACAAAGGAATCAATCATAACGGAATCCTCAAATTTGCCTCCAAAACAGAGCATATGCTACTAGTGTCAAAAGAGTATCCCCAAGAGCTTCTGGATCAAGTAAAACAACACTATTTAAAAGACTTACGATTCAAAAAAGTGATAGAATTGCTTTTTCTTTCCAAGAAGACTTTTACCTCTTATGATACTATAAGAGAGGGTTTTTATGCAACTCCAAAGGGTTTCAACCCTACCATCGAAGAGTATTTAGTTAATAACCTGAAAGTGGAAGACTATGCCCTGATATCAAAACACCCCTTATTAGTTACCATTCACTTTGATCCCATCTCAGGCTACATTCAAAAAATTATAATACAAGTAGGAGTTCACAAAAAACCTTATGTGGAATTCTAATAAATGGGTTTCTAAATCCAATATGCTTCAGCGCTTATTCGTTATTATTTCCGTTATTTTTTTCTCTTTTGGCTTGCTGTCTTGCAAAGAGCAGAAGGAAATCAAAAAGAAGTCTATTTTTGATATGGTCAATTACTCCATTGGAGTATCGCTGGATCCTGCTTATTTCACCATCAATTCGCGCTACTATGAGTGGTCTCCCAAACGTGAAGCTATTGAATGGGGCTTTGGGGAAGGCAAGATGATTGATGAGCAGACCCTGGTTTATGAAAAGCTGGGTTTGATTGTGCATTTACATAAAGATATGGTGGAAACGCTTGAACTGCTCTATGATGCGAAAGCAGGCTCCTACCCCTGTCAAAAAGCCTTTCAAGGGGTGATTTTTCTCAATGGAAAGCAAATCCCAAGCACATCAAAAGCAGAGCAAGTGGAAGCTCTTTTCTCCGACTTTGATATTGCCAAAGAGGAGGGAGTGCTCAAATTTGGCTCCAAGACAGAACATATGCTATTGGTATCCAATGAATATCCCCAGGAGCTTTTGGATCAGGTAAAACAACATTATATGGATGATCTGAGACACAAAGAAGTGGAAGAGCTACGGTTTACTGCTAAAAAAAATCTAACTCACCACGAATCCCTGAAAAAGGATTTTTACCGCATTCCCAAGGGTTATTACCCCGCACTTGAAAACTATCTGACCAAAACCCTGAAAGTGGAAGACTATGCTCTGATGTCTAAAAACGCTCTTCTGGTGGCTATCCACTTTGATCCTGTCTCGGGTTACATACAAAAAATCGTGGTGCAAGTGGGAGTGCATAAGCGACGCTACCTGGAGTTAATGTAGAGGTATTGTGAAAGCTAAGCTTCAGCGCTTATTCGCTATTATTTGCGTGATTTTATTCTCTTTCGGCTTGTTATCTTGCAAAGAGCAGAAGGAAATCAAAAAGCAGTCTATTTTTGATTTGGTCAATTATTCCATTGGAGTATCGCTGGATCCTGCCTATTTCACCATCAATTCTCGCTATTATGAGTGGTCTCCCAAACGAGAGGCGATTGAATGGGGCTTTGGAGATGGCAAGATGATTGATGAGCAAACCCTGGTTTATGAAAAGCTGGGTTTGATTGTGCATTTGCATAAAGATATGGTGGAAACGCTTGAACTGCTATATGATGCTAAATCTGGTTCCTACCCTTGCCAAAAAGCCTTTCAAGGCATGATTTTTCTCAATGGAAAGCAAATACCCAGCACATCAAAAGCAGAGCAGGTAGAAGCACTTTTCTCTGACTTTGATATTGCCAAGGAGGAGGGAGTGCTCAAATTTGGCTCCAAGACAGAGCATATGCTTCTTGTCTCCAACGAATTGCCCCAGGAGCTTTTGGATAAAGTAGATCAACTCTATATGGAGGACTTACGGTTTAAAAAAGTAAAAGAGTTACGATTCGAGTCTAAAGATGATCTAAGGTATCACAATTCCCTAAAAAAGGACTTTTACCTGATTCCCAACGGTTTCTATCCCGCCCTTGAGGACTATCTGGTCAAGATCTTGAAAGTGGAAGACTATGCTCTGATGTCAAAAAATGCTCTTCTGGTGGCTATCCACTTTGATCCTGTCTCGGGCTACATACAAAAAATCGTGGTGCAAGTGGGAGTGCATAAGCGACGCTACCTGGAACTGATGTAGGAACTACTCTATGCTTTGCCAACAGGAGTATAGGGAAACTCCATGGTAAAACAGCTACCTTTTTGCGCTTCCGATTGTAGTCTGATTGTTCCTTGATGCTGTTCCATGATCTTTTTTGCGATAACAAGACCCAGCCCAGTGCCTCCAGTAGTTCTGTTTAATCCGCAGGATAGCTGGCTAAACTGCTGAAAAAGCTTGGAAAAATCTTCCTCGTTGATGCCTATGCCTGTGTCTTGAACGCTCACCAATGCTTTGTTTTGGTCCAATTTGGTGCTTACTTTGATGCCACCTTGATGAGTATATTTTATTGCATTATCCAATAAGTTTTTTAAAGCTCGGGCTACTTTATCTCGATCAAACTCGATTTCTTCCAGCATGGGGTCTTTGCTTAAGTCAAGGCTCAGTTTTTTACTTTCAGCATGGGGTCTCATTTCTTCGACAATCTGTTCAACAAGGTTGTTTAGATTGTCTGCTTTGATAATATAGCTTTCCTGCCCATCTTCAAAATCTTTGAAGATAAACAAATCATCTAAAAGACGTTGAAGTCGGAATATATTCTTGTTGAGGGTTTCAAAAACATATGTTTTCTCATCTTTTGAGATGGCTTCCTGCTCGCTATCGATTAGAATTTGTATGCCTTGTTTAAAGGAAGTAAATGGAGTCTTGATTTCATGGCAAACAGCATTGATAAAATTATCTTTTAGCACATCCAATTCTTTTTGTTCTGTGATATCGATCATGATGCCTGAGATCAGAGCTTCTTTGTTGTCTTCGTCGGTTTCATCGACTCGAGCGATGATTTCCATCCAACCCTGTCTTTGATCGGGTTTGATAAAACGAACTACAGTTTTTAGCTCGGATTTTTCACGAATAAGAGTGTCCAAGGCATAAGAAAATTGGGCATGATCGTCTGGATGCACAAAGCTAATCAGTGAGTTTTCCAAGGCCTCATCAATCGAATACGATGTGATTTCTTCCCAGGCTTTGTTTAAAAAGACCAAGTCGCCATGCTGGTTCATGCGAAACAAAACTTCTCGAATAGAATTTACCAATTGGTGATACTCTTTTTGTTTTTTGGATAGTTTTTTGTCAATCACTTCTTTTTCTTTCAGGTTTGAAAAAAACAACTTATACCATTTCGTAAGCTCTGAGATCTCGTTGTTTCCTCTCTCACTTAGATTCAAATCAGGATTTGGAATCCCCAGTTGGAAGTTTTTAAAGTGCTGGGTGATTTTGTTGAGTGGAACCAGATAATAGGTGGAAAGGAAAAGACCGAACATGATCGCCAAGATTAATAGCAGAAAAACCAAGCCAAAAGTTGTGCTTAAAATTCCAAAAGTGCGGTCATGGATGTACTGGTAGGGAATAAAACTTAAAAAAGACCAATTGGTGGATTTGAAACAGCTATACGATACAATGGAGAGCTCATGGTTGAAATCATATAGTAATTTGGATCCTTTTTCGATAATGTTGGAAAAATCATCAGCCAGTAAGATGGTTCCAATACGTTTTTCCTCGGGGTGGTACAAAATTTGAAGATTTTCATCAACTACAGCGTAATACTGCCCATAACGTTGCTCGCCTTTGAATTTGGAATGGAGGTAAATCATATCTATATAAAATAGAAGGTAGCCTTGGGTCTTGACTTTGCTGGAATCAAGGAGAGGAAGCCAGGCAATAAGTTGTTCATTGTTTTCTGTTGCATCATTGGCATTCCAAAACCATTGTAAATGCTGAGGGTTTTTTATTTCCTGAAAATTGAAGTGTCTCATAAAAATCTGATTTACAGCGCATGCCTTCTTATAATTCCCGTAAAACTCGATACCACTGCCATCAAGTCGTAGTAATTGGAGCTTTCTTACGCCTTGTTGCTCTTGAAGTTCTGAGAAGGTCTGTTGAAGTCTGTCAATGCTATGGAAACTTTCCAGATTTTTGATGTTTTGGCTTTGTTGAAGCTCCTGGATGGCTTTTGGCATATCATCGTGTTGCATCATTGAGGAAGAGATATGAGTGATGTTGCTGATAAGAAGGTCGAAAAATTCATTTTTTTCATTCATGACTGAATCGGAGTAAAGCATGATTTCTTGCTGAAGACTGTCGGTCATGTATTGATAAAATACTATCCCCATCATAGCCACAGGAATAATGACTGTGAAAAGAAAAAGTATCATCATCCGCTTGCTAATACTTTGCTTGTTTGACTTCATTGCGCATTCATGCTTATCTGCCATAGGAGTATTATATCACACAAATTAATAGAGAAAATGGAAAAAAACTTTTTTTTTTCAAAAATTCAACAACTGGAGTAAAAATAAAAAAACAGGAATACTAAGAACGCTTAAAAAAGTAGTAAGAAGTACTGATGATGCTGCTTTTTCGTAATCTCCCTTCAATTCACGAGCAAGAAACATAGCATTAAACGCTGTGGGCATGGCAGTTTCAAGAATAACGACTTGAGCAATCAGTCCTTTTAATACTGGAAAAAAATAAAAAAGCACCAAGGCAATGGCTGGAGCATAAAGCAGTCGAAAAAATGTAATTTTTAGTGAATCCACCAGATGCAGTCTGAAAGGAACTTTGGAAAGCTCTACCCCAAGAGTAAGAAGTAAAAATGGTATAGATGCTTTATAAAGCATTTCCAGCACTGAAAAAACGAGTACAGTGCCTTTAAATTGGTTGATAGCAGGAAAAAAGGTGGCTCCAAGCTGAAGCATGATACCTACTAGAAAAGCAGTCAGAAGAGGTAAACGTAAGACCTGTTGAAAGGCACTTTTTAAGGGAAGGGGTTTGGAGGAGGCAAGATAAACTCCAGCAGTGGCAGTCATCAAGTTAAAAAAGAAGACGTATTGTACTGCTATGGCAAGGCCAGCTTCTCCAAAGGCAAGTAATACGATGGGGAAACCGTAATAGCCACAGTTGGTAAACAGTGTCAGAAGAAGGAGGATCTTGGTATCTTTAATTCGAAGGAATGGAAGAAAATTTGCAAGCAGAATAGCTATAGCCAGTATTATTTTCAAGACGACAAAAACTACTCCCAAACGAGCGAGTTGGATCCAATCCAAGGGGTTGCTTCGAACCACCTGCACAGTCATAACCGGTGCAAAGAGATAAAAAGCCATTTTGGAAAGAATATTCAAGTCAAACATACGAAAATGCTTGCCGAAAGCATAGCCAACAATAATGATTCCCAATACAGGCAAGGCAATGTCAATTAACAATAAAAATATAGGTCCCATAAGGGAAAAGTATGAGAAATTTCAAAGAAAATGCAAAACTTCTTTTGATAGGAAAGCTTGTTTTTTTTTCTTTTTAAGGTATATCCATTCATTGGCTATTTATCCAACGGGGAGTGGCTCAGCTTGGTAGAGCGTGTGGTTTGGGACCACAAGGTCGGAGGTTCAAATCCTCTCTCCCCGACCATTTTATTTCTTGCTTTTTTTTCTATTTTAAACATCATAGAAGCATGGAAATGATCCTTTTCTTTGTAGTGCTTATTCTCACATTAGTCCTATTTTTTATCGACAAATGGCGATTTGATATTGTTGCCTTATTTTCTCTTCTGTTGCTGACGGTTTTGGGAATTATCCCAAGCAATGAAGTATATTCAGGATTTCAGCATCCAGCAGTGATCACAGTAGTAGCGATGCTGATAGTAAGTAAAGCTATCATGAAAACTGGTATGATGAGCAAGGTTACCAGCTTTATTTGGAAAATTTCACCCAGGGCTACGATCCACCTTCTCCTCATTTCGTTGTTTGTTGCCATTCTCTCTGCATTCATGAACAATGTTGGAGCTTTAGTGTTGGGAATTCCGATAGCTCTGGATCTATCAAAACGGGGTAAATACTCACCCTCATTGCTGATGATGCCTATCGCATTTGCTTCGCTGATAGGTGGCTTAAACACTCTCATTGGCACTCCACCCAATATCATCATCGCAACTTTCAGAGAAAGCCATTCGGGCCAGGCTTTTAGGCTTTTTGATTTCTCGCCTGTAGGTGTGGCGATTACTCTCCTGGGTATCGGGTTTATAGCTTTATTGGGTTGGCGCTTCCTACCTCTACGTGCAAAGAATCTTGATGAAGAAATGATTAGCCTCAATGATTATGTAACCGAGTTAAGAATCCCAAGAGAAAATCCACATGAAGGAAAAACCTTGTATTCTATCAAAAAGGAACTTGGCTTAAATGAATGGAATGTTTTGAGTGTATTTCGAAACCACACCCGCATTCAAACCCCTGACAAAAGGTATCATATTCGCCAGGGAGACGTTATGGTAATTGAAGCTAGTCCCGAAACCATCAAAAAGCTCATCACAGCAACTTTATGGGTATTTGAAGCTCAAAGTAGTAGATATTCCTCAGAAGTCTTGATTGATGATGATGCAGTAATTCAGGAAGTAGTGGTAATGCCAGGAAGCAAAATGACTGGCAAAACCATTCTTCAACTCCTAGTCCGAACTCACTATTCCATCAATGTCTTAGGTATATCTCGACAGGGGAAAATGCTACGTGATCGTATTGTTTCAATCAAAATAAAAGCAGGGGATGTTTTGTTGTTGCAAGGAAGCAAAACTTCCTTTCAGGAATTTTTTGAAGATATGAACTGTCTGCCATTGGAAAGCAAGTGCTGGGACTTTCCCTCACCAAAAAAGAATCCTATGCCCATTTATTGGTTCATTATCACTTTATTGCTGGTTTTAACAGGAATTCTTCCGTTTCATATTGCATTCATGATCCTGGTATTACTACTCATTCTTTTTGGGCATATCCAGCTAAATGAGGTTTATACAAGCCTTGAAGGACCTATATTGGTGCTTTTGGCAGCTATGATTCCAGTGGGAATGGCCATGCAAAGCACGGGAGGTGCTTCTTGGATAGCTGAGAAACTTCTTGTCTTATCTCATGTTCTTCCTATCCCAATGCTATTAGGAGTTTTAATGCTAATCACCATGCTTTTATCCAATATTCTCAACAATGCTGCCACAGCTATTCTTATGGCTCCAATTGCCCTTGAGTTGTCTCTTAGTTTGAATGTGTCGCCAGATCCATTTTTGATGGGGGTAGCGATTTCAGCCTCCTGCGCTTTTCTTACTCCTATCGGTCACCAATCCAATACGCTTGTGATGGGTCCAGGTGCTTATCGTTTTAGCGATTATTGGCCAATGGGTTTACCCTTGTCACTTTTTATTCTGCTTACTTCAATTCCATTTCTTATTTGGATTTGGCCTTTATAAAAAAGCATCTGCTACTATAGTTGACTTTGATAGGGTTTTTGTATAGTCTATATAGAAGTATTTTTGCGCCTGTAGCTCAGCGGATAGAGCATCTGCCTTCTAAGCAGGTGGCCGGGGGTTCGAGTCCCTCCAGGCGCGGATATAGTGATGGTGGGTGTAGCTCAGCGGTTAGAGTACTGGTCTGTGGAACCAGATGTCGGGGGTTCAAGTCCCCTCACCCACCCCATGGGCCTATAGCTCAGGTGGATAGAGCGACGGTTTCCTAAACCGTAGGCCACAGGTTCAAGTCCTGTTAGGCCCAGGTTATTGACAATTCACACGGTGATGCGCCTATAGCTCAACTGGATAGAGCGACAGACTTCGGATCTGTAGGCTGCGGGTTCGACTCCTGCTGGGCGCGTTTTTTTTAGACTTGAAAAGCAAGCCGTCTTGAATATACTAAAACGCAGTAGTTGCGTTTGGGTGGGTCGTTAGCTCAATTGGCAGAGCATCTGACTCTTAATCAGGCGGTTACAGGTTCAAGTCCTGTACGACCCAGATGCAAGCGGGAGTAGCTCAGTGGTAGAGCGCAACCTTGCCAAGGTTGATGTCGCGGGTTCGAGCCCCGTCTTCCGCTCCAGTTTTGCGCGAGGGTGGCGAAATTGGCAGACGCGCTGGACTTAGGATCCAGTGGGTAAAACCATGCGGGTTCAAGTCCCGCCTCTCGCACTTAGTTTTCTTTACGATAATCCTTACTTACTTTTATAAAGTGTTCCAGTTTTTTAATGATTGCCTTATCCATCACTTTGTGTTCCTGTCCCATAAACAATTCGAGCGCTTCTTTGACATGTTTAATGGAATAAATATGAAATTTGCCCTCAGCCACTGCTTGCACAATATCTTCTCTGAGCATTAGATTTTGAACATTTTGCCATGGGATGACTACTCCCTGAGACCCTGAAAGTCCCTCTTGAGAGCAAATATCAAAAAATCCCTCAATCTTATAATTAACTCCGCCAATGGGCTGTATATTGCCAAATTGGTCGATGGAGCCGGTAATGGCCAAATCCTGACGCAAAGGAAGACCCGATAAGCTGGAAAGGATGGAAACCAACTCTGCGGCAGAAGCACTATCCCCGTCCACTCCACCATAGCTTTGCTCAAAACACAAGCTTATACTCACGGGAAAGAGGCGATCGCTTGCATATTCACGGGAAAGATAAGCACTTAGGATAAAAACGCCCTTATCGAAAATAGGTCCACTGAGCTGGCTTTCTTTTTCAATATTGACTACATTCCCTTTACCAATGGAAGTGCTGGCAGTAATACGATTGGCTTGCCCAAAAGTATAGTCTCCAGTGCCCAGGACAGATAAACCATTGATCTGAGCAACTTGCATTCCACTTGTATCGATTCGAATGGTCTTTTGACGAATACTCTCGAATACTTTTTCCTCATAAAGGTTGGATCGATAGCGTTTTTCCTGGATCGTTTGCAGAACATGCTTGCTCTGCACTTTCTTTTTTTTATCCTTTTCGGCCCAATGAATGCTCTCAAGCACAATATCAAGAATCATGCTGAAGCGAGTGGAAAGTTTGTTTTTATCTTCCACCACTCGGGAACCATATTCAATGATCTTGGCAATAGCTTCTCCGGAAAAACTAATGGAGGAATTGTGTTGTTTGCAATGGGTGCCCACAAAGGAAGCATATAACTCCTCGGTTTCCTGGTTGCGGGTCATCTCATAATCAAACTGGCTGACAATCTTGAACAGCTTCCTAAAATCTCCATCATACTGATAAAAAAGTGAATACTCGTACTCAGTGCCAACAATGATAACCTTTAGATTCAAGGGTATAGGATCAGGCTTGAGTGAAACGGTTGGAATAATTTTGATCTGCTCGTCAAGGTTTTCGATAAGACACTGCTTGCTTTTTAAAGTTCGTTTCAAATTTTCCCATAGATAAGGAGCTGAAAGAAGGTCGGCGGCTTGTAATATCAGGTAGCCCCCATTAGCATTCAGGATGGATCCGGATCGTATCAAGCTTAAATCGGTCTGCATGACGCCATAATGCTGAATATACTCGATACTGCCGAAAATGTTGTAATAGGAAGGGTTGATTTCTCTAACTACCGGAGCTCCCTTGGTTTGAGAATGATCAATCAGCAAATTGACATGATAGCGATCGAAAAAATCATCTTTGCTTCTACTTTCTGGGGTTCCAGGAACGGCTGGAGCAGGCTTATGCTTCTGATCTTCTTTAAAGTAGCTTATATTGTTGACGATGTCTTCTTTAACAGCGTCAAGATACAAAAGAACATTCGGATTTTGTTGGTACTTGCTTTTAAGATCATCAACCAGAACATCCAAGGCAAATAGACCGATTCGCTTGTCTAGTTCAGCCAATTTTTGGCGAAGTTGACGCTCCATCTGCTGACCTTTTTTGATAGCATTGTTGATTTCCTGTTGGAGCTGGTCCCTTTTTTCATCGATATCTTCCTTAATTTTGTCATCCAGAGCTTGGTATTCTTCAGGGCTCAGGGCTTTGCCGTTCATTACAGGTACAGTAAAGATACCTTCTGGAGAGGAGTTTACCTGAAAACCGAGTTCTTCTGCAGCTTTATTTATGCTGTCTGTAAGCATACCGCTTCGTTTGCTTATCTCCGAAATGATTCGTCCTTTTTCCCGGTCATGATGCTCACTTTCAAAGGCTTTACTCACTCGCTCTTTTGAGAGTGAAATAAACTCTTCCATATCCTTTTTAAAGACTCGCCCTTCTCCAGGCTGAAGGTTGATGGCTTTGGGAAAATTGGAATTGGTGAAATTGTAAACATAGCACCAATCATCGGGTGTTTTCTGAGTTTTCGATACGATATCCAGAATTGCACGGATAGTGGAATTTCGACCTGAGCCAGTGGGACCAGTAATAAAAACATTAAATCCGTCAGCGGTAGTATGGAGTCCAGTCCAGATAGCCTGAATTCCTCTATCCTGACCGACTGTATTAATTAAAACAGGGATCTCGTCTGAGCTCTGAAACTTGAACTTATTACAATGACAAACATTGGACAAATCCTGAGGTTTTAGCTTTTCCATGCATCAGCCTCTCTTTCTTCAAGTTGATTGAAGCAATCGTATCTCAACGTAAATCTATGTTATGCTCTTTCGCTATGTTGACAACTTCTCCCAGTATTGAATTGAGCTTGTCTTTTTGTTCTTGAAAATCACTGATATCATACTCAGGACGACCCTCAACACGTTCACGATTTTCAGTACGAATCTCTTTAAAAACTTCAAGGGCTTCGCTTAGTTTTTTTAAGACTACAATTTCTTTATAGTGAGCATAATCATGAAGGTGTTCGTTGATCATCAGGTCGTATTTTTTAACATTCATTTCAGAAGTGGAAATCACATTTTGCCAAACTGATATTGCTACACTGTCCCCTTCTTTAAGAACAGCGTAAGTTTCCATGTTGAAGGGTTCTTTTTTAAGAAAATAGTACAAGTTTTCGATATCCCCGATAAAGGCATCGTGTTCTGCTCGACGGGTTTGCAATGTTTTAATGCCATACCAGGCAAGACCTGAAACGAGAATGAGACACAAACTAAGAATGAAGGCTTTGTGAAGGAAAATTTTTTGCCACTTCATACTGCTCTCCTTATATAATACAAAGTAAAAACTGCCGGAGATCGGGGTCGAACCGATATGGTATTGCTACCGCGGGATTTTAAGTCCCGTGCGTCTGCCTGTTCCGCCACTCCGGCTTTATGCTCAAGCGGGTAAAACTCCCGCACTATCCTTTGAAAGTGGTTTCCTGTACAAATTCCTTTTCCATGATTGGATCGAAATAAGTTACTTTGACTTTCCAGCCTTTGAAGTATTCTTTGGCAGGTTTACCAGAATTTTCCATATCTACAGCAACAGGAAGGGAAAGCTTGTCACTGTGATGAAGCATCAGGTGCTGCATATCCATTTGCATTTTCATCATATCGAGGAGTCCCACGCCAGGCATAATCTCAAAGCGTTCGCCTTTGGCATCAAACACTTCAACATTTAAAATCTCGATATAGGAAGAAGACTGATTACTGCTGGTTGAATTTAGATAAGCTCCTCCGCCCATAGCGGACATATCCATAATCTTGACGGAAGTTTTGACGGGTTCATCTTTGGCTTCGTTAGCAATTTTGATGGGTCGAAGAAATTCGCCTTTATTTCCAAAAGCGTCAATGGCTTCAATCTTGAGGGTGTATTCTCCGGAAATCAGTTTGAGGGGGTTGATGGTGCCTTCGATGGACTTGCCTTCATGAAGAAGCATGGAACCGAGTTTGACGCGGACAAAAACTACAGGGCTCTCGTCTTCGATGGTGCCTTGGAGAGTTAGGGTTTCGGAAATAGCTTGACCTTCTGTGGGGTTGGCAAGAGAAATCACAGGGGCTTCAGCTTCTTCGGTGAGGCCTGCTCCGCCACCTGCAGCCAACTTTTCTTCGAGATCTTCAACAAGCTCTTCCAGCGATGAAATTTTGTTTTCGAGTTGTTCTTTTTCGGCAGCATGAGCAGCTTTGAGATCTTGAAGCTCTTTCTTTAAATCTTCAACTTCTTTTTCGGAAGCTTCAAGCTTGTCTTGCATCTCTTTAGCTTTTTCGAGTATCGTTTTTTGAAGCTGGGCGAGTTCTTCGCGAACTTCAGCAAGTTTTTCTTTTAGGGCTACGGCATCGGGCACTCGGATGGTGATGGTACGAGTGGCAGCATCCCAATCCACTTTGGCTCCGAGAGCTTCAGAGATAAAGCGGATAGGTACCAGAGTACGGTTTTTGATGACAGTAGGAGGAACATCAAGGGTAACTTCTTTGCCGTTAACAGAAGCTTTGGGATTGTCGACCACCATCTTTATTTCGATTTCCTGGTCGGCAAAAGCGCTCAGGCTAAAGCAAAATACAAAAACACTAACCAAAAAACTAATTGCAATTTTTTTCATATTCTCCTCCATACAAAGAGGCGACAGTCGGATTCGAACCGACGCATAAGGATTTTGCAGACCCTTGCCTTACCACTTGGCTATGTCGCCTTAAACAAACACTACTCAAAGCGGGAGACGGGGCTCGAACCCGCGACCCTTTGCTTGGGAAGCAAAAGCTCTACCGCTGAGCTACTCCCGCGCAACTCCTGCTTCCATCCATTTTATATTAAGCTAAAATACTGTCAATATCATATTATGTGAAATTTCTACTTGGTGTTTGGTGAATGCCCTAATCTGAATATAGTATTTAAAGAGAAAAACAGTAAAGGAAAAAATATGCTATTAAAGGATGAGATGAAAAGAGCTCTTAAAAAGGCTCTAAATGAAGCAAATATAGAGTATATTGAAGAACAACTGGTGGTTGAGCATCCCCCTCGGATGGATATGGGAGATTTAGCCTCAACTTTACCTTTGTCTCTTGCAAGAACCCTGAAAACCCCACCCAAAGCCATCGCTGAAAAACTCCTGCCCTTTATCAGTTCTGAAAATCTGAGTGATATAAGTATTGCTCCCAATGGCTATATCAACGCTTTCATCTCACCCGCCTTCCTCATCCACAACCTCAAAAACCTAATAATCAACCCCTATCAAGCGCTAAGCAGTGATAAGGGTCAAGGAAAAAAAGCACTCATAGAATTCGTCAGCGCCAATCCCACCGGCCCTCTCACCGTTGCCAATGCCAGAGGGGGGCCCATCGGAGCTACCATATCCAACATGATTCGATGGAACGGGTATGAGGTCTGCAACGAATACTATGTCAACGACAAAGGGACAAAAATTGAAAAACTTGCTCGTTCAGTTTGGTATTTTTACCAAAGGGGTAAAAACTGGGAAGCAGTGGTCCCTGAAGAAATGTATCCTGGTGAATATGTTCAATTGTTAGCTCAAAAGCTGATTGAAAGCAAGATGGAGCTTAGCCAGAAAGCCTCAGAAACTGAAGTGCTCGAAAAAGTAAAAGCCTTTTGTCTTGAATCCATGCTGGAACAAGCCAAAGAAGACCTATCCACCATGAACGTTCATTTTGATAGTTGGTTCTACGAGCATACCCTTCATCCAGACTACCTAAACAAAACTCTTGAACGTCTTGCGGAAAAAAACTGCACCTACGAAGCCGAAGGAGCCTTATGGCTTAAAACTACTAATTTTGGAGATGACAAAGATCGGGTGCTTCGCCGGAGCACAGGATTGCCCACCTATCTCGCAGGTGACATCACCTACCATGTTCATAAATTTGATCGAGGTTTTGACCTGATTGTTGACGTTTGGGGGGCGGATCAAAGCCATCAAAAACCATTAAAATGGGCGTTGGAAGCTCTGGGATATGATACTAGCAAATGGAAAACTGTCGTTTTCCAACTGGTTCATCTTTTTCGAGGGCAAGAAGAAGTTAAAATGTCAAAATCATCAGGTGACTATATTACCTTGCGAGATCTCATGGAAGAAGTGGGCTGTGATGTGACTCGTTTTCTTTTTCTCACTCGCAGTAACGAACAACATCTCAACTTTGACATGGATTTGGCAAGGACAAGAGATCTGAAAAATCCTGTTTTTTATGCACAATATGCCTACACCCGATGCAAAGGCATTCTTCGTGAAGCAGAAAAAAAATCCTTTTGTACTGACGAAAAATGCATAGAACTGATCGATCCAGACTCATTCAAACATGAAACTGAGTGGATGATCCTCCGAAAACTAGCCATCTTGCACGATCAACTTCACCGTGCAAGCCTCGATTTCTCTCCCCATGTTATTGCCCAGTCTATCCTGGCTCTATCTGCTGACTTTCATCAATTTTATGAAAATTGCCGCATCCTTGGTCTGGACGATCCCAAGATTGCTCAAAACCGCTTAGCCATTGTGGTAGCGCTTGAAAAAGTTTTGAATACTTTATTTAATATATTAGGCATTTCATCACCGGAGCGTATGTAATGTATTTAAGCTTGTATCGAAAATGGCGACCAATGGATTTTGATGATGTTTTGGGTCAGGACGATACCGTGCAGGTATTGAAAAACACTATTCTGCTCAATCGCATCAGTCATGCTTATCTCTTTTGTGGACCCCGAGGCACAGGGAAAACCTCCTGTGCACGTATTTTTGCTAAATCCTTAAATTGCGAAAAAGGACCCACTCCAAAACCTTGTCAGATTTGTCCTAACTGTGAACAGATTTCCAAAGGCAACAGCCTGGATATTCTGGAAATTGATGCCGCATCCAATAGAGGTATTGAGAACATTCGTGAGTTGCGAGAACGCGTTCGTTTGCTTCCTGTACAAGGAAAATATAAGATCTACATCATCGATGAAGTCCATATGCTGACAGGAGAGGCCTTCAATGCCTTGTTAAAAACTCTCGAGGAACCCCCATCTCATACCGTGTTTATCATGGCTACCACCGAACCCCATAAACTTCCCGCCACTATCATCAGTCGATGCCAACGTTTTGATTTTAGACGGATTCCTCCCAGTGTTATTGCCGAAAAACTTAACAAGGAAGCAGAAGACGAAAATATAATGATTGATGAGCGTGCACTTGCACGTATTGCAGAGGCTGCAGAAGGTTCCATGCGAGATGCAGAATCCATTCTCGACCAGTTGCTATCCTACTCAGATAAAAGCTTAAATGAAGCCAATGTCCTTTCCCTCCTGGGTCGAAGCAATACAAAAAAACTCAAAGAATATCTTGATTGTCTGATCCACCAACCCTATGAAGATCTTTTTCGTTTCATTGAAACCCTCATGATTGATGGTATCGACCTGATGCAGTTCTCTAAAGACTTAATAGTTTTTTCTCGAGATTTGTTTGTGCTCCAAAAAACAAAGGGTCAAAGCGGAACACAGCTCAAAATGATTCCTCTGGACGATATCAAGGAATACGGACCCTTTGCTCTCACTATTCAAGAAAATGTTCTTCTTGGTATGATGAATATGTGGGGAGAATCCCTTCAAAACATGCGCTACCTTTCAGATCCCGACATTTTTTTTGAGTTAACTGCTATCAAAATGAAACATAAATATGACCGGGCTGTGCAAACAAAAAACGAAATCATAGCTCAAAACTCATCAAGTTCTGCTGAGTCAGTTCCCAATCTCATGGCTTCGCAGGAATGGGATGATTTCCTTGCCTTTCTCAAAAACAAAGAACTCATGTTTTTCACCACCCTGTGCAAAGGAAACCCTATATATCATGAAGATGGCACCATTGAAGTCATTCTTCCCAAAGAAAGCAAATTTCTTGCCAGCCACCTGGAAAAACAGGATAAACTCCAAAATCTTGAAAAACTTATCGAAGAGTTTTATGGACGTTGTCATAAAGTAAAACTCAGCATCGGCTCTCCAAGCAACACTACCAACAGGGAGGAAGCTTTCCAGGAAAACGAAAAAAAACAAGTAATGCAGGATCCAACCATTCAAGAAGCAGTTGAACTTTTTTCAGCAGATATACAATATATAGAGAAAAAGGGAGGCAATTAAAGTTATGGGAATGTTTGACAACGTTAAAAAAATGCAGGAACTTAAAAAAATGACCGATGAAATGAACAAAATGGAGTTTACCGCCAGCAGTAAAGATGGCAAAATCAAAGCTACCGTAAAAGGTGATTTCACTACCAAATCCCTTGAATTGGATCCAAGCTTGATGGATGGTAGCATGAAAATCGAAGCCATTCAAAAGCTGATTGTTGAAACCATTAATCGTGCACTTTCTGAAGCACGAGGTACCGTCCAGAAAAGAACACAAAAAATGGCCAAAGAAATGGGGATTGGCTTCAAATAATGCAGTATTATGCTCCAAGCTTTCTCAGAGCCATTGAAGAGCTACACAAATTGCCAGGTATAGGGCCAAAAAGCGCTGAAAAGCTAAGTTCCTATCTGCTCAAAATGGATTTCGATTCTTTTCAACAGTTTATTGATGCTTTGGAGCAAATGAGACAAAGGGTAAGAAGATGCAAACGATGCTATAATCTCAGCGAAGAGGAATATTGCCCAGTTTGCCAGGATCCAACTCGGAATCAACACCAAATATGCATCGTCGAAGAAAGTCGCGATTTAATATCCATCGAAAAAACGGGGGTTTATCGTGGCTTGTACCACGTTCTGCAAGGAGTTTTACGCCCTGTAGAGGGTATTAATGCCGATAAAATACGCATTCGTGAGCTTTTGCATCGCCTAAAACAGGAGCCTGTTGAAGAAATCATCATGGCCACCAATCTCACTTATGATGGCGAGTTGACAGCTCTCTACATTGCTCGAGAGATCAAAGCTTTTCCCATAAAGATAACCCGTATTGCTTCAGGTTTACCGATGGGAAGTGATCTTGAATTTGCTGACCAACTTACTATTAAGAGCGCTTTCAAAGGGCGTGAATCAATGGAGCTGGAAGAGTAATCATGCGAAAACTTATGATTAACATTCTAGCCAACTGGATCTCCCTGCTTTTGATGGAATACCTTCTCAATGAGTTCTTTATGCTCAAATGGATAAACACTGGAACCTGGCAAGTAGCTCTGACGGCAGCTTTTCTGCTGGCTCTCCTCAATCTACTTATCAGACCTGTGCTGATGGTATTGTGCATTCCTCTTAATGCCATCACCTTTGGCTTGTTCAGTATCGTGATCAATGCTATCATACTTTATGCTACCGCCTATTTTGTGCCAGGTTTTACCATTCAGTCTTTCTTTCCTGCAGCTATAATTCTGGCAATCATCATAAGCATTAGCAACAGTTTGATAGCTTCAATATTAAAAGGCGAATAAATAAAGGAGTAATCAAGTTATGTGTGGAGTCTTTGGAATCATCTTTGAATCGGATCATCCCAAAATGGGTGAATATCTCGTAAAAGCTGCTCAAAAACTGGTTTATCGAGGGTATGACTCTGCGGGATTTGCATCCTTTAGCAGTTCTGGAAAAACAAAGCTCTGCAAAGGACCAGGCAAGCTCGATGAAGTAATCAAAAAATACGATATCCAAAACTTCGATGGTGCTCGAGCCATTGTCCAGCTTCGCTGGGCCACTTTTGGAGAACCCAATGAGGTCAATTCCCAGCCTCATTATGATAGCGATGGAGATATCATTGGCGCACATAATGGTAATATTGTCAACACCAATGCCTTGATCAAACAATTCAACGAAGAAGGTATGATCGTTCGAGGTACCAACGACGGAGAAATGGTAGTGCATGCTTTTGAAAAATTTTACAATGAAAATCCTGACCAACTTCAGGCTATGATTAAAGCCCAAACTATCTTAAAGGGAGATTACGCTTTTATTGTTGGCCACCAGGATACCCACCAGCTGTTAGCAGTCAAGATGGGGTCCTCCCTCTATATGGGAGTGGGAGATGGGTTTATTTGTTGTTCTTCAGATTTAGCCTCCATTCTTCAGTTCACCAAAGAAATCGTCCTCCTAAAAGATGGAGAATTAGTCATCTACGATCACAAAAACTACCAAATCTACAATCTTCACACTGGAGAGAAAATCCACCGCAAACCTGAAACTTCAAGCATCTCCATTGAAGAAGCCAAGTTGGAAGGTTTTCCTCATTACATGCTCAAAGAAATCAATGAACAAACCGTCAAAACCAAAGAACTCCTGGATCTCATGGCTCAATCAAATCCAGAACAAGATGCTGTCATCCATACGCTCGAAAAATCAGACAAAATCTGGTTTGTTGCTTCAGGCACCTCGTATCATGCCGCAGTTCTTGGAGCTTTTTATTTTTCCCAATTGGCTGGAATGGTGGTTCATCCTGTAATCGCAGGGCAGTTTAACGAAATATATGGTCCCTTAGTTGGAACAAGAGACACTCTGCTCTGTATATCTCAAAGCGGGGAAACCAAAGACCTGATCAACGCAATGAACCCATTGCTACAACGAAAAACTGGGCAAATTCTTTCTATGGTTAATGTGGTGGGCTCCAGCATAGCACAAAAGAGCTTACATTCGCTCAACATATCTGCTGGCCTTGAAACCAGTGTACCCGCAACTAAATCTTTTACTAATCAGATTTTAATGTTGCTATATCTAGCAGTAGAAATAGGTTGCCGAAAAAATATACCACAAGCCCTTGAGGTAAAACAAGAACTCCACAAAATCCCAAGCTTGATACGTCAGACCATTGATTCAAGTCAGACAGTCTGTGAAGAAATTGCTGATAAACATCTTATACCCGCTAACGATCTTTACTGCCTGGGATATGGTCTCAATTTTGGCACTGCTCTTGAAGGAGCACTCAAGATCAAAGAAGTTTATTACAAACACTGTGAAGGTATGTATTCCTCCGAATTCAAGCATGGTCCTCTGTCTATCATTGAAGAAGGCTATCCTATTCTTTTCCCTGCAGCCCCCGAAGAATCCTATATGGTCATTTCTCACATCAACGAAATAAGAGTTCGAAAAGGCTTTGTAGTAGTAATTTCTCCCCACGACGAAGGATATGAAAAAGCTGCAAATCAATGCATTATAGTCCCCGATATGCACTATATGTTGACTCCTTTTGCCAACACAGCTGTTTTGCAATTGATCGCTTATTATGCCTCTATAAAAAGTGGTTATGATCCCGATTTCCCTCGAAACATCAGCAAAACGCTGACTGTGGATTAGCATGATCTCTTTTACCCGCAAAGATGGACGACAACTCTCGGAACTACGACCTTGCATCATTCTCCCCCATTTCCTCCACCATAATCCTGGTTCTGTTCTGATTAGTATGGGAAATACAAAAGTGATTTGTTCAGCTCTTATCGAAGAAAAGGTACCCTTTTTTTTACGAGGTTCTGGGCACGGATGGCTCACTGCAGAATATGCCATGCTTCCTTCATCCACTCCCACCCGCACCCATCGCGAGTTTGGCAATATGCGTCATGGTCGAAGCGTAGAAATCCAACGCCTTATAGGTCGCTCATTACGCATGGCTTTTGACTTAAACAGCTTGGGGGAAAAAACTATTGTAGTTGATTGCGATGTTATTCAAGCCGATGGAGGAACTCGCACTGCATCCATCACCGGGAGTTTCGTTGCCGTGTGCCTTGCTTTGTATCATCGTTATGGTCCTGGTTCCATTCCCCAAAAACAACTCGCTTCGATCAGCATAGGAAAAGTGGATCATATGATGATGCTCGACCTGAATTATGAAGAAGATGTCAGAGCAGATCTGGATATCAATTTGGTCATGGATTCAGAAAATCAACTGATAGAAATACAGGGCACAGGTGAAAAAAGTCCCTTTTCTAGACAAGAGTTGGACGAAGTGCTTGAATTAGGTCAAACAGGCATCGCAAGACTGCACACCATACAAAAACAATGCCTGCAGGATGTTGTTTCGCATTCATGATCTCCGAGATGATCATTGCATCCGAGAATCAAGGGAAAATAAAAGAAATTCAATATTATGCACAAGAGCTTCCCGTACAAATCCATACTCTTACTTCCCTAAACATTCACCTTCCAGATGAGCTTGAAGCTTTTTCTGATTATCACAGAAATGCTCAAGCCAAAGCAGATTATGTCTTCATGCGCACTGGACTGAGCGTATTGGCGGATGACTCCGGGCTGGAAGTAGATTTTTTAGGAGGAGCTCCTGGGGTGCATTCCGCACGATACTCCTCAGAAGGCACTTCTCAAGCCAATCGCCGTCTATTGCTGGAAAATATGAAAGCGCTTGAAGACAAAGATCGCAGTGCATCCTTTATTTGTGTTTTGTGCTGGAAAAATGCAAGTGATACCCTTTTTTTTGAAGGGCGTTCTTTAGGTACAATTCTTGAAAAAGAACAAGGAGAAAAAGGCTTTGGCTATGATCCTGTTTTCTTCGATGAAGAAATGAAAAAGACCTACGCTGAACTGAGTTTTGAAGAAAAGATAAGTACCAGCCACCGGGGAAAAGCACTGGAAAAATGGTTAGCTTATATGAAAAGTCTCCAATAAAGTACCGAAGGTGGGACTCGAACCCACACGAGGTTGCCCCCACTAGGACCTGAACCTAGCGCGTCTGCCATTCCGCCACTTCGGCTAAAACCAACTGCCAAAAAAGTTTACCTGCAACCTGGTTAAAATGCAACTATATCTCATGGATCTTGATGAGATAAGCAGTCACCATTTATTATCAAATTATACTTGCAAAATTTTAGTTATTAGTTAATATTATTAATAATGTTTTTAAATTTATTAAATAGAAAGGATCTTCAATGAAAGAAGAAATTCAGAAAATCCTGAGCTTACTTGAAGAAGGTAAGATTAGCAAAGAACAAGCAGGTCAACTCATTGATGCCCTGAATCATAGCCAAGATCAAAAAGCAAGCACCAGCAATAACGAAAAAGCACGAAAGTTTAAAGTACACATCTCCGATGAAAACCACCACAATATCAACTTAAACCTTCCCATATCATGGGTTAGCTTTGGTTTGAAGTTTGTATCCGATCATGATCAGTTTATTTGCATAGGAGGGAAATCCATCCCCATCGACAAAAAACTCCTGATGGAAGCTATCACCAACCCCAACTACCGAGGAACTCTGGTTGATATTCAACAAGACGACAGCCACATCCAGGTGGTGGTCGAATGAAACTTTTTAAAAGCGAAAAACAAAAACAAAGCCGTAAGCTTCCTACCAAGTGTCCTTCCTGTAGTCAAAATCTTGAAATCACCGTGCTTAAATGCCCCGAATGCGAAACCGAGGTTAAAGGAGAGTTTTCCATGAGCCGCTTCAGTGGTCTCACCCGAGACGATGAAGAGTTTTTGTTCAGCTTCCTAACCTCCCGAGGAAGCCTGAAAGAGGTTCAGGAAAGGTTGAGCATTTCTTATCCCACAGCTCGAGCCAGACTGGACAAACTTTTGCAAAGTTTGGGTCTTAGCGAGGCTTCCCCTACAGAAGACGAAAACATCGAAATGAAAACCATCAACAAATCCAAAGTATCCGAAAAAAAGATGCTGGATCTTCTAAAAGAGCTCGAAGAAGGCAACAAAGATTTCAACGATATTCTTAGCGAATTGGGAGGAGACACCGAATGAGCAAGCAATTAGATATGGAATTTTGGATGGAAGATCCCGATTTTAGCCAAGATGAAGCTAAGCTTGCCGATGAAATGGAAAGCAAGATAAATCAACTGTATGAAGCAGGAAAAATAACGAAAGATCAGAAACAAGTCTTGATCAAAGCCATGAGAGAAGAAGTTAATCAAGCCAAAGATACCCTCAGGGTTGGAACAATCATGTCGTGCAAAGACAAAGAACTCAATATCAAACTAATCGATGAAGATTTAAAGTTAAGTGGTGACGATACTTTGGAGCAAGTTAACATTCTTCGTGGTATCAATGGACTCACCATCAACAAAAGCCAGGATAGCGTATTGATAGCCTCCAAAAAAGACTGGGCCAACAAAGCGTTTTCTTCGAGTGAAAAAGAGGAATTGGTCTCCATACAAATACCTAGTTATTGCCCAATGCAAATCAAAACTGTAAGTGGAGATATTAGCCTATCCAATACTTCAGGCATGGTTCAGGTCAAAAGTGTATCAGGCGACATTCATGCCGAAAATCTTACCAACCACATTTCCATGATCACCGTCAGTGGAGATCTGAAGCTGAAAAATGTTTCTAAATGCAAAGAGCTCATTTCAAAATCAGGAGATATTCGCATGGAAGGAGGCAGTATCTCGGGAAAAGTCAAGACTTACTCTGGTGATATCAGCCTCAAAAAAGTATCCGTCGAAAATACTGAGCTTGCTGTTTTTAGCGGAGACATTAGTATCTCTCCGTCTCAAATAAAAGGTTTTCTGGATATCAAATCTTTCTCAGGCGACATTAAAATCCACATCCCAGCAAGTCTTCGTTCTGAACTCGACAGTATAAGTTTTTCATCTCAATCTGGAGAAATTCAGTTTGAAGACCAGCAAGGAAAAATTGCTCCTTCAGATAAGCTCATTCGCTTTTCTCTTGGAAATGTAAAAATTAATCTCAAGACTACCAGCGGAGACGCAAAAATAGTAGTTGAATAAGGTATTTTTTGACTTTTACATTTTCTGCTATAATAGAGCATTGTACTTAACGGAGAGGTGGCCGAGTGGCTGAAGGCGCACGCTTGGAAAGCGTGTTTACGAGTGATCGTAACGCGGGTTCAAATCCCGCCTTCTCCGCCATATGTCCCCAAATGTCGCAGAGGGACGTAGCACTTGCGACATTTTTTCATCCGACAACATTGAAAATAGACACGAAGAGAGAAAAAGTATGGAAAGACTCGTATGCTCTGAGTTGAAATTAGGTATTATTGCAGGCGGACAACTTGGAAAAATGCTTATTCAAGAAGCTAGTAAGTGGGACATCGTCTCTTATGTTTTAGATAGCAACAAAGATTGTCCAGCTGGAAAAATTGCTTCACACTTCATCCAGGGAAATCATTTAGATTTTGATTCGGTATACCAATTTGGAAAATTAGTTGATGTATTAACTTTCGAAATTGAGAATGTTAATATCGATGCTCTAAAGAGACTTAAAGCCGAAGGTCGCCGAATTGTTCCCGATCCCGATATTATAGAGTTGATCCAAGACAAAGGTTCACAAAAAGAGTTTTGCCAAAAGAATGGAATACCAACTTCCACCTTTAGACTTTTTGAGTCAAAAACAGCTATTTTAAATGGCATTGAAAAGGGAGAAATAGCTCTTCCCCTGGTTCAAAAATTAAGGAAGGGCGGCTACGACGGACGTGGAGTTGCAGTCATCAACGACTGCCATGACCTCAAGAAGCTGCTTGAGGGATCTTGCCTGGTTGAAGAAAAGGTGGCTATAGCAAAAGAACTTTCAGTCATCGTAGCACGAAACGCAAAAGGGGAGATTAAGTGTTTCCCTGTGGTCGAAATGCTTTTTGATCCTAAAGCAAATCTGGTGGAAAAGCTGATTTGCCCTTCATCCATCCCCGCAGATCAAGCAGATAACATGATGTCCATCGCCAGCAAGTTGATTGAATTGCTCAAGATGGAAGGACTGCTTGCCGTAGAATTTTTTATCGACTCCAAAGGAGATATCCTGGTGAATGAAATGGCTCCCCGACCCCACAATAGCGGCCATCATACCATTGAAAGCATCATTACATCCCAATTCGAGCAACATCTCCGTGCTATCCTCAGACTACCTCTTGGAAGCACAAGGTTGAAACTTCCTTCCGTGATGATTAATATATTGGGATCCGAAGGCTTTGAAGGTCCAGTAGTTTACGAAGGCTTAACCGAGAGCATGGCCATTGAGGGAGTTAAGATTCATTTATATGGAAAGAAAATTACCCAGGCATATCGAAAAATGGGACATGTTACCGTCCTTGCATCTTCGCTGGAAGAGGCTCTGGATAAAGCCGAAAAAGTAAAACAATTAATCAAGGTGAAATCATGGAACAAAAACTAGTAAGTATCATCATGGGATCAGATTCCGATTTAGCCATCATGCAACAAACTGCTGAAATACTGGATGAATTTGGCATTGGATATGAAATGGATATAGTATCTGCCCATCGAACACCCGAAAAATTGTACCATTTTGCATCCACAGCACATCATCGGGGAATAGAAGTGATCGTTGCTGGAGCGGGGGGTGCTGCTCATCTGCCAGGTATGGTAGCAGCAATATCTCCCTTACCTGTGATCGGTGTGCCCATAAAATCAAGCAATTCCATCGACGGTTGGGATTCCATCCTTTCCATCTTACAAATGCCCGGTGGAGTCCCTGTGGCTACAGTAGCATTAAATGGAGCCAAGAATGCAGGCATCCTCGCAGCTCAAATAGTATCGGTGTCGGACAGCTCTCTCCGGAGCAAGATCATTCAATACAAAAAAAAGCTAACAGACCAGGTGCTTGCCAAGTCAGAGCAATGTAAGACCAATCGCTGAATAATCAATGTCGCGTTCCATTGAAATTGCTGCAAAATACATACGAGAAGGAAAATTGGTAGCCTTCCCCACTGAAACTGTTTATGGATTAGGTGCCAATGCTTTCAACCCCCGAGCAGTAGCTAAAATTTTTGAACTCAAAGAGCGCCCTTTTTTCGATCCACTCATAGTTCATATCGCCCAGTTGACCCAATTGGAAACACTGATCACAACAAAGGATGAAAGAGTGTATCACTTGGCTGAAAGATTTTGGCCAGGACCTTTGACTATAGTACTGCCGAAAAGCAAGCTTGTTCCTGAAATCGTAAGCTCCGGTCTTCCTACCGTAGCCATTAGAATGCCAGCCAATGATATTGCCTTAGAGTTGATCCTTCAATCGGATTGCCCCATAGCTGCTCCAAGTGCCAATAAATTCGGACGTATCAGTCCCACTAGCGCTGCTCATGTAAGAAAACAACTTACAAGCGTAGACTATATTCTTGACGGAGGCAAAACCGCTGTTGGCATCGAATCAAGCATTATTCAACTCACCAATATTGGCTTTAAAATACTTCGCAATGGTGTTATCACACAAGAGGATCTGGAAACCATTCTTCCATATGATCATACTGCATGCCTTGACGAGATATCAGCCCCTGGAATGATGAAGTCGCATTACAGCCCTGGTAAGAAGTTCTTGATTGCATATCATAGCTCTTTAAGCTTAGACAAAAGCAAAGCTGGGCTTATCTCGTTTTCGGGACAACTCGAACCAGGATATCACAAAGTAATAACTCAACTTTCCCACTTGTAAATTAGCTCCTTTTCCTCTGGTCAGGAGCATAAATTAGTCCCTAAAAAGGGAAGAAAAAGCTTGAAAAACCTCTTCGGGTGTGATATAATATTAGTGTTTCAAACA
>Ga0208462_1000569_pt1 | contig 35303 bp, 39 predicted proteins | sample AD_SCU001_MetaG_FD_184452 | JGI IMG/M metagenome (GOLD analysis project Ga0208462, IMG submission 184452) | Active sludge microbial communities of municipal wastewater-treating anaerobic digesters from China - AD_SCU001_MetaG (SPAdes) (version 2) | ecosystem: Engineered > Bioreactor > Anaerobic...
TCAAGTTCACGCGGACCATGTACTGGTTCGCCCTGGGAGCCGTGGTGTTCTTTGCGGGCCTGCTCGTCGGCATGTGGTTCCGAAGAAAACGCAAGACGGGGCCGACCTATCGCCTGTGATCCATGAGCTGTAAACGGGCCGGGACTTCACCTGCGCGGGCGGGGAACCCCGTGGCCCAAGGGTTCCGGACGGCGGGCGGTTCGGGCAGGCTGCAGGCCTTGCGGGCGGAGCGGACGTGACCACGGCGCGGGGGTTCCGGACGGCGAGCGGTTCGGGTTCGCCCCCTCGCGCAGGCGATGAGCTCGGAGGTGAGCTGCGGCCGGATGAACCCTTTTTCTTGCCAAGCCCGCCGAAATCGTCTAAAGATAACCAGCCTGCAAGACGGCACGCGGCGCCGGTACGGATCGGCCGCCGGGTATTGGAAATGCTTCCGCACCGGGGGTCGCCCCGGGCGGATCAGTTATTACGCCCCCGTAGCTCAGGCGGATAGAGCACGAGATTCCTAATAGCGGGAGTCTCTTTTTTTTATGTCATCGGAATTTTTTAACTATCTATTTTCATTGATAAAACCACAAGACAATAACGGAATAAAAAAGACGATTTTACCCCCCGACAGAAGTCTTCCCGTCCCCAGATCGTTCCCAAATTTTACCACTGAAAAAATGACCCCATAGCAATACAAAATAGGCCTGTCCAAAATAACCACTTGTTGATTTCCGTTTGTGTCGGGGATATTTTATCTTTATCAGTCCTAACTTCAAATGAATATTGCTTGATAATCTTTAGAGAAAAAGCCATCAGCACCGTACCCAATACGGTAACGATAATCCCCACGTGTGGTAATGTCATTTGATCCTCCGTTGTGCTAACTTGGCAATTTTGCTACAATAATATTGTACCCCGCTCTTGCCCTCTTTTTCTCCTTGACCTGTGGATAACTTAAAATAGCATGTTTCCGATGTGCCGATAAACAGCACCCGAAAACATAAGATAGTGCGAATGTATCGTCCGTTTGCCCCCGCAATAGGCGCGGGCACAACGGACAGCGCAAGCCTTTAGCACCCTTGGGCATAAAGCCTCGCGCCGTCCGTCGCCGGACGAACATTCGCTAATAAAATAATATGGATTCCCTCATCACCAAACTCCGCGATCTTCTCCGGCAGAGAGACGAGATCGACGGGCAGATCAAAAACCTTTTACAAGCACCAGCGCAAACTTGTAAACCGAAGAAAGCTCCCTCGAAAAAGAAGATCGAGAAACCAGCCAAGAAGAAGTCGTCAGCAGAATGCCCAAAGTGCGGAGCGACCGGCAAGAAGATGAAGAAAGGCGTTTGCGTTACCTGCTACCAGCGCCAGTGGCTTAAGAAGCGCCAAAAATCCGAACGCCCCGCAGCGAAGCCCGAAAGAAAAATCAACCGCAACTTTACAAAACCGCACGCCCCCGAAATCATAAGCGGGTCTCCGTGTCGATAGAACCATCAAACGGATCCCCAGCGAGGGAGAGATCAAGGCAGTCCTCCAAAAGTGCAACGACCGCCAGAGGTTTCTCCTCGATTTCATCATGAAGACCGGCGGGAGGATCAACGAAGCGCTCGCGCTAAGAGGAAGAGACATTGGGGAGGACTTCGTTGTGCTCTACACGCGCAAAAGCAGGCACTCCGATTTAGTACCGCGCAAAGTCCCGTTGGACCGCGATTTCTTTCAGGGCTTGACTTTTGGGCCGGAACAGCGGATATTTCCGGACTGGGGAGAGAGCGTTGACTACCGGCCTCATTTCTTAGGGAGGATAGTCAAGGCATTGGGACAATCACCCTGGAATTTTCATCACCTTAGGTACAGGTACGCAAGCAGGCTGGTTATGGAGAACACGCCATTGACCATCGTGCAGGAACGGCTCGGCCACATGAGCCTTGTGACCACCACGATTTACCTGCAATCTTTGCCGATCGTCCCCAAATCGTCCCCAAAACTTCACGCCCCCGTAGCTCAGGCGGATAGAGCACGAGATTCCTAATCTCGGTGCCACAGGTTCGAGTCCTGTCGGGGGTACCAGACAAATCAAGGGGTTATGGTCAGTTGACTGTAACCCCTTCTTTATTGGTGTGTGGTTCTGTGTGGGGTTTTATTGTCCTTGCTCTTTCGAATACCGCAACAGCCGCTCTATCCGAACCTTTGATGGGATGCAGATAGATTTCCGTAGTCTCCCGCTTCTTATGACCCAACATCTTCTGGATTGTCACGGTCGCAACTTTGCAGTCATCCATTATCGATGCCCCTGAGTGTCGGATTCGGTGAAAGCGAAAATACGGCACCCCCGCTTTCTTGCAGAGTGTTTTCATAAATTTCTTGCGGTCGATATAGGGACCGGTCGTTTTCTCGCATGTCTTGCTGCTCGTATAAGTATGCCAGAAAACCCACGGTATCGATTGGTCCCGTGTTTCAAAGCGGCGAGAGAAGATTTCGAACAGCTTTTCAGTCATGGGAACCAGCCGAGATTCCAAATTCCCATTTTCTCTCTTGCGGGTGTAGAGACTGACGCACCTGTTGATAAAATCCACGTCAGGCCATGTGAGCCTGTTAATTTCGGTCATTCGCCCCAAAGTATCCCGAATACTCCACAGGTAATCTTGGGTATCGGGGTCGGCAATGGCAATAATCTTATCGAGATCGTCTGAGGATGGAGTGTACTTTGCCTTGCGAGACTCAGCAAAGAATTTAATCCCATCGGTGGGGTTCTCCTTTATGCGTTTTCCACCATGATTGAAGGTCGCTCGGAGGTAACGAAGCTCTCTGTTGGCGGTTCCACCAGAATGTGCATCTTTTCTCTCCTGCAAAAATTCCTCAATCATTTTTTGAGTTATTTGACTACACTTCATCTCTCCCCACCGCTCCACCCATTTTCGGGCCATGTATCGGCAGTGATCATAATGCCCCTGCACGTGACGAGCTTTCACGTAATCGAGTCTCTCGTTCACGAGATCCAAAAAGTCCATGTCTGTTTGGATCTCCATCACTGGTTTTGGATTTTTCAACTCCTCCCTTCTTTTGGTGGACGCATTCTTGGCTTCTCTTTTTGTTCGGTAGAAGCTGTGGGTGTATCTCGCTCCGTCCAGTTCGAATTCGTACCTCCATCCCTTCCCTTTTACCAAATAAACGCTCATAGAGGTTCTCCTTTGTAGGAAAAATCAGAGAACCCCCGACCTTCACGGCACCCAATTTCTGCCAGTTTTTATAGACCCAACTGGTACTCTTCCGCAGGAATTGAGCTACCTCCTCAACAGTCATTGTACACTTTTGCGAATGTGTGTCAAAAGAAATACTCATCGTCCCACACAAGCACCGTTTTGCTCTCAGGTTCCCTTTTCGTTAGTCTTCTGCAAACCCCAATACTCACTTCAAAAGTAAAGAAAAAAGCGCCACTGTATACGTTTCGCCTAGCCACATCATACGACCCGCACAAGTCATGGTACAGCAACATAAAGGACAAAATATGTTTTGTCAAGCATAACTATTTGGAATTGCTTGACAATGTAAAGCAAATGCCTGTTTGAATGGAAATTGTAAATTCACCATGAGTTCTAGACACATAAATGTAAAGCAAAGCCTTCTTGAAAATTATTTAATTCTATGAACTTAGCGAAATATTGAACCTGTGAAAAGATTCTTTTGTTGCACTTTCAGCCACATAGATAACTTCACCAGCCATTTAAATTGATATGAATTGCATTTTTGACTTGTTTAATACTCATATCAGTTTAATATCATATAGTTAGGTCATTAAAGAACCGCTAAAAATTTTTTCCAATTCATTCGTTTTTTTAAAGATTTCTTTGATCGAGAACGAAGAAGGATGCCAAGAGCGGCTGGAATCCCTCGGTAACGATTGCAGGGGGTAAATGCGGACCACCGCCCTACCACTTCTTGCATGATAGTCCTATCGCATAAAATGGCTCAGTGCAATGTTCCACCTTCTGTCAGCCAGTGGCCCATGATTGAGAGAGAGGTCGATTCTCATCGAACTTACATGGCTCTACTATCAAATTGTGCCTCCCCCATGACGAGAAGATCCCACAGTGGCTGTCTGCTCAGAAGGCTCATCGGCCAAACGCACAACCCAGCCGAGCCAATCTGAAAGGAAGGCTGCTCTGGTCCTCTTTTCTATTTGTTTTAAAAGAATTCTCCCTCCCCCACTGCTCCCCCCAATCCCCCCAAATCGGCTTGTCACAATGCTCACCGGAAATCGTCCACCCAGCCCGTTGCAGGGAATCGGCTGGGTCAAAACCTTCTTAATTTGTTTTTAAAGAATCCATCTTCTCTTCTGATTCTCTCGATGAAAAAAGTTGCTCAAAATGCTCACGGGTAAATCGGTACGTTCCACCCGACCCATGTCAGGGAATCAGGCTGATCTGCCATTTTCTTGATTTGTTTTAATAGAATTGTTCCTTTTCTTCGTTCATCCTGAACTGGCAAGATCGGCTTGCCAGACGGCTCAAGGGCAATGTCCACGAGCCATATGCAACGCCGGGACGGAGTGTAAAACCCGCTCACCAGCTTCACCTGATGGCATTTGGCAGCTTTTCGATAAAGGAGTGACACAACAGCAGTTATTGGCAATATCGTTGTTCATCAAATACCGATTCTTCCGTACAAGTTTTGTCTAACCCGCAATCTTTGTGAGCACTAGAGGTTAATTCCGCCATACACTTCTGCCTAGTCATCGAAAAAATCTAAAATAGTATCTAAACCGATATTGTGTGACAATGTAAAGCAAGTCACACCAATTGATTTAATCAGTTGAACAACCAAAACACGGATGATTTCTAAGTTGCCAACTTTTTCACTAATCAATATATTTTATATTTGACATCGCTAATTATGTTTGCTATAAAAAGACCATTGGCATCAGAAATTATGGCTATAATGCCAGAGACATTCAATTATAGGATTATTTATTGTTACATAGGCCAAACTTTTTAGGGAAGGAGGACACGAATTCCATCTGAATCAAAGATGAAGAACAAAATGAACGGAATTTGACAGGTGCGATGAGCACCAAAATGAACTGAGGGTAGTGAAGAGTCATAGTCTAAGTTAAGACTGTCAATACTCCTGCCGAGTAGGCTCCCTGTTTCTCCCTCCTTTTTCCAATTAATCAGTGTCCCTGATGTCCTCTAAAAAACAAACGTCCAAGTTCGTTCAAATTATAAAAGGTCATCAGCACCAGCACAAACAGGCGATAACACAAATAATGATCCTCAATAGGAGGGACGCTAGGCAGTCCTAGCGAAGGGAGCGAATTATGAACGAGCAGTCAGTTGAAACGAAAAAACCAATCGAATGCATCGAAGCTATCAAAAAACTACCTGCCGAAATCGAATCGTGCGGAAAGGCGAGGAAATCTGTCGATTGTGGCACAAAGTTCGAGAAGAAGCACGACTCTCGTGGAAACGCAGTGTCGGATGCTGCGGAAGCGATGTCCGCACTGAACGGGTATTGTAAAAACAGAGCTTGCTCGAAGAAGAACAAGTCGGAGGTCTATTCTCTAAAAGACAAATTAATAAAAGAACTTTTTACAGCGGGATATTGCACAAAGGCGTACCTCTACCAGAGGCACTTTGCTGGAAAAATTTGTCACTGGTGCGAGGGATCAGGTGACTCGTCTTTATTTAGTGATGGTATGCACTCATCCAGCAATCTCGAATAGCATTATTATGAACAACCCGATGCAGAAAGGATCACACACATGTTTGCAAACATGATAGATTTGTACGACAATTGCCTTTATTACAAATTACCTCCTAACGATTTTTTGCGAGAATTCGGCAATTCATTTTTGCCACGCAATTGGAATCTTTGCACTCAAAAACGTCAGTACATAACAAAAAGAGGTATATTGAATGTGCATTTAGATGCAAAAAAATGGCGGATAAAAGAGGAACCAGATTTACAGGGTCGATTTTATGGGATATCGGCTTGGCCTTATTACCTAACCATCGCCAAAATTGGTATGTATCAACCTAAATACTGGATCGATGTTTTAATTCACGAACTTGCACATGTCGCAGAACGGAGATGGATCATGGCAGGATGTGGTTATCAAAGGCGGATAGATCCATTTGATGATGCAGGGCAGAATTACGGCAACCAAAATATAATAAGGGATAAATTGAGGTTCAAAAACAAAATAATATCACTTACTCGCCGTGGTATATATAACGTTCTAAGGGATCCACATGGACATATTTTTATGCATTTCTATGAACTACTATCTGATAGGGTTTGTAAGCGCTTCTGTTATAAACCGTATATTAAACGTTATGGGTATTGCCCCCTAAAGTTAGAGTGTGAATATCACATAATGAACTTCTATGTTGGATCTACTTGGGAGCACTTGGAAGAACCTGAAAGACAGAAATATTATCCGCATGTGTTTACCGATGACTTCGATAACTCAGAGTAAATTTCATCAGCAACAAACCAGAATTGAAGCACTTCGTGATTGTGAGCAAGCCGATGGAAACGTTCTTTCTAAAAGGCTCTACAACCTGCATTATTCATGAGTTTCGAAGCGATAGCGGAGAAATCCATATGCAAACAATATGTAATGGCTATTTTTCTCCTCACCTTCGACCGACAGTGTGTTATCGGCCCCAAATCGCCTCAAGCCCTGAGCACCACATCATTATTGGGCTTTACGGGCACGGACTGCGATTCATGAATAATGCGGGTTTCACAGTCAATACTCAGAACTATCCATGGCATCACCCCCATGACCGGAGGATCCCACAGCGGCCATCTGTTCAGAAGGATCATCGGCCAATCGAATGATCCAGCCCATTCCAGTCCGTCAGGCTGATCTCCCATTTTTAATTTGTTTTAAAAGAATTTGTCATCCCCCTCTGCTCCCCTCGATCCTGCAAAATTGGCTTGGCATAAGGCTTACAGGCCAACCGCACAAACCAGCCGACCATTATGAGAGAAGGCGGTCTTGTTCTTTTTATGTTGTTTATAAAATCGCCTCCTCGCCTCCTCGCCTCCCGATCCCGCATCACCCATGTGGAAAAGAACTGTCACATTCAGTCGCAATCTCAGAGTCTCTCGAACAAAGTGTACTGCATAATGATACAATAGCTCCCCTTTTTTTTTTTTTATTAAAGAATAGATTTTAGATTTAAAAAGAAATAATGATTATTCATCTATTTCTTATGGATAATTGATATGATGGTCTTTTGGGACTAACGCCCCCCGCCCGTTTTCACCCACCAGCATCAGAATGCTTTTGCCAACTATTCTTGCGGTTGTTGTCATTAACAAAATATAGCTGTTTGTAAGTACAGTATTTGGTGAAACTCCATATTGCAGAGGAACGAAAAAAATGAACGATCCAAATCGTATACTAAAATATCAAGGCTTCACTATAAGAGTTCGAAATGGCTATGTGTGTATGAAGGATCTGCATAGAGCATCGGGGGAGAGGGAGTCGAAACTCCCCACATTCTATGTTCGGCGCTCTCGAATTAAGTCTGTAATTGAAACATAGGAAAAGGTCACGGAGCAAAAGGCATTTTTACGGGCAGTTGAAAAGAGCCATTTTGTTTATTATGCACATCCGATTTTTGCCGTCGATTACTGTCGATATCTTAATGACTGCATGTTCGAATGGGCTTTATCCAAAATAGTCTGCAACATACTGTTGCTATATTGATCACCCATTGATTAGGAGAAAAACATTATGAAAAAGAGTCTTGCTGTGTCTGACATACCGAAATCTCGAAACCCATATGCCAACACCATCTTACTGGACGTATACCGTTGGTCTGATTACCCTGAGATAAAAAATGTATCTGTTTATGTCTTCAATGAATTTGAGAATCTAGGTTATTCGATTAAAGAACTTAACAAAAAGTTCGAACGTAACCTTCGGGTAGTGATCCTAAATCTATATCATGGTTATCTCACTGATCCAGATTTATTCATAGCATATGCAGGAAATAAAAATGTTTATGCCACAAGACGTTATAAGCATATCCATATCAGCTACCGCCCACTCATGAGAGCGATTGATGGACTTTAGGGACTTGGCTATATCGAGCAGAAGAAAGGGTTCCATGACCCACGCACTGGAATCGGGTTTCAGTCAGTGATGCGTGCAACTCCGAAACTGATCAATTTGATTGAATCCTGTGCGGTTTTGCAATCTATGATCGGCAGATCGAAAATTGAACCTGAATTGATATTGCTACGGGATACAAAGCACAATGAAATTGACTACGAGGACAATGTAACGATAGAGCGGATGAGAGAGAATCTGCGCCTGTACAACTCCACAATGAGCCAGACGAGGCTCGGTATCGACCTTCCGCCTGACACGCTTCCCAAAAACATTGATTGGGATCGCAACAGACTCCACAGGGTTTTCAATAACAGCAACTTTGGTGAAGGTGGACGGTTCTATGGCGGTTGGTGGCAAGAGATGCCCAAGGAGATCAGGAAGCACATTACAGTCGATGGTGAAAAAACGGTGGAATTGGACTATTCGGCCATGCACCTTCGAATGTTGTATGCCAAGGAAGGGATTGACTACATCGGTGATCCCTACGTAATCCGCACCGATTCCGCTTCTATGCGCCCCCTGTGCAAAGTGATCGTACTGGTCGCTCTCAATGCCGAATCCCCGAAAAAGGCGGTTGCAGCGATTCGGAAGAAAATGAACTTTGATCCCACGTTACCAAAAGTGAAGAATTTAGACCAGTGCGTAAGCGACTTTGTGAGCTTTCATGCCCGTGTTTCGGAATATTTCTTCACTGGGATCGGGTTGAGGCTCCAGAACATCGATTCTCAGATTGCCGAACGGGTGATGCTTGAACTGACAAGCAAGTCCATTCCAGTGCTCCCCATCCACGATTCATTTATCTGTGCGAAACAGCACAGGAAGCTACTTGAGGAATCGATGGTACGACACTACAAGGAAATCGTTGGGTACCTTCCGGTGATCACCACATCCGAATGAGCAACAGAGTTCTCAAAAGTCGAGCAACGAAGCTAACTTTGGAACGGATCGAAGAAACGGTGCAGATTTTGGCGTGAAGGGAATGGAACTACTGGACGAATTTCCCATTTGTTTTCAAAGGAATACATCGCTTTTCTTTTCCAATCATTTCACAAAGGAGCGGCTCCAAAGGGTAAGCGAAATCAATCAGGAATGCGAAGCAGCATGGGAGTTCAATCTGCGGGAGCCGTTTTCAAAGACTGATCAAGGAAGAATGGGGGAACAAGGCATTTATCGATCAAGATCAAAGAGTAATGGGGCAGAGGCTGGTGACGATGGTGACGATACCAAGTGAAGTTGGGGCAACCGCAAACCGTTACCCCACTTGAAACCATTTTGGGGGCGGGGTGGTGACGATTGAATTCTACTTCTTCAATCAACGAAAAATAACTCTGATGTGCTTGGGATTCCCCGTGGTTCATGAATGGCAAATTTCTCCGACAATCGAAAGGCTTTCCCGTTAACAATCGTCACCACTGTCACCTGTTCAGAAAAGCTTATGAAATATGTTTTTACAACGATATTGATTGGGTACAATGCTTTCCAAAAAAACATTTTAAAATGAATCAGATCAATTGCGATCTCGTTCAATGCCAAAATGGAAAACCCATCTTTTAGGAGACTAAAATGAGAAATAAAGACTCACAAGTGAATGGAAAAAGGGACAGTGAAAAACGAAGAGTGCACAGAATGGAAAGTAATGAGGTTCTTCATTCAGAAAAGCACATGAACTCACTATTTTCAACACTTTATAAGCTTCTTAGAAACAAAATAACACGACAAAAGTATATTTTTACTATGTCTAAATTCATGAAACTGATGGTAAGAAAAGCTTTTAATGAATTGGGACGAAATGAAAGCGGCATCTTAACTTTCTATTTTGATCCCAGTTCTATCACACTTGAAGACATCAGCATCACGTTAAAATTTGTTAATACTTTTGCCAAAAAGGCATTTTATGAAATAGCGATGTATCATAAATCTAGAAAAAATCGAAGGATGGAAATCACTGAAATGGCATTCTTGATTCTCCCAATACTTCACAGCATCTGGGCTGATAATGAAATCGCCATTTTTATGGCATCAAAATTCAACATGCATCCAGAAGATAAGTCTACAAAGGATATACTTTGCTACATTAGGGAAAGCTGCAAATTCCATTATCCTCGAAGCTTTATAACCAGTTCAGATGTTGTAATGAAAGACTTAATCGAATTCTGTGAAAACGAACTATCTGCGTCAGATCTGGATTCTTGAATCCAAACCGCAATCGTTGCTATAGTAAAAACTTGCATCGAAGGGTTCCTCATCGAATGGCAAGGATGCGAAATCGGTGGGGAGCGTGGCAAAAGACCAGATCAAACCCACTACAGGTGAAATTAGCATATGAGCGGAGCCGAACTACCGGACGGATTTCCCGATTGTTTCGAAAAGCTGAAATCGCTGTTCCCTTCCAATCATTTCACAAAAGAGCGGCTCCAGCGGCTGGACGAGATCTACAGGGCATGCGAATCGGCATGGGAGTTTAATTTGCGGGAGAGAATTGGTGGGAAAACTGTCAAGTATCTGTTGATAGCGGAGGCACCGCCTTGGTCGGAAATGGGCGAAAACATCAATTATTTTTACATAAACTGTGCAGGGCAGTGGGTGCAGAGAATTTGGAAGGCGTTTTTTCCCACTGAGAAAATGCCCCATCGTGAAGAAGCTCTGGAGCGGCTGGCAAACTGCGGGTTTCTCCTGATCGTCTCCCTGTTTTTTGCCGAGAGATATACCAGCGCAAAGAGGAACACACAAAAGTACAAGGAGCTTGTTAAGGCTTGCTCCACTACCTATTTTCAGGAAAAGATCAATGATGGGGCAATTGGCTGGGCAGACGAAGTGAAAGTGGCTCTGGCCTTCAAACTGAACGGACGTGCGGTGATCCAGAGCTTCCCCAATGGTCTTCTGCTACCTACAGGGCAGCGGATAGTCTTGACGGAAGAGGTAATCTGCGCTGACCCATCAGGCTACACCAATTCCGCTCAGCTTCGGTCAGCATTCGGTTTGCATGAGCACGGTTGAGAGGAAGAGAATATGCACAAATCAGTTCAGGTGCGGGTTTTGTATTCGCAAGGATGTCCCAACGCCGCACCAGTGTTCGATCTGGTTGGGAGGATGGCAAACGAAATCGGCACTCAGGTTTCCATCGAGCGGGTCTTGGTATCTTCCCAAGAACAGGCGGTTGAACTTCGGCTCCTTGGGAGTCCAACCGTTCAGATCGATGGAGAAGATATCGACCCTTCCGCTCGTGGCAGCATGGCTTTTGGTATTGGGTGAAGAAAATACGGGGCATCGGGGGTGCCATCCGAAGGAATGGTGAAGAATGCGATCCAGAGCGCAGTTCGGCAGGAGGGCTGACGATGATGTTTCCATCTCCTTGGCAAATGGTGATGATCGGATATTCAGTCTCAGAGATGCAAAATGCGGATCAAGGCATACGTATCCAGAGCCTTGAACGATTTGCGCATGATCTCGAAAATCGGTCGAAATCAGTGCTCCATGAATACGAGGGGTTGTGGAATGCCTACAACCAACTTAAGGAGCACGCCACGGCGGTTGAAATCGAGCGTGATGAGTTGCGAAATCAATTCCAGACGCTGGCCGAGCATTCCGAGGTCATCCAAGCCCAATGTGATCAAGTCGTAGCGGAATTCAAATCATTCAAGGAAGTCACCGAGAATTGGGTTCGGGCCAATGCCACAAAGATCGATGCATTCGATGTATTGAAAAAACTGTTGGAGACGATGCTGGACAACGCTGACCGTGTGTTCACATCCGAGGTGACATCCGAACATCGGCAGAAAATTCGAAACTTCCTTAACCAGTTGCCGGAATAGCATTTGCCGAAGAATCTCCGGTACAAAACGCACCGATCCCGCAGCATTCTGAACACATTCCTGAAATCATTTTACCTGATTACTCTATATTTTCGACCAACTCTCTCTTTTTTCCCTTTTTGACACGTCGAAATCGCCAATCACGCTCGTTTTTTGGAACAATAAAATGATTAAATCCCGTTTCACTCACCATACTGTGTATTCTGAGCCGATCCGCACATCGATTGCCGTGCATGTTAGCGCACGACTCAAAGGAAAGCCCCTGATGCTTTGGGTAATTAAGGATGTTTTCGCAGTACATCAATCATGTAAAATGATTTAAACTGCTCTATAGTGATGAATTAATGATGTTTTAGCCGATGCGAGATCTCTTGCGTGGATGTTGGAGCAATTAATTTGGCGATATCGATATGTTATAAATGCTTTCGAAAAGAATACAAAATAATAATAGCCATAAAAGTAATGCAATACCATCCGCTGTATTCTTTTCCATTAAGGCAAATACCTCCTATTGTGTTGTCAAAATTGATTGTTTAGTGCTCATATAATACAGCATATCACAGTATATGTCAATAATAAAATGGCATAAATCATATTTTAGTACGTTGTATATAACGCTTCTATATCATTAAAAACGTGAATGATTCACCTGATTACACATCGATGTTATATTGCATCGACCAGAATGACAGGCAGAATCACGGGCAATGGTGTGATCAGCAAAAGGAGTGTCTCGAAACCATAGGGGGTCTATTTTAGAATACTCATCTTGGCGATTTCTTCGACCCAAAATTACTGGGAAATTTTTTTAAGGGCTATTCTGGATTTTTTTGCACTCGACGCAGACCGACTCTCAATTCGGAGATGAAGACTTGCGTTGATGATCGTAGCAGAATACCTTCGGGCAAACCGCTTTTTATGGCTGACGCAACCGTGCCTTTTCCAACATGGATATCAGCAGTACTGCATCGGTCACTGCGTTAAAGTGGTAGCGAGTTTTCGCCACGAAAAGTCACGCCCAAGCTATATCTCCCTGAAGAGTACTAGCATGGGATCAACCAGCTTTTTTACGACATCGTCACTGCTCTTAATTGAGAATAATTTCTCCTGATTAAATTTGCCTTGCAAAGAACAAGTGCCGTCCTCGTAGTTCACATTTGGAATGGTTTTGAAAATTTTCTTAGTATTGTATGAAAATTCCCACATCATTTTTTCAAATTTTGTATAATCCTTATTTTTATATGATATATTGTTGATAGTTCCATAAATTACCCTTGGTTCTTCTAAATCTTTTCCTGTTAATTCAATATGGAGTAACAGCAGTTTAAGATCGGATGTAATGGGAGTTACCGTTTGTCCTTTATTTGCATCATTCATTGATTTAGGCACAAAAAAGACGGTGAAGGTTTTCGGCATCCAGTTTTCAACATTGATCGGCTCCAATCCGGTTGATGTTCTTGCAGTCACACCATATCCTGATGGTTTTCCGATTGTGAAGCTTTCCTCTTCCTGCTGAAGCAATCCTTCTACTTCCTTGATGAGGTATGAAATTTCAAAATGTAATTTCTGAACAAATTCCAAAGCATTTTTTGTTTGCTTTACCAATTCATGACTCATTTTATTTCCCTCTTTTTCGGTACAAATCGTACTGATTTACATCGAATCTGAATTGAAGACCATTGAAGTAAATTCGGGAGTAAAAGATTGAGCCTTTCGGTTTGATCACTTCGGGCAGACCTGAAAGGGATTCGGAGAAACCGATGAACTGCCCTCTGAACCTCGCACTGTCCACAGCGAAAAAGATCGTATGAAAAGATTCGACCTTGCCTGTGCCAAGGAGATTCTCGAATGATCGAAAGCTTCTGAGCTTTTTCTTTGCCAGCAAGTGGTAAAGGTCTGTTGTGAAAAGAAAGTTGGGGAGGCTTGAATCATATTTTTCCAATAGATTCAATAGCATAATCGAAATGGAATGCCAATTGATCCACTTAAGATGACGAGGATAAAGACTGATCACATCTTTAAATTTGGCGCTCTGGTAAACATAATCTGAGGTGACCGCAATCAGGTAAAATTCTTTCCCAAGGCTTTTTGCTTCGTTCATCCCTCCTTCAATCTCACGGAGCAGTTGGGCTTTTTTCCCACCGCCAACATTAAAATCTGACAGATGCTTCGCTTCAATAAGTAGATAATAATTCCCCACGACGATGATGAGGTCGGGCTGCGTTTTATCGTCATAATTTAGCCAGAACTGGAACTCTGCCCCATCGAGGTCATCGTCCGACACTTCTAGTGCCAGCAGTTTTAGGAATTCTCTCAGGTAGACCCTTCGATCCGAGTACTTCAAGAAGGAAAACACGTTTGAGGTGAGGATATCCTCTTTGTCTTCGAGACTGGAAGGGATCTTTCCGTGCAGTTCTGCTAGGTACATTTTCAACACTCCAGAGCCATTTCGGCATAGGATACCAGCCCCACTGACGGGAAGGAAATGAATTTCTTCAAGGGATAGGGGCCAGCGTCCCCAAAACCGCATAGATTCTCAACTCTGGAGCCACCGATCACAATGTTTTTTGAACCCACATCCCCCACACCGCCAGCTTAAATCATTCGGGACAAACACCCCCTTGGTGATCCCATCCCATACCTGTTGCATCTTCCTGACCGCCCTCCGCTCTTCGATTTCGGAGCGTGTGGTGTAATGTTGCTCCAGCCGTGGCTGCTTTATCTTTACAAGGCAATCGAGGCGCAAAAGCAGTTCCCGATTTCGATATCCATTTGCTTTCGTTGCCATCTGGTAAACGGTCATCTGGAAATTTCGATCAACTTCATCGGCTGAGTAAGTATGGCCGGATGTTTTGAGATCGCTCACCACAATCAATCCAGACTCATCAATTTCCACAAGGTCGAAGACACCGATCACCGGGACGGCCAGCCCCTCGACGATGAAGGAAAAAGGCTCTTCAATAGCCAGAACCTCAAGCCCATCAGTGGAGACGTTTTCACGATACACCCGAACAAGGTCTTTCCCATCGTCAAGGAGCGCTCTGAAATCCTTGCCCTTCGTATACCGGATATCGGTTTTCCCATGGGCGGCATGTCTCCAGTGATCCTCAAAAATGCTTTGCAGTTCTGGAACCGAGAGGAAATTACCGATCATGCGTGCCTGATGGAAATCGGCAATGGTTTTGTGGATCGTGGAACCGAACACCATGGCATCGGCTCGAAACTCCGGCTCAAGCTTGTCAATCCTCGAAAATCGATACTGCAATCCGCATTCGATGTAATCGTTCACTCCCGATACCGAGAGATGAGGTCGCTTTCGAAGTTCAGTCAAGGTCATCTGCCCCTCCAGTTGCTCATGAAAGATTCAGGGTATTCTTTTCTCCACCAAAACGATGCAGGAGAAGATGTCGCAATCAATCCTGCTGCTTGTCCGGTTGCTCATTTATGCGGCTTTCTGGAGGAAACGGATCAGATCCGCAGCTTGGATCGTGGATATATCGGTGAGGGTGACCCCGTACTGGTCGAGCACGATCTTGGAGAGAATGTCATCCTTCATCTTGTGGCGTTTTGCGATATCCTGAATGGCCTTCATCTGAGCCGCAGAAGCCTTTGGCGTGTTCTGGTCAGTGCCATTTCCGTTTGCTTTTTGATCGTGATAGCCATTTGCCGCCGCTTGCTTCGGGTTTGGAACATCGATTCCCGTGATGTCATCACCATTCAGATCCCCAAGCTCTTCCACGGCGCACAGGCCGACATTGGTGAGATCACGCAGACACCGGGCTTTCGCACGGGTTGAAGCCATGCGAATGATATGGTTCACGACCTTCTTGTTCGTATTCACGGGGTTGGCATCGCCGATATCAGCGAAGACTTCTCCATCGATGGTTTCAGCTACCGCTTTGCAGATTGCCGTGTTGCTGTTCTCTTGGTTGGGAAGCTGGATGAATTCGACAACGAGCTTTCGTAACCCTTTCTGGTGAGCAAGATCGAGAAGGCCAGCATAGAGCACGAACTCCTTGCCTTGAATCGTTGTGATGAAACGATCATCGATTTGGATGCCTTTGTGATCAGGTGCTTTTCCATCATGGGTATTGATTGCTCGTCCTGCCATTATCGCTCCTTATGTTTTAGTTGTTGTTTAACTTCCTGCAATAAACGTTTTAGTTATGTTTTTTATACCATATATTTGTTGATATGTCAACATTTATCGCATGTTCTATTGTATATAGCGTTTTGCAAAAACATGAACAATTCAATTTTTTAGATGAATTAACATGCTTCACAATATCGTTTTCGCTTGACAAAATCGGAATAGAACAGTATAATCTGTCTCAAAACAAAGGAATTATACCATGTGACGCATATCCACGGGAGAATGTAATGCCAATGTCAATGATGGAGATGGTGACAGAGATCGTGGCCGGACAGTCGAGCCAGAGGGTTCTTTCGGCAGAAGAGATCACGGCCCTGATCAGGGAAACCTATCGAGCCTTGAAGGAAATTGAAACGCTCGAAACCCGTGGTGCCACAATGGGCGAGGGTGATGCATCAAGCGCAGCACGTTCCCTTACTCCACAGGTGTCCCAGTCCGAGATGGGTGAGTCAATCAGTACACCGAAGATCGATCCAAGAGAGTCCATACGGCAAGATGATATCGTCTGTTTGGTGTGTGGCGAGGCATACAAGACGATTTCGCACACGCACTTGGCCCGACATGGGCTTACGCCAGATCAATACAGAAGAAAATACGGTTTCCCCAAGAAGCAGCCGTTGGCTGCAAGGTCGGTTTCCGAGAGGCGAAGAAGCACGGCCAGTGAACGTGGGGTGGGCGAGAGATTAAAAGCGGCACGGGCTGCAAGACGGTCAGATCAATCGATGAGGACAGGGGGTGATGAACAGAAGGGGGAAAACTGATCGGGAAACTTAATAACAGAGGCAGAGGGTGTCCGAAAATGGCTTCGGGCTAAACGATAACAAAATACAGGAGGGTAAATGAGAAGATTAGAAAACATTTTGCCAAAGAACCTTTCACTCGGTCAATTCACCAATGTGCATGGACTCGGCATCGTGCCGATCATCGCAAGCGAAATCCCCGATCTTTTTCTCATAGAACCACTTGAGAAGGCATTAGCCCAAGGAACTGTCAGGATCACCGAGACAAGCGAGGCCGGGGAAGTCCCTTTTCTTTTTCTCGAAAACAAAGGGCCACACTCGGTGATTGTCCTCGACGGCGAAGAGGTCGTGGGCGGCAAACAGAACCGCATCATCAACACCACTCTCATCATTTTGGCTCATACCACAGTCAAGCTTCCTGTATCATGCGTCCAAGCTGGAAGATGGCGGCATGATGGTGCCGAGTTCGCATCCGGCAAATCGATTTTCAGGGCAAAGTCTCGTGCTGTCCAGAAATCCACCGTGACCGGGAATCTCCGTCGAACCGGAGCCTACCACGCAGATCAGGGCGCTGTATGGAACGAAGTGGGCAAATCCCTGCGTGAACTGGGGGTTCATTCCGCAACCGCTGATTACCGAGAAGGGCGTGAGCATATTGCGCATCGGATCGAAGAATTTGTCGAGACAATCCGTCCAACGGAAAATCAGATCGGAGCAGTCTTTCTAAGCCGTGAAGGTGTCCTTGGGCTGGAGATGCTTGCCACTCCCGTGCTTTTTGCCGAAAACAGCAGCAAGATCGTTCGTAGCTTTGCCTTTGAAGTGCTCGACGCACCCGATCTGAACAGAACTTCAACCGATGGGGCAAGGAAATGGTGGGACGATATCCTTCGATGTGAATTCACAAAACACCCATCTCCGGCGACTGGGGTGGATATCCGCTTGTTCAATCAAAACGTCATCGGGTCGGGATTGATCTGGAACAACGTGTTGGCGCATTTTTCATGTTTCCCCAATTTCCGGCAGGAACAGAATCGTCCGAACACACGACGATCATCGATCAGGGAGCGGCGGCGAAACATGCGCTCGTCAATTCAAGATTAAGCCTTTGTGATGGTGGGCGCTCTGGTTGAAGGCTGAGGAATAGTCGCCCTCTCCGAAATCGGTGGAGAGGGCTTCGCTGGAGAAGAATGAACTACACCAGTTTATTCAATTTTCGATAGGGCGGCATCGGAACAGTGACAGTAAAAGACGCATTCTTGGGATCGTACTGCTCATAACCATTCTGGCTCAGCCACATTATTACCGACTGTTCATCTGGACATTGTTCCTCTTCATGGATTACCGAACTCATGTCCACCCAGTAGATCGAAACGGTCTTCCCTTCCCTTTTCTCGACAACTGCCCAATCTGTAGTACTCGAAGACCCTTGTTTTTTGTACCATAAAGTATAGTTCACAAAAATGAGGGAAAGTTCATTAATCGCATCAAAATGATCCCGCAGAATCCTCAACTTCCACCACTTCTTGCCAATATCCTCAAAATATACCTTGTCGAATACATTGCCTGTGTGCGATATGCGATGTTTTTCAAAACTTTGAGAAATGAGAGAATATGAGTGGTTTATGCTCTTGGCAGTCGTATTCAGCAGAGCAGATATCCTGCATTCACAGTCGCTTAGTTCAGCATTTTTAGTTCCACGCAAAGTTATCTTAAGTGCACTCTCCAATACCACTGGAGTGAAATATCCTCCAACAGATTGATCAATCTCCGAACTGGAGAAAAAAAATTTTCGCAGTTCCTCGTTAATCTCAAATAAATTTTTAGGTTGAACATGAACCATTAATGTGCTGCCCTCAGGCAAAAAAACTTCGGATTTCTCCATTTGCAGCAGTTCCAATTGCCTTTTATCCGAAATGGCATAACTGGGTACAATCAGATCGCCGATAGTACCTTCCTTCAGTTTTGGAAGATCGCCACCGTAGAAAAACTTCATCTCGCCGTTTACTACCTTCACAGGGATGCGGACGCTCTTTTCGAAACGGTCAGGAATCATATGCTGTCCTCGTTCCAGAAGGTTGATGGTCTGCACTGTTGGCCGGGACGCAGTCCCACCGATTAAGAATTAATTTAATCAGGATGGCTTGCTCTCACAAATGAAAAGAAGTAGCCAAATCATTTTGATGCAAGCAGGATTCCAGTTATCCGAATCTGGGGAGAATTGGAAGTTCAAACTCCTTGGCGAAATCCCATGAAACTATTTCTTTCCTGCGATTAATGCACTCATGATTTGATTCTGCTGGACAAGTAAGTCCGTCATCTTCAATTGAGCATTGGACGCATGATACATTTGGTGGTAAATACTTTTCGTCTCTTCGGACTTGAGATCTTTTACATAGTCCAAAAACACCTTTTTCCTTTCTTTCTCAAGATCCAATATGATACTGCGAAACTCTTCAGCGGCCTTTCCTCTCTGAACTTTTTCAGTAATTTCCATGCCAACGAGGCCGATTAGGCAAACCAGTATGAGACTCAGCATTGTTCTGGCAAACGTGTCCTTAAGGTAAATTTTCTCGACAACTGGCTGGTTTGTAGAATGGTTATTCTGCATCACGTTGGTCGCTTCTGGCATAGAACCCCCTCTCGTTGTGCTTGGGTCAGCTTCAGTTTTGGAAGAACTAAACGACTAATTCTACTCGTCCGTCTTTCTTGAAGGAATTTACCTTACCCACGGCTCCAAATATCGTAGCAAATTCATTTCAATTGACCATGCATCCCAAGAATGGGCAGCATGACCATGCAACCCCAGTCGGATGCCAATCATTAAATCGATCCAGACATACGGCTCATGCGGTATGTCACGCAAGCACGTAACCAAAGAGTAGAGGTCGGAGATGTGAGCCATATTCTCAAGAGCGGTTCCCCTGAATTCATTTCTCATCGCATGGAGTTTTCCATCAGAAGACCCCCATTGAAAAAGAATGCAATCCTTTTGGGAGCCAGTGAAGGATTCGATGTAGATTTCTGGCTGGACACCGGCTTCAGACTGGATCGAGCTTAGTGCCGAAGAAAATTGCTCGGTTTTTATTTCGTCGAGAAAGGTGTGCCAAAACCACGATGAATCCATAATCTGTGTGCGGGGCCGAGCTTCTCTCCCCAGCCCTTTTTCGACGTAAAGCCCTACCATGATCTCGCCATCTGCACAGAGCGCACATGGTAATTCCCTACATGGTACAAAGCCGAATTTCCCGTATTTGTAGGCCGGGTTGACTCCCACTGGTGACAGCCACCATGTCGTGGACTGAGAGAGATACCGATTGTATTGGATAGCGAAGAGACGATTTTTCCCTGTTGAAGATATATACAGTTCCAAAACTGCTTTGCATGCCTCACGTGGCGAGTCGTAGATACATTGGATATCCATCTTAGCCCTCCCGATGACAAAAAGCTGACCAAACTGGAACCAAGGCAAACGGCTTGGTGGAATGATTAAAAAGGATGAGATCACCACCAAAGCTGGAAAGCACTTTAGCATATCAATGCCGTTTGGAGTATGCTTTTGGAAAGCCTACTTTCCATTTCTGGGTGCGGCCAAAACCCCTGATGTCTCCCTCTGCCTCGTTAGGAAATTCACCGCCTTCTCCGCATGTCCAGCAGCATGAACGACCATCCGTGGATCATCGGAAAGCGCCTTCATCCAGCCTTGAATGTAGGCAGCGGAATTGTCCAGATTGCCAGCAATTCCGCACAGGTCACAGAGAAAACATGCGCCGATCTCCGCTATCAATTCTTCCTTGGAATATTCTTCACTGCCGAAGTTCAATTCCACGATCCCCTTGCGATTCAACCGCTGTGGATGTCCTGTCGAGTGGATGAATTCATGGAACTCCGTGGTGTAGAATCCCTCATCGGATTGGAACAAGTGCCGGTGGGGGAGCATGATCCTGTCCAGTGCGGGAATGTAACAAGCTTTCTCGCAATTGAATTCAATTGAGGGAACATCTCTGAACGATGCCACCAGTTCCTTTGCTTTCTGGACAGATTCGGTGCCGTTGCATTCGCTTTCGGACTTGATCTGATCAGCGTTCTTCACAACCGACAGCGGCAGAGTGGTTTGTTCAATGTTGAAGACATTGTAGTATCGCAGATATGGAATGTGTTTTGGCGTGTCTTCTCCATCCTCGTTCTTTGCATTCACGGTGATGATTTTCCAGAATACCGCCAGATGAGACTTTTCGCCTTTGTTGATGCGTCCTCCCAAATCATTGGCTTGCTTCATTGTGAGGAAGATTGGATACTTGTACTCATTGAGGGCGAGAAGAAGTCGGTTGATCCCAGTGTATGCCCGTCCACTGATATTCTGCGGCTTGAGGGAAATCCAAGGCTTTTTCCAAGGAACTACACCTTTTTTAAGTGATTGAATTATTCTATCGGTTACGTGTTCATATGCTTTACTCTGCATATCTCCCTTTCCTGTTCAGGATAAACAAAGTATAGCATATTATATATCATCTGTCAACCATAATAGTACTGTTAGTAAATAAATGAAATATATGCATTGATATCCAGATTAGCGAGTTGAATTATTCACATATTATATCAAATTTGCAGTTTTTACTATTATTCATGTTTTATAAATAGAAAGATAAATAATTCATTGCTTAGGGGAAAAGATGATTAATTACTCATTTTGGGGTTGAGCCGTTTGTCATTTGGTTGAATAAAAATGAGCATATCTCCAATGAGCAGAAACAGTGTGCGGAATTCAGTGGGGCGGCTGGGGTTTCGGTCGTGGACATGAAGTTGTGATTCTATTGAGTGAAGACCGATGATAAGGAAGAAGATCTTGTTGGAATGCCAAACTGTGATTTATTCTTCTTTTCATTAAGTTACGGCAGCGATTCCAATCGGTGTGTTCAAAGCATGACAAAAGTTGGGGGATGCCGATACCACCGACACGCCTTTCGTGCGGAATAGATGCGCCAGCCACAATTTCTTCTGGCCGGGATCGATTTTGCCCTGCTGGAACCACTACCCAAAATCATAAGGCACCCTGTTCTGAAAAATCGATCTGACCGATTATTTCTACCCCAAATTATTGGCAAAAAATTTTCGCCCTATTCTGGCGATTTTTGAAAATCGGGGCTGGCAAGCTTTCCTATCCCGCCTACGGATCGCCAACTCCCTCCCTGAAATCAGCCCGACGTTTTTCGACCATTTACCGATGCCCCCGATCCATCCACATCAAAGACCGCTGCTGAGCCGAATGATCTTCTGGATGATCTCCTTCTTGCCTTCGAGGCCCATTGAAGGATGATCGAGCATCTCCCGCATCAACTCCTCGATGCTCTCGATGAGTTTTGCCCTCAACCTGTAGCACCTTTGGCGATGGTACTTTCCGTAATTTGGTAGCCATTTCTTTTTCCTCCTGAAATAGATTTTTTTTAATTAATACAGCCCATTGCTGCTGGATGGCAACGGTGAGGGATTTTGCTTTGACTCTCAGGCTTCGATGAGGAATAGATTGACACCTCCGTGACTCAGGGTGTACGAAAAAGTACAATATGAGATGGTTAATGCGGAGAAACCTTGCGGGACAGGTGGGGTTGGTTCAGGCAAATGAAACCAGAGGAGCTTGCAAGGCAAAAAATCGATCAACTGCTCGAAGCGGCAGGGTACTCGATTCAGGACTATAAGGATCTGAACCTGTCAGCTTCCCTCGGAGTGGCGGTTCGTGAGTTTCCGCTAAAATCTGGATTTGCGGATTATCTCCTATTTGTTGACAAGAAAGCCGTGGGGGTGATCGAGGCAAAACCAGAGGGAACCACGCTTAGCGGCACAGCGGATCAGTCGGACAAGTATCTTTTCTCGTTACCGCCAAACGTTTCGTGCGCCCAAAAGCCTCTTCCCTTCGCATACGAGAGCACAGGAACCGAGACATTTTTTCGTGACTGTCGTGATCCAGACTGCCGATCCCGCAGGATTTTTGCTTTCCACGAACCCAAAACACTGACAAGCTGGCTCTCAGAAGCTGAAACACTCAGAGCACGCCTTGGAAAGCTGCCTGTCCTGATCACTGATGGCTTGCGGGAATGCCAGATCGAGGCAATCAGGAACCTTGAGAAATCGTTTGCCGAATCACGCCCACGGGCAGTGATCCAGATGGCAACAGGATCAGGGAAGACTTTCACAGCGGTGAGCTTTGTTTACCGACTCATCAAGCACGCCCATGCGAAGAGGGTGCTCTTTCTTGTGGATCGAAGCACGCTTGGTCGGCAGACCTTCAAGGAATTCCATCAGTACCAGACCCCCGATGATGGTAGAAAATTTACCTCAATCTACAATGTCCAGAACCTTACCTCAAATACGCTAGATCCTGTCTGTCGGGTAACGATCACCACGATCCAGCGGCTTTACTCCATGCTTCGGGGGGAAAGGGAGATCGGTGAGGATATCGAGGAGTACTCCGCATTCGATGCCCTGCCCATTGATTCCAAGCCGAAAGATGTCTCGTACAATCCGCAGATCCCGATTGAAACTTTTGACTTCATTGTGACAGATGAGTGCCACAGGTCCATCTACAACCTGTGGCGGCAAGTGCTGGAATATTTCGATGCCTTCCTGATTGGACTTACCGCAACTCCATCAAAGCAGACGCTGGGATTTTTCAACCAGAATATCGTGATGGAATACAGCCACGAGAGGGCCGTGGCCGATGGGGTCAATGTCGGTTATGACGTGTATCGGATCAAAACCGAGATCACGGAGAAGGGAAGCACGATAGAGGCTGGATACTATGTCGATACACGGGACAAACTCACAAGAAAGGTGCTCTGGCAGCAACTGGATGATGACTTTGAATACAGCGGGGAGCAGCTAGACAGGGCTGTAGTGGCTCCCGATCAGATACGGACGATCATTCGCACCTTCAAAGAGAAGCTCTTCACCGAGATCTTCCCCGACAGAAGTGAAGTTCCGAAAACACTGATTTTTGCCAAAGATGACTCCCATGCCGAGGACATCGTCCACATCGTGCGGGAGGAATTCGGGAAGGGAAACGAGTTCTGCAAAAAGATCACCTACCGAACCACGGGAGAAAAACCCGAAGACCTCATCGCCAGTTTTCGAAACTCGTTCAATCCAAGGATCGCCGTGACTGTGGACATGATCTCCACTGGGACGGACATCCGCCCCCTTGAGTGCCTCATCTTCATGCGGAATGTGAATTCCAGCGTCTATTTCGAGCAGATGAAGGGCAGAGGCACCCGCACGATCTCCTCCACAGATCTTGAAGCGGTAACGCCCGACACAAAGCACAAGACCCACTTCGTGATCGTTGATGCCATCGGCGTATGCGAGAAGGACAAGACCGATTCAAGGCCGCTTGAACGAAAGAAGAACATTCCTTTTGACAAGCTCCTGATTTCAGTGGCTACGGGGAATCGGGACGAGGATACGCTCACGTCCCTCGCAGGGAGACTTGCAAGGCTCGAAAGGGAAATCGGCGGGAAGGACAAAAAGGAAATCGAGGAAGCTTCTGGCGGGAAGTCCTTGAAGCAGATGGTGAACGGACTTCTTGATGCAATCGATCCCGAAAAGCACGTCCAGAAGGCAAAGGAGGTATTTCAGACGGACTCCCCCACCGAGGATCAGGTGAAGGAAGCCGCCAAGAGGATCGTAAACGACGCTTGCTCCGCTTTTGACGATCCCAAACTCCGAAACACCATCATTGATATCAAGCGGAAAAACGAGCAGATCATCGATACCGTGAGCACCGATCAGGTCATCTCCGCAGGGTTCGATGAAGCGGCCAAGGAGAAAGCCAAAACGCTGGTGGACACCTTCCAGAGATTCATTCAAGAAAACAGGGATGAGATCACCGCCCTCCAGATTTTCTACAGCAAACCCTTCGGCCAGAGGCATCTATCATTTAGCCAAGTAAAGCAGCTTGCGGAAGCAATCCAGAAGCCGCCTTACAACCTAACGCCTGAACTTTTGTGGAATGCTTACGAGCAACTTGAGAAATCCAATGTCAGGGGAGCGGGGGCGCAAAAGCTCCTGACGAATATCATTTCATTGGTGCGGTTTGCGATGAACGAAACCGATGTGCTTGAGCCGTATCCCGACACCGTGAATGCGAGATTTGACCACTGGTTGTCGCATCAGAACGAGCAGGGCCAGATTTTTACCGATGAACAGATGGACTGGTTATTGATGATACGTGATCACATTGCGGGAAGCCTGACCATTGAAGTGGAGGATTTTGATTACACTCCGTTCAGCGCCAAGGGAGGTGTTCAGCGGATGCTTCAACTTTTCGGGCAGGATTTGGAAACGGTTCTGAATGAACTGAACGAGGTACTGGCAGCATGATGGAATCTACTGACAAGATCACAGAGCTTCCAGTGGGATGGACAATGACTTCGCTCAGTCAATGCTGTGACAAGGTTCAAGACGGAAGTCATTTCTCTCCCCAAACTCAATACACAGAGGCAGGGGAAGGTCGATACCTGTACATCACGGCAAAGAACATTAAGGAATACGGGATCGATCTTTCCGACGTAACGTGGGTTGATCGTGATTTCCACGAGTCCATCTACAATCGTTGTAATCCCGAACAGGGTGATGTTTTGCTCATAAAAGATGGAGTGAAAACAGGAATAGCCACAGTCAACCAGTTGGAGAACCCGTTTAGTCTTCTGTCGAGCGTTGCTCTATTGAAAGCAAAGAAAAATTTCCTGAATCCACATTTTCTAAAGCACTACCTGAACAGTCCCACAGGGTTCAAGGCTACTACTGGAGCCATGACAGGAACCGCTATTCGGCGTATCATCCTCGCCAAACTGAAAACATCATCAATGCCGATACCCCCACTTCCCGAACAGCACCGGATCGTGAACAAGATCGAAGAGCTTTTCACCAAGCTGGATGCGGGAGTTGATGAGCTACGAAAAGCCAAAGCGAGGTTGCGGCGGCACCGGAAAGCTGTTCTAGCCCATGCATTTCGGGGCAATCTTACGAAGGAATGGCGTAGAGTGAACTCTACCCTTCCAGCTATAGAGCTTCTGAATAGGATCAAAAACGAAAGAGAAACCGTCTACCAGCATCATTTGGAAGAGTGGCAGCGCAAAGTAAGGAAGTGGGAGAAGCAAGGAGATGGTGCTAGAAAGCCAGCAAAACCAAGGAGGGTGCACCAAGTTTTGCCGCCAAGTGCAGCAGACTTGGATGGACTACCACAACTGCCGAAGGGCTGGTGCTGGGAAAAGCTTGGAAACATTGTTGCCGATTTATGCTTGGGGAAGATGTTGGATAAAGAAAAAAACCGTGGAGAGTACCAACCATATCTCAGAAATATCAATGTTCGGTGGCTAGGTTTTGATTTGTCTGAACTCCTTGAGATGAGATTTGAGCCATACGAACATGAAAGATACGGCATCGTCAAAGGTGATTTGATCGTCTGCGAAGGAGGGGAACCGGGACGGGCAGCAATATGGGAAAGCGCACTTCCGAGTATGATGATCCAGAAAGCACTGCATAGGGTTCGCTTCTTCGAAAATTTGTTCAATACACACTATGTTTTGTACTACCTATGGCATAGTTCATTGAATGGTTACTTGGAGCAGTTTTTTACGGGAACAACCATCAAGCATCTGACAGGTGAAGGCTTGGAAGATGTGACAATTCCTGTTGCCCCAGTCGAAGAACAACAGCAGATCGTTGAGGTCATCGAAGATAAGCTTTCCGCCATAAAGAATCTGGAAGAGGAAATCGAAAGGAGCTTGAAGAGATCTCAGTACCTTCGGCAATCGGTTCTGAGGAAGGCGTTTTCTGGAACCCTTGTTGAACAACACCCCAGCGACGAACCAGCCGATAAGCTCCTTGAGCGGATCAGTCAGAGCACAAGTAAACCCAACTTGAGCAGACGAAGAAGAAAATCCGACGGAGTTACCTCGAATGGCAAATGAATCTGCAACAATCGTTCAGCGGCTATGGAATTACTGCAACGTTCTCCGTGATGATGGGGTGAGCTACGGCGACTACGTCGAGCAATTGACGTACCTCCTTTTCCTCAAAATGGCTGCTGAACAGTCGAAACTTCCAGTTGGCGGCAAGTCCTCCCCCATCCCGAAAGGGTTTGATTGGGAAAGCCTTCATTCCAGAGATGGTGATGCGCTTGAAACCCACTACAGGCACCTCCTTGAGGCTCTCGGAAAAGAGAAGGGGATGCTGGGAGTGATCTTCCGAAAATCCCAAAACAAAATTCAAGATCCAGCCAAACTCAGACGGCTCATCGAACTTATCAACGATCAAACGTGGACAGGAATGGACATCGATGTCAAAGGTGACATCTACGAGGGTCTGCTGCAAAAGAACGCCGAAGATATCAAGAGCGGTGCTGGACAATACTTCACCCCACGACCCCTCATCAAAGCGATGGTCGAAGTGGTTCGACCTGAACCGGACATGCTCATCTGTGACCCAGCCTGTGGTACGGGTGGTTTCCTTCTCGCTGCACACGATTTTATATCGAACCATTTCCATCTCGATAAAGAGGAAAAAAAATTTCTCCGTTTCGAGGCGCTCAGAGGATGGGAGATTGTCGATGCGGCTGCAAGGCTGTGCGTGATGAATCTCTTCCTGCATGGGATTGGGGGCAAGGAAAGCCCAATTGTTGTAGGAGATTCCCTGATTTCAGACCCCGGTGATCGATACGATATGGTTTTAACAAACCCGCCCTTCGGCAAAAAGAGCAGCGTCACGATTGTAAACGGCGAGGGCAAGGCGGCGAAAGACTCCCTGACATACGAGCGGGATGACTTTTGTGCAACGACATCAAACAAGCAACTGAACTTCCTCCAGCATGTGAAGACCCTTTTGGGTATCAATGGGAAAGCCGCCATTGTCCTGCCCGATAACGTGCTTTTTGAAGGCGGTGCGGGGGAGACGGTGAGAAAGAAGCTCCTGCACGAGTGCGATGTCCATACCCTCCTGAGGCTCCCAACAGGCGTTTTTTACGCCCAAGGGGTGAAAGCCAATGTTCTCTTCTTTGATCGAAAACCCGCAAGTGAAAAGCCATGGACGGAAAGGCTCTGGATCTACGACCTCAGAACCAACATGCACTTCACATTGAAGACAAACCCGCTCGGCTACGATGACCTCAAGGATTTCATCAATTCCTACAACCCTGAAAACCGCCGTGACAGAAAAGAGACTGAAAGATTCAGGGCATTCAGCTACGATGAGTTGGTCCAGCGGGATAAAGCGAACCTCGATATATTCTGGCTGAAAGACGAGAGCCTTGAGGATTCTGAGAACCTTTCCGATCCAGAAGTGCTTGCCGCCGAGATCGTTGAAAATCTCGAATCCGCTTTGGAGCAGTTCAGGGGAATCTGTGAAGAACTTGGTGAAAAAAGCTAATTGATACCATCGAAGCGGTATCAATGACATGTCCTATGTTGTCTCCTGTCGTTTTACTCATCACCTGACTTGGATCACAATTCTGCATTATGAAATTCGTTTTGCCATCAGATTGAAACACCGTTTCTGCTCATTTTCATCCTTGATTGCACAGAAATCTCCTAAAACTGTATCCGCTCTAGCTTGGTCGGATACATCAAAAAGGTTTTTCAAGAAAGTTTTTCGATCTGCATCGTCAAAGGGCAATTTCCTAACAGCTTCAATAATCACCCATCTTAAAATCGTTTCAAATTCAAAACTTTTCTTTAGAACGCCGCTCTTTATAGATGAATAATTGCCTCCATGCACAACTATAGACCTTATATCATAGAAATTTTTTAAGATACGTTTAGCATTTTCATGGTCTATGTTATGATTAGATATTAACAAGACTGCACGTTCCCTCAGCCGCCTTCCGACAAAATCGCTCTCAGGAACCAGTGCAGATTCCATTGCTATCATATAGTCAACAATACGATCTATCTGATCGTGGGCTGGACTGAATTCCTTTCCCCCTCCATAAAGGAAGAAACGACGGCTTGTCTGAAACCATGTCGAAGACCAGTTTTCATGAGACAAAATCTCTGCCGCAAATTCATCGAATTGGGAACATTCATCTACCATCAAACTGTACTTATTGGTTGTATTAATTTGTGACATAATCCTATACGGCAATTGGCTCAACAGATTTCCATTGGGTTCTCGAATACGTGGATGTGAAAAGACCAAGTCACCTATCTTGAATAATCTAAGTAAGAATAAATCATTTTCCAAATCTAAGCCTATTTCAGTTGGATCATCAAAATCATAATATGCTTTCTCATAAACCCAATCACCCCACAATGGGACTCCAACTCGGAATAATGATTGGGCATACTCCAAAGCCTCAGAGTCTCCTAATTGAATCTTGGTCATTTTAAAATTGGAAAACTCTAGATCATTAGAATTTGATTTCAGATTTTTTACGAGAACAGCGCTGACGTACTCACTCATAATTGCCTACCATCAAAGATAGTATAAATTGGAAAGGACGTTTTTGGCGAAAACCGAATGCCGACCAGTCAATCTCTTGAATCTTGAAGCTCTTATCACGGGTCACACACCCCACACGGCCTGTATCCCGCTCTGAGAGCCTGTTTTCTGGTTTTGAAAGGAACGATGCATGTGTTGCATTCATGGTCCATGCAATCAGGGGCATGAAAAACATGGCTGACTTTATCGCCATGAAAGTACGATGCCTTCTTGCCCTTCTGTCTTGCTTGGGGAGCACACTGTGAATCTGCCCGAGAGCCTCTTTCTCCCCGCCTTTGGCCTTCCTTTGGCGAAGGTGCACTTGTATCCATCAAATTCGTTTTTGGGTTTCCGCAGGAGCACCAGTCCTTCATCATCGAAGTCGATCCCGCCATAGGCGATGCCCTTCTCCAAATCTATTCCTCCTCTTGGAGCCGATAGAGCACTGACCAAACATTGGCGTAGGTTTCTTCCCTTTTCGACCCCTGCTTTGCCATGACAGAATTCTTAAAGTTGGAATAATCGATATCCAAGGCGATCATTCTCATCGCATCTGCGACAGCGGCATGGGAAGCTTTGGCACGGAAACGGTAATCGGTTCCCTCCCACTCGGCGGTTTCGCTGAGAGAAGGAAGATATTTTTCACGCAAGGTGTCGAGATCTTCTCGAACTCTGGCACGAACCGTCAGATCTCTTTCGCCTGATTTCTGGACAATACTGAAAAATCCGAAATTTGTGATGAGCCACATTGGTTATCCCCTCCGATGCTAACTTGGATCGACATTGTTCCAATTTACATGCTGTTCTGGTAATGTCAAAGAAAACCATCGGATTGGAGGGTAATCTGAGTGGGATCACCTGAGAAGAGGAGAAGTGGATGAATATTTTCCGAACATTGGCATCAGGAAAGCATAAATTTCGAGAAGAATACGTTTCAGCCTTTCTTGGTTACCTCCTTTGCCCAAAAATGGATCATGGTTTAGGATCTACGTTTCTTACAATGCTCCTCAATGAGATTGGCAGCAAGACCAATTCAGAGGCAATTCGTAATCTCGCTGGACAATTTGCTGGCAAAATTTGGGAAAATATCCTCCAAAACGAGGGAAAGCAGCCGCTGGTCGAGATCGAATTCTCTTACCCGACTCCTAATAATAGCCAAGGGTTCATCGATATCGTGCTCCGATGCGATAATTGGTTTGTGATGATTGAGAACAAGATAAATTTCGATGCAAAAAAGAAGAATCAGCTAAAGGAACAGTACAATGGCCTACGGAAAGTATTGAGCAATCAAAAATTCAACGATGCACGGGTGCTCGCCATCTATGTGGTTCCAGCCATCCCATATTCGGATGAGTGGGTAGTGTATCAAACCTTTTTTGATGAAGCCAATTTTAAATTGAAAGATGGAGATGCCATTTGCATTGTTAGCTGGCAACCCACAAGGGATCAGGATGGACTTTCGATAGTGGAAATTATCCGTGACCTTCTGGCGAAAGAGGCACGTGGGGAGATTGCGCCGATTGGTTACGAGATTCGCCACACACTACTTTCTCTAATTGATTTTGCCCTTGGTGAATTTCATGGATTCCCTTATGACGACACTGCTGTTTCGAAACCAAAGACTGATTCAGTAAAAGTCTTTGATGTACTCAACATGCAAGGCGACCTCTATGTCGGGATTAAATTCGGGATAAAAGGAATCATTGATAAAGGCTGGAGAAATGGAGCTTTTCTGGACGAAAGAGTGAAAGTAACGGACAATTCCAATATGGGATGGCAATATGTGCCCCTCAGAGATTTCCAGATCATTGCGAAGTGGTCTATGGACCCCGAAAATGAGAGCCTTGAAGGCATGAACTGGGAGGCGAAGTCTCTAGGGACCGAAAACTTCTTTCGGATCACAAAACTTGGTGGCTCTGAAATTTACATTGGACTGAAAGGGGGATTACAAGCACTGCAAGCCATGAATGTGGCGGCAATAAAAACAAAAACGTGGGGAGTCGGGAATACGAAAAAGACTCCTCAATGGTTTTCGGGAGAGAATTTCTGCGACATTTTGGAGAAAAAGGGAATCCAATATGACCTAATCAAAAGCGCCGCCGACAGTGTTCAGCACCTGTCAAAGCAATTCATATCTTCAACGAGCGCCCTGCCTTCCTCGAAAATGTGAGCCGTCCAGTAATCCGCCCAATGCAGGAGCAGAGTCAATGGTTCTTCACGGTGCGCAACAATCCTGTTCTCCTCAATATATTGCCCATCGTGATAAAGGATGGCTTGGGCTTCAGCATCCGAAAGCGGGATGAATTTCGAAACCAAATAAAGGCTCCTTGCGGCCAGCCCCATCACAATGGTTTCGGGGTTGGTGCGATAACAGATGCCTTTCTTTTTCACTTCCCATTCGTTGGAATTCGGAATGTACAGGGGCTTGTCTGGCATTCCGATCTTGCCAACATCATGGAACAGACCAGTAATGACGCAACTTTCTTCGGAAATTTGTGGTGCAAGGGTTTGTTTCAGGGTTAGGAGCGTATTTGCCACGCCCACGCTGTGTTTCAGGAGTCCACCTTCCATGCACAAATGGAAACGTGTACTGGCTGGGCTGGTAAGCCAACTCGTCTTGTTTTCCAAGAAACAGAGGAATTCACCGAAAGGTTGTGTGCGCCTAGAAATTTTATCTTTTAGCGACTTATACTGACCGATAACGTCCATATATGCTTGCTCCCTTTGCAACAAAAGCTAAATCCATCCCAAGCAACAATAATTCACTCGAATGCCCCAGTTTCGATTTTCTCGGCTCAAGACGATGTCGGGTATGGCCTGTCTTGAGAAAGTGCCTAAAAAGGGCAAAATTTCGCTTCGGATTTCCTCGCCCCCATCACGCCAGAGAATCCGCTCGTCAGCAGGGATGCAGAAGCTGAAAATTTTTCATCTCCTCGAAACACTCCTCCAGAGTTAACTGCTGGAAGATCTCCCACCACTGCCCGGTATGTCTCATGTACGAGACATTGAACCTCCCATTTCCCACGAACTCCAGCCGAGCAAACCTCGATTCGAAGAACTCGGAAATGCGGTTTGGGCTGGGGCAGCGATACTTCGAGCAGAAATAGAAATACCTTTGGTGCCATTTCGTGAAGAGGTCAACGATGTAGTTCCACTGGTGGTCTTCTGGCGGTGGGCGGATGAAGGCCGGTTTCAGGTAGGACTCCAGAAACTCATCGGCTTTGCGCTGTACTTCCAGCTTGAGATCGTCGGGCATCTTGGGCTTTGCTGGCGTCGGTGGAACGTGCATCCATCGTTTTCGGGTCGGCATCGGTTCTCCCTTCCGATTGATTTTATCCCATAAACCGTAGACCGGCAGGGATCAAGGCAAAAGCGTAATTTTGATCGTTGAATCCACAATCTCCCTCAGGTAATCGAACTCCTCGCCTCTCACGGAGAACTTCCGGGGGTGGCGGTGGCCGCACATCCTGATACTGATATCTCAGTGAGGAAATGATCATCCAAGCCCGGCGCAGCAAGGCGAGGAGACTCACGAGATACCCCGTTCTGCAATATTTTGCGAACTGTTTTCGCCTTAGTACGTTTTTCACTTGACATTCCAAAATTCGTTCGTTATCCTAAGTACGAAAATGCAGTTTGGCACTTGGGCGACGAAGGTTAAACATCGAAAGTAGGAGAATCCGACCATGGCATGGAACATTGAAGATTTACCGAAGGTTGTCAGTTCCAAACGGCACATGATGTTGCTGCTCACGGACACAGAGACGTATGAGGAAGACATCAAAGACTCCCCATTTTTCAGCAGTGATGAACTTCGCTCAATCGAAGAGAAGTACAAAGAGGGGATCACAAAAACAGAAATCATGAAAGAAGTCGAGAAGAGACTGATGATCAAGTGGAACACCATCAAGAATTACATCCAGAACGATGTGGTACCAAGGGCTTTAAGGAGAGAGAAAACCCCAAAAGGGATGATTTCCGTCTACCCTCCCAATTTCATTCGCCACTTGAATTTTGTTCGATATTGCCTTTTCTCCCATAAGCAATCGCTCAAGCCAATTATGGACATACTGGCAACTCTGATCACTGACGACCACACTTTGATTCTCGCCAAATCTCAGGATTTTGGGAGCGGCATCAGTGGAGATGACTGTTTTCACGAGTTCTGGTGCGGCAACATGAGGATTGAAAATGGCATCGGATGGATAGACAAATCGATCAAAGCAGCGGAGATAGTGGAAGAGCGCAAACAGCCCTACCTGAAGAGGCTTGCTACAATCGAGAAAATCAGTGATCAACTGGCATCAGAAATGAAAAAATTTGAAGACGAGCTAAAGAGCAACGAATCGAATATGCTTGACTCTCCGGTGAGTGACAGCGGCGAAAATGCCTTTTCATAATCACAAACAATTGTGACATAGAATAATGTCAATAGCCATAAGGGAGAACGCTGATGGTTCTAACCAAGCATGCACTCAAAAGGAAGAGGCAACGTGGCTTTTCTAGCTTCTCGCTGGAGATGATCGAAAAGTATGGTCGATATGGGAGCGCATCAGGAGGTCTGACTGAAATTTTCTTGGGAAGGAAAGAGTCGTTAGACCTCATACGGGAACTGAAACGGGACATTCAACTGATCGAGAGACTCGCTGGCTCAAGAATGCTGGTAGGGGGCGACAGGGTTGTCACAGTGTACAAAACCAAAGGTTGAATCCGATGACGGTGGCACTTTTTGCCCGATCACTACAGCCAAAAGGAATAAGTCATGACTCCTGAAAATAACGTATCAGACGTGCGTCAACATCTGGAGAAATTTATCGGAAATGCGGTTTACGATGAAGGTGCCAGGCATCTTGACAGGGCTTTTGAGGTGGTCGAAAGCATACAAGCCCATGGAATCCATAGAGACATTGTTGTCGCTACAAACATGCTCAGAACATATATCGAACGGTTCCTCTCCACTTGCAGAGACATCTGCAAAAGCAGGGCCTCTGAGGCTGCACACATTCAAAATCTCCTGCGATGCGTTCAGTCCTTGAAAGAAAATGGGAATCTTCTCCTCGAAGGGATGGTAGTGGGTGTTCTCGAAGCAGAGAGAGAGCTTAAAAGTTGTATTTCCAACCAAGAGCTAGAAATATCGTTTGGCAGAATTAAGCAAAACTTTCTTTCGCTTTCGGCTGAGGAGCAGGAAGCAGCACTACGGCTCCTAAAAAGCCTAGGGATCGGCACGAAACGCTTCGAAGTAGCCAGAGAAAAACAACTAGAACGGCAGGAGATTCTAACGCAGAACTGGATGAAGACGATTTTCACTCGAATGATTCAAGGCAAGGACGATCTTTTCCTCGATCTTTTTGGAAAGAGGGTTTTTGAGGCATCCGGTCACAACCCTGATATCGATAAGATAAAGAACTTCCTTGCATCCTCGGTTCAGGTTAGCATAACCGGCAAAGAGGACGAAAACCTGCACAAGCCCGATGGGATTGTTGAAACTGGGCGACATGGTGGCGAGTGGATTTACAAGTTCGAGATACTCAAATACGGTATCGTGGCGAAAATGGTCATCAGGAGTGGTTCCTATACCGTTCTCAAGGGTTCAACTGCGAACGGAGAGGCAAAGGATTCCTTGTGTGACAATCACAGGTACAAAAGGCAACACCTGATCAGTTCTGGCTTGCTGTCTTTGGACAGGCGAACCAACCTGTATCTTTTTTCATCCGATGTCACATTCAACAGCCCCAGTGAGGCATCGAGCATTGTTTCGGGCACCAGCACCAACGGGTGGAAGTGCTTCAACATACCCCGCTAATAGGGTCAGCGGGAAGGTCCCTCTCTGTTACGACTCCCCACGGCGCAAAGGCCAGGTTCTACAATGTTGTGGATCTTGTAAATCAGCTTGACTAAAGTTTAACAGTGACCAGGCGTTCGCGGGCTGTAAACCCGCATGAATGCTGGATCGGTTTTTGAAAAATGCGAAAAGGTAGTGCCACAACTGTTGTATTTTATACTTGATTTTACGGTGCTGTT
>Ga0208462_1000571_pt1 | contig 35272 bp, 36 predicted proteins | sample AD_SCU001_MetaG_FD_184452 | JGI IMG/M metagenome (GOLD analysis project Ga0208462, IMG submission 184452) | Active sludge microbial communities of municipal wastewater-treating anaerobic digesters from China - AD_SCU001_MetaG (SPAdes) (version 2) | ecosystem: Engineered > Bioreactor > Anaerobic...
ATTAAATTAGCCAAAGAATTAAAAATACCCATTTTGGCGACTAAATACATCCTCTTTGACACGGCGGGGCGGCTTTATACAAAGGGCATAGTTGGTAGTTTGGAAAAATGATGACATTGGAAGCAACTGAGGACATACCATATCAGCGCAGTTTTTATGTGGAGGGCGGCAATTTCAGTTACGCCGGAATAGTTTCGACAAGTATAAAATCCATCCTCAAGCAAATGGATTTTCCCAATGATGTAGTAAGAAAAACCGCCCTCGTCTCTTACGAATCGGAAATTAATATTGTTTCCTATGCCAGAAAGGGAGTAATAAAACTAACGATATTTTCCGACGTCATTCAGATAGAGGCAGTTGATGAAGGCCCCGGAATACCCAATATAGAACTGGCCATGCAGGAGGGTTATTCCACAGCCGACAACAAAATAAGAGAAATGGGTTTCGGCGCCGGCATGGGACTCTGTAATATCAAACATTATTCTGATTATTTTGATCTTGTTTCAGAGGTCGGCAAAGGAACTTCCTTGCGAATGGTAATTAGAACACATTAAAGTTCCGAAGGGTTCTATTGTGAATATTGAAGCAATAATTAAAGCTTTGAACTTAAAGGTTAGATCTGCGGAAGATAACCTTAAAAAAAATATTTCCGGAGGTTACACGGGAGACTTATTGAGCGATGTTATGGCCAACTCACACGAAGGAGATATCTGGATAACCAGACAAGTGCACCAGAATATTGTCGCCGTCGCCAGTCTGAAAGATCATGCGGGAATTATCCTGGTCAATTCCTGCGAACCGGCACAGGAAACCCTGGAAAAAGCCGCACAGGAAAATATTCCCATTATGGTTTCGGACTTAAGTGCATTTGAATTATCAGCCAGGGTGTATAACCTGCTGGCAAAGAAGGATTAATTTTCGGTTAAGGTTATAACGATAATAATTTCCGGTCATTTTTCCGGCAAAAGACGATGCTTAAAACTTTCAATTGTGATTTTCATATTCACACCTGCCTCTCACCTTGCGCCGACCTGGATATGCATCCCCAAGCACTAGTGGGAAAAATACTGGAAGCGAAGCTTGATGTTGTAGCTATTTGCGATCACAATTCCTCGGAAAATGTTCCATTCGTAATGAATGCAGCCCGGGGAAAGAATTTAAATGTCCTGGCGGGTATGGAGGTGACAACAAGCGAAGAAGTACACATACTCGCAATTTTTGATTCTCTTTATAATCTGGCCAGGCTTCAGGATCTGATTTATCAGCATCTGAGCGGAGAAAACGACGAAGACCGTTTCGGTGTCCAGGCCATCGTCAATGAAATTGGCGAAGTAGAAGGACTAAATAATAAATTGTTGATTGGGGCCACCGACTTGTCCCTGGATAAACTGATAAGCCTTATCCATGAGTTCGGCGGGTTGGCCATAGCAGCTCACATTGACAGGGAAAGCTTCAGCGTTTTGAGTCAGTTGGGCTTTATCGACGAAAATATACAATTTGACGCTCTGGAAGTAACGCCGCTGACCGGGATTGAAAAGGCGAAAGTAAAATATCCGGAATTGAGCAATTATTCTTTTATAACTTCTTCGGATGCTCATTTCTTAAAGGACATCGGCAAGGCGAGAACGAAAATCATGTTGCAGGAAATATCTGTTGCCGAATTGAAAATGGCCTTTGCCGGACAAAACGGCCGCTCTGTTTTGGAGTAATTCCATTTCCAAATCATAGATGATACCGTGGCGGCCAGGAGGAGGCGACGAGGCGTAATAATAATACGTTGAGGAAGCCGACGAAGGTAGCGCTTGATTTGGAATTGGAATAAAATGCTTGAACTCGCTCAGAACATACTCGATATAGCAGAAAACTCCATCCGGGCCGGCGCAAAATTAATCGGCATCTCCGTCATCGAAGATTCCGCCGAAAATCTGCTGACCATCGCAATAAGCGATGACGGCTGCGGGATGAAAGGAGAGGAAATAAAAAAAGCTCTGGATCCATTTTATACAACAAAAGATGTGCGGCGCGTCGGTTTGGGGCTGCCTCTTTTGAGGGATGCCGCCCAGATGTCCGGCGGCCGACTGGATTTGCAGTCAGAGGCCGGTAAAGGAACAAAAGTCACGGCTACTTTTCGTCTGGACCATATCGACAGGCAGCCGCTGGGCAACATTACCTCTACGTTAGTCAGTCTCATAGCGACGAATTGCGAAGTTGATTTTGTTTACACCCACCGGCAAAATGACCGGCAATTCAAACTGGATACGCGGCTTATACGTAATGAAATAGGTGATATACCAATTTATCATCCCGAGATTATCAAGTACATCCGGGATGTGATTGAAGAAGGACTTCGCGAAATTAAAATAGAAGCCTAAATGAAATATATTGAGGAGGGATTGGATGAAAGCGGAAGACACTGAACTTTTGAAAGAGTTTACACCCGAACAGGTAAACCAGCTCAATGCAATTATTGCCAAGTATAAGGGGAAGCCTGGTGGATTGATTCCGGTGTTGGAAGAAGCTCAAGTCGCATTGGAATATCTGCCGATTTCCGTGCAAAAAAAGATTGCCGGAGGGTTAAATCTGCCCTTGAGTCGTGTTTATGGAGTTGTTACTTTTTACTCCTTCTTTACCATGACACCACGCGGCAAACATACTGTTCGCATCTGTCTGGGAACAGCCTGCTATGTTCGCGGTGGAAAGGCATTATCCGACCAGTTGAAAAAAGAATTTGGCATCGAAGAAGGTGAAACCACCCCGGACAGGATGTTCACTCTGGAAACTGTGCGCTGCCTGGGTGCCTGCGGCCTCGGACCGGTTATTGTCGTCGATGAAAATGTGCATGGACGGGTTAAACCTGCCAAAGTCAAAGAAATATTGAGTCAATACACATAATTTCTTTACGAGCTAGAATAATTAAGGAGGAACCGCCGATGGCGAAGCTGACTATAGATGATCTTAAGAAAATAAAAGAAAAAGTACATGCGGACATGTCTCTCAGAGATGGTGAGCGCAGAGTAAAAATTACCGTGCACATGGGAACCTGCGGCATTGCTTCCGGAGCCAGAGAAGTTCTGGACACGGTGCTGCAGGAAATTGATGAAGCCAAATCCACCGATGTTTTTGTAACAACATCGGGCTGCATGGGGCTTTGCAGCCGTGAACCGCTGGTCACGGTGGAAATAATAAATCAGGAACCGATCAAATACGAATATGTAAATCCCAGCAAAATGAGGCAAATATTTAAACGGCACGTTTTGGAGGGAGAAATTCAAATGCCTTTCGTTCTGGCCAGAGGCGCTGAATTAATAAAGTAAAGTTATTGCTGTCATGCTCATCAAATTGCGGAGCATGATCACTTCTTAAGGAGGATGTTGACTAAATGAAAGTTTTTCGTTCACACTTACTAATTTGTGGAGGCACCGGCTGTCAATCTTCCGGCAGTCTTGCTGTAAAAAAGGCTTTATTAGAGGAAATCGATAAAAGAAGCCTCGCCGGTGAAATCAAAGTTGTGGAAACCGGCTGTAATGGATTTTGCGCCCTGGGACCCATCATGGTCGTTTATCCAGAAGGTATCATATACGTTTCAATCCAGGTTAACGACATTCCCGAACTGGTGGAAGAACACCTGGTCAAGGGAAGAGTTGTAGAACGTCTTTTATATCGGGTGCCGGACACCAACGAAACCATTCCTACAATGCAGGACATCCCTTTCTTTGCTCTCCAGGAACTGCGCGTTTTGAGAAACCGCGGCTTAATTGATCCTGAAAAGCTGGAAGAGTACATCGCCCGTGACGGTTACGCCGGTATGGCCAAGGCATTAACCGAAATGACCCCGGAGCAAATCGTCCAGGAAATGCTGGATTCCGGTCTGCGCGGCCGTGGTGGTGCAGGATTCCCCACCGGTATGAAATGGAAATTCGCCGCTCAGTCCAAAAATGACATTAAATATGTTTTATGCAACGCCGACGAAGGCGATCCCGGCGCCTTCATGGACAGAAGCGTTTTGGAAGCTGATCCCCACGCCGTTCTCGAAGGAATGGTGATTGCCGCCAAGGCTATCGGCTCCCATCAGGGTTATATATACTGCCGTGCCGAGTACCCGCTGGCAATTCATCGTTTAACCATAGCGATTAACCAGGCTAAAGAAGCCGGTTTGCTGGGCGACAACATATTAGGCACCGGTTTTAATTTTCATCTGGAAATCTATCAGGGAGCCGGCGCTTTTGTGTGCGGCGAAGAAACGGCCTTGATGACTTCCATCGAAGGTAAACGAGGCATGCCCCGTCCCCGGCCGCCTTTCCCCGCCGTTGCCGGCTTGTGGCAGAAACCCAGCATCCTGAACAACGTGGAAACCCTGGCCAATGTCGGTCAGATTATCCTGCGCGGCGCCCAGTGGTATTCTTCCATCGGTACTGACAAGAGCAAGGGAACAAAAGTTTTCGCGTTGACCGGAGATGTCAGCAATGTAGGTCTGGTCGAGGTTCCCATGGGCACCACATTGGGCACAATCGTTTATGACATCGGCGGCGGCATTCCCAAAGGGAAGAAATTTAAAGCAGCTCAGCTGGGCGGCCCGTCCGGCGGCATGATTCCCATCCAGCACCTCAACGCGTCCGTTGACTATGAAAAAGTTGCCGAACTGGGAGCCATCATGGGTTCCGGCGGCTTGATCGTCATGAATGAAGACAAGTGCGCAGTGGATATGGCGCGTTTCTTCATGGATTTCTGCCAGGATGAATCCTGCGGTAAATGTACCCCCTGCCGTGAAGGCACCAAGCGCATGCTGGACATTTTGACCAATATTACGCAGGGCAAGGGTAAAGAAGGAGACATCGAACTGCTGGAAGAAATGGCCGAAGTCATTAAGAACGCAGCCCTGTGCGGACTGGGACAAACCGCTCCCAATCCTGTTTTGAGCACGCTGCGTTATTTCCGCAAGGAATATGAAGATCATATCTTCAATCACCGCTGTTCGGCGGCCGTTTGTTCCGCGCTCTTCAAGTCACCCTGCCAGCATACCTGCCCGGTGGAGATGGACATTCCCTCTTATATCGCGCTCATCAGAGCGGGACGTTTTGAAGATGCCTATAAGATTTTACTGCAGACCAACCCCTTCCCGTCAGTCTGCGGCCGTGTATGCGATCACAAATGCCAGTCCAAGTGCCGCCGCGGCAATCTCGATGAGCCGCTGGCGATTAAATTCCTGAAGCGCTTCATCACCGACAACGCCCCGCGGCCCAAGATTGAACCGGTAGCCGTAACTCGCAAAGAAAAGATCGCCGTAGTTGGTGCAGGTCCTTCCGGACTTACCGCCGCCCGTGATCTTGCCTTACGCGGTTACAAAGTAACAGTTTTTGAAGAACTCAATTTTGCCGGTGGTATGCTCCGCTGGGGTATTCCGGCTTATCGTCTGCCCCGCAATATTTTAGCAGGGGAAATTGATGATATCAAGGCTCTGGGAGTAGAAATCAAATTAAACACCAGAGTGGGCCGCGACATGACATTCGCCCAGCTGGAAAAAGATTTCGATTATATTTATCTTGCCGTCGGCGCCCAAAAGAGCCAGAGGATGAAGGTTCCGGGAGAAGACTTGAAGAATGTTTTCGGCGGAGTCGAATTCCTGCGTGACTTTAACGCTGATGAAGAGAAATGGCTCAAAGGTGAAAAATCGTTAGGCAATAGAGTAGCCGTCATCGGTGGTGGAAACTCGGCTATCGACGCCGCGCGCGTCGCGCTTCGTCTCGGTGCGGATGTGACCATCCTTTATCGTCGTTTGAGACAGGATATGCCGGCAGCCGAAGAAGAAATTGTTGCCGCCGAGCATGAAGGAATTAAGATTGAATATCTTGTCGCCCCATTGAAAATCAACGCCGCCGGCGATAAGGTCAGTTCCATTGCCTGCCAGCGCATGACACTGGGTGACTTTGACGCGAGCGGCCGCAAGAGACCTGTTCCCATCGAAGGATCCGAGTTTACACTGGACGTTGATGCAGTTATTGCCGCCGTCGGTCAGGTATCGGATATGAGCTTTGCCGAGGGCCAAAGCATCGGCGTCAACAAGTGGGATAATTTCACTGTCGGCAACGTTTATAAAACACGTACACCGAATGAGCGCTACTTTGCCGGCGGCGACGCCGTAACCGGCCCCGACACGGTCATTGCCGCCATTGCCGCCGGTCATCAGGCCTGCGAGGATATCGACGCTGCCATTCGCGCCGCAAACGGCGAGCCGGCCTATGAAAAACCGGCGGAAGAAATAATCGACGTGCCGCTGGTTATTGATGAAGAATCAATCGAAGCACCGCAGATGGCTATGCCGGAAATGGAAGCTGCATTGCGTAAAGTCAGTTTTGCTGAAGTGGAATTAGGATTCAGCGTCGAAGACGCCATTAAGGAAGCCTGCCGCTGCCTGCGGTGCGATGCTGCTGTTTAATATTTATTTGAGGAGATATTTATATGTCAACTGTTAAAGTGACTATTGATAATCAAAAAGTTGAAGTTGAGGAAGGTATCACCATTCTGGAAGCTGCCCGGCAGCATGGAATTAAAATACCCACCCTGTGTGCCTGGACGGAAGCGAATCATACTCCGGGCGCCTGCCGGGTATGCATGACGGAGGTTGAGGGGCAGCGCAGTTTGATTGCCTCCTGCGTTTTTCCCGTCAGCGAAGGCTTGGTGATCCATACTAATACGGAAAAAGTCCGCAAAGCGCGAAAAATGGTTGTGGAGCTGCTGCTGGCCAACCACCCCCAGGAATGTAATTTCTGTGTGCGCAACGGTAATTGCGAATTGCAGAAAGTCGCCGAATTTGTCGGTTTAAGAGAGATTCGCTTTGATTATACGCAATTCCCCAAAGAAGGCGTAATCGACCGCTCCAGCCCTTCGATAGTAAGAGACAGCCGCAAGTGCATCGAGTGCCACCGTTGTGTGACTGTCTGCGAACAGATTCAAACGGTTAGCGTTTTGACTCCGGCTAACCGCGGCAGCAAAGTTAAAGTCGTCCCCGCTTTTGATCTGCCGCTGATCGAAACCAATTGCGTCGCCTGCGGTCAGTGCATCATGGCCTGTCCGGTGGGAGCATTATATGAAAAAGACGATATTGATTTAGTCTGGGCAGCTTTAAATGATCCGACAAAACATGTCATCGTTCAGGAAGCTCCGGCGATCCGGGCAGCGTTGGGCGAAGAGTTCGGTATGCCTCCGGGATCTCTGGTTACCGGAAAAATGATTGCCGCTTTACGCCGGCTTGGTTTTGATAAAGTCTTCGACACAAACTTCACCGCTGACTTGACCATTATGGAAGAAGGAAGCGAACTACTGAAGAGGGTGAAAGAAGGCGGCAAACTGCCGATGATAACTTCGTGCAGCCCCGGCTGGATTAAGTTTTGCGAACATTTTTATCCCGAACTAGTAGGTCATCTTTCCACTTGTAAATCCCCGCAGCAGATGTTTGGAGCGCTGGCCAAAACCTATTATGCCCAGGTAGCCGATATTGATCCCAAAGATATCGTTTCCGTTTCAATTATGCCCTGCACGGCGAAAAAATTTGAATGTCAGCGTCCTGAAATGACGAGCAGCGGTTACCAGGATGTGGATTACGTCTTAACAACGCGAGAGCTGGGCCGCATGATCAAAGAAGCAGGCATTGATTTTGTCAACCTGGCTGATGAAGGATACGACGCACCGATGGGCGAGTACACCGGCGCCGCCACTATTTTTGGAGCAACGGGCGGTGTTATGGAAGCGGCATTGCGCACTGCTTATTATCTTGTTACCGACGAAAATCTCCCGAGCCTCGATATTACACCTGTTCGCGGACTGGAAGGAGTAAAGGAAGCAACGGTTAAAGTCGGAGCGCTGGGCGATGTGAAATTCGCCGTCGCTCACGGGTTAGGCAATGCCCGCAAACTCATGGATAAGATCCGTGAAGGCAGCGCTGATTACGCTTTCATTGAAATCATGTGCTGTCCGGGAGGTTGCATTGCCGGCGGTGGCGAACCCATCCCGACAACCGACGAGATAAGGAAGCTGCGTTCTGAGGCTCTTTATCATGATGACGGAAAGGTTCAGCAATCACGCCAGTCACACGAAAATGTTTCCATTAAAAATCTTTATGAAAAGTTTTTAAAGGAACCGCTGGGACATAAATCTCATGAACTCCTGCATACTAAATATACGCAGAGAGGAACTGAACTGCCTCAGAAGAAAAATAGTTAAAAATTGTTCTTAATGGAAGTTGCTGACAAAAAGAGGTTTGTTCCGTCCGGGCAAACCTCTTTTTTTTCTAGACAACGGAACAAGGGGTTGCAACCCTTTGTTCCCGGCAATAATAACAATATGACTCTATGCCAAAAATAAGAACCGAACACGATTTCCTGGGCCAACTGGATGTGCCCGCCGATGCCTATTGGGGAATTCACACCCAAAGAGCCGTGAACAATTTTCCCGTCAGCGGTCTGAAGGTTAATCCCCGTCTTATTGAAAGTATTGCTCTGATCAAGAAAGCCTGCTGCCTGGCCAATTACGAAACCGGTTACCTTGATCCGGAAAAAGCACACGCGATTATGAGCGCCTGCGATGAAATTGCCCAAGGGCGGCATGCCTTGCAATTCCCTGTTGACGCCCTGCAGGGCGGTGCGGGAACGTCGACAAATATGAATCTGAACGAAGTCATCGCCAACCGGGCAATTGAACTTCGAGGCGGCAATAAAGGCGATTATTCTTTAATAAATCCCCTCGACGACGTGAACCTCCATCAATCCACTAATGACGTCTACCCCTCGGCGCTGAAAGTTGCCGGAATTTACCGGCTGCGGGAGCTGGCTCAATCCATCGCTGATCTCCAGGGCGCTTTTCAGGAAAAAGAAAAAGAATTTGCCTCTGCCGTTAAAATTGGCAGGACGGAATTACAGGAAGCAGTTCCCATTACTCTGGGGACGGAATTTTCGGCCTTTGCGGAGGCAATTTCGCGCGACCGCTGGCGGACCTTCAAATGCGAGGAGCGTCTGCGTGTGGTCAATCTGGGAGGAACCGCCGTCGGCACCGGCCTTACCGCGCCCCGGGATTATATTTTTCTGGCCATCGAAAAATTGAGAGAAGTAACCAGGCTGGGTTTGTCCCGCGCAGAAAACCTGCCCGGGGAAACTGCCAATGCCGATTCTTTTGTCGAAGTTTCTGGTATTCTCAAGGCCCATGCCGTCAATTTGCAGAAGATCGCCAACGACCTGCGTTTATTGAATTTGCTGGGGGAAATAAACCTTCCCCGGCTGCAAGCGGGCTCATCGATCATGCCGGGAAAAGTAAATCCTGTTTTGCTGGAGACGACGCTGCAGATCAGCATCAAAGTCATAGCCAATGACGGGATCATAACTGAAACAGCCGCCCGGGGAACCTTGCAGATCAATGAATTTCTCCCGCTTCTGGCCCATGCCCTGCTGGAATCGCTCGATCTGCTGATCAATATCAATAAAATTCTTGCCGCTCATGTGCGTGGGATAACGGCGGACAGCGAAAAATGCCGGGAGTATTTTGAACACAGCCCGATGATTATTACCGCTCTACTGCCCGTAACCGGTTATGAACAGGCAGCCCGGTTATTGGCGGAATTTCAACAAACCGGCGCCAGAAATATGCAGAAATTCCTGGAAGAAAAATTGGGGAAAGAGCTGGTGAAAAGACTTTTTTCTTCCGCCGGTTTAACTGCTTTAGGACACAGAAATTATGGAAAAAACACCGAAAAGTAACAGACTCCACATAGCCCTCATGGGGCGCACCAACGTCGGCAAGTCGAGCCTGCTTAACCTGATGGCCGGACAGGACATTGCGATCACATCTCCCGTCGCCGGGACGACAACCGACATCGTCGAAAAGGCCATGGAGCTTTTGCCGTTGGGACCGGTTCTTTTTCTCGATACCGCCGGTCTTGACGATACTTCGCAGCTTGCCGATGCCCGGCTGGAAAAAACGGCAAAAATTTTCGACCGGGCCGATATCATTTTTCTCCTTGCGGAACCTGATATTTGGACCGATTTTGAAGATATGGTTTTGGCCGAGGCTGGAAAAAGAAAAATACCCATTCTCACCATCATCAACAAAATTGACTTAAAGCTGCCCTCGGCTGATTTTTTGGAACTGCTGCAGCAAAAAACGGGACGCGCAATCAGCGTTTCGTGCGCCGACAAATCCTGCCGCAATGCATTCCTTAACGATTTGAAAAAACGCATAGGCGAAATTGCACCTGATGAATTTATCGCCGCGCCGCCGCTCATCGGCGATTTACTGCCGCCCGGCTCACTGGCCGTCCTCGTTGTGCCCATAGATCTGCAGGCTCCCAAAGGGCGGCTCATTTTGCCCCAGGTACAGACAATCCGGGATACGTTGGACAATGATGCGGCGGCCCTTGTTGTTAAGGAGCGGGAATTAGCGGCGGCTCTGGGCAATTTGAAAAATCCGCCGGCGATCGTTGTTACCGACTCCCAAGCCATTCTCAAAGTGACCGCCGATGTTCCGCCGGAAATCCCCGTCACTACCTTTTCCATCTTATTCGCCCGGCAGAAATCGGATCTGCCCGCCATGGCGCGCGGAGCGGCAATCATTGATCGTTTGCAACCCGGCGATAAAGTCTTAATCGCCGAGGCCTGTACGCACCACGCGCTGGAAGATGACATCGGCCGCGTGAAGATTCCACGCTGGCTGAAGCAATATCTCGGCTTTGACGTACAGATTGACATTTCCACCGGCCGGGATTATCCGGCGAACCTTGATCAATACAAGCTGATCATTCACTGCGGGGCGTGCATGCTGACGCGCCGGGAAATGCTGAGCCGTTTGCGCAAGGCTCATGAAGCCGGTGTGGGAATTACCAATTATGGGGTCGCAATCTCTTTTCTGCAGGGTGTGATCAAACGCAGCCTCGCCCCTTTCCCCTCGGCCCTCTACGCCCTGGAAAAGACATTGAAAGAAAGATAATCGTTATGACCGGTAAAAATGTAGCTATAAACAGGAAATCCATGCAGGATTTTGAAATACTGGATCGTAAACCCTGTACCGCTTTATGCAGGATCAAGGGAAATATCGTTTTATTTGGCGGATTTGCCGGATACCATCAGAATATTATCGAAGAAAATCTGCCCTGGCCCCAGATCCTGGTCCACGGAGGCCTGAATTCCTATGAAGACAGACTTTTAAACCCCTTCGATTTTATGTTTCTTTGCAGTTTATTCAAAGGCGGGGGTTTTGATCTTGTCGATATGTCGGTAAAAGAGAAGATCGCCCTGTGCGCCACGGAAGCGGAGCTAAACCGTATTGTTAAATTAATAGATTTTACTTTTCAGGGGCCGGAAAAGAATTTTTTTAAAAGCATTGGAGTCGAAAGCAGCTGGTCCAATCAGTACCTGAAAGAAAAAAAATATTTTTCCCTCAAAAATAAAAAAGGGAAAACGATTCCCCTGGAACAAATGCTGTCGTGCCACCAACTCGGTGATGCTTTGCCGAACAAATGGTCCGTGGAAAGAACAAGAAACATGTTCTTTACCATCCGTGACCTCGAAACCGGCGACTGTCAGGAACTGGACATCTCGCCTGATGAAAAGGAAACTATACAGCCAATCTGGAAGGTTCCCCCCAATTACGGCGGATTTCCCGCCGCCCTGGCCTTCTCCCTCCAAGTGCTGGGATACGGATCGCCTTTTCAGTCCAAAGGCCCGACGACTTGCATGGTTCTCCGCTTGAACGGTCTGGCCGTTCTGGTTGACTGCTGTCCCTTCTGGGATTTGCTGGCCCGTAAAACAGGAATCAGCGTCGCCGAGATCGACGCTTTAATTCTTACCCATTGCCATGAAGACCATATGGGAGGTCTGCTGAAGCTCATCCGCCGGGGAAGGAAAATTCGCATTTACACCGCCAGAGACATCTATCAAATGATGCTGGAAATTCTATCCTGGCAGCTCGATATTTCGCCGGAAATGGTCAAACAATATTTTGAGTTCCATCCCATACCGATAGAAAAATGGACGACGATCTACGGGATTGACTTTTTCTTTCAATATACGTCGCATCCGATACCCTGCATCGCCCTCAAAGTACGGAAAAAACAGCGCAGCGATGTACTGCCCACTGAACTTCAAATAACCTCCGATACCGTGGGCCTGTCCTGCGCCCGGAAGATGCTGGCTGAAGGAGTTATTACCGATCAAAGATATATCCAGATCATGAGCGTCTTTGAAGGCGACGTGACCATCGCGGACGGCGGAGAGGCCGGTCTGCACCCGGCGCTGCAGGATTTTCTCGGACACGACGTCCGGTCAACTTTTCTGGGCCACCGGCAAAATGAAGCGACCGATGTACCGCTCCATTTCTCCTTCGTGGAACCATACCATCTCTTTCCGTTTGAGAACCTCGGCATCGCTTCCATCATCAGCCGGGCGATAGACAGTTTCCTGAAACCGTTCCCCGACATTGATGTGGGTCGCTGGGCGCAAATATTGAGGGAGGCGGCGATTTACCGTCCCATAGCAACGGGACAACTGATTCTGCAGGAAAAGATGGAAGCATCCGAGTTTCTGTTTATCGTCGGCTTCGGACTTTTTTCCGTTATCAGCAATAACCAAGAGGTCGCCATCCTGCATGCGGGCGATTTCTTTGGCGAGAATATTTTTATTTCGGGCGCCAAGAAAAGGTCCGCCCATGTAAAGGCTCTAACCTACGGAATAGTTGTCGGACTTAATGCCTACGTGGTCAACGAATTTTTAAATGACAATCCAAATGTTAAACAACGTTTTCATCACCTGGCCGAAGCAAGAGAGCTGCTGAGCCGGACTCTCTTATTCGGACAATTGGACGTAACTGAAAAAACAAATCTGGCCCTGTCCCTCAACAAGCTTTCTTTGCGGTCGGGAGATTATTTAATTCGGAAGGGGAAGACCGAAAACTGCGGTTATGTATTATCTCATGGTACGCTGGAAATTCCGGGCACGGACATCGTCTTTACCCCTCCTTCCATGGTCGGGGAATTCACCGCGGCCGGTTTCACTGAAGAGCGAACCGCAGACATCAGGGCGATGGAAGACTGTACGACAGTCTATAAAATAACCCGCGATGATCTCCAACGGCTGATGCAGGCGAGCCCCGACATTGAAATCAAGATAAAAGAACTGGCCCGTTCGCGGGGTCTGAAAGTATAGCAGCACCTGATCGAAGTTGACAAAACTTTGTAATTATGTCATTAACCACCATGTAATTCCAAATAATTTTTGCCTGAGAGAAAGGGTATTTCTGATCTTGAGGGAAGCATACAATCTTTAAATCTAAAGGTTTGATTCTTCCCGGATCAAACCTTTTTTTATTCGACTCCGGTTATGCAGGCAAAAGGAGGATTATGGACAAGAGAATCGGAACAATTACGATCATTATCACCAACAGGGCCGCCCAGTCGGAAAATGTCAACAGGATTCTCAGCGAATTCGGCAATATAATTGTTGCCCGCATGGGGATTCCCCATGCTCCCAAAAATCTCAATATTATTGCCCTCATTGTTCATGCCTCGACGGATGAAATCGGCGCTCTGACCGGCAAACTCGGAACATTAGCGGGAGTGCAGGTGAAATCAGCTCTGACCAAAGCGTAAGGAGTATAAAGATGATTAAAGATTTTATTGATGATGTCAAAATTGAAAGCATCCTGGAGAATGCCAAAAATCCCGATCCCGGAAGAGTCCGGGAAATAATAGACAAGGCTCTGGAACTCAAAGGTCTATCTCCTGAAGATGTTGCCGTATTGCTGCAAACGGAGGATGATGAGCTAATCAGCATGATCTTTCAGGCGGCCCATACAATCAAGAAAAATATCTACGGCAACCGCCTCGTTTTGTTTGCTCCGCTTTATATCGCCAATTTCTGCTCCAATAACTGCCTTTATTGCGGTTTCCGCCGCGACAACAAGGAACTAAAGCGCGTTGCCCTGACGATGGAGCAGATCGCCAAAGAAGTGCACGTACTGGAAAGCGAAGGCCATAAACGCCTGCTGATGCTTTGCGGCGAACACCCTACCCGCTCCAGTCTGGAATATTTCATGGAGGCCATTGAAACGGCGTACTCCGTTAAAACTGAAAAAGGCGGGGAGATTCGACGAATTAATGTGGAAATAGCACCGCTGAAAGTCGAAGAATATAAAAAATTGAAGCAGACGGCCATCGGCACGGTTGTACTATTTCAAGAGACTTACCATCATGAGACTTACAAAATAATGCATCCCAGCGGCCCCAAGAAAGACTTCGCCTGGCGACTAACCGCGATGCACCGCGCGCAGGAAGGCGGTGTTGACGACGTGGGCATCGGCGCTCTTTTCGGACTTTACGATTACAAATATGAAGTTCTGGGACTGCTTTTGCATGCCCAACAACTGGAGAAGGACTGCGGCGTCGGGCCGCACACCATTTCCATTCCCCGGCTGGAGCCGGCCTTCAACGCTCCGGCGGCAATCAAACCACCGCATCCGGTAAACGATCATGATTTCAAAAAGCTTGTCGCCATTATCCGCATGGCCGTCCCCTACACAGGCATGATTTTAAGCACGAGGGAAAATCCCTCGATGCGCTCGGAAGTTTTTGCTCTGGGAGTTTCTCAAATCAGCGCCGGCTCGCGCACTAACCCCGGAGGCTATCAGGAGGACTCCAGCGACACCTTCCGCGCCGCCCAGTTTAATCTGGGCGATACCCGGACGCTGGACGAGGTTATTCTGGACATTACCGAGCGCGGCCATATTCCCAGCTTCTGCACCGGCTGCTATCGTCTTGGACGCACCGGCAAGGATTTTATGGATCTGGCAAAACCCGGTCTCATTCAGAAATTCTGCCAGACCAACGCCATTTTCACTTTTAAGGAATATCTGCTCGATTACGCCACTCCCCAAACCCGCCTCGCTGGCGAAAAGCTGATTCAACAGACGCTCGACAAAAATTACAAAACACGACGGAAAAAATTCGTTCTGGACAAACTTAAGCAAATTGAAGATGGGAAACGAGATGTCTTTATCTAAATTCAGCGCTCATATCGAAGATCTGATCGCCAAAGCAAAAACCGAAAACGCCTTAAGCCGGAAGGATATTGTCGAATTTCTCAAAATGCCCGGTAACTTTTCATTTGATCTTTTCGCCGCCGCCGACGCCGTCAGGAAAGAACAGGTGGGCGATGAAATTTTTATGCGCGGTATTATTGAATTCTCTAATCACTGCGAACGCAATTGCCTCTATTGCGGCCTGCGGCGCAGCAACCGGAAGCTCAGCCGCTACAGAATGACCGAAGATGAAATCATTGCCGCGGCACTGCAGATAAAAGATTTGCACATTCCTACTATTGTGCTTCAGTCCGGCGAAGATTCTTTTTATTCGACGGAAATTATCTGCAGCCTCCTTGAACGCATCAGAAACGAGACCGGCCTCATTATTACGCTATCCATTGGTGAAAGAAGTTCAGCGGACTATCTGTCTTTTCAGCAGGCGGGCGCCCGCCGTTATCTTTTAAAGCATGAAACGACGTCGGTGGATATTTACAAATATCTGCGTCCCGGCTGCAAATTCGAAGACCGCCTCCGGTGTCTGCAAACGCTGAAGAAACTCGGCTTTGAGACCGGAACGGGAACGATGGTGGGACTGCCGGGCCAGACGCCGGAGATACTGGCTGATGACCTTCTTTTAATGAAAGAACTGGACGCCGACATGCTGGGTATCGGACCTTTCATCGCCCATCCCGACACACCCCTTGCCGGTCTGGAAAATGACGCTCTCGAACTTACCCTGCGGGCCATAGCACTTGCCCGTCTGATCACCCGCAACACGAATATTCCGGCCACAACCGCCTTGGGAACGTTTCATTCCCGGGGAAGAATTCAAGCCTTGCTCGCCGGCGCAAATGTCGTCATGCCTGATTTTACGCCGGAGATTTATAAAAACCGCTATGACATTTACCCGGGAAGAGCTGATGTGGGATCGGCCGCGGAAATTATGGCCGGGCTGCAGAAAGATTTCGCTTCCATCGGCCGGTCAATCTCGTACTCGGCTGGCTACCGGAAGGTAAAATTAGATTCATGAGTACTACCGGCAGTTATTTCCATTCCCAATCAAGGTAGCGCTTGATTGGAAATGGAATTATGCGCACAACCGCTGTGTCTTCATCCGCTGATATAAAGCCAGCACAAGATCGCGGATATTTTTTCTCTTCAAAGCAGCGTCCGGCAGTTGAATGCCGTAACGGGAGGCCATGGCCCGGAGCACCTTGTTCGCCTGATCGCTGACCACCGGATCCACCCCAAAACAAAGAAGCTCTATCTTATTCAATAAAGCCGTTTCTTCTCCGTCTCTCGCCGTACTCAGGGCGCGGTCGATCAGATTTTCAACATCAAACTGCACGACAGAGCGCAGCACGACACGGTCTCCACCATCGTAGCGCCCCATCAGCGAATCGAACTGCTGCAGAATCCAGCCGTCAATATCTCCCATGTAGCCTGCCGCTATGCCGGCGACCATTATGACAAAATGCTTTTCGTTCCAGTCGCCGCACTGTTTGATAAGATCACGGACTATTTGCCGCTCCTCTTCGGTAATGGTGATATTTTTTGCATACCCGTCCCGTTCGTCGGAAATAATCTGGGCCAGCAGCAAAAGAAGCATGGCCCCTCCCAGCGTTCTCTTCGCCGGCTGAATTGCTCCCCGGGCTTTTTTAAGTATCTCCGGAAATTTGGAACGAATGCTTTCCGTGACGGGATCCCCTGTGCTGCCCCAGCGGTAGGCCTGATGCAGATAAAAACCGAAAAGTCCGCTGCTGCGAATAGTCAGCACGGCGGTCAGCTTATCCACATCATCCGGCGTCTGAATGCTTAGCTTTTCGACTACATTGCGCGGCAGATCGGAGACAATCCCCTCAATGATCAAGCGCCATTCTTCGGGTTTCAGACTGGCCCAGTTCAAAAGATAACCCGTTACCGCCTCAGCTTCCAGGCATTCCACAGGATCGGCAACGATCTCATATATTTTTACGCGGTTAAAGACAAAAATGTCGATCATCAACTTGGCGATGTATGCGCTGACCATTTCATAGCGATCGTCGCGATCAAGCCCCAGCATCCAGATATAAACAATCAGACTCTTGTTTACCTTCGTCAGAACCTTTAAAAGCATTTTGTAGTCGTTTCTGAAAACTTTGGGGGCATTGATCAGGTCGTACAGCAGTGTTTTCAACAAATGCCACTCGCCGACGTCTACAACGTACCTGCCGCCCAGACGGCCTGTGCGCAAAAACTCAGCCAACTGCAGATGATCTATATTGTCATTGCGCAAGACTTCGATCAATTTACTGTAGTTGATGTTATTCTTCATCAAAGAAGTGTTCATGCCCCGCACTGCATTCCACATCTGCTCAAAATAAACACCGGTTTTTTTCCCGTAGCGGGCTTCATTCAGAACTCTCAGCCTTTCCACAAACGTCTCTTTGGCGGAATAGTTCATAAGCATATTAAAATCATCGATGCATTCCAGGTTGTTCCTGCCGAGCATACCCTGCGACCAGATGAGGCACTGCTCTTCATCGCTCAGCATGGGCAAGCCGTAAAATTCACGGACGCTTTCCTGCTCAGCCGCCTCATCCAGACTGAGATAGCGATTCCAGGTCTTCATCATGGCCAGATAGATATTTTCTTTCTTATCATCTCTCTCCGATGACTGGAGGATGGCACGCATGATCGCATATCCGAGGCTGATGTAGAGCACCGGCCTCCACTGGGCCTGGCTGATCAGAGGCTTAATATTTATCACGATATCTTTGCCGTCATAAGTAACTATTCTGACGCCGGATTTGTTGCCGGATACAATTTTGTAGCGCTGCGTCCACGGATAATCCACGTAACGGAAGGCATAATTTTTTACGACTTTATGAATGAAACAGGTGGTTTCCGCCAAAAATTCGGGGGGAATAAAGTGAGCATCAGCCGCTTCGGAATCGTCTATTTGTAAATGATATTTGTCGTTGGCCAAAGAAATTCTTTCCAGCCAAATTCTTGTGGGACGGATATTGTATATATTGGGCTTATTAAAGATGTCCAAAGAAGCCAGAAGCAGCTCCGGCTCGACCTTATATCTGTCGATGACAATGCTTCTCAACTCATTTCTGGGCACCCTGGCATGTTTAATCGCCAGGGCCAAAAAATGAAAAACCGTACCGGCAAAAATATCTAAAATTTCAGGGTGGACCAGGGGGAGGATTTTGATTTGATAGAAATAAGGAATGAATAAATTCCAATGGACGTCAATAATCGTCTCTTTACCGTCCTGCGACATTCGCGCCAGCGCGGCGCGCCTGCCGACAATATTAAAAGTGACGTTTGAATCCGCTATGTCCGTCCAGAAAGGCTTCAGCAGAGTTTTTAGCCGCGCGTCGTCGAGCAAATTCATTCTATCAGCTATGGCCTGATTCCTATGAAGGATTATCTGCTGCTGATCCGGAGTCAACAGGACAAAATTATCCTCTCCCTCCCTCTTGCCAAATGATACATCAGGCAGATCGACGCTCCCTGCAACCGCTGGATAAATGACTACTTTTGTAATTTTCTCGCATACAGTTGGAATGTATTGTTTAAGAACAATCGAATTCCCCATGCAACCTCCGGATGAAAAAACAACTATTTCCCTGTATCTGCTTATTTCAATTTGACAAGAATTTACATCGTAGCTTGAAAATATAGGGACATTCTGTTTACATGTCAATTATTTATTTTTAAAATGTCAAATGCAAATCACCAGTGGATATATCACTGGATATATTGACAATATATCTATTACGTGTAGAAATGTAACGTTAAATTTCCATCATATTATTTTGTTAGCTTGGCGGTGCGTTACCTAATTTTTTCTGCTTAATCATCATCAACACCGAACGACTTCACCAGAAGGGGGAAGAATCAAATGACACTACAAGAAATGATTACCGCAGTTCAAAAGTCCTTGGGAGTTACGGTTGATGGCAAGGCCGGTCCTGAAACCTGGAACGCTATTTACAAAAAAATAGTAAAGCCTGACGTTGCCGGTGAAAAGGAGGCTTTAGACATTTCTCCGGTCGATTCAAGAAGTGAAAAGAACATTTCATCGCTGGATCCTAAAATTCAACCGCTCGCCCGCACGCTTGTGCATAAGGCGGCCAGTGTTGGTATTACAATCAAAGTTATCAGCGGACTTCGCACCTATGAAGAACAGGATGCACTGTATGCCCAAGGGCGAACAAAGCCCGGTAATATAGTTACCAATGCGCGGGCGGGATACTCGAATCATAATTTCGGAATTGCCTTTGATATCGGCGTGTTCGAAGGCAACAAGTATCTGGGGGAATCTCCAAAATATAAAGCTGTCGGTATGCTGGGCATGGATATCGGTCTGGAATGGGGCGGCAGTTGGAAATCAATAGTAGATGAGCCCCACTTCCAGCTTCGACCGGAATGGGCAAGTAACTTGACGGAAAAGCAAATGCTTACGGCGCTGCGGGATCGTGTCGCTAAAGGTCTTCCGGCATATGCTTAGGCATGATGAAATGTACCGACAAATATAATCGGCAAATAACTTCAGCGGCAAACGGGAAGTTCGCGGCGGGATGGATTACCTTGCTGAAATTCGTTTGTTCAGGGGATGTGCACTATAAAGTGGTACGTAAGAGGAGGCTGTTAATGAAAAGGATCTTGATTTTTTCCACGCTTGTACTTTTTGTACTGGTTTCTACGGCTCTTGCCAAGGAGCAAAGATATAAAAGATCGAGCGCCGGAAAGTTTGATTCTTACGTTTTGGCTTTGAGCTGGCAACCGGCCTTCTGTGAAACAAAACCCGACAAAAGGGAGTGCGAAACCCAAACCCCCGACAGATACGATGCCACAAATCTGGCTCTGCATGGTTTGTGGCCGAACAGGAACACCGATAAAAAACATACGTTTGGGTTCTGCGGCGTCAAAAAATCCATACGAAAACTGGATAATACCGCCAAATGGTGCAAAATGCCCTACCCCAAACTGACAAATGAGACAAAGAACGACCTTGCCGAGTCTATGCCTGGGTACGCATCCTGCCTCGAACTTCATGAATGGTATAAACATGGAACATGCTCAGGATTGACAGCCGACAAATATTTTTCCATCGCCAACTATCTTGTGGCCAATTTTGCCGCCACCGCCATGGGCCAATACATATCCGCCAGTGCGGGCAGCATGGTCAACGAGGATGATCTTTACTCGGAATTCGAAAAAGATTTTGGTGCAGGCAGCCGGGATTCGCTTAAACTGCACTGCGTTAATGTTGATGGAGCCAACATGCTGGTGGAGGTCCGGGTTTATCTTGCCCACCCCATTCCCGAAAGAGGTGAGCTAAAGGATCTGCTTGTTTCGCCTCCTCCGCATGAGGAAGGCAACTGCCCCCAGACATTCTTCATTGACGAGGCCGGTTTATCCGGCGCACCGGATGATTAAAGGAAGAGGAGGGAAATTCATCCTATCCCCTAACCACGACAGCCTCAATTTCCAAAGGAGCTCCTTTGGGCAGCGCGCTGACCTCAACTGTTGAGCGTGCGGGCGGCTCCGAAGTAAAAAATTCGGCGTAGACTTCATTAACAGCCGAAAATTCGTCCATATTTTTTAGAAAAATTGTTGTCTTGACTATATGCGCCAAAGACAAACCCATCTCGGACAGAAGAGATCGGATATTTACAAGTACCTGGCGCGTGGCGCCTTTAATATCGCCGATCATTTCACCGGTCTCAGGATCGAGCGGTATCTGGCCGGATAGAAAAACAAATCCATTGGCTTCGACAGCTGAAGAATAAGGCCCGACGACAGGTATTTTACTGGACACAACCGTCTTTTTGTCCATAGCAACTCAACTTTCCTTTCTATCTATTCCGGATAGGAATCAAACTATTTTAAGCATTCTTTCTATAGACAGCCTGGCTCTATCCATAATATCCTGCGGTATGGTTATTTCATGCACCAGATCCGTCAGCGACCGCAGAACTTTTTCCAGGTTTATTCGTTTCATCGTCGGACAGATCGCCTTATCAGATGCCGGATAGAAGTTTTTTCCCGGATTTTCCTTCTGCATCCGGTAGATTATACCGATTTCCGTCCCGATGATAAATTCAGTCTCCGCTGATTCCTTCGCATATCTGCACATCCCTTCAGTTGAGGCGACCACATCCGCCAGAGCCGTCAGTTCAGGGCTGCATTCCGGGTGAACAAGAACTTTAGCCTGCGGATGCAGCTGCTTTGCCTGAAAAATATGCTCTGGAAGAATATTGGCGTGGGTCGGGCAATAACCGTTCCAAAGTATGAATTGGCGCCCGACTTGCGAAGATACATATGTGGCCAGATATTTATCGGGAACGAAGATTATTTCGTCATGTGAAGTTAAAATGTGCCTCACCATCTTCTCGGCATTGGCTGACGTACAGCAATAATCGCATTCGGCTTTTACCGCCGCCGACGTATTTACGTAGCACAGGGCGACAGCTCCCGGATGCTTTGCCTTCAGTTCTTTCAGGCTTCCGGCGTCAATCATATCGGCCATGGGACAGCCCGCATCTTTGTCCGGCAATAATACCGTTTTCTGCGGCGACAATATCTTTGCCGTTTCCGCCATGAAATGAACACCGCAAAATACTATTACGTCGGCGTCCGTTTTTGCCGCCTCAATGCTCAAGCCCAGTGAATCACCAACATGGTCGGCGATATCATGTACTTCCGGCAGCTGGTAGTTATGAACAAGAATGACCGCATTTCTTTCTTTTTTTATTTTTTTTATTTGCTCAAATATTTCCATAGACGGTCCTCAATTATTTTTTATTTTTTGCAGATTTTTTAGTCTTGCTTATAATGTTATATTTCCCTCTTTTTTTAGCCAGTTCGTAAATCGTAACACTCTTCAGCGTATTGCAGATATTGTCACCCAGGATCTTCCAGACATCTCTTGTGGGACAGAAGGCGGCGCGATCGCACACCGCCGGCTGCTTCACACAACGAACCAGGCATGTCTCTCCTTCCAGAGCCTCGACAACATCAAACAAAGTGATTTCCTGGGGATCTTTAGCCAGCAAATACCCCCCATGTGCTCCCCGCAACGAGTTGATCAACCCCGCGGCACGCAAGGGGATGACAATCAGGCTGAGATATTTCCCCGATATTCCTTCGCTGGCGGCGATGTCTTTCAACAAAAGAGCATTATCCCCGTATTCGCCGGCCAGTGCCGTCATAAAACGCACACCGTATCTTGCTCTCGTTGATAGTTTCATTGGCTTCTACCTTAATACTCTATTTGCTAAATTTCAGCAGATATTTGTATACCATATACTATCTATTTGGTAGTAAATATTTCAGCAAAGAAGATTTGTCAAGCATTTAAAAAAGATGTTAAGTATATTTGATTATAAAAAATGCCGACGAAAAAACGGAATATAAACATGCAAACGTTTCTACCCTACCCCGACTTTAAAAAATCCCTGGAGGCACTCGATTCCCGCCGCCTTGGAAAGCAGCGGGTAGAGGCTTATCAAATCATCAGGACTATTAAACACGGGGGCGGCTGGAGACATCATCCGGCAATCAAAATGTGGCGCGGACACGTTAATGCTTTGAAGCTTTATTATAATCTGTCGCTGGAAGAATGGGTCAGGCGCGGCTACAAAAACCGGATGGAGAAAATGCCGATTCACGGCAAAATCGTCTATCCCGCCTGGTTCGGCAGCGATGATTTTCATGCCGCCCACCGTTCCAATTTACTGCGCAAAGATTTCACCTTCTACGGCAGCTACGGCTGGCAGGAACCGCCGGATTTACCATACAAATGGGGTTTGAAATAAGCGGTTGTCGCCCGTTTGACGACAGGTCGTAAATATTAAACAAGGGGCGGCAACCCCCTTGTTCTCAATCACAGGGAATTTTTTCTTCCTGCAGTTTTTTAACTGCAGGCTTCTTTCCAGAAAGGCGACATTTCCCGCAGCCTCGCAATGATCGGGGGCATTTTGTCAATGACAAAATCTATCTCTTCCTCTGTATTGTAAATGCTCAGGCTGAAGCGGATGGAACCATGCGCCATTGTAAAGGGAACGCCCATCGCCCGCAGCACATGCGACGGCTGCAATGACCCGGATGTGCAGGCCGACCCTGAAGAAGCGCATATGCCGAGCTCATTCATCAACAGCAGAATTGCCTCGCCTTCAACGAATTCAAAGCTGATATTGGTAGTGTTGGGCAGCCTGTTGCTTCTATCGCCATTGACGCGGCTTTGCGGAATCCTGTTCAAGAGTTCCTTTTCCAGTCTGTCGCGCATAGTCTTGACGAATGTATTCTCTTTTTCCATGTTCATTGCGGCCAGTTCACATGCTTTCCCCAGCCCGGCGATGCTCGGTGCGTTCTCTGTTCCACCGCGGCGTCCCCTTTCCTGATGACCACCGATTAAGAACGGCGAAAACTTCGTGCCCTTGCGGACGTAGAGCACGCCGATACCTTTAGGCGCATGCAGCTTGTGCCCGGATATGGACAGCATGTCAATGGCGTTGTTTTTCAGATTGATGGGAATTTTCCCGGCAGCCTGAACGGCGTCTGTATGAAACAGAATGCCCCGTTCATGAGCAATTTCCGCAGCCTTTTCCACGGGGAAAATCACTCCTGTTTCATTATTGCCCCACATGAGACTGATAATAGCCGTATCGGCGGTAAGGCTTTTTTCCAGATTCTCCAAATCGAGCAAACCGCTTTTATCCACCGGCAATTCTGTTATTCTGTATCCCTGCGTCTGCAGATGCGCGCAAAGCGCTCGTATGGCCGGATGCTCCACACGGCTGGTGATAATGTGCTTCTTATCGGGCTGGGTCGCCAAAGCTGAATGGATGGCTGTATTGTCGCTTTCCGATCCGCAGCTGGTGAATATTATTTCATCGGGACTGGCGCCGATCAACGCCGCAACCTGTTCGCGGGCCGCCCGGATTTTCTGCCCCACCTGACCGCCGAAAGTATGCATACTGGATGGATTGCCGTATAATTCACGAAAATAAGGAAGCATTGTATCCAGCACTTCGGCGGCAACCTGGGTGGTGGCGTTATTATCAAAATAAACAGTTTTCATTTGGATTCCTCCTCAACCGTAAGATCCGGCGAAACAAGCTCTTTGAGTCTGTATTCCACAAAATTTTTCAAGGTAATCCCCGCAGCCTTACAGGTTGCACAGGCACCGCGTGTCGCGACGATAACGCGGTTGCCGACAACATCAATCAGATCAATATCGCCGCCGTCGTTTCTCAATGAAGGCCGGATTTCGCGGTCGATCGTTTCTTCAATCAGCCGGATTTTCTGAAGATTGGTGAGCTTCGGCTTTTTCGGCGCCGGTATTTCGCTCTTCATGCCGTCAATAATCTGCTGGATGGCTTCCTGGCAGTTGCCGCAGCCGCCGCCCGCTTTGGTGTAGTTTGTTACCTCCTCCACCGTTGTGAGATTATTTTCCCGGATAGCCCGTTCAATATCTTTATCGGTGACGCCAAAACACTCGCAGATAATTTTTGCCCCCGCTTCCAGAACCGGCGCACCTTTGTAATTTTCGATTGCCTTTACCAGAGCCTGCTTACCCAGAACAGAGCAGTGCATTTTTTCCTGGGGCAAACCTCCCAGATAATCAGCGATATCCTGATTTGATACTTTGAGAGCTTCTTCCAGGGTCATCCCTTTGATTATTTCCGTCAAAGCCGAAGATGATGCAATAGCGCTGGCGCAACCGAATGTTTTAAATTTTGCCTCTTTGATTCTCTTATTCTCATCGAGTTTGAAAGTAAGCTTCAAGGCGTCGCCGCAGGCCAGAGAACCGACTTCCGCTTCTCCATCCGGATCTTCAACTTCACCTACATTATGCGGATTGAGAAAATGCTCCTTTACCTTATCCGTATATTCCCACATAAATACTCCTTAAGATAAATGTTAAATGCTATTGATATTATTAAGATGCTGATCGACTGTGCTTATTTATCCTGAAATTAATGCTTTGTCATGTTAATTGCAAGTATTTTTATAGTATTCTTGCATCATCTCTTGCACCGGCGATGTTACAGAAGAAAACCGCTCCACCGTCGAGGCAAAAAACAGATCGATCCGAGAGACGGAAATTGATTTTTCTTTGAGGAAATTGAGGCGCACCCCTTTATTTACATTTATGTTTTGCAGGAAAAAAGTAAGAAGAGTTGGTCTTTTCAATGCCGCAATCTTTGCGGATGCGTGAATCGACCTGCAAGCTAGCGCCTGCAGGTCATCCGCAACGGTGGGAAATCGTCTTTACTCCAGAACAACGAGGGTCTGGTTGGCCTTTACCTTGTCCTTTTCCTTAACCAGGATTTCCTTTACCGTGCCGCCGGCATCGGCCATGATGGGATTTTCCATTTTCATCGCCTCGAGGATAATAATTTCATCATCTTCTTTCACAACATCTCCTACCTTTACGACGATCTTTGAGACCGTTCCGGGCATGGGGGCTACTACATTGATTGCCATGGGGTGTTCTCCTTTATATTTATTTATTGTGGAACGCTATTTATTTCACACCGCCGCTCCGGCTATATTAACGCGGACGGCAGATTGCCAAACGAAAAACAGGCTGCCTCTGGAGCTTCAGGCCGAAGCCGTTACATATTCCAGAGTCAGCTTTCCGAGCTCAACAACTTCGAACAGACCGGCCCGGCAATAAAACCGATATACTTCTTTCACACCTCCCCGGATAATACCGGAACCCTTCAATTCGTAATCGTGAAGAGGTGTGTAGGCCTCCACCCCCTTCCCTCTCTGTGTGATCTTTTCTTCCGGCTTATAACCCGGTTTTATTTCGACTCCTTCAGGAAGATCGGAGAAAAAGGCCAGGAGCGATTTCCCCACTTCGTCGGAAAATGTTTTATATTTAAATTCGAAAAAGGCGCCTGTCACTTCCCGCACCGATATCACTTCCGAAGTAATTTCCTCTTTCCGATTCTTCAGGGCATTGCAAATAGATTCGACCTTTCCGGACTCGGCGATTACCGGAATCATGTGGGCATGTCCTGTAAAGAAATGCAGGATCATACTCAGGGGACTGTCTTCTTCCAGCAGGCATTCTTCTTCAACAAAGGTATCCCCTTTATCCCCCCGTCCTTCCAGAAAACCAATGACAAACCCTTTGATCAACAACGGTTCTCCTTTGATCATGATCTCCGTATATGTTGTGGTCATCTTTGCCTTCCTCCTGCATTCCGAACGCTTTTTCCGTTAAATTCTTCCGTCAAAAGAAAATGAAAGTGACGATGATAAAGACCGGAATCAAAACCGGGACCGAATATTTGAACATGTACCCGAAGAAGCTCGGCATGTTGACCCCGGCTTCTTCAGCGATTGATTTTACCATAAAATTGGGAGCATTGCCAATATAGCTGTTTGCCCCCATAAAGACGGCCCCAGCGGAGATAGCCTGGAGATAGCTGATAAAAACCGGATTGGCCGTTGAGGCTCCGGCCGCCAGCGCTGCCGGAATCTGCATCTCCGTCAGTCCGACCTTGCCTAAGGCCATGTTAAAGAAGGTCAAATATGTAGGGGCGTTATCCAGAAAAGAAGAGAGAACGCCGCAAACCCAGAAAAAAGAAGCGGGTGTCTGAACCGAATTGACCAGAGCCGCCAGCGCTCCCGTGCTTCCTGCTTTGAGTATAGCCAGAGCGGGAATGATGGCGATAAAAATTCCGGCAAAAAGCTTGGCCACTTCCAAAATCGGTCCCCAGCTGAATTCATTTTCCACTCGCAGAGCATTGGCGGTTGTTTTCAGAGAAACCAGGCCCAATATCAAAATAACTCCGTCCCGAAGAAGATTCTGATAAGCCACGCTAACCCCCAGCACCTTGATCTCTCCCGGATGCCAGTAGCCGCTTACCAGGATGATGCCGACCACTCCCGCCAGAAGAGCAAGGTTATGGAGTCCTTCGATGCGCAGAGGAACCTTTTCCTCCGAAGTTAAAACGTGCAGATTCTCTTCACGGTGATAAAAGTAGTTATCTATGGCGTAAAAAATCATCAATACAATAGCCGCCGTGACCAGAATATGCGGTAGAATGCTTCTGGTCACCCAGAAAAATGGTACGTTATGAAGGAAGCCGAGAAAGAGCGGGGGATCTCCTAATGGCGTCAAAGCGCCGCCGATATTGGAAACGAGAAAGATGAAAAAGCAGATGATGTGCGCTTTGCGCACCCGGCCGGAATTGGCCCGCAGAACGGGGCGAATCATCACCATGGAAGCGCCGGTCGTTCCCACCCAGGAGGCTAGGCAGGTGCCGATCAGCAGCAGAACAGTGTTCACAATGGGTGTTCCCTGCAAAGATCCTTTGACGACAATGCCGCCGGAAATCGTGAAGAGCCCCCAGAGAAGGATGATAAAAGGCAGATAATCGATCAAAATAATATGGAGAATCTCATGCCGGGCGACGGCTCCGTGAACCCACAAAAAAGGCAGGGCGAAAGCGAGAGCCCAAAAAGCCGCGACCTTCCCGAAGTGATCATGCCAGAAGAGCGGAGCTGCAAGAGGAAACAAAGCGATGGATAAAAGAATACCGATAAACGGCACGATACTCCAGATCGGCAAAATCTCTCCCAGAATGGCTCCATCCGGGCTGGAGGCCAGGACGACGTTCGGCACAAATGCTGTTAAAAGGAAAAGAAATAAGAATATCCTGATACTGTATGAGGGAAACCTCTTCACGGCATTCTCCTGGAAAGAATCGATCTATCTTTTTTATTTGATTTCTGCGGTGCTTCGAGAAACTCTTCTCCTTTGCGTCGGCGGGTTGCGCAGGAAATAATAGTAATTCCGGCGATGACGAGCACATAGCCGGCCACCTGTAGCGCCTGCTGCCAGGTTCCGGTCAGTGCAGGCGCTACTAGTTTTACCATGATAACACCGGAAAAGGCGGCTGCAGAGCCGCCTATCCAGTAAAATTTTTTCTCTCTGATGCGGTTCATCGAAGCAATGTCACATAGATTGCAGCAAGAATGGCCGAGGTTATGACGCCGCTGATATTGGCGCCCATAGCATAGGGAATCAACATCGCTCTCTTATTGATGGCGAAGGCTTCCTTCTGGGCAACCTTGGCCGTTGTCGGCACACAGGAAACGCCGGCGATGCCAATGACGGGATTATATTTCCGGCCGGTTGCAAAATACACGAGATATCCGCCGATAATGCCTCCGATTCCGGAAAGGACAAGGGCCGTTATTCCCAGAACCAGCAGGACTACAACTTTGGGGTTGAGAATGGTGTTTGCTTCGCACAGAACGCCCAGCAGGAGTCCGAGAAAAAAGGTCGAACCAAAAAGGAGAGTGTTTTCCAGAAAATCGATAACGCGGGTTACTTCCGATTCCTTGATGATTACACCCAGGAAAAAGGACATAAAGAGGGGCGCCGCGACGGGGAAGAGCAGGCAAAGCACCGTGTTTGTTATAATAGCAAACGCAATCTTTTCCGTTTTAGACACATTGGGTATTTTGGTCAGATCCATCTTGATTCCGCGCAGCTCTTTGGGAATCAGAAGGCGGATTAAATAAGGATATCCAGCATAGCACAGGCTCAGGTAAAGATAGGCAACAATGGTAATCGGCACGAAAAGATCCTTGCAGAGCATCAGGGACGTATAGAGAACCATCGGGCCGTCCGCTCCGCCGACCATGGCAATCGACGCCGCTTCCTTATAATTAAGGCCCATGGCGACGGCAATCGGAAAAGTCAAAACCGTGCCCAGTTCCGCGCAAACGGCGATGACCATGCTTCTGAAGGGTGCTATCAGCATGTAGCCGATGTCGGTGATGACTCCGATTCCCATGAAGACAAGACAGGCGATGAGACCGTTGCTGAAGGTAAAGGTATAAATTGGCTGCAGGAAATCGATCTGTAAGACCTCCATGAGCTTGGTGACATCGGTCGCCATGGGATCAATAAATATGGTTCCCATCGTTGATGCCGAAAGAAACAGAACACCGGCGTTGACGGACGCCATCCCGACACCCATAGGAATCATGATGAGTGGTTCAAGTGTTCCTTTAACCCCCAGAAAAACAAAGAGGATGCCCAGGCCGATCAAAACGATTCGGGCGATGGCGATGGTCGGGTCGGAAGCTACCAGAGTGGCGATTCCCTGAAAAAGATAGAGAATATCGATATTCGGCATGTTCAGCCCTCACTTTCGTTTTCGGTCCGTCTCTGTGCTGCTCGAAAACTGACCGCACAAAAAAGGCCCTTGATAATCCCGGCCACCATAAAAGAAATACCGGCTGTAACTCCATAAACGACAGGCAGTAACTTGATTGATCCCAAAAAGTAATTTTCCATGTTTTTTTCATCCTTATAATTCTTTATTATATTAAGTTGCTTTTACGGCAAAAAAATAAAGTCGAATCGCTAGTTTTTGTAGATCAAAAAATAATCCTCAAAAGCCGGATCAGTGCCGATGAGGATAAACGGAATAAATTACGACATTCCTGGGAAGAAGTCTCTCTTCACCTTCGAATAAAAAGTATTTCTAACAGAATTTAAGCAGGCCTGTACGCCCCGCCTCTATCCGTTAGCAATGCGTCGCAATTGTTTTCACCCTTCCGGGTTTATGTCGCCTATTGTTGGAGTTGAAAGTGCAGACAGATTTCAGGTCTGCATGATGATGACTACGCCGGGAATGGGATCACGTCATGATTATTTTGCTGGCTTTTTGCGCCCATACACAACATTTAAACAAATTTAAAGACGCACGTTAAAAAACCATTGTAAAGGAACCGGTAATCCGGTCAATCTGACCGGCAGTCCACCTTTGCCGCTGTATTGCGGATTGAATATAAACGCTCGGCTGGTCTGCTTTCGGAGAACATGAAAGCAGACCGCCAAAGCTTGTTGCCAACTGCAAAGGTTTTTTGGACTTAAAAAAGATAAACAGTTCTTATGCCGATTTTGAAGGCTATAATTGCTGAATGGAAGAAAAGAACATGGCTGTTACCGACAAATACCTGTTATGTTATGTTATGTCGATAATAGTCTTCTCAGCCTTCACCTTCTACTTCGGCGCCTCCTCTTCCTGCGCGAAAACTTACTGCTGCAAAGAGGCCTTTAATGATCCCGGCCACCATAAAGGATATACCGGCTGTGATCCCATAAACTAAAGGTAATAACTTGATTGATCCCAAAAAGTAATTCTCCATGTTTTTATCCTTTTAATTTTTTATATTAAGTTTTTCGTTTGGATTCAAAAGTCGTATAAACAAATTGCAATTATTTGTCAATAAAAAACTTGTCTTCTGTGAAAATAAATTAAATTTGATCCATTTTTTAGAATTATAATGAAATTTGAGAAAATTTAAAAATATTTTTTGATTTTTCGAAAATTTTTAAAAATTTAGGAAAATTTAGGAAAATTTCCGAATTTTTGGAAAATTTTGGAAAATATTTGAATAAATGGAAATATTAGACAGGAAATAGCAATAAATAGAGCACGTCATGGAGTCCTTTTCGGCCTGTTTCCTGTACATATGCAGTCCTCTATACGACCATTGCCTTTCATCTTGATTAAGATATAGTCTTTATATATCATTTAATTGCATTGATAATAAATTTTAAATAAACCGATTTTTTTCCTTGCAATTCATCAATAAAACTATTTGCAGATAATATGAAGCTTTAGGCGGCATTTCTCAAAATAAAAAGAAAAAAATGGAGTTCGCTGAGATAAAAAAGGGAGTTTCGAGTAAAAAAAGTGTTTTTATTCCTTCTTTCCGGAAGAAAATTTAAAAATACGATGGTGTTTCTAAATATTTTTCCTCGATTAAATGCATAATTCTATGGAAATCTGCTTTAGATGACAATTAAAATAGCGGATAATTGGGATGATCTGCGCCTTTCAGCCGAAAATATTTCAAATATCTTCTTGGATAAATAGCAATATTGAGACAAATCGAAGTTTTCCGGAAACAAATGTCAAAATTAAACGGCCTGTCGCCCAAATCTCTTTATCTCTTACCACTCCAAAGAGATAACCGTTCAGGCAACAGGCCGTTTAATTTCGTCTCTTTACAAATCCTACTGGAGAAAGTCTATCAGCTCAACTTCAAAAATCAAAGTCGCGTTCGGTGGAATCGATCCGGCACCTCGCTCGCCATAGGCCAGATCCGGCGGTATGACGAGGATACGTTTTTCTCCTTTTTTCATTGATAGAAAAGCTTCATCCCAGCCTTTAATGACATTACCTTTCCCAACAACAAAATGGAAGGGGTGTCCTCTATCCACGGAACTGTCAAATTTAGTTCCGTCAACTAACCTGCCCGTATAGTGAGCCTCTACAAGCGCTCCCCTGGCTGGTATTGGACCCTTTCCCTCTTTCAAGACGACATACATTAGCCCAGATGAGGTTTTAATCGCGTTCGCATATTTTCCCTTGATTAAAGCCGCTTCCTTATCCTTGATCAGTTTATCCTGCTTTCCCGACGCCGCATTATCTGATGGCGGCTTTTCATCGGCGGAAAAGGACTCTCCTGCAAAAAAGAAACTGAACAGCATGATAATCAGTAAATTTGTAAATAACTTAGGCAGATTCATAAGCTTCATCCTTAAAATAAACTATGTTGACCTAATTTTTGTATCATCAATAGAGTAGTTGTGCTCGTTTAATTTTTTTAGAGTACAATTGTCAATATTAAAGATTCGACCCCAGTGTATGGTTCTTGTGCTCTGCGAGGGCAAATCCCAGCAGCAGCCAGAAGCCGCCGACAAGGAATCCCGCAGCAACATCACTGGCATAGTGCAGCCCCAGCAACATTCGGCTGAAGCCGATCAGGCTGATGAGAACAGCTGTCCAATAGATAATCTCGAAGCGCTGCCGCGTCGTCACAAGGCCCCTGGCAACAATATAGGCGATGAAACCATATACCGCCATGGAGCTTGTTGCATGGCCGCTGGGAAAGGATGGCGTAAAGGCGACAATGTCCGTCACAAACTCCGGACGTTGTCGCACCAACACGTACTTCCCTGCATAAGTGGTGATCTGCGATCCGAGAATGGTCAGCCACAGCGGAGCAATCATGTACCTGCGGCAGTGTGCCCACAACAAACCTGTGGTCACAAGCGCCACCGCTATCAGGGCGGCTGATCCACCAAGATCAGTAATCCAGATGAAAACGGTGATCATGCCATCTGTGCGAATCGGGCCGATTCGTTGATTAATAGACTCATCGAGGCGGACGAGTTCGTCCGCTTCCAACAGCTCCTCGACCAGCCCCCCAAGCAAGGCGGCAATGTAGAGCGCCGAGATCACAATGAGCGTCAAGGGAAGGCCGGTATACCGGCTCGGCGTCAGCCGCGCTTGCAATAATCTGGTCGCCTCAGGAAACAATGCCCTGATTCTCGAACCAATTCCGGAAACGTCTTTTCGAACCTGGACTTGCTTGAGGAACGTCACCGACTTGCTGAAAAGGCGGGAGACCAGGCACAGCACCCGCCATGCGGCCAGCCGAAACACAACGATCATCACAACCATCACCATTATGGATATCAGAGTCCAAATCATGAGTTTCTCCGCTCAGGTATACGGTGTAAACTATGCAGCTCCGCTGCTGTCTGCCTTCCATGGTTAGTATGGCGCTCACAGGCTGGCGGAAACACTCCAACGCTGGAGCCGGTCCGATATGTAGCACTTTGTTCGGCGTTTCTGGTCATAGTATGCATTCTAATGCAGAGTTACACTCTTTCATCATCCCAAATCCCCCTTTCGTAAAGGGGGATTTGGGAGATTTTTATTAGGGATATTCGGAATATTCTGGATATTTTGGGGGCACAACGCTTATTTCACACCCTTTTCTTCCTCCCCGGTTTTGCCCGTCGCAGCACCCGCCCTGTCAAACCTTCCATGGCTATGATAAAATCGTTATTGCCTGCCGGGCGGCCTGTTCTTGTTGCTTTTCTGATTGTATTAAATTCCTCTTCTTTTTGCCCGCTGAGATAAATCCGCCAATCATTGACGAGCCCGTACAAATTTCTGTCTTTAACAAGAATGTCGTTTTCAATATCACCGACGTGATAAGCCGCACTTGACCATGGATATTCCCAGGCATTATTTACGATGCCGGCAGAAACAGGATTACGTTCAACATAGCGAACTGCGGCAAGCAAATGTCTTTCGTCCAGCACACATGAGCCAAATCGCCCCTGAAATAAATAGCCGCGTACTCCTTCCTTGAAATTCTTCATGCGGGTGTATCTTTTATGCGCCTCTCCAAAACCTTTGGCCAGTGAAGATTCATTGTGAGGGACAACAACGAAGTGAACATGATTTGTCATCAGACACCAGGCAAGAATATCGATCTCGCAGCGCTGTGTTTCTTCTCTTATAAACTGCAAATAGGTTGTTCTATCGCTGTCGCTTTTGAAAATATCCATAGAACGCACACCACGTTGTGTAATGTGATGAGGGTATCCGACGGCGACTATTCGAGATATTCGTGCCATGGGAAATTATTTAGGTCATTACGCTGCATTTTTCAAGAGAAATAAGTGTTGTGTCCCCGAAATTCCCCCAAGCATTATTTACGATGCCGGCAGAAACAGGATTACGTTCAACATAGCGAACTGCGGCAAGTAAATGTCTTTCGTCCAGCACACATGAGCCAAATCGCCCCTGAAATAAATAGCCGTGTACTCCTTCATTGAAATTCTTCATGCGGGTGTATCTTTTATGCGCCTCTCCAAAACCTTTGGCCAGTGAAGATTCATTTCGAGGGACAACAACGAAGTGAACATGATTTGTCATCAGACACCAGGCAAGAATATCGATCTCGCAGCGCTGTGTTTCTTCTCTTATAAACTGCAAATAGGTAGTTCTATCGCTGTCGCTTTTAAAAATATCCATAGAACGCACACCACGTTGTGTAATGTGATGAGGGTATCCGACGGCGACTATTCGAGATATTCGTGCCATGGGAAATTATTTAGGTCATTACGCTGCATTTTTCAAGAGAAATAAGTGTTGTGTCCCCGGAATTCTCCGAAAATCGATGTACTCACGGATTACATCATCGTATCGTTCACTCACTACTTTAATCCTTACATTTATCTGTTATCTTTTTAGTTCAACTCACTTAAGGGCCGAACGAAAAGCTCAGCCGGAGCCGCGAAGCGGCGATCGGCTGTAGCGATGGGTTGGTCAACTATTTAACGTTTAGCTTTGTGTATGGATACATATACTAACACTACCATATCCAATATGAATTAATTTATTATTTTCTTTTTTTAAATTTCCCGCTTTTTTAGACGTATTAGATTATATGGGCTTATAATCCCATACTCCTACCCATGCTTATGTAACGTTTAACGGCAACTTCAGCTTCATTACCACCAATTTCCTGTAATGCTGCCAGCGCAACGGAAACTGCAATTTCATTTAAATAATCCGTATACTCCAACCTCAAAACCGACGATAGTAAAGGTACCGCAGGTTGTCCTATTTTGCAGAATGTTTGCACCGCTACAGCTAAGCATACTCGAGTGTCCGTGTCTTCAAAATTTTCACCAACTGAACGTGCTCCAAGTGCCAACAAAATTGGACGAACAGCGTCTACGCCTAGTAGATTGGCCAATTCTTGTATTGCCATAGCAGCTGTTACACCATCTGAATTCTTTATAGTATTGACTATTTGATCGGTATCTTTCATTTTTATGCACACCTTTCTAGTTTTATGTTTTCAATCTCATTTGCTTACAACATTTCATGGCGTTACATCGCACACGGTTCGAGTACGAGTTTATTAAAAATGCTAGCCTGGAATGCCTGAAGTCCGGCAAAATGGGCATGTATAATCTATTGCCCCCTGCGGTCTCCCTAGTCTATCATCGGCTTCGATGCTGCATTTACCGCAGAAGATCTTACTACACGAAGGACATCGTTTTGCCCGCTTGCGCATATGATCCAATGCACCCATTCCGCCGACTATAATTCCGCCAGAACCGCCATGCAACAATTCTCCACAACATGCACACTTGTATTCAAGTGATGCGCCCATACTACTTTTGAAAATACTCATTAGTGCCCTCCTATTGTGTTATGTATTTATCTAGACCAACGTTCTAAGAGTTTTTGCGCCGCGGAGCCGGCGTAAAAACTTAGTTGAACTGAACCGCTCATGCCGGGTCTGGCAACGCTTGGAAATTTAATCGTTTTATTTACTGATTCGGGGAGTAATATGG
>Ga0208462_1000576_pt1 | contig 34882 bp, 24 predicted proteins | sample AD_SCU001_MetaG_FD_184452 | JGI IMG/M metagenome (GOLD analysis project Ga0208462, IMG submission 184452) | Active sludge microbial communities of municipal wastewater-treating anaerobic digesters from China - AD_SCU001_MetaG (SPAdes) (version 2) | ecosystem: Engineered > Bioreactor > Anaerobic...
GCATAAGCTTGAGCACCACCGGAGGAGGTACCGAGACGTTGCCGTTGGTTCCGTACTTGTCCGCCACTTCTTTGTAGGTGAAGTCAAAGTCCACCCTGGCTGCGATCCTGCGGAGAGGGTGGTCCCGTCGGACCCTTTCCGCAATGTTTATGTGGGTGTAAAAGATCTTGCTGTTGTCTGGCTCCTGGATTCCCATCATGGCGAACACCCCCTGGCACTACCTATTTTAAGGGTATTCAGCCCCTTGTGCCTTGATATACACTATTTGGGCAACAGGCCGTTAAGCAATCACCTTGTTTTTATAATCCTTGTTAAAGTAACGGTGGTTTTCCGCGGGCTATACGGCTGGAATTTGCGGTGTTTGCAACAATCTTCAATAGAGGAAAGTTTTTTCTTTGTCCCAGAATAATTGGCAACAATAAACCAAAGGAATTTACATAATCAGGAATTACTCCCATCAAGCACATTTAGCAGAAAAAGACCCGCCCTGAACCCGAAAATATTACAGAAAGAGACAAAGGCCCGATGTTTTAAGGAACTGGCGAACCTGAAAATATCTGTGTTCACTTCGATAGCCTGAAGAACCGCTTCTTTTTCATCTCTTCCGAGATAGTTGTAATCCCTGAGTTTGTAAAGGACGGACCTGACAAGCCTTTCGAAGATGACATTTCTTTGATCGGAGGGAAGGGCTTTGTAATGACTGTCCCTGATGTTCGAAGCAGCTATCTTGATAACGTCGTTTATGCCCTTTGCAGAATGCCCAGCAGTTATCGATCCAGGGCGACCCTTTCTGTGGTTGTACCAGTAAGAATCAAGGCAGGCATAAGACTCGGAAAAAAGAAAAAGATGGGAAGTCCAGTCTATATCCTCATGCAGGTATCCCTTTAAGAATTGCAGGTTATGCTTCAATATCAGATCGTGCTTTACCAAATATCTGACGGCAGGCCACGTATTGTCTGATCTCCCAAAGAGCCATTTGATATAGTCCTCTTTTTTGCCTTCATTCAATAACTCTATTGGCATTTCTTTGTCCATGTACCTTATGGCTCCATCCTCAAAAAACTGCCGTATCTTCGTCACCAGGACATCGGGATTCATTGTTTTTTCCAGTTTTTGGGAGATGGCTTCAAGCGACCCCGGCTCGATAAAGTCGTCGCCGTCAATAAAAACAACGTAATCTCCCTTGGCGTTCATCAGACCTTCATTACGTGCATCTGACAGACCGCCGTTCTCTTTGTGGAGTACCCTGACCCTGTTGTCAGAAGCTGCGAAAATATCACAGATCTTCCCGGACCCATCGGTGGATCCGTCATCGATGATTATCAGTTCGAAATCCCCTAACGACTGTTCCAGAATGCTTGTAATGCACTGGGAGATGTACTGCTCGATGTTGTAGACGGGGACGATAACGCTGAATCTTGTCATTATCCTTCCTCTCTTGTAGTGAGAATTTTTTCATAAACCCTATCGTATTCCCCTGCAATGTCTGTCCAGTTGAAGCGTTTGCACATTTCCACGCAGTTTCTGGATATGTTCGCGTAATTCCTGGTAATATCCACGATCCGGTCGGCTATCTCTTCGGCATTTTTGCTTTCCGTGTGAAAGCCCACTGTACCCTCTTCGAATTGCCCGTCAAAACCCTGCCCCCTGGAATATATCACCGGCAGGCCCTGGCTCATTGCCTCAGGGTAGACCAGGCCAAAAGTCTCCGTTATCGAGGGAAGCACGAAGATATCCGCTTCACGGTAAATTTCCAGTAGTTCCTCTTTAGGAACAGGAGAAAGATATCTCACGAAAGGGTACTCCCTTAGTTTTCTAAGAATTCTCTCGTCTTGTTCCTCTCCCACTACGGTCAGGTTAACGCTAAACCCTCTCTTGATAAGGAACTCCGCTGCTCTTGCGGTAGTGAGGTGATTCTTGCGAGAGATGATCTTCCCAACCGTCAGGAGGTTGAGGTTTTTGCCCTCAGGTTTTCTACGCCGTTCAACTCTGTTCTTCAGCCAGTATCCATCAATACCGTTTCCGATAACTTCAGCCTTCTCAAGGAATTGAGTCCTCAGGTTTTCAGGAAGGTACCTCCCGGCAAGGGTTTCAAGGTGGGGTTTGCTGATAAAGATGATCCTGTCTGCTTTCAGGAGTATACCCAGTCCTGTTTTCCTGAGGTGGGGCATATACCTGAAAAAGTAGCTGATGTCAGTGTTCCTTACTGCCGTCACGAAGGGTACTCCCAGCACCTCGCTCAACTTCCAGGCCACGTAGCCGTTTGTGAACAGGGAGTGGGAGTGGATCAGGTCAAATCTTCCTTTGGAGAATCTGTTCTTGGCATCTCTCAGGATCTTCCCCTGCTTGACCGGGTAAAACCAACGGTCCAGGGGTTTATGTGTCTTCGCCAATATCGAATAACCCCCGAACTTTTCCTGCATGGTAGTGTCAATATAGTGGTCCACTGGAACATAAACAGAAATATCAAGTCCCTGTTCCACTTGGGCATTAAAAAAATTCCTGAAAAAGGCTGGCTTACCATGGTCAGAGTAGTATGAGTTGATATGAAGTACCTTCAAGGCCTTATCCTTTTCTCCTCATTGTTGGAATTTTTTCGTTTGGTCGTCCCTGCCGGTTACGCTTCAAACGTTCAGCCCTATGCTATCCTTGTTGACAAGTAATATTGAACCTGTCGTGCGATAACGCTCTGGAGGTTCCCGGCCCATGAGCCGTGCCGAAGGCATCGTCTCCGAAGAACTTGTTTCCATAATCATGCCGGCCTGCAATTGCGGAGCCTTCATCGGCGAAGCGATCAGGTCCGTGCTGGCACAGAACTATGATAACTGGGAACTCCTCGTTGTCGACGATGCTTCTTCCGATGACACGCCGCCTGTCGTCGAAACCTTCGCCCGAAAGGACCCACGGATCCGTTACACCAGGCTGCCTGTCAACTCGGGCCCCGCCGCGGCCCGCAACAAGGCCATGGAAGAGGCAAAAGGCAGGTATTTCGCCTTTCTCGACTGCGACGACCGGTGGTTCCCCGAAAAACTGTCCCGGCAGATCGGCCTCATGAGGACTGAAGGGTATACCTTCACCTGCACCGCCTATACGAAGATCGACGAAAAAGGCAACGACCTCGGCCGGGTGATAACGCCCAGCCCCAGGCTCGACCACGAAGGGCTGCTCAGGGTCTGCCCCGGCAACTCCACGGTGATCTTCGACGCCCAATCCCTGGGCAGATTCCGTATCCCCGGCATAAGGAAGAGGAACGATTACGCCCTATGGCTCCAGGTAATCAAAAAGGCCGGTTTCCTTTATGGCATGGACGAGCCCCATGGTAGCCACCGACTGAGAAAGGGTGCCCTTTCGGGCAACAAGGCCAGCCTCGTCTGGTACCACTGGCAGATCTACCGCGAAATGGAGCACCAGCCCTTCCTGAAGTCCTGCTACCTGATCCTTTACTGGGTGATCGCCACCGCCTTCAGGCTGAGGTAGCTCCAGGGCTATTGGTGATGAAAGACCCTGCCCTTCCCGCAGGTTATCTCCAGGCCCCTCCTCAGGGTATAGGGGGGCTTGAACTCCAGTTCTTTTTTGATCTTTTCATGGGAGACCACCAGTGAGCGGGTCAGCTTTTTCACCATCTCGCCTTTTCCCGAAAGGCCGGCCACCTTCTCAAGCAAACCTGTCGGGGCGTAGAACAGGCGCGGCTTCACCCCCATTACAGAAGCGATAGCCTCTATCAGCTCCGGGGTGGATGGCTTCTCGTCGTCCGCGACGTGATAGATCCCCCCAGCCAGGTTCTCCGTCTCCAGTATCTTTTCCACAGCCGTGGCAAGGTTCCCAACGTAAACCAGGCTCCTGTGGTTCTTGATCCCGCCCAGGGGGAGGGGGGTCCCCTTTTCAACTTCCTCCATCAGCCTCAGAAAGTTGCCCTTAACCCCGGGGCCGTAGACCAGGGGGGCGCGCAGGATAACGGTGCCCATCTTGCCCCGGTACTTGAGGATCATCTCCTCGGCCTCCCGTTTAGTGACCCCGTAGGAGTCTGCGGGATGGCAGGGCGAATCCTCGGCAAATGCCTCGCCGGGGGCCGTCTCCTCGCCCACGGCCTTGATGGAGCTCATGTAGATGAACCTTTTCACGCCCGCTTTCCATGACGCCTCGAAAAGCGCTTTCGTAATATCCACATTGATATGCCTGTATTCGGACAGGTCCGACAGGCTCCCGCTCTCCTGCGTATGGGTTTTTGCTATCAGGTGGACCACCGCGTCGGTTTCCGACGTTATCTCTCTCCATGCCTTTTTGGAGAACGGGTCCCCAATGGTTACATGCTCGTACTTTTCTTCCTTCGGGAAGGGGGAGTCCAGCCACCTTGACGCCCCGCGGACCTTGTGCCCCTGCTCAAGCAGGTGTTTTGCGATGTGCTCCCCTATGAAACCCGATACCCCCGTGACCAGTACTCTCATGATCCCTTACCCCCTTCGGTCGATGCCGCCCGGGTACGAAGCCTCGGGTACATGGCTGACCATGTCAGTACCAGGATAATGTATGTTAGAACAAAGCCTGTAAAGAAGGCCCTTTTGAACAGCCAGGCCAAAAGGCAGACCAGAACCGTTGCGGCAAGGAACAGGGCCGTTGCTTTTTCGTGCGATTTTCCCGGAGTCGCGACCTGCTGGTAGAGGTGCTCCCGGTGGGCAACGGCGAAATCCTTTTTCTGCCTTGCCCTTTTCAGCAGGGTCAATGTAGCGTCGACTGTGAAGACCGAGAGCAGCACCGCCCACACAAGGGCCGGGGCCGTGCCGGACCTCTCCCCGGCAATGGCGAATACCGCGAAGACGAAACCCAGGAAACAGCTTCCCGAGTCCCCCATGAAGATCCTGGCTGGATGCCAGTTCCAGAACAGGAATCCCCCGACAAAAGCCGCCAGCATGAGCAGCAGAAAGGAAGCCTCGACGTCTCCCGCCCATGACGTTATGAAATATGCGGCAAAACTCACTATCACCGCTTCGCCCGCCGCAAGTCCGTCTATCCCGTCCATGAAGTTGTAGAGGTTGATCATCCAGACCCCCCCGACCAGGGCAACGAGGGATCCGAATATCCCCAGCGGTACTGTTGCGAAGCCCAGGTACAGGGAGGGAAAGCCCCCCAGAATAGCCAGCGCGGCAGCCACGGCAAGAAAATGAGCTCCAAGCCTTACCTTCGGGGACAGCCCCCTTGTATCGTCGATCCATCCTGTTCCTGCAACGATAGCCCCGCCCACCAGGAGCGCAAGCAGCAGCTGATCGTCCTGCCCCGGGCAGAAGAGGAGCCTGAAAAGGGCTAAGAGGAGGAACAGCGACGAGAATACCAGGCCTCCTCCCCGGGGAGTCGGTGTGGAGTGTGAACTCCGTCGGTTGGGTATGTCCAGAAGGTTCCTTCTCCTGGCCGCGCCTATGAAAAACCAGGTGCCCGCGAGGGACAGGAAAAAGCAGACAATGAAAAGGAAGAATATGTCCCTCATGGGTTTACGCCCCTTCAACCTCCGGCGCCGCTTCGTCGCCGGGTACCAGGGGTACTATCCCATTAATCGCCTGCAGTATCTCCTCGCCGCCTCCCCTGGAGGCCGTCTCGAGAAGCTCGTTCACTTTGCTGGAGAATCCCTCGCCGATATCCTCCTGCCCGGCGAAGAAGATCTTCGAGTGCGCCGTTGCCTTGGTGCCTTCCTCGGGAGTGAGGGTCTCCTCGTAGAGTTTTTCCCCCGGCCTGACGCCGGTGAATACTATCTCGATGTCTTCGTAGGGCTCCAGCCCCGAAAGCCGTATCAGGTCCTCTGCCAGGTCCCTGATCCTTATGGGCTTGCCCATGTCCAGAACGTAGACGGTTCCGCTGCTGTCCATGGCGGCCGCCTGGAGCACCAGCTGGGCCGCCTCGGGGATGGTCATGAAATACCTTCGCATCTCCGGGTGGGTAACTGTCACCGGCCCTCCCCGGCGTATCTGTTCCTTGAACAGGGGGATCACGCTCCCCCTGCTCCCCAGGACGTTGCCGAAACGCACCGATACGAAGGACTGCCCGTCCTTCACGCGCGACGCTGCGTCGCGAACCACCATCTCGGCTATCCGTTTCGTGGCGCCCATCACCGAAGTGGGGTTCACCGCCTTGTCGGTGGAGATATTGACGAATCTCTCCACGCCGTACTCCAGCGCCAGCTCCGTCATAATCCTCGTCCCGCCTATGTTGTTCAGCACCGCCTGGTCGGGGTTCTTCTCCATCATGGGTACGTGTTTGTGGGCCGCCGCGTGGAAGATCACCTGGGGCCTGAAGCTCTCAAAGACCTTCCTTATCTTGCCCCGGTCCCGGACATCGGCAACTACCGTGTCGTAGGGGATGTCCGGGAAGTCGGCCATAACGGCATTCTCCGCCTCGAAAAGGCTGTTCTCGCCCCGCCCCAGCAGAACGACCCGGGCGGGGGCGAACCCGCAGACCTGCCTCACGATCTCCGAACCTATCGACCCGCCCGCGCCGGTTACAAGGACCCTCTTGCCCTTAAGGAAGCGCGTGATGGCCTCCGTATCCAGGGTCACCTGCTCCCTTCCCAGGAGGTCCGCCACGTCCACCTCCCGTATATGGGAAATGCTCACCGCCCCGGACAGCACCTCGTAAACGCCAGGGACTATCCTGTAGGGAACATCGGCCCGGATCGCCAGCGCCACGATCCTTCGCACAAGGGCTCCCTCGGCGGAGGGGATCGATATCAGGACCTCCTCGACCTTCTTCTCTTCCGCCACGTCGGGCAGGTCGTCAATGGCCCCCAGCACGGGCAGACCAAGGAAGAAAGACCTCCTCTTCGAAGGGTCGTCGTCCAGCAGCCCCACGGGGGAGAGGCCCGCTTCGGGGTGTCTCATCATCTCCCGGGCGATCATCACCCCTGCCTCTCCGGCCCCCACGATCAGGACCCTCTTGGGCCGGACCTGCCTCGACCTGGCTGGGGAGACCTTCTCGGACCTCAGGCGCGATGCAAAACGCACCCCTCCCAGGGCCAGGAAGGCAATAAGACCGTGGATCACCGGAACGCTTCGGGGAACGATCAGGGCAGGGGTCATCAGGAACATGATCGTGCCGAGCAGCAGGCCGTAGAAGAACAGGGCCTTGAAGAGGTGCACCAGGTCGTTGGTCCCGCTGGTGCGCCAGGCCCTCCATGGCAGCCGGAAGACGAACTCCAGGGCGATCAGGGCGGCAACGGAGAGGGCAGTGTAGACGACGGCGGCGTGATAGAAGCGGCCCAGAACCCAGTCGAGCCTCAGCAGGAACGCCAGGGGCGCGCAGACAAGGCCGCCAACAATGACATCGATCGCCAGTTTCGCTGCAAGTACCGGGGTCAATCTCCTCAAAGTCACCCTCCGACAGGCAAATGTTGTATTTCCAGCCCTTTAACCACCACTTTACTGCATTGTAGCAAAAAATCGCCCTTAAGGGCTAAAGCGTGACGCGTAACTCGTAACTCGTGACTCGAAGGATCAAGAGCAGGAGCGAAGCCTACCGAGGTGATCCAACGAGGTGCTGAGTCTGCGTCCTAACCTACGCCGACAGCATGCCGGCCAGGTCAGAGCGAAGCCTACCGAGGATTCAACGAGGTGCACGTCTGCGGTGAAAAGGGTCTGGCTTCAGGTTTTCCAACCGAAGAAAGATTTTCTACCCTACGCTGGCGGTACGCCAGCTAGGGCAGAGCGAAGCCTCCCGAGGTGATCCAACGAGGGGCTGCGTCTGCGCCCTAACCTACGCCGACAGCATGCCGGCTAGGTCACACGTCTGCGGTGAAAAGGGTCTGGCTTCAGGTTTTCCAACCGAAGAAAGATTTTCTACCCTACGCTGGCGGTACGCCAGCTAGGGCACTTCGTCTGCTTACTCTGTGGTGCAAATGTTTTTAAGTTTTTGCCTTGGCTTACCCAAAAAATAGCTCTTCTCTGTGTCCTCTGCGTCCCCTGCGGTGCAAATGTTTTTAGGTCTTTGCCTTGGCCTTGGGTTGGGCCTTACTGTTCACCGTTTACTGTTCACTGTTTACGCCGTTGATCTTGCGATTAACGATTCACAAGGTGCCCCAAGCGCAGCGACAGGGTGCGATTCATGGTTCCTGCCCTTCCGTCTAACGTCTCACGTCTAACGTCTTACGCTCTTAAGATTTTCCTGCCGCCTTTCTGTCTCCCCCTACAACACCCACCATGGAATGCCGTAAATATCCCGCCCCAGCACCTGAACCTCCGGGCAGTCGCTAACCACAAATCCCCTGACTGCCCCAAGCTGTTTTCTCGCCGCGACGATCCCCTTTACATCTCCCGTGGAAACCCCATCCCGTGCCTTGGCCTCGAAAAGGTACTTCTCCTTGCCCCTTGCGAGAACAAAATCCACTTCATCCCTGCTTTTCCGCCAGGTAAACAGTTCACCGCCAAGAACATCGGTATGCGCTTTAAGCAACTGGTAAACAAGGGTCTCGAAAAGCCGGCCCCGGAACTTGTCGTCCATGTCATCAGAATTCCCGAATCCGTTCAACGCGCACGCCATGCCGCAGTCCGCGCAGAACAGCTTGGGAGTCTTTCTCATACCCGCAGTCTTTGTTTCCTGAAGAGGATATATGCGCCTGAAAAGGAAAAGCGTCTCAAGCATATTGATGTAGCGCGAGAGTGTACTCTGCGGCACCCCCGTATCGCGCGAGAGCGACAGCACGTTCAGAAGATTGCCAGTGATCTCCCCCAGGGCGGTCACTGTCCGGGCGAATTCTGGCAGATTGCTGATGTTGGCCAGATCCCGCATATCCTTTTCGATATAGGTCGAGAGAAACCCTTTCCACCAAAGCCCGATCTGTGACTCTTTCTCAAAATCCATCGGCCTTGGGAAAAAGCCCCGGAACAAAACCCTGTCCAGATCACCGGGTCTGGGGCCTGCCTTCAGGCCGCGCGGGTTTTCAAGAAAAGCCAAAGAAGCAGGCTCGCCTTGTCGCTCACCCATGGAAAAGGGTGAGAGTGCCAGATGCAGGGCCCTTCCCGCAAGACTCTCCGAAACATCCCTCAAAAGAAGCAGATTTGCCGAACCGGAAAGAACGAATCTGCGCCCCGGGTTCATATCCACGATACGTTTTATCTCCAAAAGAACAGGGTGATACCTTTGTACCTCGTCCAGGATCACCAGAGGCTCATCGGGCAAAAAATCCTGGGGAGAATCCCTGACGGCGGCCAGAACCCTCAGATCGTCGAAGGAAAAATACGTCGCGCCCTTCAGTTTTTCCGCGCTGCGCAACAGGGTTGTTTTCCCTACCTGTCGCGGCCCCGTCAACACTACCACCGGCACCGTTTCAAGCGCTTCCGCAATAATATCTTCCATCCACCGCCGAATATATTTCATATTTACCTCCATCATGGGTAAAAAAACCCCACGCCATGGGTAATTATAACAGAAATCAGCAAAACCCGCCCATCTACACGCCCTGCCTCCCCTCGTTAACGAGCTTTCTCAGGCGCCTTTTTCCGAGCAGGTTATCAATGAGTAGTGTCTGGGCGGCAAAGCAGCCAGGAGGGGTTATCCAACAGCTTTTTATGAATATTGGCTAATATGGATGTGGTTGTATCGAAGTCAATTCTGTCAACAGGGCGGAGAACATACTGGTTCTGCATAATCTCATAAGCTTTGCGAACATCGCTGTTATTGCCGGTTTGCGTAAAAAAGACGAATTCATCAGGAGCTACGCCGGGAATTCCGTCTAATCTTTCAAGCTCTTCTTCCATCCGGATTTTCAAAAGGCTTTCCATCTGGGCCGTATCAGATAATAGTTGAGCGATTTTCGAGTGGTTTTCCATGACTGCCAGGTCATAAATATGTTTTGCCGCTTCAAACGCTCTATGTTCCAATGAAGAACTTCTGACATACGCTTCTGCTGCAAAAAGCTTATCTATAAAAATCCTCTCTAGCGTGATAGTCTGGATATTGAAGGGATTCACGTCAAAATCATCCTGGAGTATTTTCTTCTGTTCTGCCGAAGCCAGATCGTATAGCATGGCGGATACTTCCAGAGCTTCGAACGGTTCGCTGATGGTGAAAGATGTCGCTTCAACTTTCAATTTCCCGAAACGCTGCAAGGCATCGTCCTTGTCGTATACAGTAACTGGATCATAAGTATAGATTGTTATAACTTCGGACCGGTTCGTTTTTCCCTGGGAGGGATCCCTTGGCACCGAGATGTACTTTTTTGCGGCGCGCTCCAAACGTTTGTCATTCTGTGTTCTGCTGCATCCTCTGGTATCTACGGAAAGGTCGATATCTTCGGAAAAACGGTTCGTTGTTTTCAATGCTTTATACAGGGCGGTACCGCCCTTGAAATAGGCGGGGAGTCCTTTGTTTTGCATCCCCGCCAATTCTTTGAGGATAAGAACCACATAGTAGTCTTTTTCCAGTACGTCAGTCCTGTATCCGGTTTTAGAGTTGAGATCATCCAGCAAAACCCGGAATGCGTCTTTGTCCTGGTGGAGCCTCATATCCTGATACCTCCCGCGCTTGCAGTACGCGCAAGTTCCAATACTGTTCTCCGATTGTAATAGTGACCTGCGAGAGACAGCAGAACGTCATATCTCAGCTTATGCTTCTCAATATGTCCGGCTACAACAAGATACGGATGTTTTTCATCTACCGGTGCTCGCTTCATCATATCCAGAACATCCAGTGTTTTCAAATAGGCCTTGTTCTCGGCAGTGACTTCAACTTTTGGAGGACGGACCAGGATGCCAAGTCTCTTGTCGGCTCGGATACAGTTTTTTGCCACGTTGGTAGCCAGCAGACGACCTCTGGGCATTTGAGTCGTCAGCCCCATGCGGTGCAAAATTGAAGGCCCGGTTTCATATCCGATATCCGGCAAAAGGTATTTATCGGCAATTAGCTGCTCTTTGTCAATTCCCCTCTCACCGAAGGGTGTTTTCATCGTTCGATAATAGATCCCCTTTTGATAGAACCTGAGATCCGGCATTGATTTCCCGTCCAGAATGCGCTTGAACGCGACTGCGGCAGCTGCGGCAGCTGCTTTTGGCCCCAGGTTAAAAGCCTTTTCCATTTTTCCAGCTATTTTGCCCGTATATATCGGGGCTCCGATCTGTTCTTTTTTTAATTCCTCCAGTACATATTCCACATATGTCCCTTTCACAGGAGTCACCTCCTCTTTTGATATAATATTTACGTTTTTCGATTTTAACTTACGTAAAGATTATATCATTTTATCCTGCCCGGTCAATCTCGCGCATTGCTCACCCGTTGATGTAGTTGGTCTTGTCTGTCATCCTGAATCCGCCCACGGGCGGAGACCTGAATTTTCCCCTGGTGTCATCCCGAGCGGAAACGAGGGATCTGGTCAAAAGAATTTTTCCATTCAGATTCCTCACCCGCCTCCGGCGGGTTCGGAATGACAAACCTTGCTTTTCCTTTCACGCACCTGCCCTGTTTCTGTCATCCCGAATTCCTGAAAGGGATGAGGGATCTGGTTTCGCATTTGGATCAGGATCAGATTCTTCGTCATTTCATTCCTCAGAATGACAAGCCTTGCTTTTCTACTCCTTCCTGCGGTCGGGACAAAGTGTCCCAAGCGCAGCGACAGGGCGTGCCCCTCGTTAGCCCTCCTCGGGACCAGATCCTTCAGCTTGCCTGGAGGGTACGTCCCTAAGGGTTTCCTGTCTCCTGGCTTTTCTGCCTTTTCTCACTCCTCATGCCCTTGCCTCATCAGGCGCTATAATACTCAAAGTTGCCGGGATCAATGAGGTCCAGGCCACATACCGGGAGGGCGGGCAATGAAAATAAGAAAAGTCGAGTTGATTTGCCGAACCGCGACAAAGCCATCGATGATAAAAAAACTGCCCGTTTACGTCCGGAAGTGGGACGATCTGCCCGACAAAATAAAGAAACTCTACGAACAGGACAAACCGTGGGAATTGGAAGGAACATACGGAGACCCATCCTCTGCTGTCCCGGTTCAGTATCACAGACTCAGCATAATCAGGGATGATAGAACCTTTGAAATCGAGTTCTTCAACCTTGCCATGCACATCTTCCTCCAGAAAAATACCGAAGAACTGCTCAGAATTTTCAGATGCCTTGTCCAGCTTGAAAACGTAGTCTCAGACGAATGATCCATCTTCATGTATCCCTGCTGGAGGGAAACCCGTGCCTCTGGGCGGAACGCGATCGGCGGGAAGAAAAACAGCCCCTGGAACCCGAAGAGGGGATAGCTCCCCTTCCCACGGATCCTGGAATTAAAGCACTCTCAAAGATTCTTGACCCTCTACTTCCCGATTTCAAGATCCGCAGATCCGATACCCTTTCCGTGTTGGCCTGGTTGCCATCCCGGGCGGGAATACCCTTGCCGCCTGGACCCGGTCCCGACACTGTCACCAACCGCAGATACAAAATACGGCTCGAACCCTACAAGATATCGGCCATACAACTCAAGACCGTGGAGCTGGCCGAGTTGGCGCGGCTGGCGGAGATGGAGCCTCCTCTTGAGGGGGGTGTCGTTCCGGGCCGATCCCTTGTATGGATGTCCCGATTGTTCAACCATGCCATCAACATGGTAGTAACCGAAAGATTCCTTCCCGGACTGGAATACACCGGGCAGCGCTGGGAAGCTCGGTGGATCCCCCTGCCCGAACCGGAAGATGAGCAGGAACTCCAGCGGTTGGCCGATTCCATGCCCGGAGCCTTCAGATGCCTGAGCAAAAACGAAAAGGAGCCTCCACGGTCACACCCTCTACAAATAACCACACAGGCGGCGGCACAAATACTGGATGCCCTCACCCGGATCGCCCAGGGCACCGGCGGGTCAGAAGAAAGAAAAACCTTTCCAAGCATCCATGACGCATGGCTGGACGCCCTTGCGTCGTCCGACCCGCAGGTGAAATGGAACGACGAGATTGCACTGCGACAACTCAGGGAACAGCTGGACCAATGGCAAAGATCCGCAAGGATTACCCGGGAATCGCCCTTTACGTTCTGCATGCGCCTTGGCGAACCACTGAACGACTCGGGGGCAACCGGCTGGAACGTGGATTATCTTGTTCAACCGAAGGCGGATCCAACCCTTCAGTTGCCAGTGTCGGAACTGTGGGACCCCTCCAGCGGTGCTTTTATTGAACTCTCCCGATATGGGAACAATGTTTCCGAATATCTCCTTACGATCCTGGGGCAGGCGGCCAGGCTGTGCCCCTTTGTTAACCGTAGCCTTGGGCGAAAAAATCCCTCGGGTTTCGAACTCGATGGAAAAGAAACCCTTGATTTTCTTACACAATACGCTGACACCCTGAGAAGGGTAGGTATCGATCTCATGTTGCCCTCCTGGTGGACGGGTCAGGGCCCCTCAACCAGAGCCGGGATAAGGCTTAAGGTAAAAACACCAGCGATGCAGGACAATTCAGGTCTTACACTGGACTCCCTGTTTCAGTTCGACTATCAATTCTGCTTCAACGGAGAGCCCCTCTCCATGGAAGAACTGGAAGAACTTGCCCGACTCAAAACACCTCTGGTCCGCCTCAGGGGGCAGTGGACCTACATGACCGAAGGAAGTATCAAGACCGCCATTGATTTTCTTCGCAAAACAGATGAAGGTGCCATGACGGGCAGGGAACTCCTCCGCATCAGTCTGGGCGGAGAAAATGAAATGAAAGGTATTCCCGTCGAACAGGTAAATGTAGAGGCATGGCTCGAGGGAGTATTGGCCAAACTCCGGGACCCGGTCAAAATCAGGGCGAACAGAACCCCCAAGGGCTTTAAAGGCGTACTTCGTCCATATCAGGAAAAAGGCCTGGCGTGGTTGTCTTTTCTACAGAAGACAGGTTTGGGAGCCTGCCTCGCTGACGATATGGGACTCGGCAAGACCATTCAGACTCTCGCTCTCATACAGCAACTCAAAGAACAGGGCGAGAGCAGGCCGGTGTTCCTCGTATGTCCCACCTCGGTTGTCAATAACTGGAAGAAAGAGGCCGAAAAATTCACCCCCGATCTTAAGGTTCTCGTACATCACGGGGCAGACAGAAAAAAGAAAGACGCCTTTCTAAAGGCCGCAGACCGGCATGCGCTGGTTTTATCCAGTTACGGACTCCTCGCCAGAGATGTCGATTTTCTGAAAAATGTCCAATGGTCAGGTCTGGTTCTGGACGAAGCGCAAAACATCAAAAACCATGAAACCATACGGGCTCGGGCGAGCCGCTCCATAAAGGCCGGTTATCGCATAGCCCTCACCGGCACCCCGGTTGAAAACCACGTGGGCGACCTGTGGTCCATCATGGATTTCCTCAACCCGGGCTTCCTGGGCGGCCATGCCGCGTTCAAAAACCGTTTCTACAAGCCGATCCAGTTGTGGAACAATGAGCAGGCCGCCTCCAGACTCAAAGGACTTACAAGCCCCTTCATACTCAGACGTCTCAAAACCGACAAAACCGTAATATCGGATCTTCCGGAAAAAATAGAGACCACGGAGCACTGCACCCTCACCCGTGAACAGGTAACCCTGTACAAAGCAGTGCTGAACGAAATGGAAGAAAAAATACGCGAATCGGAAGGTGTACAAAGAAAAGGAATGATCCTCGCCGCTCTTACCCGCCTCAAACAGATATGCAACCACCCGTCACAATTCTCCGGCGACGCGGAACATACCAGCCAGCGATCCGGAAAACTTGTCAGACTGCTTGAAATGCTGGGCCAGATTCGCCAATCCGGGGAACATTCCCTCGTCTTCACGCAATACGCCGAAATGGGTCGTATCCTTAAAAACTGCCTCAGGGAAGAGTTCATGGAAGACGCGTTTTTCCTGTCGGGACAGACAACCCGGAAAAAACGGGACGAAATGGTCAGGATCTTCCAGGAAGGAATCAACGCTCCCGGCGTATTCATCCTCTCACTAAAGGCTGGAGGCACCGGGCTCAACCTGAGCAGGGCCAACCACGTATTCCATTACGACAGATGGTGGAACCCCGCAGTGGAAAACCAGGCCACCGACAGAGCCTTCCGGATAGGGCAGAAAAAAAACGTGCAGGTGCACAAATTCCTGGTGGCTGGAAGCCTCGAGGAAAGGATAGCCCAGATGATAGAAAGCAAGAGCGAACTGGCGGACAAAGTTATAGGGAAAGGCGAAGCCGGGCTTACCGAACTATCGGACAAACAGATAAAAGAACTACTCAAACTCGGCAGAGAAGCCGAAGGAGACTGATCAATATGAGCAGGCCATTTTACCGCGACTGGTATCCCCCATCCTCTCCCATAAAGGTAACGGGAGGAATTAAAGCCCAGAGCCGAAAGGGTGCCTTTGCCAAAAAATGGTGGGGAAAACGCTGGATAGAAGTGCTTGAAGGTTTCCGGATAGGTGCCCGCATGGCGAGGGGAAGGTCCTATGCCAGAAATGGACAGGTGGTAAATCTGAACATCGAAAAAGGGGTCGTCAGTGCCGCGGTGCAGGGCTCCCGGGCGGGAAAATATAAAGTATCCATAAAGATAAACGTATTTCCCGACACAAAATGGGACCAGGTCATCTCCAGCGTATCGGAACATCCGGCCTTTGCGGCGTCTCTCCTTTCCGGTGAAATGCCCTGGGAAATGGAAGAACAGTTCAACAGCGTGGGACTGTCGCTTTTCCCGGAAAAAAGAAAAGACCTTCGGACATCCTGCTCCTGCCCGGACAGTACCAACCCTTGCAAACACATAGCCGCGGTCTTTTACCTCATGGCAGAAGCTTTCGACGAGAACCCTTTCCTTCTCTTTACACTCAGGGGAATGGACAGAGACGACTTGCTGGCCAGACTGCAGGGAGGCTTGCCGAAAACCTCCCTGGATGAAGAGCGATTTCCGCCAGAACCTCTTCCCGAGGATGCGGAGTTGTTCTGGAAAGGAGCAGAAACCGGCAAGGGTCCCGGAACTTTCCGTGAACCGCTCAAAGTCCATGGATCCCTGCCCGCAAGGCTTGACCGCCTTCCGTTCTGGAGAGCAGAGAATCCCTTTCTCGTTGCAATGGAGAAAATGTACCAAAAGGCATCCCTCAGGGCCATGGAACTGCTGGAGCAAAAACTGGGGAAATGACCTGTCTCCCGCCTCACGCCCTTGCCCTTCCTGTTCACCGTTGACCGTTTACGCCTTTGCTTTTATTGTCATCCTGCGCGCAGCAAAGCGGAATCCGCCAGCAGGCGGACGTTCCGCCCCCCCCGCCCACCGGCGGAGATCTGGTTTTGTTTCCGTGAATCGTGAATCGAAAGTTCAAAACACAACGCAACCGGATTCTTCGTTCCGCTCAGAATGACAAGTCTCCCATCTCACGTCTAACCCCCTTGGGCGGGCTCCGACCGTTATGCTGAGAACCGACCAGTTGAGAAATCACTCCCTGCGGAAAACATCCATGATAGATATATCTCTACGCGGAGACCCCTCCTTTTCCTATATTTGAGATATAATAGCTATACTATAGCCATAGAAAGGAAGTCGAAGATATGGTGCAGACGGTCGTTCGTGCAATTGTGGAAGACGAGCTAAAGGCAAAGGCGCAGGAGGAATTGGCCAAGCAGGGACTTACCCTGTCTGACCTTATGCGTATGGCACTGAGAGAGGCGGCGGCAGGAAGAATATCCTTCTCCTTCGACGGCATTGTCCGAAACGTGGACACAATTCGAGCAATGGAAGAACTGGACAACGGACTGGGGGAAAGGGCTTCATCCATTGAGGAGTTCCATGGGATGATGGAAAACTGATACATGCTTGCTTTAGTTTGGAGCAAGCGATTTAAAAAAGACTATGCAAAGAGCCTTTCACAAGGGAAAGATATGGGCAGGCTTGATGTTCTGCTCGAATTGCTGATAAATGGCAAAACTTTGCCAAAACACTACAAGGATCATCCACTTAAGGGGAATTGGTCACATTACCGTGAATGTCATGTTGAATTCGACTGGATCTTGCTCTACAGGGTGGACATAAAGAACAAAAGTATCCTCCTTGCAGCACTTGGAAGTCATTCCGAAATACTATGATGTGCTTGACTCGCCAGGTTCTTCGGGGAACTGGGGCAAGCCGACGAACTGGGGTCAGGTGTCCGAAACCTTATGAAATATGTTTTTTCGATTCCCGACTCACGATTCACGGTTTTTCTTGTCATCCTGAGCGTAGCGAAGCGGAATCCGCCAGCAGGCGGACGTTCCGCGCCCCCCGCCCACCGGCGGAGATCTGGTTTGTTTTCGTAAATCGTGAATAGTGAATCGTATGGCCAAGAGCCAGTCTAACCCACAAGGATGTGTGTTACGGAAGCCAGGGAACCCGCCCTTATTCTCTCCTTGGGAGGTGCTATCCCGTGAGCAGTGTGTTCGTAGGTATCGACATAGGCAAGAAAAAACACCAGTCCGCTCTGATGGGAGAAAAGGGCGAGACGCTGGCAAGAACCCTTTCCTTTACTAACTCCCTCGCTGGCTTTCAATCCCTCCTTAAACAGCTGGACCCCTGGTCAAAAGAGGATATCCTCATAGGCCTTGAGGCAACAGGCCACTACTGGCTGGATCTTTACACCAGGCTTGTAGATACAGGTTACTCCGTAGTGGTCATCAATCCCCTTCAGACCGACGGCATCCGGAACATGTACGTCAGAAAGACCAAGAATGACCGTTGCGATGCCGTTATCATAGCCGATGTCCTGCGATTCGGAAGATTCCGCAAATCCTCCGTTCCCGAGGAGGATATCGCCCAGATGAAGGCCCTATCCAGGCTGAGGACCGGCATGGTCCAGTCCATGAGCAACGTCAAAAGGCAGATCGTAGCCATTCTTGACCGGCTCTTTCCCGAATTCGAGGCCTGCTTCAACGATATCTTCAGCAAGTCCTCCATGGCGGTCCTGGACGAGTTCGCAGATCCGGAAGAACTGGCCCGCTGCCCCCTGGAGGAACTTGCGGACCTGCTGTTCGAGAAAAGCAACGGCAGGCTGGGCGCAGCCAAGGCCGAACATCTCAAAGAGACCGCATCCAGATCCTTCGGAACCGGTTACGCCAAGAGGTCCATGAAGTTCGAGCTCAAACTGCTCCTCGAACAGGTACGCTTCACCCAGGAGCAGATCCTCGAGATCGAGGTTAAACTGAAGGAGCTCATGAAGGACCACCAGCTCATTACAACCATTCCAGGCATAAGCGATATCCTGGGTTCCGCCATCCTGGGGGAGATAGGGGACATCTCCAGGTTCGAAAACCCCAAGCAGCTGGTCGCCTTCGCCGGACTGGACCCTTCGGTGCACCAGAGCGGAAACTTCAATGCCACCAGTATGCACCTATCCAAACGAGGCTCTCCACACCTGAGAAGAGCGCTCTATATCGCCGCTCACGTCGCAAGGATCCACGACCCGGTTCTCAAGGAACACTACGAAAAACTCATTAATCGGGGCAAGCACCACCGCCAGGCACAGAACGCCGTGGCTGCAAAGCTTGCAAGGATAGTATTCTCGGTACTTTATTCCAGGGAGCCATATGACATTGAAAAGCTGAGATCAAAACCTAAATTAGAAGAAATGTCAGCGTGACATCACTTAGTAGGTCTGATGCCTGCCGCCTTGTTTCTTCTCACGTCTCACGCCCTTAAGGTTTCCCTGCCTCCTGATATTAGGTTTTCTCTGCGACCTCTGTGTCCTCTGTGGTAAAAAGGGGTTTAGTTTGGCTCTGCCTTGGTGTTTGATTTTTCGTCTATCGGTTTTTTACCCCTTCCACCGCGACCCTCGCATTCGGGACCTCCTCCGTATTCCCACCCACCTTCTCCAGCTCCTTCAGGAAGGAGCCCTTCACGTCCTGTCCGGAGATCTCCCCGGCAAGCTCCGCTGCCCTCATGGCGTAACTCAGAACCTGGACCGTCTCGATCCTTGAGATATCGTCGAAGAACCATCCGCAGCTGGTGTACATGAGCATGGCGTTGCGCTCCATCTCCAAAAGCTCCCTGGCCCTCCCCCCCTGGCCGCCTCCTTGGAGAAGGACATCAATATACCCGTCCCGGGCCTTCCATGGGTCATCGAAGAGCTTGCTCCCGGCGTCCTCGAAGATGGAGTCCACCTCTGCCCTCAGGCCATCCAGGGCTTCCCTCAGGGGTCCTCTCCACTCCTGGCGCCACTCGGGGTGGTCTCCTGCCCTGCAGCCGCAGTCGGACCTCCACCTCTCCACACCGTGGGAACAGCTCCAGGAAGTGTTCTCTGCGATCTCCGCCGCTGCCTTCGGGGTGTGCTTTTCCAGGAACTCACCGTAGACCGTCAGTTCCGCCTTCCGGCTCTCCTCCAGCTTTTCAAGACAGTAGGCCAGGGCCATCTCCCCGAAACGGTGATGGTGACCGAAGGTCTCCCCGTCTACGGCAACGTGACAGAGGCGCAGGCCCTCCCCCGAGGCCCCGTCGATCATCCTCCTTGCGAAGGATCCGCCGTCCTTTAGCAGTTCTCCGAAGGCAATGTCGTGGGCTATTGGCCCATTGTAGAAAAAGAGGGCCATCTTCCTTCCAGAGGGCAGTTCACAGCTGTAGGGGACCGTAGTGTCCACCTTTCCGCCCCGGACATCGCGCCATGTTCCCCCTTCCCTCACCCTGAGGGCCTGGTGCGGAGCCAGTACAGTGAAGCGGATCCCCTCCTCGGTCATGATATCAAGGGTCTCCAGGTCCACAGCCGTCTCCGGGAGCCACATACCCTCAGGCTTCCTGCCGAAGCGGTGCATGAAGTCCCGAACGCCCCAGATCACCTGGGTTCTCTTGTCTCTGGAGGAAGCCAGCGGCATGATCATGTGGCTGTAGGCCTGTGCGATGGCTCCCCCGTGGCCGGAAAATCTCTCCCTGCTTTCCCTGTCGGCGGCCAGAATGGCCGCGTAGGTCTCGGGGCTGGCCTTCTCCATCCAGGACAGCAGGGTTGGTCCGAAGTTGAAACTGATGCGGGAATAATTGTTCAGGGTGCGGCGCACCTTTCCTTCGCCGTCCAGGAGCCTTGCCGCCGCGTTGGGGGCGTAGCACTGGATGGTCACCCTCTCATTCCAGTCATGGTAGGGCAGTGCGCTCCTCTGACGGTCCACCCTCCCCGTCCAGGGGTTCTCCCTCGGGGGCTGGTAAAAATGCCCGTGAATGCAGACGTACCTTGTCATCTTGAAGCCCGTGATACATAAGAAGTCAGAAGAGACAAGAAGGAACACAACACCCGACTATGCTCTTTCCTCTCACAAAATGACCCAACGCGAGGAAGATCCTTGGAAGATATCATCAAAAACGCACTCCCCTGAAATGATCTGATAGGCATTTAAGAACTGTTAAGAGTTCACGACCTTGCCCCTTGCTGTCATCCCGAGCGAAGCGAAGCGGGACGTCCGCCTGCCGGCGGAGATCTGGTTTAAAGAATTATTCCGATCCAGATTCCTCACACGCTTTCGGCGGTTCGGAATGACACAGCCTTGCTTTTCCCTCTTGTCCTACCCTACCCTACGCTGGCGGTACGCCAGCTAGGGCAGAGTGAAGCCTCCCGAGGTGATCCAACGAGGGGCTGCGTCTGCGTCCCCTGCGGTGAAAAAGATTTGGCCTTGGGTTCGGTTTTTCCCGTTCACCGTTGACCGTTGACCGTTCACCGTTCACGCCTTTGAATTTGGTTCTCCAGCCTCAAGGGTTTCTGCCTTTCCTGCCTCCTGCCTCCTATGTTCTCCGCCCTTAAGCAGCACCACCCCAAGGGGGGGGAGCGTAAGCGTGACCCTCCAGGGAAACCCGTGAGAGAGCTCGCCCTCGGCTTCGACCCCGCCGAGGTTGCCCGTCCCGCTACCGCCGTAAAGTCCGGCATCGCTGTTAAGGATCTCCCTCCAGCGCCCCCCGAAGGGTACTCCCAGTACATAACCGTACCTCGGGATGGGGGTGAAGTTGCAGACCGCCAGTATTGCTTCAGAGCTGTCCTTCCCGAAGCGCAGGAAGGATATCACGCTGTTGTCGCTGTCCCTGGCGTCGATCCACCTGAACCCCTCGCGTGAGAAGTCCAGTTCGTGGAGAGCCCTCTCTTCCACGTAGACCCGGTTAAGATCATCCACCCAGCGCTTCACCCCGGCGTGAGGCTCTTCTCCAGCCAGGTGCCAGTCCAGGGAGTTGTCATGGTCCCACTCTCTCCCCTGAGCGAACTCTCCCCCCATGAAGAGGAGCTTCTTCCCGGGGTGTGCGAACATGTACCCAAAAAGGAGCCTCAGATTGGCGAACCTCTGCCACTCGTCGCCGGGCATCTTTCCCGACAGGGACCCCTTCCCGTGGACTACCTCGTCGTGGGACAGGGGAAGGACGAAGTTCTCCGAGAAGGCGTACCAGGCTGAAAAAGTGAGCGAGTCGTGCTCGTACTTCCTGAACACCGGGTCCTTGGACATGTATTTGAGGGAGTCGTGCATCCACCCCATGTTCCACTTGAACCCGAACCCCAGCCCCCCCGTGTGGACGGGCCTGGTCACCATTGGCCAGGCCGTGGACTCCTCGGCAAAGGTCTGGATCCCGGGGAAATCCCTGTAGAGGGCCGTGTTAAGGTCCCTCAAAAACTGGATGGCCTCAAGGTTCTCATTGCCGCCGTGGACGTTGGGAAGCCACTCCCCTTCCTTCCGGGAGTAGTCCAGGTAGAGCATGGAGGCCACGGCGTCCACCCTTATCCCGTCAGCGTGAAACCGGTCGACCCAGAAGGAGGCACTGCTGAGGAGGAAGGACCTCACCTCATGGCGACCGTAGTTGAAGATGCAGCTCTTCCAGTCGGGATGGAAACCCTTCCTGGGGTCGGAGTGCTCAAAGAGACAAGTCCCGTCGAACCGGGCAAGGCCGTGGGGGTCGTCGGGGAAGTGGGAAGGTACCCAGTCGAGGATCACCCCCAACCCTTCCTGGTGCAGGGTGTCGATCATGAACATCAGGTCTTCGGGTCTTCCAAAGCGGCTGGTCGGAGCGAAGTACCCCAGCGTCTGGTACCCCCAGGACCCGTAGAATGGATGCTCCATGACGGGCAGAAGCTCCACGTGAGTGAAACCTGCCTCCCTGGCGTAACGGGCAAGAAGCGGGGCCATCTCTCTCCAGGAGAGGAAGTCTCCGTTACCTCCCCGCCTCCACGATCCCGGGTGGACCTCGTAGACCGATATAGGGCTCTCCAGGGAGTTCTTTCCTCCCCTTCCGGCCATCCAGCCGTCGTCTCTCCAGTCGTAGGACGTCTTCCAGACCACCGACGCTGTCTTTGGCGCCGTCTCCCAGAGGAAAGCGAAGGGGTCTCCCTTTTCGAATACAGACCCTCCAGAGCTGATTTTGTACTTGTACAAAGCTCCCGGGCCCACCCCCGGCACGAAGCCCTCCCAGATCCCGGAGGAGTCCCAGCGGGGCTTCAAGGGGAAGCTCTCGCTGTCCCAGCCGTTGAAATCCCCGATGACAGACACATGATCGGCCGCCGGGGCCCAGACAGCAAATTGGGTTCCCTCCCCTCCCGGGAGGTCAAGAAAGTGGGCGCCGAGCCTCTCGTGGAGCCGGCAGTGGCGCCCTTCTCTGAAAAGATATATGTCCTGCTCCGTCAGGAGCGAGGTATCGTAGCGCATGGTCTTACCGCGGACAGCCAGTTCCTCAGTCCCTCTGGATTATCCCGTAGAAGGAACCCCGTCCGGAGTGGTCGTCGAAGGACCACTTGCCCAGGAACCTGTTCATGAAATCGATCTGCCCCAGGAAGTAGAGGGGTACACCCTCCTCCTGAACGGTCATGAACTCGAAGGCCCCGTCCAGCTCCCACCTACCCTGAACTTCCATGTCCATAAGCGACACATTCGAATGGACCACTCCGGTTATGCTCCCGCCGGTCTCGACTTCAACGACGAACCATCCATAGTCGTCGCCGATGAAGGTCCCCCTGTATGTTCCCGTAAGCGAAACCTGGGCCATCGCCAGGGGCGCCAACACCAGAAGCAGGACAGCCGTCAGCGCCATCGCCCATTTCAGTCTCCTAGCGGTCATTCCTTGTCACTTCCTTTCAAAAGGTTGTCCGGGTTTGAAGATTATATCACTACACCGTTTCATTTCAGCGCATAATTCTTCCGCAGCGCTTCCTGCACCTTCGCCTTCCACCCATGGGGACCACGTCGAAGGGTTCGTCCAGGACTCCCTCCTCGCGGCACGCATCGCAGATCCCCGCCATCTCGAAGGTCTGGGGCAGCAGGTCAAAGCCCTCGCTCTTCGCCCACTCCTTCACCTCAGCCATCTTTTTATCCTCGTCGTCAAGGTGGACCGTCTTTCCGCAGGATCGGCAGAAGACGTGGAAGTGCATCTGCTCGTCGGGGACCTCGAACCGGAGGAAGCCCTCTTCGAGATTCACCATGTTCAGCATTCCCAGGCTGTTCAGCAGTTCTATGGTCCGGTAGATGGTGGCAATGCCAATGGAAGAGTCCTCCTCCTGGGCAAGCTCCAGCAGCTCCCTGGCGTTCAGGTGAGTGCCCAGGTTGCGAAGGAGGGTCTCCACGATTATCCGCCTCTGGTTCGTCAGTCGGAATCCCCTGGCCTTCAGAAGCCCCATGTAATGATCTATGCTTTCGTTTATCCGGTCATTCTGCATCCAATCGGCTCCTCTCCTTGATGGTCTGCGATCAGCGGAAGATAAGCTCCTTGTCCGACGGGTAGGTAACTGTGTACTTCACGCTTATCTGTCTGCTCTGCCCCTTTTCGAGCTTGACCTCCCAAGTCAGGAAGCCCTTTTCGTCCCTTTCCGCCGGCTCCGGCGACAGGGCAACATCCTGAACCTTGATGGACTCGTTGGCGGGAACTGGTATCCGGTCCTTTACCTTCAGGGTGACCGCCTCGGCAAGTCCGTTGCTCACAGTTATTATATACCCCCGCTGATGCTTGCCCTTGATGATCCAGCTCGTGCCAGTGGTAGGGATCATCTCCTCCCTCTTTGCAGTGACCAGAGGAGTGGTCCCGAAGGGTATCTCCATCTCCTGGCCGGCGCTGAGAGCTCTGATCGTGGTGGTGCCCGTCTCCTTGCCGTCGACGGACAACCTCACCTCGCCTGGGAGCAGAGCCCTCTTGAGGGACTTCACCGTCGCCACCGTCCACGCCTCGGGGGAGAACTCGGGAAGGCATACAAGGGAGACCTCGGACTGCTCGGTGAATGTCCCGGCATCAATGGTCACATCCTCATCGAAGCCGTAGACCACCGAACTGGTCCTGATCGTCACGTCCGTGAGCCCCTCCTCAAGGAACTCACCTCCGGCGGCCCTATCCTCCATGGGGGCCATCGCCATCGACTCCAGCCTCAGGACCTTGCCGTTCCTTGCGGGCTCGAAGATATCGGCGATCAGCGGCGGCACGTCGGGGATTTGGATCCCGCCCCTGGGTCTGACGGTATGGAAGGCTATCTCACCGTCCCAGTCGATGCCGCTCTTCTGGTTCACCTCCACCCCGTAGACGCCCTCGATGGTCCCTGTGGAGCTGTCAAGGCCCATCCGGTAGAGGGGCCTCCAGTAGGCGCTGTTCGTCCAGGCCGTAAGGGTAACCTCACCCTTGCCCTCGGTAGCGGCCGAAACCAGCAGTATCCTGTCGGGCTGACCGGGGAAGCGGCTGTCGTATTCAGCCTTCAGTGCAGCGTGCTCCTTCCGGGCCCTCTCGAGGAGGACCCTGGTCTCCGAGGCCCTCAACTCAAGGGCCTCTCGTTTCTTCAGGGCCGTCTCAACATAGGCATCAAGCTCTGTGCTCTTCAGCCCCGTAGGCACCGCCTCCTCGAGATGCCTGATCGCCTGCGCCAAAGAGGCGGCCTTGGAGGCAAGCATATCCACCTGGGCCTGGGCCTTCTCCACCTCATCCGCAAGGAGGGAAAGAGATGGCGGCACCCACCCCGTCCTTACGACCTCCCGCACATCAAAGCCGGTCACCTTCACATTTCCCTCGCCGGTCACTGCAACAGATGCAGGGTCAAAGGTGGAGGGCAGCTCAATCTGCATATCAGGTACAGCCTCCAGGGTCATCTGCATCAACGCGCCCCGGGGGTACACATCCACACGCGCGGCCGTCTGTGAAGCGAAAGCCGCGCCACAAAACACCACCGCCATAACCAGAGCCGCCGCCGCGGCCAAAAGGTTCGAACGTTTCATGCCCCTACCTCCCTTAAAAGGGTTTTTGGTCCCTCATCTCTCATTTATTCGTCTTACTTCTCACATCTCACTTCCCACGGATTTTAAGGCTTCCCTGCCGCCTGGTTTTCTATCTTTACCTTTCCCGTTTACCTTTTACCGTTCACCGTTGACGCATTTGACTCTGCGTCTCTCATTACAGGTTCTATCGATATCATACACTTCCACCCCTTGAGTGATAAACTCTTTATGCGAGGTGAAGGCAATGCTCAGCTGCGGTATCGTAGGATTGCCGCTCAGCGGCAAGAGCACAGTATTCAACGTCATAACCAGGGCCGGGGCCGAAGTGAAACCCTACGCCGGAGGCAAGACCGACCCCAACAGAGCCGTCGTCTCCGTCCCGGACCCCCGCTTCGACAGGCTTGTCGAGATCTGGCAGCCCAAAAAGGCCACCCCTGCGCCGGTGGAGTTCGTAGACCTGGCAGGCCTATCCCGGGACGCCAGCAAGGGCGCCGGTCTTGGCAACTCCTTCCTCTCCTTCGTGGCGAACTCCGACGCCCTGGTCCACGTGGTAAGGTGCTTCGATAACCCTGACGTACCGCACCCCGAGGAGACCGTGGACCCCTTAAGGGACTGGAACATCGTCGAGACCGAACTTATCCTCCGGGACCTTTCGGTAATAGAGAACAGACTTTCAAAACTGGCCGACAAGAAAAAGCCGTCACCAGAGGAACAGGCGGAAAAATTGCTGCTTGAACGCTGCCGTGACCACCTCTTCGAGGAACGCCCCCTGAGAGAGATGACCTTCACCCCCGAAGAGGAAAGATCCTTGCGCGGCTTCACCTTCCTCACTCTCAAGCCCGAACTGGTGGTCCTCAACCTCGACGAATCCCAGGCAGGGGGCGGAATGCTCTGGCTGGAGGACATGAAAGGACTTGCCTCCGAAAGGGGACTCGGCCTTGTCAGTCTCTTCGGGCGAATGGAGATGGAGATCTCCGACCTGCCGACGGAGGAACAGGCCGAATTCATGGCCGACCTGGGGATAACAGAACCGGGAAGAGAGCGCCTGATCCGCGAGGCCTTCTCCCTTTTGGGGCTTATATGCTTCTTCACCATAGGCAAAGACGAAGTCAAGTCCTGGACTCTGCCCGACGGGAGCAACGCCGTGGAAGCTGCCGGGGCCATCCACTCGGACCTGGCCCGGGGGTTCATAAGGGCCCAGGTGGTACACTACGACGACTTCGAGGCCAACGGCTTCTCCAACGCCCAGTGCAGGGAGAAAGGTCTCCTCAGGCTCGAGGGCAAGGAGTACCCCGTACGTGACGGGGACGTAATTGAGATAAGATTCAACGTCTGACGGGAGGGAACCCCATGACGCTTCTGTTCGAACCCCTGGAGATCCGGGGCATCCGCATCAAAAACAGGATCGCCGCGCCGCCTATGGCGTCGCTGTCGTCAACCAAGACAGGACTCCCCACCGCCGACACCCTCGACAACTACATCCCCCTCTCCGAGAGCGGCGCAGGAATTGCCATCATCGAGCACCATGCCGTACACGCCGAGGGGCGGACACGTCTCAGACAGCTACTGCTGGACCGCGACGAGGTGATCCCCTACCAAAAGGACCTGGCGGGGCTCTTCTCCGGCAAGGGAGTCCCGGCGCTGGCCCAGATCAGCCACGCCGGCTCCTTCATAGTAGACGAGGACATCCTGGAGAACGGATGGCTCCCCAAGGCACCCTCGCCCATAAGGCACCCTCTCTCCAACCTTTTCCTCATGCCTGTCAAAATGAGCGAAAGCGACATTTCACAGATACCGGGCCTGTTCTCCGAGGCTGCCAGGAGAGCCCTGAGAGCAGGATATTCCGGAGTGGAGATCCACGCAGCCCATGGTTACCTCCTGGGACAGTTTCTGAGCCCCATGACGAACCGCCGCTCAGATGCCTATGGAGGACCTGTAAAGAACAGGGCAAGGCTCCTCTTCGAGGTCTACGAAGCGGTGAGGTACACCCTCGGCGATGAGCCCGTCGTAGCAGTGAGGCTCGGCATGGCCGACACCCTGCCGGAAGCGGAACCCTCCGGGCAGACCGTAGACGACGCCCGCTGGGTGGCATTGGAGTTCTCCTCCATGAAACTGGACCTCCTGGACCTGTCGGGGAACATGTGCGGCTACAACGGGGAGGGAGAGGCATGGTTCGCCCCCTACTGCCGCACTGTCAAGGACGCTGCAGGCAAGGTGCCCACGATCTGCACCGGAGGGATAAAAAAGGCCGAGACCGCCCTGGGACTTCTCGAAAGGCGCGAATGCGACCTGGTCGGCGTTGGGAGGGCCCTCAAGAGCGATCCCGACCTGATCCGCAAATGGAAGGCCCTTGAATGAAGGCGATCGGCATCGATCTGGGGGGACACTTCATTAAGGGGGCTCTCGTCGAAGAAGGTTCGGTGACGACGAGGGAGAAAACTCCCACCCCCGAAAGCCGCTGCCCCGATGAGGTTGTCAGGACCGTTTCGGCAATGATCTCCCGCCTCGACCCGGGCGGGACCGCCAGGGGGGTAGGAGTAGGCTTCCCGGGAATGCTGGACCGGGGGCGCGAAAAGGTCCTCCAGGCCCCCAACTTCCCCCTGATCGAGAACTATCCCTTTCGCTCCCGCGTCAGCCGGGCCTGCGGGAGAGAGGTTTACCTGGAGAACGATGCCAACTGCGCCGCCCTGGGGGAAGGGGCTGACGGTGCCGCAAAGGGCCTGACGGACTTCGCTATGTTCACCCTGGGCACGGGCATCGGCGGGGGGATAGTCTCCGGTGGACGACTTCTGACAGGGGCTTACGGCAAGGCTGCTGAACTGGGGCACCTTGCCGTTGGTGACGGAACAGAGTGCGGCTGCGGAGCCCCGGGACACGCCGAGGCTGTCTTCGGTGCCGACGCCCTTAAAAGGTCCTTCGCAAAAGCAAGGATCAAGGGAAACCTCCCCGACCTCTGGAAACGACGGGACGAACCCGAAGTCGCACTTGTCTGGGGCCGAGCCCTCGACGTCCTGGCCCGACTAGTGGCATCAGTGGTGCACGTCCTTGACCCGCAGGCCGTCATCCTTGGCGGCGGTTTCAGCCGCAACCAGGGCTTCGTAGAAACCCTCGAGCCCCTGGTGATCAATTACACGGCCCCCCCGTTCCGCAAAACCCTGGACATCCGGCTCTCCGCCCTCGGCGACGACGCCGCCCTTATCGGCGCCACCACCCTTTGGGGTCAGACCTTGAAATAACGCATTTGTATACGCTAATGCGCAAGAAGTAAGAAGAAAAACAAAGATGGAAATGCGTAAAACGGTTAACAGTCAACGATGAACAGGAGGGGCAAAAGCAAAACAAAATTCTTTCACCATAGACGCAGCCCCTCGTTGAATCACCCTCCTCGTTAAATCGCCTCCCTCGTTACAGCACCTCCCTCGCTACACATCCTCCCTCGTTAGAGCACCTCGGGACTTCATCGGGACCTTGTCGGGACAAGGTCCCTCATTGAATCGCTTCGGGAGGCTTCGCGCTGCACCGAGCGCATAGTCCCGGGTTGATTCTCGAGGGGTAGCGACCAGGATAGGCTTCGCGCTGCCCAGAGTGAAACGAAGAAGTGGAAACTGGAAAGTGGAATTATTGGGAAATCCTATTTAAACAGGCAGGGGGGCGGCTCCCGCCGCCCCCCTGTAATAATTGGTCCTGTTTCTGTTTTTCGTCCAACGTCTTACGTTTGTTTAGTTCCAGGTTTTCCTGTTGCCTGCTCCCTGCTTCCCGCTTTTCTGTCTTGGGCTTTCCCCGTTCACCGTTGACCGTTCACTGTTTACGCCTTTGAATTTGGTTTTTTCGATTCACGATTCACGGATCTTGCCCTTCCTGCCTCCTGCTGCCTGATGCCTGCCGCCTTGTTTTTCCCTAGAACTTCCACTCAAGCCTCAGCCAGCCGCCGTGGGTGGTGCTGTTGTCGCTGAAGCGGCCGCTGTAGTTCAGCGAGATGTCCATGTTGTTCAGCTTGTACAGCGTCAACCCAAGGTCCGCCACAAAGTAGTCGTCGTCCAGCGTCTCCGTGAACCAGTGCGTCGTATCTCCCCAGCTCTGGTCTATGGTTATGTCTCCGCCGGAGAGCACGTGCACCCACGCCAGCCTCAGTTCCGGAACAAAGGTCGATCCGTCGGCACGTTCGTACTCGCCCCTGAAGCGTACTCCAAGTACGCTCTGGACCACCGTGGTGTCGAAGTCGCCGTAACTGAAGCCGTTCTCTTCCGTGTAGCCTCCCCTGTCGAAGTAGCCCACGTTCAGACCAACCTCGGGGATAACCTGCCAGTTCGAGCCCGCTCCAAAGTCCTTCGCCACGTAGCCAAACCTAAGGTCGTTGGTCACCGACCAGCTGCTGAAGCTCGCCGTGGCGTCACCGCCAACCTGGGCCCTGAAGGTGTCGTGGTCCGTCGTCCGGTACGTCAGCGTGTCGGAGAGGATCCACTTGTCCCACCTCTTGCTCATGTAGACGCCGAAGTGCCAGGTGTCCTGCTTCTCCCAGTCAGACAGCGCCATAGGCACCTGCGTGATGTCTATGTCCTTTTCCGTGTACCCCGCGTAGAGGCCCCACACCGTGTTCTCGCTATGTTTCTTGTCGAATCCCACGCTCAGCCCCTTCTGGGTCGAGTCGTAGCCCGCAGAGTATTCCGTAGACGGATCGCGTGTCGTGCTCCCTCCAAGGACGTGGGCGTGGATCTTCTTTTCGCCCACGTCCATCTCCTTCATGCTCTCCACCACTTCCTGGAGGTGGTTGCCCATGATCCACCGGAGCATGTTCCAGTCGTCCACGGCCGCCACGAGGCCAAGGGCCGCCTCGGAGAAGCTGTAGCCCAGGAGGCTCGTGTTGTGCCAGCTGCCGCCCTCAAGCCATACCGGTCCGTAGGGCAGGTAGTACGGGCTGACGTTGACGAACTGTGTCTCGAAGTTGTCCGTGTAGGTGTCGGCCCTTATGAAGGTGTAAAAGCCCGGCAGCGTTGCCGTCGTCCCGTCGATGGTCAGGATGCCCGAGATGTCCGCGTCGTTCTCCACCCACAGCGGGATCTCGTCAAGGTCAAGGTAGGAGTCGGGGTTCATGTAGACGTAGAGCATCGCTCCCGCAGACTGGTAGTAGCTGTCCGTCACGAACTGGCTCAGCGGCCAGATCTCAAGGGTTCCGCCCTCGTTCGAGGTGTGTCCGTATACGTAGGAGTCCTCCTCAAGGGTCATCCATCCCGCTCCCCGCTTGGTGAAGAGCTCAAATCCCTGCACCTGGGCCGAGAAGGGCTCCGCCTGGGTCGGAATGTCCATGCTCACCAGAAGCTGTGATGTGTCGTCGCCCGCCAGCGTGTGGGAGTTTACCAGCACGGACCCGTCAAGCATCGTCACATGGCTGTTGTCCATGGCCGTTACCGCGTTGCCCCCCAGGCTGTCAAGCCAGCCCGCGTTGACGAAGTCGCTGCTTATGACCCTCGCCGCGTCGCTGCCAGCGCCAGAGGCTTCCAGCAGCCCCTCGTTGTAGCCCCAGGAGTCGCCCGATATTACCATGGCGTGGCTCCCGGCACCGGAGGTTACAACCATGCCGTAGTTGTCCGCGCTCGACGCGTCAAGGGCGTACATGCCGTAGGAACCGTCGCCGTGGGTCGTTATGTCCAGGAAGTTCCTCGCGATGGCATTGTCCCCGGCCTTCATCCCGTGAGCCGCATCGCCTGAGGTCACGATAGTTCCGTAGTTGTCGGCACTTGAAACGTTCATGGCGAACATGCCGCAGGAACCTTCACCGTGGGTCTCTATGGAGCCATAATTCATCCCCCGGGAATGATTGTTAGCATATATCCCGCTTGCTGACATACCATAAGTTTCTATATTGCCGGTATTAACGGCTCGGGAGTAACGCTGGGCTGTAATACCATTAGCCATTTCTCCGGCAAAATAGCCCGGATCGTCCCCTGTTACGACATTGCCTGTGTTCACTGCCGTCGAATGATATTCAGCAAACATTCCTGTGGCGTTTTGACCGATCGTAAAGATTCCGCCAGGGTTCAGCGCCACGGAGTAGTTGTACGCCGACATACCGTGGGACGTCGCCTTGTGGGTAATTATGGAGCCCATATTCAGCGCCACTGAGTAGTTGTCGACGATCATGCCGTCAGAAGTATAACCAGAGGTTTCAATAGTTCCAGGGCCTGAGTTAGCAATGAATGAATGGTCATAACCCAGCATTCCTGTGGACATTTCCCCCTCGGTGAATATCTGCCCAAGGTTTAAGGCAATGGAAGAGTACTCCGCCGACATCCCTGTTGACCAGTTCGCTTCCGTATTGATCGATCCTGAGTTGAAAGCGAGAGAATCCCCGGAGGCCACCATGCCGTTGGAATAGTACCCAATGGTGTGGATCGATCCAGAGGAAAGGTTGAATATCGAAGAGTTGTCAAGGGCCATCATCCCGTAGGCATGCAGACCTTCTGTCTCAATAGAACCGGCATTGAAAGCCCCTGAATAGCCTGATGCGACCATTCCATGGGCTCCCTGATCCCACGGATTCCCCTGGGCTGTGGTGGTTATCGATCCCAGGTTGACGGCCCACGAGTCTCCCGACGCCCCCATTCCGTGAGAACGTTCGCCAAGGGTAACTATCTCTCCGCTGCTGAACACACCGGAATCCACAAGGGCGTACATGCCGAAGGCATCGTCGCCGTTGGTGGTTATGGATCCCGTGTTCACGCCCAGCGAACTGTTCTCCGCCACCATGCCGTGGCTCCCGGCTCCCCATGTCTCGATGCTCTCCGCCCCGTAGTTGTAGATGAATGAGCTGTTCAGGGCGTACATCCCGAAGGCGCCGCTGCCGTAGGTGGTTATCTCGCCCCAGTTCCGGCCCGTCGATCCGCCCCCGGCCTTCATGCCGTGAGCGGAAGAGCCCCATGTGACTATAATTCCGTAGTTGTCCGCGCTCGAGGCGTTAAAGGCGTAGATGCCTATGGCTTCGTCGCCGGAGGTCAGGACGGTACCCGTCTCAAAATTGATAGCCCTGGCATCGTCGGAAGCCACCATGCCGTGGGAGTCGTTACCGTAGGTTGTTATCGTCCCCCGGTTGACGGCAAGGGAACCCGTCCCGAGGGCTAACATCCCGTATGAATCGTCATTGTTAGTCTGTACCGTTCCCGTCTCCAGGTTGACCGCCCGAGCACCATTAAGGGCGACCATCCCGTGGGATCCGGCAGAATTGGTGCCCACATGACCCCGGTTCGAGACCAGCGAATCCAGGCCGTCAGCGACCATCCCGTGGGAACCCGTACCAAAGGTGATGACGCTGCCTGTTTCCATGTTCCGTGCCAGCGCACCTCCCTGGGCCAGCATTCCGAATGCGTCGTTCCCGAGGGTGTTTAAGGTCCCAAGGTTGTCTGCCGTCGCGTCACCGGAAGCAACCATACCGTGGGAGCCTGTTCCGCCCGTATAAACCCCTCCGCGGTTGACAGCATGTGATCCGCCGCCATCGGCCAGCATCCCGTAAGAATCCCCGCTTGTTGTCTGGACCCAGCCGCCTTCAAGATTCACCGCCCGTGCTCCGTTCAGTGCCACCATACCGTGAGAAGCTGTTCCGTAGGTGTAGACTTCATCCCTGTTGGAAACTAGAGACTCCTCACCGTCAGCCAGCATGCCGTGAGAGCCCGTGCCATATGTGCTGATGACGCCTCCAACAAGGTTCCGCGACCTGGATCCGCTTAGGGCGACCATTCCGTGCGCCCCGTCACCGTGAGTGATTACCGAACCGCTGTTGTCGGCGTAGGAGTCGTCGGAGGCTATCATGCCGTGGCTTCCGTCGCCCCAGGTCTCGATGCTCTCCGCCCCGTAGTTGAAGATAAAGGAGCTGTTCAGGGCGTACATGCCGAAAGCAGCGCTTCCATAGGTCGTTATGTCGCCCCAGTTCCGGGCCGTCGATCCGTCCTCGGCCATCATTCCGTGGGCACCTGCACCGGAGGTGGTTATATAGCCGTAGTTATCCGCCGATGACCCGCCAAGGGCATACATGCCTATCGCATTGTCGCCAGAGGTATTGATGGTGCCAGTCTCGCTGTTGCCCGCGTAGCTTGTCATCCAGGCTAGCATTCCGAAGGAACTCTCGCCCATTGTTACGATCGAGCCATTGTTTACAGCACCTGAACCTGATACCGCCGCCATCCCGTAGGAGTTTGAGTTCAGGGTGAGAATGCTCCCATCGTTCACCGCCATGGAGCCAAGGTTCGCCGCCATGCCGTGGGACCATTCCCCTCCGGTGGTGATAGTGGCATCGGCGCTGTTAAGAACGAAGGATCCGTCCTGGGCCAGTATGCCGTATGCAGATCCTCCGTGGGTTACTACTGATCCGGCATTCTCGGCGTAGGAGTCGTCGGAGGCTACCATGCCGTGGGAACCGGCTCCGCCAGTCTCTATCATGCCCGTTTCAAGGTTGAAGGCCTGGCCTCCCATTAGGGCGTACATGCCGTAAGCACCAGTACCGTGGGTAGTCACGTTTCCGCTGTTGGTCCCGATGGAGCCAGTCCCCTTGGCCACCATGCCGTGAGCTCCGGTGTTGCCAGTCACGATGTCTCCGGAGGCAAGGTTCTGGACGATGCCGCCGTCAAGCGCATACATACCGTAGGCCCCATAACCGTGAGTGGTAACGCTGCCTGCGTTTGTCGCAAGTGAAGGGGCAGACCCAAGATCCCTGGCCACCATCCCGTGGCCGTAGGCTCCGCCCGTCTCGATGGTCCCGGAGACCAGGTTGTGCACCTCACCGCCCACGATGGCGAGTGCCCCGTAGGCCTCGGAACCGTGAGTCGTTATTGTGCCGGCATTGGTCCCCAGTGAGGCTTCAGTGCCCTCTCCCCATGCTACAAGGCCGTGGCTGTAGGTGTTGCCCGTTACTATGTCGCCTGAAGCAAGGTTATGGACCTGGCCGCCCGCGAGTGAAAGCATGCCGTAGGAACCAACGCCGTGGGTGATGATCGAACCGCTGTTCTCGCCGTATGAATTGTCGGCCACCATGCCGTGAGAGCCGGCACCGCCGGTCTCGATGGTATCGGCACCGTAGTTGTAGATGAAGGAGCCGTTCATGGCGTACATTCCGAAGGCGCTCTCTCCATGGGTGGTTATGTCTCCGAAGTTAAGAGCCCTTGCTCCCTGGTCAGCCACCATGCCGTGTGAGCCCGAACCAAAGGTCTCAATGTCGCCGCGGTTAACTGCAAGGCTCCCGGTCCCAGATGCGAGCATTCCGTAAGAGTCGCTGCTGGTGGTGACGATGGAGCCCGTCTCCAGGTTGACCGCCTGTGCCCCGTTCAGGGCCAGCATGCCATGGGAAGCCGTTCCGTTGGTGGTTACAGATCCGCGGTTGGAGACAAGAGAATCCTCCCCGTCGGCCACCATTCCGTGCGATCCTGCACCCAAGGTCTCTATGGTCCCGCCTTCCTGGTTCCTCGCGGTCCCTCCTCCCAGGGCCAGCATCCCGTATGCGCCGTCACCGCTGGTCGTTATTGAACCCAGGTTGTCGGCAACGGCATCGTCGGAGGCCACCATCCCATGAGAGCCAGATCCAACTGTGGTTATGGCTCCCTTGTTCGTGCCTTGCGATCCGCTCCCCGAGGCGAGCATTCCGTAGGAATCGTCGCTGGTTGTCAGAATTGTCCCGGTCTCAAGGTTGGAAGCCAGTGACCCGCTCAGGGCCACCATGCCGTGAGCCCAGTTCTCCTCAGTAGTTATGGTCCCGGACTGACGGTTTATGACAGTGGATCCCTCTTCGGCCAGCATGCCGTAGGAGCGGCGCTGGGTCGTAAGGATATCCC
>Ga0208462_1000589_pt1 | contig 34417 bp, 34 predicted proteins | sample AD_SCU001_MetaG_FD_184452 | JGI IMG/M metagenome (GOLD analysis project Ga0208462, IMG submission 184452) | Active sludge microbial communities of municipal wastewater-treating anaerobic digesters from China - AD_SCU001_MetaG (SPAdes) (version 2) | ecosystem: Engineered > Bioreactor > Anaerobic...
TGATTCATGGGAAAAAGAGCGAAACTCAGCAAAAGCAACGGTGAGATGGCGATTCGATAAAAGCGATGCCAGGAAAAAACTTCAAAGGCATTATTTTAATTTGCAAAATTAATGTTCCATAGCACTAGCATCAGATAGCGCAGTTACGATGGGTGGCGAATCCATACCGAAGATTTTTCCGTCGGCCAATAAACTTTTTACTTTATCAAAATATTATCCTATAGGGATAATGATCTATGGGAATGCTACTTTTATGGGGATCCCTTGGGAAACAATAATTAAAATATATAGGAACTTATTAAGTAAAACGTCTTTTAGTACACTAGAAGAACATGCAAATGATTTTATAAATTTTCTTGATAATAATTCGCTTTTTCTGAATGCTATGCAGGAGCATTATTCACAGAACGATATTCGTAGTTATTTAATTTATATCATTGAGGATATCGCGGCCAATCTCAAAGAAATTGAGGGTGAATTTGACTATGATACTGCGAATGAAGTAGTCTCACACGTTATTGATAAACATTATAATATGTGGGAAGCTGCTGAACTTGCTCCATCCATATCAGAACAATTGGAAGAAACAGTGTTAAACGAGTACAATGAAATTATAAACAATGAGATAAAATATTCATTTGAGAGGTATCCTTTATCAGATGAAAATCTAGAGAAATTAAAGAAACTATCTGTACATTGTTTGTTAAGATTCTCAGACAAAATCGTCCATGATGGTAGAAGTGGCGTCGTGATAGCCGGATTTGGTGAAGATGATATTTTTCCCTCACTTCATGCATATTATTTCGAACGAGTAGTCAAAGGAAGGATAATATACAAGTTATCTCATAAATATAATATCAATTTTGAAACAAGTGCCGCAGTTATACCATTTGCACAAAGTGAAATGGTATCAACATTCATGGAAGGTGTTGACCCTAGATACAAAACTGTTAAGGATAGTTATATTGCTAAAATATTTGATGATTATGCTGGAATAGTTGTCAGCAACATGGACAGGTATGACGAAGAAGAAAAAAAATCCATTGAGGAAAAACTAACTAGCATAGGTAAACAAATAATTGCCGATCTTAATAAAAAATTAGAAGATTACAGACGCACTTATCATTCCAATCCCGTTATAAATGTCGTCGCAGGTCTTCCAAAAGACGAACTTGCTGCAATGGCTGAATCATTAGTTAATTTAACTTCTTTTAAGAGACGTGTTACGCCTGAAAGCGAAACAGTGGGTGGACCCATTGACGTTGCTTTAATTTCTAAGGGAGATGGGTTTATATGGATTAAGAGAAAACATTACTTCAAGTCAGAATTGAACCCACAGTTCCACGCGAATTACTATAGGGAGGATGAGACAGATGCGCAAAAAGAATAAACAGATATTTCACTCAGTAGACGAGTTTGAAGCGGAATATTTCCCAAGATCTTTCAAAGAAAAATCCAGAAAAGAACCTATAGACCCTCAATCCCTAGGAATTAGCTTAGCAGAAGAATCCCTCGATAAGATTAGGAGCCAGCTAGCGGCTTCATAATTTTAGGCGGGATTAAACCTAAAGTTCGATGGAGGAGAGGCACTAGAGGCCTCTCCACGTGTTAGCCATATTTTACTTTTTCCTCGCTCTCTCCCTCATCGCCCGAACGAAGGCCAGGAACGGCGGCGAGGGGCGGCCGGGCCTCGACTTCATCTCGGGGTGGAACTGGGTCGAGAAGAAGAACGGGTGGCCGGGGATCTCGGCGATCTCCATCCGGTTCCGGTTCTTCCCCGAAAAGATCATCCCTTTCTCCTCGATCCTGGGGATGTAGTCGGGGTTCACCTCGTAGCGGTGGCGGTGACGCTCGACGATTCGAAGGGAGCCGTAGATATCCTCGGCGAGGGACCCCTCCCGGAGGATCGCCTCGTAGTCGCCGAGGCGCATCGTCGCCCCCATATCCTCGACCCCCTCCTGCTCGGGGAGGATGGTGATGACTGGGTGCGGCGTCTCCCCGAACTCCCCGGAGCTCGCGCCGTCGAGGCCGAGGACGTGGCAGCAGAACTCGACGACGGCGAGCTGCATCCCAAAGCATATCCCGAGGTACGGTATGGCATTTTCGCGGGCGTACCTGATCGCCGCCATCTTGCCATTCGTGCCCCGGGCGCCGAACCCCCCGGGGACGAGGATCCCGTCGAAGTCGGCGAGGAGGTCGGCGGCGGGGCACCGCTCCAGCTCCTCCGCGTCGATCCAGGAGATCTTCGGCCAGGCCCCCGCCTCGATCCCGGCGTGCTTCAGCGCCTCGCGGATCGAGAGGTAGGTATCCTCCATGTGGGTCGTGCCTTGCGACCCGGTGGTGTACTTGCCGACGATCGCCATCTTGACGGAGTCTTTGATCGAGACCATCTTCTCGATCAGCTCCACCCAGTCGGTCCGGTGCTCCAGGGGGTATAGCCGGAGCATCTTCATCAGGTACAGCGGCGTTCTCTGCTCCTCCAGGAGGAGGGGGACTTTGTAGACGTCGTCGACGTCGTGGTTGGAGACGACCCCCTCCACCGGCACGTCGCAGAAGAGGGAGATCTTCGACTTCGTCTCGTCTCGCAGGGGCGTTGTGCACCGGACGGCGACGATGTCGGGCTGGAGGCCCAGGGCCCTCATCTCCTTGACGCTGTGCTGGGTCGGCTTCGTCTTCTGCTCGCCGTCGGTCGTCGTCGGAGCCAGGGTGACGTGGACGAAGGCGATGTTTCCCATCTCCTCGTTCCGCAGCTGCCTCATCGCCTCGAGGAACGGCATCCCCTCGATGTCGCCGACGGTCCCGCCGACCTCGATGACGCAGACGTCGCAGCCGCTCTCCCGGGCGACCCGCCTGATCCGGTCCTTGATCTCGTTGGTTATGTGGGGGATGATCTGGACGGTCTTTCCCAGGTACTCGCCCCGCCGCTCCTTCTCGATGACGGTCTTGTAGACCTTTCCGGTGGTGATGTTGTGGTCGCGGGTCAGCTCCACGTCCAAAAATCGCTCGTAGTTTCCGAGGTCGAGGTCCACCTCCCCCCCATCCTTGAGGACGAAGACCTCGCCGTGCTGGAAGGGGCTCATCAGCCCCGCGTCGATGTTTATGTAGGGGTCGATCTTGATGGCGGTGACCTTGTAGCCCCGCTCCATCAGCATCCGACCGATGGAGGCGGCGGTGATCCCCTTTCCCAGGCCGCTCATCACCCCGCCCGTTACGACGATGTATCTTGCGCTTATCACGTATCCGGGAAGGGTTTTCGTCCCTAGATAAGAGTGACGATCAGAATAAAAGAGAATTTAAAAGGATCACCTGGGGCGGGATCTTGAGGCTGGCCCTGAAGGGCTCGGGGCCGATGGCGGCGGGGCCGGCGGGGGCGCCAGCGGCGCGAGCCTAGCAGCCCATCTCCTCCCGCAGATCCGGTGGGAGCATGTTCGGTATCCCGTCCTCGATGGGGTAGACCTCGCCGCAGCCCTTGCAGCGTAGCCTCCCGTCCAGAATCTCCCCGTCCTTCTCCTCGAATACTTCGAGGTCCAGATCGCCCTTACAGAGGGGGCAGGCCAGAATCTCCATCAGGTCGCGCTTCATGCCCTCAATACAGCGACGATCCGTTAAAAAAGTTGGGCTCCGCCGGGGGGCCATATCGCGCCCACGGTCGATCTATCGGCGGAAGAGGAGCCTTTCAGCGTTCTCCGAGAGGATCATCTTCTTCTCCTGGGCTGAGAGGTCCATCCCCTCTATGAAACCGACCTCCTTTGCCTGGTCGGTCCAGGGGTAGTCGGTCCCGAATAATACCCGGTCTGGGCCGATCTCGCTTATCAGATCACAGGCCTCCTCCGAGGTCAAACTCGGCGAGGTGTAGGCGGTGTCGAAGAAGACGTTCTCCGCCGCCGGGATGAGGTATTTGCGGACGGCAGACCACATCTCCCACCCCCCCAGGTGCGCGAGGATGACGACGAGGTCGGGGTGGCGCGCCGCCATCCGGGCGAAGCGGTCGGGGGTCCCGAAGAACTCCGGCAGGTCCTCGGGGACCTTCCCGGCGTGGAGGAGGAGGACCATCCCCCGCTCCGCCACCCCCTCATAGAGCCGGTCGCACCGAGGGTCGTCGGGGTAAAATCCCTGGAGGAAGGGGACGGCCTTGACTCCCCGGACCCCGGCCGCGAGGAGCCTATCCAGCTCCTCTTCCAGGTCGGACTGGAAGGGGTGGATCGCCCCGAAGGGGACGAGGCCGTCTCCGTCGGCGGCCGCGAGGAAGAACTCGTTCGCCGGCCGGACGTGTTTGGGCAGAGGCGCTAGGGGGAGGATGATCGATTTTTCGACGCCTGCTTTCGCCATCGAATCCTGCAGGTCGGCGACGGTCCCAAGACCCGGGACCCTCACCCCCATCCTCCTCTTGACGGAGGCTATCGCCTTTGGCGCCATCTCGTCGGTGTAGATGTGAGCGTGAAAGTCGATGACCACGGTCGAAAGGCTCTCTCAAAATAGATAAAATTTCGCCTCGCCGTCGATGAGGTCCCGTACCGCCGATATATCCGGAAGGTGAACTTTTATAGCAAAGTTCAGCCCCGTTCCATCGGATACATCCTTTTCAACCTTCTTCGAGGGGGGCGATTTTTGATGGGATAAGCCGCAGCTCTTCTGTCGAGCGCCGCCGCTATTCAACAGATACAATCGCTAGCTAGCAAAACACCCGTTTTTTGAGGCATAATTTAGGAATCGTTAAATATCAGGTATGTAGAAATCCCCTAATATGGAGTCATTAATATGACTAAAAATAAAAAAGTATTACTCATTGGGCTATCTGTCTTGGTGCTGCTATTCTCAGCCGCCTGGCAGGTCAGTGCATCGCAGACCCTGAACATAGTCGATTCTTCGGGCAGAGAGGTGACGCTCGATATTCCGGTGGAGAGGGTGGTCGCCCTCACCAGCGAGTCCTTTGACGTGATCCGCTCGCTGGGAGCCCTGGACACGGTAGTGGGAGCGAACAAATATGTGGTAGAGGACGAGCTGCTCTACCCTGGGTGCTCCGGCTACACCAACCTGGGGTCATCCTTCTCGGTGGATTATGAGGCCCTGATAGAGACCGCGCCTCAGGTGGTTTTCACCTATACCAGCAGCCCAACGGACATCCTTGAGAAGCTGGATGGGACGGGGATAGAGGTCGTCCGCTTCAACTTCAATAAGATGTCCTCCTACGGGGATGAGGTGGCGAAGACAGGACAGATCCTAGGCCGCGAGGAGGAGGCCCAGCAGCTGATAGACTTCTACGAAGGATACACCGGGACGATTGAGGAAACGGTCGCAACCTTAGAACAAAAGCCCAAGGTCTATCTGGAGGCTGACTTCGGCGGCGGGAAGAATTATGTCACCTGTGGCGAAGGCCATGGCCACCATGAATTGCTGGCTGCGGCTGGTGGAGATAATATCTTCATCGAGGTGAACGGATCTAAGGAGATCGACCCGGAGGCGGTCATAGCTCTGGATCCAGAGATCATCGTCAAGTACCGCTATCCAGCCCCAGCTGGCCTGGGCATGGCCATCGATGACATCGGCGGGCTGGAGGCCATAAGGCAGGAGATCCTCGATCGTCCTGAGCTGCAGAACGTCACCGCTGTCAAGAACGAACAGGTCTATGTTCTTACCTGGGACAGCACCAGGGGAGCTGCCAGATACTTCCTCGCCCTGGGGTACATGGCCAAATGGTTCCATCCCGAGCTTTTCGGCAACCTCGATCCAAGGGCCACCTACCAGGATTACCTCAACCGTTACCAAGGCGTAGATATCGACCTGGACGAGCAAGGGGTCTTTGTCTATCCTGAGCCCTGAACGCGGGGCTTGAGCTACGAAGTCCTCAGAGACATGCCGCATCGTTCCCCAAGATGGGGTGCGAAGTTAAGCCGGTTTAGAGGCCCTCGGACACAATCGACGAGGGCCTCGAGTTCGGCCGCAGTGATGCGCTCGGGGTGGCATGGATACGGTGGGCTTGGAACTCATTAGCCGAGATGGTCCCAAGCCCCGCCCACCCCCACATCTTCGGCGCCATCTCGTAAGTATCGATGCAATGCTCCCTAGATCAGCCCCATCTCCGAGAGCCTCTCGGGGAGGTAGGTCTTCGTCACGAAGTCGAGCCCCTTCCCGGCGAAGGCCTGCTGCTCAGCCTTCTTCGAGAGCTTGATCTGGAGCTGGATCTGCTCCCTCCAGTAGTCGGTCGCAAACCTCGGGTCGGCGAGCTCGGACCGGAGGGCCTGGAGGTCCTGATCCGTCAGCTTGTCCGTCGAGAGGTCGTAGTTGACGATGTCCGATGGCTGGACCCCCACGAACTGGGCGGCCGGCGTCACCAGATAGTCGGAGAGGTAGGCGCTCTTGATGGCTCCGTAGGCGACGCTGGCGTAGATCCGGTAGGACCAGGGGTCGCCGTCGGTGAAGATGACGACAGGAAGGTTCAGCTCTTCGTTCAGCCTCTTTATCAGCCTGCGGGTCGACCGGGCGGGCTGCCCCTTCAGGTGGACGAGGATCGCGTCGTGCTCCTGGTCGAAGCCGTTCTCGATCAGTCTGGCGTGCATCCCGCCCGTCTCGATGGCGATGACGAACTTCGCGTCGTGTTCTTTGAATTCCACGTTGTCGACGTTGAAGGGGATCTGGTAGCCTGCCTCGCCGACGTCCTCCTGACAGTGGATCGTCCTCTCTCCTCGCCGGGTCTTCTCGCTGATGGTGAGGGGGCCGAAGACCGTCGCCCCGTCCTCCTCGGGCCGGACGTGAAAGTCCTCTCGGAGGAGGGCGGTGAGGATCTCCAGGTCCTCGACGAGCCGGTCGCTCTCGGCCTGCTCTCCGAACTTGGCGATGTCCCAGTTCTCGGAGATGTAGTATATCTCCCTCAGAGTCGATCCCCGGTTCTGCCGGAGGTGCTCGTTGATCAGAAGCTCCACGAGGTAGGTGGTCTTGAGGAGGCTCTTCGCCCCCCGGACGGTCTTGACGGACCTGACGCTCTCCTGGTCGCCGTAGACCCAGATCTCCCCCTCCTGGTCGTACTCGAGGTTATTCTTCGTCCTGCTCGGAAGAGCGAGGTGGGGGACCGTCCCCCTCTGGAACTGGTCGTAGAGCGTCTCCGCGAGGCCCAAAAGCCTCCCCTTCGTCGCTTCTGCATCCTTCAACTAGCCCACCACCCTCGCGCCGCTGACCAGCTCCGAAGCGACCCCCTCGACGACCGGCTCGGAGAACCGGACCCCCTCCGAGGGGACGGTGTACCTGATCAGCTGCCTCTCCCCCGGCCGGAGGGTGAGCTTCCAGAGGTGGTCGTAGCCGTCCCCCAGGGCGATCACCCTCGCCGGAGGCTCGACGGACTCCGCCTCCACCGAGACCGTCTCGTGGAGCTTGAAGGCCTTGGCGGCCTCGCCGTAGTTTGCGACCACCAGGGTCACCAGGGCCAAACCATTCTCGGAGGAGATGGACCTCCTGACGAGGAGGTTTCCCATGATCTTGGCGATGACGGGGTTGATGTCTGGCTCCTCCCGCGCGAGGAGCTCCGCCAGCTTCTTCGATATGCGTGGGAGGATCTTCCTTATGATCTCCTCCTTCTCCTTCCGCTCCGAGAGGGCGGACTTCTTTGAGATGTACCTCCGGAGCTTCCGCCCCACCTCCTTCAATCCCAGCTCCACCTCCGCCACGATCTCGGGGACGTCGGCGACGGCGTCCTTCGACTCGGAGGTGAAGGGTATGTTCGTCGACGCGATGTGGACGAGGATGGCGGCGGAGCCGACGGGGACCCCGCCCCCGGGCTGGCTGAGGGCGTAGCTCTTCCAGGATACGTTCTCGATGGCGTGGGTCATGGCGCACCCCCCCTGCTGGTATAGGAGCGGCACCCGGTTCGCGAACCTCAGGACCTCGACTTTGCCGTCACCCTTCAGCTCGCCGCCGTAGGCGAGCCCCACCTCCACCTGGAAGGGGTTTCCGGCGTAGACCGAGACCGGCCTCTTGGTGGTGGCGATGAAGTCGACCCGGTACTCCTTCTCGAGGCCCGCCCGGATCAGCTCCTCGCCTATGGGGGACAAACAGTCGGTGGGGGGCGACTTCAGCCTCATCTCCTTGAAGGCGGCGAGAAGCCGCGTCGCCTCGGAGTGGGTCAGGTCTTGGGGCGTCGTCTCGGGGTCGAGCTCCGCCCGGTCGCAGATCTCTTGAGATATTATAGCCCCGACGCTGGAGAAGGAGCCCGAGAGGAAGCTCTTCAGCTTCTTCTTATCGGTGTATCGGAGCATCTTGATGAGGCCGCCGAGCTCCATCCCCCAAGGGTGGGGCTTGATCTCGTAGGAGGGGCTCGGCATCTTATCCGTCGCCCTCTCGAAGACCTCGACGTTCCCGTCGGGCTCCACCAGGGTGATCCGGGCGTGGGGGTTCACTATCGCCACGTTCTTCAGATAACCATAAATCGACTGCCTCCGGCTCCGGACGTACGACCCCTCCATCTCCAGCTCCACCCGAGTGCCGTGGGGGCGGTCCCACTCCGCCTCCTCCGTCTTGAGGATCTCGGGCTCGTTGGTGGCGGTGTTGATCATCAGCTCCCACCTCCCCGCCCGGTGGGTTGGCCCGATCTTGGTGGTGACTGCCGTAGGCCTTCCCGTCGTCAGCTGGGAGTAGAGGACGCCCGCGGATATCCCTATGCCCTGCTGACCCCGGCTCTGCTTGAGGGCGTGAAACCTCGAGCCGTAGAGGAGCTTGGCGAAGACCCGGGGGACCTCAGACCCGACGATACCGGGGCCGTTGTCCTCGACGACGACCCGGAAACCCTCGCCCCTCCTCAGGATCTGGACGAAGATGTCGGGGAGGATATCCGCCTCCTCGCAGGCGTCGAGGGAGTTGTCCACTGCCTCCTTGACGGTCGTTATCAGCGCCCTCGGCGCCGAGTCGAACCCCAGGATCTGGCGGTTCTTCTCGAAAAATTCGGCTACGGAGATGGCCTTCTGGTGCTTGGCCAGCTCCTCTGCTATCTCCATGTCAGAAAAGAGGAGGGAGCTTAGAGCTCGGCCCCCACCACCGTCTGGGTCGCGGTCACGTTGTGGATCTCACGGATGGTGTCCACCAGCCGGTTGAGGACGGAGAGCCCCTCCACCTCCAAGACCACCACGAAGTCATACTCGCCGAAGACGTGATAGACGTCCTTTATTCCCTCGATCTCCCTCAGGGCGTTGTAGACGCTCCTCTCCTGTCCTGGCACCACCTTGACCATCGTAACTCCGATCACCATATTCTATCACCACCTATTATAAACTCCGATGCATTATTTAAGCTTTTCAGGGCCCCGGCTGGCTTTTGGCTCACCGCTCCCTCCTCTTCTTGCTGGGGGCCTTCTCTCTTTCTCCAAAGAAAAGCTCCTCCTCTTCTATCCTCTCGGCGTCCCTCAGATCTTCTTCCTCATCAAAGCTCAGAGGTACCTTCAGGTCTTTTGGCCTCCTGGGGTCTCCTTGCGCCGCTCCGGCGTCGAAGCCCTCCTCCTCCTCATCCCAGGTGGGACCTGATGCATCGGACGCTCTCCTTCCTGGACGAACTTCAGCCTCTTGCCCCTCCTTCGGCTCAGGCATCTCCCCTTTCAGGGAGGCCAGGGCCCTTATGACCATCTGCCGGTACTTCTCCAGGTCGGTCCCATAGTGGAGGTGGGCCTTTCCTATCTCGGCGGCCTCCCCCGGAGGCTCGGGCTTTTTCATAAGCTGGTCGCCGCTGGAGAAACCTCCGGCGCCCTCTGTCCCCAGGAAGGCCCTGAAGGCCTCGATCCGATCGAGGGTCCTCGCCGCCGTCTCCAGGACCCACCGGTCCCTCGTCTCGGCGTCGACCCGCTGGACCGCCTCGGCCCTGACCGATATCAGCCTTTTGCCATCCTCGGTCTCGTAGACGCTCGGCTTGCCGACGACGGCGACGAAGGCCGGGGGCTCCGTCGCCGCCAGGACCTGGGCGGCCTCGGGCTGGTACTGGCCGGCGTAGACGAAGATGCTCCCCGTGGGGTCGGCGACCCTCCCCCGCCAGTACTCGACCTCGTCTCCCAGGTTATCCCTCTCGGTGAGGGTCCCCACCAGGAGGACCCGGTTGCACCGCGCCCCCGTAGGGGTGATCAGGTAGAGGGGAGCGTACTGGTCCTCGTTCTCCCTGAAGGTGAGGTCGGAGTCCCGGAGCTCCGAGGAGTAGACCCTCCTCGCCACCTCTCGGGCGAAGCCAGCCATCTCAGATCACCTCCCCGGCCCTCGCCGCGAGGCCGTCGGCCTCCTCGGGGGTCGTCGGCTTGGCCGGCGAGATCATCTCGACGAGGATGTAGCGGTCGACGGTCGGCCCCGAGACGGAATAGTACCTCCCCAGGAGCCTCTCCTCGATCATCCCCTTCACCACCTCGTGGTCGAGGGCCTCCATCGCCATCGTCTTAGCCTCCTCCATGCTGATCCCCATGAGGCTCTCCGTCCTCTCCCGGTTGATCAGCACCTCCTGGACCTTCACCCCATCGTCCAGGACCGCCTTGATCCGGAGGTCGTAGGTCCCCTCCTGCTTTCCATGCTCGCCGCAGACCCCCTTGTTCAGCATCCGTCTGCAGATGGGACATCGCTTGATCAGCCCCGAACCCTTCTGGACGTCGACGATCGCCCCCGTGAACTTCGCTTCCTGGGGGCTCACCTCTACCTCTTCTTCGAGAGGCATAATCCCGCTCGTCCTGTTCAGCTTGACGCTGAACCTCCCCTCGAACTCGTCGGTGACGACGTTCTTGAAGAGGTAGCTCTCCCCCTCCACCAGGTCCGGAAGCTCGGCCTTGGCCCACTTGACGAACTTGATCACCCCAGTCTCGTCGCCGATGAGCCCCGTCTGGGATATCGTCTCGCTCGTTGGGTCCCAGAGCTGGACTACCTTCGCCCGGAGGTCTATCCACCGGGATTGCTCTTTGATCTCGGCGATCTTCATCTCCTGGACCTGGTTCGACGTCGAAGGCTCAGCCGCCACCACCTCTTTTGTCAGCTCCTCGATCCCGCTCGTCCTGTTCAGCTTGACGCTGAACCTCCCTTGAAACTCGTCGGTGACGACGTTCTTGAAGAGGTAGCTCTTCCCCGCCGCCAGGTCCGGGAGCTCGGCCTTGGTCCACTTGACGAACTTGATCGTCCCCGTCTCGTCGCCGATGAGCCCCGTCTGGGATATGGCGCTGCTCGTCGGCTCCCATAGCTCCACCACCTTCGCCTCCAGGTCGATCCATCGGCCGGGTCCGTTGATCTCCCCCACCTTCAGGCTCTCGGCCTTCTTCGGGGCGAAGGTGGCCGGCGAGACGCCGTGCTCTTTGAGAAAATAGTTGACGACGCTGCGGATCGCCTCGGCCTCGGGGACCCCAAACTTCTCAACGAGGAGGGCGAGACGGCTCTCCACCTCGGCTGCGGGAACCTCTACCTTCTGGTCCCTCAGTCGAGCCAAAATCTGCTCTACGGCTGCATTCATGGCATTTGACCTCCAGTTTTTTATAGAGAGGCAATACCCTTGGCGCTTTCAAGGTAGATAAACTTACTTACGGCGGGGCGAAAGTAATATTGGTTCAGGCGGAATAGGGGAAGTCGGAATGAAGATCAGTACCTGGTTTGGGCATCTAGACGACGAATCCGGTCCGTCTCGCCTCCCCGGAGGCGCCGAGGAGATCGTCGGAGGGACGATGGGGGACGCTGAGACCTCCCTGGGGGAAGGGGCGGCCTTCCAGCCCGACCTCCGGAGGCTGGCCCTGGCTGGGGGTCTATTCCGGGACGACGCCGAGTACAACGCTGCCATCCGATCGGCGGCGATGGAGCTGGTGAAGAGGAAGCTCCGGGCCCAGGCGGGGGCCGAGGCGGAGCTCCTCCAGACGATCGAGGCCCTCGACGACCTGAACGAGGTTATAAACCGCCTCGAAGAGAGGCTCTACGAGTGGTCTCGCCTCCACGGCGAAGACCGCAGCCTCCGGGGCAGAGCCCTGGCGGAGGAGCTCGCCGAGGAGGAGGAGCTGATCGGGGTCGTAGCCCGTTCCATCCTCGACCTCGCCGACGCCCGCCGTTCGGTCCAGAAGAGCCTCGAGACGGCGACGGCCCAGGCCGCCCCGAACCTCTCCAGCCTCGCGGGGCCGCTTCTGGCCGCGAGGATGATCTCCCGGGCCGGAGGGCTCCAACGCCTCACGGAGATGCCGGCCTCCGCGATCCAGGTGATGGGGGCGGAGAAGGCCCTCTTCAAGCACCTTCGGGGCAGGGCGCCCTCGCCGAAGCACGGGATGATCTATCGGCATCCGGCCGTCATGGGCACTGCCCGGAGCCTCCGGGGGAGGGCGGCCCGCGCTTTGGCGGCGAAGCTCGCCATAGCTTCCAGGATCGACCTGTACTCCGGGGAGGTGAACCCCCAGCTGAAGCTGGCCCTCGACCGCCGGATCGACGAGATCAGGGCGACTCCGGCGCGAAAGAGGGGTCGAGGGGGGGTCCGATCCGCCCGAGGCGGCAAAGGCCTATAGCCCATCACATTTATAATGGTCGGGCGGGAATACCTTCATGAGGTAAAGAGGGGTCGACGATGAAGGCCGGAGTGCTGATCTTGCTATCCTTCCTGTCGGTTCTGCTTTCGCCACCTTCGGCGCTTGCAGGGTGCGGTGATGGAGAATGCGAGGATGCAGACTGGAAGATCGCAAAGAACGTCACCCAGCGATCGACCATATTCCTGATCGGGTATATGGACGAGATGGGAGCTTACCAGACGGAGTCGGGGATAGCAGGAAGCAAGCTAGTCTACGGCGTCCGGGGTAGCGGGACCGCCTCGAAGACGATGACCGTATACGTCGACGAGGGCGGCGTCTGTGATGGCGAGGGAGGCGGGAGCGGGATATACTACAACGTCCAGGCCGAGTACAACTACCATCCTTACACTTTCATCCCTCAAACCACCACCTACGATAAGAAGGCCGATAGCTACCTCAGAAGCGCCCTCCGGGCCAAGAACCGGGTCGTCGGAACGGCCATCGCTGAGAATAGCTCCGGGGTGGAATACCTGATCAAGGAAGACGCCACCGACGAGGAGAGCCTCCCTCCGGCCATGGAGGTCCTCCGCCTGGGATCCTGGTGATCGACCCGGCGGCGGGAGGCATCTGGTATCGTCGATGGGCGGAGGGGTCGACGGGGATCTCCGGTACCCATCAGATTTATAATGGATGTGCCAGAATATGGGATTAGTAAAGGGGTTCATCATGAAGGTCAGAGTTCTGCTGCCGCTGGCCGTCCTGGCCACGATCTTATCGATGCCTGCAGTCTTGGCGGATTGGAGCTATACCGAGGACGTCACAGATCATTCTTACGTCCACCTGAGCGGCTACATAGACGAGATGAAGATCTACCAGACCGATAGGGGGTTCCACGGCCAGAAGCTCGTCGTCGGGACCAAGGGCAGCGGGATGATCGATCGGAGACAGACCGCCTACGTCTACGATGACGAGGTATACGGCGACGAGATGTACTTCAACGAGTGGGGCACCTTCGACCACCGGTCCGTCCAGGACGGAACCGGCGAGAGCGACCTCCGAAACGCCCTCTGCGCCAAGAACTACGAGATGGGAACGGTCATCTCCGAGAGCTACACAAACATGGATTATCTGATAAAGGACACCACCATCTACCAGAACGATAACGTCTCCATTTATCAGATCGCCTCGGAGGGAAGGGGCACCGCTCGGCTCGGGGCCCGGGTGAAGGACGGCCCCTGCAAGGGCGTCACCATCATGACCTACGGCGGGACTTACATCGGCGACTTCAACATCAGGCAGGAGATAGGATCGGGGGACGAGCTCTACCTGACCTGCCCGTAACCCCTTCTCTTTTCGGCCTGCAGCCTATACAAGGGGCCTCGGCTGCTTATTCTCCGGGAGGACGGGCAAGGGCATCGTATTTATGAGGATCGGCCGGTCCACCTCCTTCGCCCGCTCCACCAGCACCTCCTTCCCCCACGCCGTCAGGCCGAATAGCGGCACCGCCGTCCCCACCTGGACGAGGGGACGGACCTTCTCCCTCACGAACTTGGAGGCACAGCTCGTCACGATGTCGGCTTCTGCGACGAGCCGCTCCGCCTCCTCCTCAGCGATCCCCGTGAGGTGAACCCCCACGATCAGGATTCGGACGCTCCGCTCTTTCTCCAGGGCTCGAAGCCTCTCGGCCGCGTCGGCGTCGGCGACGGTGACCGCAAACCTTCCGTACCGTTCGGCAGCGATCTCTGCCCCCGCCACCTGGTCGATCTTGGCGGTAACCGGGTCCAGGACGATCCCCCCCCGAGCCTCGATCCCGGCGAGGACCTCGGGGATCGGATCGGTGCTGACGAGCCCCGATATCCAGCCCCCCATCCCCTGGATGAGGCTGGGGTTAGCGGTGATCACCGTCCCCGCCCCGTCGCAGACGGTGACCGCCGCCTCGATCAGCCCCCGCCGCGTCGCCGTCATCATCACCTCCGAGGCGCCGAAGCCGACGAAGACGTCCATCTCCAGCTTCCTTTCCGGGGTGAACATGCCGTGCTCTTTCACCCGGAACTCCATGTTGGCGGCCGCCGCCTCGGGGGTGATCTCCTTTATCCCCCGGACCTTGTCGAAGAGGGGGCACCACCGGATGAGGGGCTCGCCGGTCTCGACGACCTGGCCGTCCTTGACCACGACCTTCGTCCTTCCCAATAGCTCCATCTCGTCCAAGCTCAATCACCTTTCTGAACTTCGAAGTAGACCCGGCGGTTCGCCTTCCCCTTGTTCTCGGCCTTCAGCATCTTTATCAGGCCTATCTCGCCGGTCCTCTGGACGTGGGTCCCTCCGCAGGCCTGGAGGTCTATCCCCTCCACTTCGACCGTCCTTATCTCCTCCCGATCGGGGACCTCTTTGGCGAGCCTCATCAGGTCCGGGATCTCCATCGCCTCCTCCCTCGAGATGAGGCGGATGGAGACGGGCCTGTCCTCCCTTATGATCTCGTTCACCCTCTCGACGTAATCGGCGAGGGCTTCCCGATCGAACTCCTGGAGGCTGAAGTCGACCCTCGACCGATCTATCCCGATCTGGTTTCCCGTGATCATCGCCCCCGTCCTCTGGAAGATCACGGCGGAGAGGATGTGGCAGGCGGTGTGGCTCCGCATGAGGTGGTGCCTCCGGTCCCAGTCGATCTCCCCCCTCACCAGGTCCCCGGCCACGAGCCCCGGCCTCTCCACCCGGTGGGCGATGTCGCCGTCGGAGACGCGGACGTAGACGACTGAATATAACTCGACCCCCCTCGCCAGAGTTCCGAGATCGTGGGGCTGGCCCCCCGAGTCGGGATAGAAGGCCGTCCTGTCGAGGAAGACCTCGTCGCCATAGACCCTCTCCACCCTCGCCTCGAAGCTCCTCAGGCGGCTGTCAGCGGTGTATAGACCGATCATACGATCGCCTCATAATCCTGATTACATATCGGATTGTAGTCAGCCGGGGCTGGTAAAATCCCTTTCGATCCGTCCGATCCAGATCCGGGCAAACCATCGCCCGGTCCGGATTAAACGATATTTATTTTGAACGAAACTTATATATGGATCTATAACTACCAGTACAATGGTGACCGGATTGAGGAATGTTTCGCTACCCGCTCAGAACGTTGAACGCGAGGAGTTCGCATCGATCCTGATGAAGATCGGCCTCAAGAGGAACGTGGCCAAGGTCTTGACCTATCTCGCCTGCGTAGACGAGGCCACCAGTCGGGAGATCGAGATGGGGTCGGATCTCCGGCAGCCGGAGGTCAGCATAGCCATGAGGGAGCTCCGGAAGCTCGATTGGATAGCCGAGAGGGACGAGAAGAACCCAGGGAAGGGGAGGCCCTATCGAATATACAAGCTGAAGAAGGGGCTCTACGACATCATCGATTACCTGGAGACGAACAAGAAGACCGAGACCGACCAGGTGATGACCAAGATCAGCAGGCTGAAGGAGCTGAAATCCTCCTGATCGGCGGAATGCCTCTTCTATTCTGAAATTATAATTATCGGTGGCGGAGATGGGGGAGTACGCCACCTTCGGAGAGGAGCCTCGATCCGTCCCTCTGCCATTCATCTATCCTCACCCATCCGTCCTTCGGAGCCGTCCGGTCACCCGAAGTGGCTCTCGAATAAGCCGGGGATATCCTCGGGCCTCTCCAGCATCGTCACCCCCTCCATCGCCGCCAGCCTCTTCACGTGCTCCACGTCCTCCTTTCGGATGACGAGGGTCAGGTCCCTCCCGTCGGGGAGCGTCGTCACCACCTCCCCCTCCTGGAAGTCGGAGGGCATGATGTACAGGGGGAGCATCACCTTCTGGCTCATGATGGCGGCGTTGGTGAGCATGGTGTCCGCGATCCTCAAGGAGATCTTGGCGACGGTGTTGGAGGTGGCGGGGGCTATGAGGATGAACTCGAACCTCCCCATCTGGACCTGCCCCGCCAGGAAGGGGGCGTTGGCGTTCGCCTCCACCCAGATCTTGTCGAACTCCTCCTCCAGCTCCGGGAAGAGCTTGTAGTACTTCACCACCTGGTCACCGGCCTTGGAGATGTAGACCCGGATATCGACCTCGTCGTCGTACCTCCGCCTCATCTCCTTCATCACGGCGGCCGTCTCCCGGATCCGGTCGCCGGACCCCGTGATCCCCCAGACGACCCTCTTCTTCTTGGCCCTCTTTTCGGTCATCTTCTATCCTTATCCATCCACACCTTGATTTATTTTTCCTTTCCCAAGAGGTCGGAGAACCTCCGGACGGTCTTACGGAGGGACCGCCACCCCTCGGCGTCCTCCATCGCCCCCTCCAGGGTGTCCTTCGACCAGAAGGTGGCGCCGAGGTTCGCCCCGAAGGAGCCGCCGCCGACGGGGAGGACGCCGTTCAAGACGTAGAAGGCGATGATCTGCTGGATCGCCAGCTCCTGGCCGCCCATCCGGTCGCCGCCGACGGCTATCGCCATTCCGGCCTTCCCCCTGAAGATGTCGTAGTCGGCGGCCACGAGGGCCCGGCACCGGTCCATCACCGCCTTCGTCTGGGCGCTGACGCCGCCGTTGTAGACGGGGGTCGCAAAGACGATCCCGTCGGCGTCCCGGAGGAGGGGGTAGAGCTGGTACATGTCGTCTTTTATCCTGCACTCCTTGTTGGTGAGGCAGAAGTCGCAGTGGAGGCAGGGGCTGATCCTCTTTCCCCTGACGGTGAAGGAGGTGGTGGAAAAGCCCCTCTCCTCCAGCATCCTGAGGGTTTCTTTGAGGATGTGGTCCGTCGCCTTCTCCCGGGGGCTCCCGCATATTCCCACGATCTTCATGATCGATATATTAATTTCGTATGCAATTTATATTTATCCATGCCTCCCCCCTTCGGCGCTCCCAAGAGAAGCCGTCCTCTGTCCCGCCCTCCTCCTCTCCGCCTCAGCCCATCTCCGCCCCCAGCTGGGGCCAGCTCCGCCCGAGGGGAGGAGGTATATATCCCCTCTCCAAACCCCCAAGGGATGTGCGAAGCCGAGAGCAAAAGTAGCGTCCTCTTCATCGCCACCGTCGCCGCCTTCCTCCCGGCCTTCGCGAACTCGGCGATCAACGTCGCCCTTCCTCCGATAGGCGTCGAGTTCGGCATGGACGCCGTCCTCCTGGGGTGGGTGGTCACCTCCCATCTCCTGGCGATGGCGGTCTTCATGGTCCCCCTGGGGAGGGCCGCCGACATCTGGGGGAGGAAGAGGTTCTTCACCCTGGGGATGGGGATCTTCGCCGCATCCTCCCTCTTCTGCGCCTTCCCCACCTCCGGCTCCGCCCTCATATTCTTCCGGCTCTTCCAGGGGATGGCGAGCGCCATGATCTTCGGGACGGCCGTCGCCCTCCTCACCAGCGTATTCCCGCCGGGGGAGAGGGGGAGGGCCCTGGGGATCAACGTCACCGCCGTCTACCTAGGCCTCTCCCTCGGCCCCTTCCTGGGGGGGATCCTCACATCGTACCTGGGGTGGCGGAGCATATTCCTGGTGAACGTGCCCCTGGGCGCGTGGGTCGTCCTCCTGACGCTCCGGAGGCTCGAGGGGGAGTGGGTGGAGGCGGCCGGGGAGAGGTTCGATTGGCTCGGCTCCTCGATATACGCCCTCGCCCTCGTCTCGACGGTCTACGGCCTAACGAGCCTCCCCTCGGCCGCAGGGGCCGGCTTCCTCTCCCTCGGCCTCCTCGGCCTCCTCGCCTTCGGCCTTGTGGAGCTGAGGAGCAGAAGCCCCGTCCTCAACGTCCGGCTCTTCCGGGATAACCGGGTCTTCGCCCTCTCGAACCTCGCCGCCCTGATAAACTACGGGGCGACCTTCGCCGTCGCCTTCGTCTTGACCCTCTACCTCCAGACGGTGAAGGGGCTATCGCCCCTCGCGGCCGGGTTCGTCCTCGCCGCCCAGCCCGCCGTCCAGGCGGTCCTATCGCCCTGGGCGGGGAGGCTCTCCGACCGGATCGAGGCCCAGGTCGTCGCCTCCGCCGGGATGGCCCTCGTCGCCGGGGGGCTCCTCCTCCTCGCCCTCGGCCTCGACGGCGAGACGGGATTGGGCTTCATCGTCGCCGTCCTCGCCCTCCTCGGCCTCGGCTTCGCCTTCTTCTCTTCGCCGAACACCAACGCCATCATGAGCTCTGTAGAGAAGAGGGACTACGGCGTCGCCTCGGGGATGGTGGGGACGATGAGGTCGATCGGGATGATGGCCTCCATGGCGATCGCCATGACCTTTCTCTCGATATTCATGGGGCGGGTCCAGGTGACCCCGGAGGTCTACCCGCAGTTTCTGGAGGCGGTGACCGCCGTCCTATCCGTCTTCGTAGTCCTCTGCGTCATCGGGATCTTCGCGTCCCTCGCCCGGGGGAAGGTGAGGCGGAGGGAGTGAGCCCTACGGCAGGGCTCGCTCCTCTCTCTTAGCCTGCAAATACATCCCTTTGCGGCCCGTTGGATATCTTCCTTTGACCTGGAAGAGCGTTCCGGATCAAGAGGGCTCATCCGCAGGGCTCCAAAATACACCCTCATAAGGATTGAATACGTATTTGCTCAAAGGCACATTCTGGGGGATGCCGTCCGTGTCTCTTAAGGACCAGAAGGTGTAGATGGCGAAAGCCCTATCTCCAGCATCGTTCAGGACGGCGTCGCCTGAATATCCTCTGTAGGTCCTGGCAAAGACGGGCAGTACCCTCATGAAGTCGGCGGGGTCGCTCGATCCGGTCACAAGATACGTATAAGCGATGAGCCAGGCGGCATCGTAGTCGTTCATGGCATAGGAGACCATATCGATCTCGTGCCTCTCTCTGATATCCCCGGCGATCCTCCTGGCGACGGGCGAATTCTCCTGGCCGAACGTCGGATATATGAAGCCAACTTTGATGGCGAACTGGACCGCGCTCTCGTTCTCCCTGATCAGGACCCCCGACGGATCGCTGCCGTACCATCTGGCTGATGCCAGGGCCGGATCCCTCGACGCCTGGGCCAGGATATCTATCGACTCATCGAAGGCGATGAGATACACGGCAACGGCGCCATCGCCGTATACATCACGGGCGTCTTCCAGATGAGCCCCCAACTCTCCAAGTATCTGAGAGAAGTCCTCTGAATCGGGGTTATATCTCAGGGGGGTCATCGTCACCCCTCCCTTCTGATCCAGGCTTTCGGCCGCGGCGTTGATCAGGTCGTTTCCCCAAACGTCGTTTCTGGCAAGAGCCACCACAGCTTTAGCCCCGTCCTTCGTCATCAGATCGGCCATCGCATTTGCCAGGTTGGTATCATCGGAGGCCAGCCGGAAGGTCGTATCTCCAGAGATGGCCATGCTCGGGGCGGTGCTGCCACCGCTTATGAGAATTATGCCACTTTCGTTGGCGTACTCCCTTACCCTTGAGAGGGACGCGCTATCCTCGGGGCCTATGATGATCCTCAACCCTCGGGCCTCCAGCTCCTTCAAGGCCTCGAATGTGGCCTCTGGGTCGGTCCCGGTATCCTTTACGACGATTTGTATCCTTGTCGATTTATTCATATCTGAAAGGAAATTGTTGATATCGGCCTCGGCATGCTCCAGGGCGATCTGAGCCGATAGTCCTGTGCTGGCCCAATCGCCGCTCATAGGTAGCAGTGCACCTATCGTCAGGTTTTCTTGGTCGCAGATCCCGCTGGCCGGAGACAGATAGCCGGTTGCCATCACCGTTAAGACGACCAGAATGGAGGTGAGCCTCATGGCCAAAGGCTATCTTTTTTCCTCATCATAAAACTGGCGACTTTCGGATAGAACGTAAGAGACCACCCGGTAACTGGCTAGACGCTGGCTTCATCGTCGCCGTCCTCGCCCTCCTCGGCCTCGGCTTCGCCTTCTTCTCGTCGCCGAACACCAACGCCATCATGAGCTCCGTCGAGAAGAGGGACTACGGCGTCGCCTCGGGGATGGTGGGGACGATGAGGTCGATCGGGATGATGACCTCGATGGCGATCGCCATGACCTTTCTCTCGATATTCATGGGGCGGGTCCAGGTGACGCCGGAGGTCTACCCGCAGTTTTTGGAGGTGGTGACCGCCGTCCTATCGGTCTTCTTCGTCCTCTGCGTCATCGGGATCTTCGCGTCCCTGGCGAGGGGGAAGGTCTGGAGCGGCGGCTGACCCTCCTCCCGCGAGGCAGGCGGAGGGGAGCTGCCGGATGATCCTTGGAGGCCATCAAAAACATCGCCGTCGGATCTCCAGGCAGACGGGCCTGTTGAGGAGCGCGGCGCGAGGGGGAGGCTAGGACCTAAACGCACTGGTATGCGAGCTGGTGGGAGGGCGACCGAGCCCGGAACGTGTACCTGGGGAGCGCGGCGAAGCTCTCCACGGAGGCGGCCCTGGAGAAAGCCAAGAAAATGAAAGCTGCAGTCCTCGGTTTTGATCTATGATATTAGCTAAGAATTATGAATGCAATTGCTACAATGGATATTTTTTCCAAACTGAGCGCGGCCACCCCACCCTAAAGGATGGGGCATGCTTCGGGCTGAGCGCCCCGGTTAGACGGAATCCGAAATCGTCGGGTCTTCGTTTGCCCAAATATCCTCTTCAGAAATTATCGTGACTCAGCTTTCGGATACCAGAGGACCCTTGCTAATCAATCTAAGAATATAAAAACTGGAGGATTAACTTCGTCCCCACCCTAATGGTTGGGGTATTCGTGACCATCCGCGCTCCCGATTTAATAAATAAAAGGGCGCATATTTTGGGTATGCGCCTCTCATCCGCCCGAGACGAGGGTGGTAGGATTCGAACCTGCGAAATATCGGTGGTTTCCTGCTGCTAATAGCAGGACCTCGGGTTCTGGATAGGATTCAGCTCGTATCCCTGACTGCAATGAGCCCTCCGTACTGGGGCAGGTAGGCCGTTCCGGTCGGTCCGATCATCACCCCCGAGAAGCTATCGTACCCAAAGCCGGTGCCCAGCAGGCGCTCCCAAACCACTTCGCCCGTCTGGAAGTCGATCGCAGAGAAGTAGTACACGTCCAGGCCGGGATCTTCGTAGCTCTCAGTGTCGTACTTGCGGGTGACGGCGTAGATCAGCCCAGTCCTGTTGGACATCTTCGCGACCGCGTTGGTCAGCGTGATGTTATCGTTCTCCCAGACGAGCTGGCAGCCCGTGCCGTTGGGATCGATGTCGACGCGGGCGATTCCCGGCTCACTCTGCCCGCTTTCAAACGTTTCGAATACGGTGTCCAGGTTGTAGCCGTAGTTGTTATAGACGATAAGCGACTGTCCTAATCCGATCAGCGAGTTTTCGAGCGCCCCGCCCTCTGCATTCTCGAACACCTTTACTTCGCAGACCTTCCGCTCCTCGTCCTGCCTCAGCTTTTTCTCGGTACGGAACACCACAACCTGCATTGGATCGGCGTTGTCGGCTATGGCGACGTACGAGCCGTTTCCAAGGATTGTGGGCGACGTGCCCGTGCCGGCAGACAACTGCCCATCCTTTCGGCTGCCGATGTTGTCGTATTCCTCCTCCCACACCACCTGGGGGACGCCGTCAGGGCCAGCCTCAATCCGGTACATCTTTGCAGTTGTATCAACATAGGCGGCGTCGCGGTCCATTGCGAAGGTGTTCGTGATCGATCCCTCGAGTGGTTTCTGAAGGGTTTCGACGGACCCTGTCCCCGGGTCGAGCACGCCGACGGTTGCGTTTCCGCGGACTGCGAACCAGATCCGTCCCTGCCAATCCGGCAACAGCCCGGCGATGTTGTCGCCTTCAGGGACCTGATCCGTAACATCGTATTCAGAAGCCACCTCGAACTCAAAGGGGAAGTCACCCGAGGATTCGACTATCTTCATCACCTGGATTTTGTTCGTGTCGTCCTCTGGATCGTCAACGTCTTTCCCTGGATCGTAAACCATCACCACCAGTTGGTCACGGTCGTCGAGGTAGACGTAGGAGGTGCCTACCGCCTTTGCGAGGTTTGGCGGCGTCGGCATAAGCTTGCGAGCCAGCACCTTCAACGACACAGGGTCAACCAGCACCAGGCTCCACTCTCCAACACCGTGGCACGATAGCACCAGTCGACCGTGGCTATCAACGGTGCCCAAGCCCTGGAACACCGGCGATTCGGGGTTCAGACGCGCTTCGGCCATTGTGTTGGACAAGACCTCCAGCTTCCTGCCGAGCGGTCCGGCGACCGTGTAGACGTCGCTCATCCATGCGTCGTTGTGTACATGACTGAACGAATTCGCTGCCATAAACGGGTTCTGCGGAACCCCGAGCGGCTGGAGCAGAGGCAGGTCTGCCGACTCTCCGATAAACTCCGGCAACGTTGTGGGGGCTTCCCATGGGATTGGTGCAATCTCCTCGGTTCCATCAGCCACCTCGCCAGTTTCGTTATAATAATCCCCAGTAATCGCGGATTGAGTCGCATCATTTGGTTCAGGTATCTCTTCAATAGCCAACACTGAATGGACTGCTAACGCCGCTCCAAGCAGCACTAATGCCAATATTTTCTCCATAATCTCACCTATTGAGAATTTCTATAGCCATCAACTGGGCGAATTCCCTTAAAAATACCATTTAAGGGCGAGAGAGTCAATTTCGAAATCTCTAATTTTAAATAGATATGTTCCTTACTTAAAAATGTTTCCTGAGTGGTCTAACATATCGTTCTATGACATTTGGACAAGTTTTTAATATAATGCAATAGAACTTGCAAAAGCTCTGCTGGTAGATCCAGAAGATGATATACGAGTCCTGTGCTCTTTGTCCATCCGCGCGTGACCGCCGCAATAAAGACACAGTTATCGAGGATATACCTTGAACTTCTTTCTTGCAAGCTGGTTGCTCTCCTCCTCGATCTCTCTTTCGAACCTGTCGAGGTTCACCGACATGGCTATCTCAATCGCATCTTCCAGCAGCGACTGCAGGTTGATCTTCTTGAGGATGATCGTATCCTCGCCAAGCTCCTCGGCTATGAGCTCGTCGCCCTCTTTGAGCCCCATCTTCTGCAGGAGGTTGCTGGGCAGCCGCACCCTTCCACCATCGTCTACTTTGGCAAGCTGCATCTAAATTTTCTGCTCACTTAATCAATAAATATTTGTGGTTATAAAATCTTCAAATTCTCTATTTTTTGGGCTTGAGAAGAAGAATCTGATCGGACCGGATTTGGACTACATCTCATCACCCTCTCCCTTCTTCTCCCGGCCGTACCCCTCCTTTATCGCCTCCACCATCTCGTTGTCCGCCTCCACCACCAGGGCCCCCATGTAGTTGCAGTCCTTGCAGTGGTAGACCTTCCCGACGTAGCCGCCGGTCTCAAGGTATATCTCGGAGCTCCCGCAGACCGGGCAGACCTCCACCATCCTCTCCCTCTTCTTCTCCATCTTTTCGGACGTTTCCCACTCCCCCTTTCGTCTCTGGCTGGCTGAAGCGCTCGCAAGCCGTCGGAGTCCGGCCTCGATGGCTGCCCCAACTTATGCGGTATTTTAAACCCATCCCGGCTATATATCTTTTGGCCTCCCATCTATGCCTTCTCTCGTCGACCGTCGACCGCTGGGATTCTTGGCGGCCGCAAAGATGGAGAAGACATCTTCGACTAAAAATGAGGCGGAAGGGCCCGCCCTTCGAGGTGGGACGCTGCCTGCGCCCGCGGGCCCCTCCGCCACCTCAGATGGCCGCCCTCTACCTTTCATCCGAGGAGGCGGGGGCCTGAGGGATGACGTCCACCCTCGCCAGGAACTCCTCGAACTCCTCCGCCGCCATCTCGCCGGAGACGCCGGAGACCGACTCGATCCTACAGACGGTCCGGTCGTCGACGGCGAAGAGGACGAGGTAGACGGCCGGAAGGGCGAGGCCATCGCCATACTCCCAGACCGCTTTATAGAGAGACGTCTCCCGCGGGTTGATCCTCCCCACGGTGACGTCCTTGACGGCGGAGATCGTCAGGTTCGCCACCTCCCCGCCGAGGCCGAAGGGGGTGGTGGGAAGCCCCCCCTCCGGGGGCTCGCTGTAGGTATCGATCTGGATCCCGACGTTCGAATCCAGGGTCAAAAGGTCGTGGGGCACGTCCGCCAGGTCCTCGGAGGCGGACCCGATGGTGAAGGTCTGACGGGTGAAGTTCATCGCCGAGGCTACCGCCTCCGGCCACGCCGACCCCCTCACCACCAGGGGGTAGGTGATCCTTCCCGCCTCAGCCTCCTGGGTGTCGTTTCTCACCAGGTCGGCGTCTATGACTATCGAGCAGTCGCCGGCCTCGATCGTCACGAGGTCGGCTGCGGCGGGGTTCGCCGCCGCCAGGGCCGCCATCAGCAGCAAGATGCACGTCGTCTTCAATTCATCACCTTCTCATCGATGTCGTGATCGGCCTTCAGGGGATCAGGTCCACTCCTACCGTCGTCGAGGCGCCCGCGGGCCTGACCCCACAGGGGGTCCAGTCGGCCTTGACGCTGACGAAGATGACATTGCTCGGAACCCCATCCAGGGTGAAGATCGCCATCATCAGCCCTGGAGTGCTGGATTTGAGGACGATCTGATGGTACCCCGTGGTGGAGTACCCCAGGTCCAGCCTCCGGGCGTCTCCGCTGAAGTCCATCAGGTAGAGGTTCACCGCCCCGTTCCTGGGAAGGTATAGGACCTCGGTGATCCAGGCGTCGAGGGGGGCTATGCTGTTCCAGGACCATCCCGACGATGTGACGATCCAGAGGGTGGGGTCTGTGGCTGGGAAGGTCCCGTTGAAGCTCCGCCAGGGGACGGAGCTCCCCTGATAGTAGACCGCCGTCGGAGGCGACGACTTCGGCTCAAAGTCCAGGATCGTCTCCTCCTCGCCCGCTGGCGGCGGCGTGCAGGTGTAGATCGCCGTCGGGGCCTGGGGCTTGGGGACGGGGGGGACCGGGGTAGGGGTCGGGGTCGGCTGGGGTTTCGGCTTCGGGTTGTACTGGCACGTGCCCCGGTAGAAGGCCCACTCCTCGCAGGACGACCCGTCGGGGAATACGCAGTACCCGACCTGCCCTCCAGTCCTGGGGTCAGTCCTGATGACGGATGTATACCCCAGGGCCTTGCAGTGGGTTGAGGCGGGGTTTGGCATCCCTATCGGCTTCACCGGCTCGGGGTTGTAGCTGCAATCCCCCCGATAGAAGTCCCATGCGTCGCAGGACGACCCGTCCGGGAATACGCACCTTCCGTCGGAGTACTGGTATCCCTGATTTGTGCAGTAGGTGGCGGCGGGGTTTGGCATCCCTATCGGCTTCACCGGCTCGGGGTCGTAGCTGCAATCCCCCCGATAGAAGTCCCATGCGTCGCAGGACGACCCGTCCGGGAATACGCACCTTCCGTCGGAGTACTGGTATCCCTGATTTGTGCAGTAGGTGGCGGCTGGATTCGCCATCCCGACCCCCTCGTCGGTTCCGGGCCCTCCGATCCAGCCGATGGAATCATCATCATCCTCGGCAGATCCTGCGGTTGCGAGGCAGAGAAGGGCCGAGAGGAGCAATATATTCCCATACAAATTCATTCCATCCCTCCGTCAGAATGGGGGCTGAAGAACATGGAATGACATTTGAATAAGTTGATAGATAAAGTTTTTGGGCTCTTCCTCACCGGTCGGAGGAGGCCGATCCAAGGCCGTCTCCCCTCGGCCCCTTCCGGATCAAATCCTCTGGGGCTATGCCCCGGCCGTCGGCCAAATAAAATGGGCTGGTGGATCTTCATCCACCAGATCCCCGAAGCTCAGGGAACGAGCCTTCTCCGGTCCCTGGGGAAGAGGACGGCGTCCCGGATGTTCTCGAGGCCGAGCATCGTGAGGACGACCCTCCCGAGGCCGAGGCCCCAGCCGGCGTGGGGGGGCATCCCGAACCGGAAGGCCCTCAGGTAGAACTCGAACCCATCGGGGTCGAGCCCCTGCCGCCTTATCTTCTCGACGAGGAGGGCGGGGTCGTGGACCCGTTGGGCGCCGCTAGCAAGCTCCATCGTAGGGTGCATCAGGTCGAAGCCCCGGCTGATCTCGGGCCTCTCCTCATAAGGCTGGGTGTAGTAGGGCTTGATGGCGGTCGGCCACTCGGTCATGAAGTAGTGCTCGCCTATCGCCGAGCCTATCGCCCTCTCCGCCTCGGTGTCGAGGTCGTCGCCCCATTCGATCTCGACGTTCCTCGACTCATTGGCGATCTTCAGCGCCTCGGTGTAGGTGACCCTCTTGAAGGGGGTTTTTGGGACGGCTAGGTCTACGCCCAGGACCTCCAGGTCCCTCGGGCACCGCTCCGCGACGTCGGAGTAGGCCTTGGCCATCGCCCTCTCCAGGAGGAACATCACGTCCTCTTCGTCGGCGAAGCTGACCTCGACGTCGATGGATATCGCCTCGTTGAGGTGGCGCCTCGTATCGTGCTCCTCGGCCCGGAAGATCGGGCCGATCTCGAAGACCCGGTCGAGGCCCGCCGACATCAGCATCTGCTTGTAGAGCTGAGGGCTCTGGTTGAGGAACGCCTCCCTCTCGAAGTAGGTTATGGGAAAGAGGGCGGTCCCGCCCTCCGTAGCCGTCGCCACCACCTTGGGGGTACAGACCTCGAGAAAGCCGTTCTCGGAGAAGAACTCCCGGAAGGAGCGGAGAACCTCGCTCTCGATCCTGAAGACCGCCAGCGCTGGAGGCCTCCGGAGGTCGATGAACCGCGAGTCGAGCCTGGTGTCCAGGTCGGCTCCCACTTTTCCCGTGGGGTCCATCGGCAGCGGCGACTCGGCCTCGTTGAGGAGATTGATCTCCGAGGGTATGATCTCGTAGCCCCGGGGCGCCTTCGGCTCGCCCTTCACCCTCCCTCGGACGAGGAGGACGCTCTCCCGGCTGAGCCCCCTCACCCTCTCCAGGAGGTCTTTATCCACCTTCTTCGCGACGAGGGTCACCTGAGCGAACCCCTCCCGGTCCCGGAGGACGAGGAAGCAGATCCCGCCCAAGTCTCGGACCTCGTGGGCCCAGCCCGCCAAGGTCACCTCGGAGCCGTCCATCTCCGGAAGGATGTCGCCTGAATAATGAGTTCTGAGGACCAAAGAACGTCACCGATGGGAGAATAGGGTTCTGATATAAAAGCCGTCCGTAGATCGGGACCACCCGACGGCGGGCTTCTCTCATCCAACAGAGCCAAATAGGATAAGCGGGTCGTTAACATAATATTATGGCGATTTGACCTGGTCGGCCCACCGGCGGTCCTGCTTGGCCGTCGGCCAGGCGGCGAAGATGGGATAGGCCGGGTCCCGGCTGGGGCTCAAAAGCCCGATCCTTCCATCTTCCGTCCGGGAGATAGATCTAAAAAGGGGGTCCTGGCGGCTAGAGGCCTGCTCTCACCATGATGATATCGCGCAAAGACCTCATGGAGCAAGACGAGTTCTGGATCTTGCTCTTCATCCTCGGAGGCGTCCTCCTCAACTGGCCGATCTTGTCTCTGGTCTCGGGTGGAGGCGAAACCTCCGGCGGACCTTCGATACTAGTCTATATAGTCGCTGTCTGGCTTCTGATCATCTCATCGGCTTATCTCTTCGACAGGTGGACCTCGAATTGATAAACCCCGTTGTTGCCCTGGCGGCGATGGTCCTCTACCTCCTCCTCCTCTTCGGGATAGCCCATTACGCCGATCGAATGCGGGGGATGGGGAAGAGCATAGTCTCCAACCCCCTCGTCTATGCCCTCTCCTTCTCCGTCTACGTCACCGCCTGGACCTTCTACGGCTCCGTCGGGAGGTGCGCCACCGAGGGGCTCGGTTTCCTCCCCATATACCTGGGCCCATCCCTGGTGATGCTCCTCGGCTGGACGGTCATAAGGAAGATGATCGTCGTCTCGAAGGAGCACCGGCTCGCCACCATCAGCGACTTTATCAGCTTCCGGTACGGCAAGAGCTATGTGATCGGGGCCCTCGTCGCCATAGCCATCCTGATCGTCGTCACCCCCTACGTCGCCCTCCAGCTGATAGCCATCTCCGAGTCCCTGACGATCATCAGCGGCGACTATCACGAGACCCTGGGGACGAGGAGGCTGATGGTGTCGATCCTTCTTGCGGTCTTCGCCATCATATTCGGGACGAGGCACCTCGACCCCCTGGAGCGGCACGAGGGCCTGATCGCTGCCGTCGCCTTCGAGTCGGTGGTGAAGCTGGTCGCCTTCCTCGCCGCAGGGATCTACATAACCTACGGCCTCCTGGGCGGCTACGGCGAGATCGTCGAAGGCATCGCCGAGAGCGTCGATTATTCTCACCTCCTGGAGGTCGATTACGTCTCCTGGCTCTCCCTTCTGGTGATGTCATCCTTTGCGATCCTCTTCCTCCCCCGGCAGTTCCACGTCATGGTGGTGGAGAACTCCGACGAGAGGCACCTGAAGATGGCGATGTGGCTCTTTCCCATCTACATGCTCCTGATGAACCTCTTCGTCCCGGCGGTCGCCTGGGGCGGCCTCCTCCTGGGGGCGCAGGAGAGGGCGGACATGTTCATGGTCTCGATCCCCATCAGCCAGGGGCATGAGCTCCTCGCCCTCCTGGTCTTCATCGGGGGGACCTCCGCCGCCACCGCCATGGTCCTCGTCGAGGCGGTGGCGGTGGGGACGATGATCCTAAACGACCTGGAGATGCCCTACATCGTCAGAAAGATCGGAAAGGGGCGGAACCTGCCATCCCTCATCCTCTCCCTGAAGCGGCTGAACATCCTTCTGGTGGTGGGCCTAGGCTATCTATACTCCCTGTTGGTGGGGTTTCCCGCCCTCGTCGACATCGGGACCCTCTCCTTCCTCGCCGCCAGCCAGCTCGCGCCCGCAGCCCTGGGCGGCCTCTACTGGAAGAGGGGGTGCCGGCAGGGGGCGGTGGCGGGCCTCGTCGCCGGCTTCCTCATATGGGGGTACACCGCCCTCATCCCGACCCTCGTCGATGCCGGCTGGATCTCCAGAGGCCTGATCGATGCCGGGCCCTTCGGCATCCTCCTCCTCCGGCCGACGGCCCTCCTGGGGCTGGAACTGGACCTCTGGTCTCACGCCTTCTTCTGGTCGATCCTGGCGAACTTCACCCTCTACGTCCTCTTCTCCCTCATCCACGAGCCGAGCGAGGAGGAGAAGGCCCTAGCCGAGAGCTTCGTCGACGTCTACAAGGCCTCTCCTCGGATCGAGCCCTCTCCCCTCCTCCCCTTTGGTGAGAGCGTGGTGATAAGGGTGGGGACGGTCGACGAGCTGGAGGGGACGGTGGCCCGGTACATCGGTGCCGAGAGGGCGAAGAACGTCGTCGAGCTGAACCTCGCCGACCTCAAGACGACCCGGGAAGGGATCGATGCGAGGCAGCTCTTCGAGCTGAAGGACAGGCTGGAGAAGACCCTCACCGGCTCCCTGGGGCCGACGGCCACGAGGATGATCGTCGAGGACGAGGTGGGGGTGAAGCCGGTGGTGGAGGTGATCCAGGAGACGAGCCCCGTCTACACCCTCGATCCGGGTAAGGTCTACATCGTCCCGGAGAAGGCCTACGAGGTCTTCACCGACCAGATCACCCACGGCGTCGAGGGGCTCTGCATAACCTCCTCGGACCCCGAGGAGATCAGGTCGATGTGGCACTTCACCGAGACCCCCATCGTCAGGCTCAGCCATGAGCGGGGGCGGGGGGAGAGGTACATCGCCCCCAACAACCTCCCCCTCCTCTTCATAACGATAAAGTCCTTCGTCGAGAAGAGCAAGAATAGCATCATCCTCCTGGACAGCTTCGAAGAGCTGATTGAGGAGAACGCCTCCTCCGTCCCCGAGTCGGAGGTCCTCGACTTCGTCCACGCCCTAGAAGAGCTCTCCGGGAGGGGGAGGACGAGGCTCATCATCCAGGCGAGGCAGGAGTTCGTCAACAGGAAGCTATCTGCCGATATCAACGAGGCCCGTCAGCTGATCTTCCTCCTGGGTCCCCTATCCGCCTACCTCTTCAAGGCCTTCGCCGAATCCTTCCTCAAGAGGCTCGACGAGCCGGCTAGGGGGATCGTCCAGAGGGGCCTCGCGGAGATGGTGGAGACGGAGAAGGTCTTCTCAGGGATGAGGGGTGAGGGAGACGGCAATGGCTGCGACCCTGAGATGAGCGATATAGATATGGGCTTCCGGGGGGCCACTCTGAAGGTCGATGCCAGGTCGAGGCTGAGCCGCTGGGAATTCTTCGCCGCCCTCAGACGCCTGGGGGTGGCTATGAAGTCCGTCGATCCGACTTTTGATCTCGGCCAGGCCGCAAGGCCCCTGATGGCCAAGTACGGCCTTCAACCCATAGAGCTCCGCCTCGCCCCGGGGACGACCTACGTCGTCGAGGAGGAGAAGCCGGTCCAGACCCTGAGGATCTACGCCGACCTCGTCGGCCGGGGGGTGGAGGGGCTCTGCATCAGCAGGTATCACCCCGAGAAGCTACGGGAGAGGTACGGCCTATCCCCGGAGAGGGTGATCTGGCTCACCCAGTCGGCGGGGATGGGGCCAGAGGTGCGGCAGGTCGACCCCACCAACTTCCCGAGGCTCAGCGGGATGATCTCCGACTTCCTCTCCAGGGTCGAGGAGCCCCTGATCCTGCTGGAGGGGCTGGGGTACCTCATAACCCAGAGCAACTACGAGTCGGTCCTGAGGTTCGTCCAGTCCCAGAGGGACGAGGTCGCCCTGAAGAGGGGCATATTGATGATCCACATCGATCCCCTGGCCCTCGACCTCAAGGAGAGGCACAGGCTCGTCAGCGAGATGGAGGCCCTCCTGGTCGGAGAGGAAAAGGGATGAATACGGTTTAGCATGGGGTCTTTCATGGTCCAAGTCGAGATGCTGATCCTGGGATTGCTCCTCATATTTGCGATATACGCTTCTTTCAGCCTGGTCATGAGGTCCGTCAAGTTCCTGGCAGTCAACGCCCTCTTCGGCCTCCTTATCCTCTACCTCGCCAAAGCTGTCGGGGGCCTCGCCATCCCCTATAGCCTCCCAGTCCTTCTCGTCTGCGCCGTCCTGGGGGCACCGGGGGCGATAGCGCTGATCATCCTGGACCTCTTCGGCCTAGCGTTCTGAACTGTCGGCGAGATATGTCGGGACCGTGGGACCGTCTCTATTTCGCCCCAGGTCCGTCCGTAGAAGGTCCCTGGCCTTGCCAGCCCTCTTCTCTGGCCTCTAAGGCCGCATGGCTTTCCATATCGTCAAAGAAGGGCTTCGGCCTTGGGGCGAGGCGGATGTCACGGGCCGGTGCAGCTGGTGGAGAGGATCTGGCCGGACCGGTGGAAGTATTGGACGACGAAGGCGGCGAGGAGGACGGCCATGATCCCGGTGAGGAAGATCCCGTCGAAGACCCCTGCACCGCCGATGGAGAGGACGAGGGGCCTTGTGGCCATGCTCATAGAGCCGGGGCCGACCATCGGCGGGGCGAGCTCCGCCAGGACTCCGGGGGTGAGGAGGTTGAAGATGTCCGCTCCGAGGAGGGTCCCCATCGTCCCGCTGATGTAGGCGAGGGCGGGGGCGGCCTGGAGCCTCCTCGCCAGGACGAGGCCGGCGATGGCGGCGAGGGTGGGGGCGACGTAGACGGGGAGGAGGATCCCTTCGCCTGCCACCGGCATCGCCATCTTATATGTGATCGCCGCCACGACGAGGGTTCCCAGGATCGCCCTCCTCGCCGAGACGCGGCATCGGACGAGGATCGTCAGGGAGACGATGATGGGGATTATGCACCCGCCGAGGTTCACCGCCAGGACAGTCGGGTGGAAGGTGGTGGGGAAGGAGATGTCCAGAGCCGGGGATAGGAGGGATGCGGCCTCGATAAATATGGGGGGGTACTCGGTGATGATCCCGGAGTAGAGGGGGAAGTCGACGGCGCTTCCGAGGAAGCTTCCGAAGACCATGAGAAGGGCGTGCCAGTAGCTGAACCCCACCTGGTAGAAGGCCTCGGCCGAGAGCCGGAAGAATAGGTATACCACTATGAGGGGCGCGGCGAGGACGAGCAGCAGGATCGCGAGGGAGATGGGGATGAGGAGCCATTCGAACAACGTCTGCACCAGCCAGCCTATTTGTTCTGCAGATATTTCTTTGTCGGATTGTTCCTCGGATCTGTTGGGGCGGTTAATATAACCTTCCAGATGGTCGTGGGCGACGGGACCGAAAAGAGGATCTCTTCTGGGGAGGGCTGAAGGACGGAGGTTATTGATTTGTCCATAATTGCGGATAGAGAGCTTCAAGATCTCCTGGACCGGGGCGTCGTCGCGGAGATGATCGATCCGACGGTCCAGGTACAGGCATGCGGGGTCGACCTCACCTTGCGGTCCGTCGAGAGGTTCGCGACAGCGGGGGCGGTCGACTACGACAACCGGGATCGGAAGGTCTCCAAGACCGAGGCGATCCCCTTCGACGACGCCGGCTGGGTTCGCCTCGGCCCCGGACCTTACCTTGTCACCTTCAACGAGGCGGTCTCCATACCGAAGGATATCGCCGCCCTGGCGAGGCCTCGATCGAGCCTTCTGCGGAGCGGGGCGACGGTCGAGACCGCCCTCTGGGATCCCGGTTATCGAGGCCGCAGCCAGTCCCTCCTCGTCGTCTTCAACCCCGGAGGCCTCCGGCTGAAGAGGGACGCACGGCTGATCCAGCTCGCCTTCTACCGGCTCAGCGCCACCGCGGAGAAGGGGTACGAGGGCGTCTACCAGAACGAGAACCTCTGATCCCCCGTGTGGGATCAGACCCTAGCCGCCTCGTCGCCGCAGAGGAGGCGGCGGGACCGCGGCCGGAGCTCTGAATCAAGCTCGTAGACGATGGGGACGCCCGTCGGGATCTCGACGGCGGCGATACCTTCGTCGGAGATCCCGTCGAGGCGTTTCACCAGGGCCCGGAGGGCGTTCCCGTGGGAGACGACGAGGACCCGTTTCCCCGATCTGATCGACGGGGCGATCGTTTCAATCCAGAAGGGAACGACCCGGCGGAGGACGTCCGCCAGGGCCTCGGAAGAAGGAAGCTGATCAGGCGGCAGGTCGCGGTAGCGCCGGTCGAAGCGAGGGTGGCGGGGATCGTCATATTCCAGCGGCGGCGGCGGCGCCGAAAAACCGCGCCTCCAGAGCCGGACCTGCTCCTCTCCTGCCTGGGCCGCCACCTCGTCTCTGGTCCGGCCCTGAAGCGCCCCGTAGTGCCGCTCGTTCAGCTCCACCGCCTTGACGACGGGGACCCACTCCAGCTCCATCTCCTCGGAGACGAGCCAGAGGGTCTTGATCGCCCTCTTGAGGAGCGACGCGAAGGCGATGTCGTACTCCAGCCCCTGCGAGCGCAGAAGCCGGCCCGCACGCCGCGCCTCCGCCTCTCCCGTGGGCGATAGGCCGACGTCGGCCCAGCCGGTGAACCTCCGCTCTTGGTTGTAGACGGACTGGCCGTGGCGGAGGAGGACGAGGTTCTCATCTGATCTCAATCGAAGGCCCCGGAATCTCGATCTTGGGCCGAAGGGAGGGATCAGCCCAATTCAGGAGGGCCGTTGGCGGGGCAGAAGAAATCCTTTTCCGACCCCGCGCAAGAAAAACAGAAGAAAAAAAGGTTGGTGACCCGACAGGCCCTCAGAGGACGGCCCGGGCGGTGGTTATGATCCGGTCGTTTCTGTCCACCACCAGGACCTCCTCGCCGTCAGCGATGTCCAGGTCGGCGGCGATCACCTGGCGGCCGTATACCCGGCCGCCCCGGGCGACGAAGGGCACGGCGGCGTCGGATATCACCATCTTCTTCCTTCTCGGGGTTCTGCTGTCTGACAAGAGCAATCACCTCTGGATATAATGGGGGAGCTGATCTGATATGAATTTTACGGTGAAAAGTATGATCTAATCTTAAATCAAATGGAAAATTTCAGCACGCTCGGTTGTTCCTAACCGCATTAACAAAAAATCGAATGGCATCTCGGTGATTTGTGTGGGTGTATCCGGCTTTCCGCATCAACCCTCCAATCCGTAGTATTTTTCACAATCCTGCCCCAACAATCGAATAATCCTAACAAGATTATCATTAAGGTTCGCTATCATTAGGTTCATTTCACCATTGATCCACAC
>Ga0208462_1000594_pt1 | contig 34348 bp, 33 predicted proteins | sample AD_SCU001_MetaG_FD_184452 | JGI IMG/M metagenome (GOLD analysis project Ga0208462, IMG submission 184452) | Active sludge microbial communities of municipal wastewater-treating anaerobic digesters from China - AD_SCU001_MetaG (SPAdes) (version 2) | ecosystem: Engineered > Bioreactor > Anaerobic...
GGCAGCAGAGAGTCTGTTGAAGTGTAAAGTCGAGTGCAAAGGAGTGCAAACGAGTGTAAAAGTGCAAACGAGTGCCCGGATCAACCCCCGCGACTACGTCGCCCTCCCGGCGGAGAAGGACGAACCCTGCCACGTTTGCGGCCGCCGGCCGACGTCTTCGGTTCTGCGGAGCGGGGGGAAGTACCTCTGCTACGACTGCCTGAAAAGAGCGAAGCGGCCGGCAAGGTGCGAGCCTCTCCCCGGGGTGCTTGACCCGGGAGCGTTTGAGCGCACGAAGGTCGAGCTCGGGAGGTGCACGGTCTGCAACAGGGGAAGAGCGGTCTACCGCTCGCCGGAGGCAAAGATCTGCGAGGTCTGCTACACCCGGCTCGTCCGGGAGGAGAATACGAGGGCGGGGGTGCGGTAAGCGGCCGGGCGGCGGTAACGCCCGGAGCGGCGCCGGGGTCGCAGGGTATCCGGCCCGTACCTGAACAGGGCACCCCATCATCGCCGGTGCGGGACAAAGGGCGAAACCCCATCGCCACCTCCATCACGTCCGGTGTGTGAAACGAGAGGGCCGGCGTTCCCTGGTGGGGTATCCCGAGTTCGGCGTGGATGATGGTGTTCGCGGGGTCCCTCGCACCCACGCACCCCCGCCGACCATCCGGCTCTCCAGTGCCCTTTCCGGCCCCTTCCGCCTCATTCCAGCGTCACCGGGAGCCCGGCGACCGCCCAGGCGCTCATACCGCCCTCGACCTCGTAGACCTCGCGAAACCCGGCCTCCCGCATCATCTCCCGGACGCCCGAGCTCCGCCCGCCCCGCTGGCAGTAGATGACGTAGGTCCCGTTCCGGTCGAGATCCGTGAGGCGTCCCTCAAACTCCCGGGAGTCGATGTTGATCGCGCCCGGCACGTGCCCGGCGGCGAACTCGTCCGGCCTCCGGAGATCGATGACGGCAAACGCCGGGTCCTGCCCCCTCTCATCGATCAGGGCGGACGCCCCGGCGGGCGGCACGGTCCGGATGATCACGCCGGACTCAGCCGGGCCGGTACACCCGGCGATGAGCACGACCACGACGACAAGCACGAGAAGAGGATACACCTCGATCATACATGCATGTCGTGATCGCCGGGATAAAGGAGTTGCGGTCCCCCGGGGCAGCTCAGGCGGTATCGTCGAACCCGGGCGCCGCATCGTCCATGCCCATCACCGCACAGAGGGTGTCCGGCGTATCCAGGGCCACGACCTCCCCGCCGTCGACCACGGCGACCCGGTGGCAGATCGCCCTCGCCTCCTCCAGGCTCTCGGTCGTCAGGACGATCGTCGGCCTCCGGTCCCGGTTCAACCGCTGGAGCGCTTCCCAGATCCCCCGGCGGCCGGCCCCGTCCAGCCCCTTCGTCGGCTCGGCAAGAAAGAGGACGGACGGGTGGATAAGATACGCCCGGGCGATCTCAAGCGACCGCGCCATGGCAGGAGGAAAGGTCTCCACCGTGGCATCCAGGCTCCCGGAGAGGTTGAAGAGCCTGGCGATCTCGGCGATCCGCCTCCGCCGCGCCCCCTCGCCGAGGCCGTGCATCCGTGCATGGAAGTCCAGGTTCTCCCTCGCGGTCAGGGCGGGGTCGAGGATGGGCTCCGGAAAGACGACTCCCATGCTCCGCCGCACGTCCCCGAGGTTCCCGAGGATCGCAAGCGGCGACCGCTCGGCAAGCGCCGGGACGGGAAAGATCGTCGTCATGAGGATAGCGGTCAGGATCCGCCGGCCCTTGCCGCAGGTGCAGAGGATACCGAAAACCTCTCCGCTCTTCACGTCGAACGGTATAGGGCCTCGCGCCTGAAGGCGCTCCAGGCACCGGATCAGATCCTCAACGGTAACGACAGTCATGCGCCTCCACAGGGATCCCGGCCGCAGATCCCCCGGAATTCCGGGACGGCGGCTTTACGGCGAAATATCGCCCGGGGATTCGATATTGAGTTTCCGTTACCCGATTCGGGGAAGGAATTGCTGAATAATCATATCTTAATTGTCGCTATATGAACATATCTATTTAGAAATGGATATAAAATCAACCGTTTAAGATTTTCGTATTGTCTCAGGTGCCCTTTTTGGCGTAAACCTGCTCACCCACATCTTCAGGCTGGAAGCGGATCCGCACCGCAGACCCCCGGGGGCCGGATCAAAGTATTTATCGTGCGGGACCAACCGGAGTACCCGGCCCATGACGACCGATATATCCACGATAGCGATCCTCCCGGTACCCTTCAGCCCCGACCAGGCCCTGATCGCTCTCGCCGTCCTCATACCGGTCCTTCTCCTGCTCATCCTGCTCTTCATCAGCGCAGGCGTCTTTGAGTCGATCGGGTTCCGGTTCTACCAGGCGGTGCTGGTGACCGCCGGCGCCCTCTTCGGGAGCCTGGTCAACATACCGCTCATCCCCGTCGGCGAGGCCATCATAGCGGTCAACGTGGGCGGCGCCGTCATCCCTCTCTTCGTGACCCTCGATCTCGTCGTAAGGGGCCGGGTCTCGCGCCCCAAAACCCTCGCCGCCATCGCCGCCGTCACGCTCGTCGCCTACATGCTCGCAACACCCGTCCCCGGCACCGGGATCACCATGCCGTTCTACGTCGCCCCCCTCGCCGGCGCCGCCGCAGGCCTCATCCTCGCCGGGGGTTGCCATGCCGCCCCCGGGCTTGCCTACGCGGGCGGGGCCATGGGCACCCTCATCGGCGCAGACATACTCAACCTCGCAAACCCTGCGGTCTTTGCAGCGCTCACCGGAGGAAAAGCGGCGGTCCTCTCCATCGGGGGCGCGGGTATATTCGACGGCATCTTCGTCACCGGCATCTTCGCGGTCCTGCTCGCCGCCTACGCGGGGAGACAGCTGCGAAAGTCGGCAGGCGTCTGCCCCCGGGAGGGGAGAGAGTGAACACCCCCGCACAAAAGAATCGCTACCGGTCGGCAAACCCGCGGAGCCAGAGCTCCGTGCAGGCTATCCGCCAGAACTCGGTGGAGTACGGGCTCTTCCCCTCGAGGAACTCCCGGTAGTTCCGGAGCACCCGCTCCGCGTCCCAGTAGGGTCGCCTCGCGAACTCCGGCGACGAGAAGAGGGCAAGAATATGGGGCCGGAGTTCATCCTTCATCCAGGCCTCCTCGGGGGTGACGAACCCCATCTTGTCCATCCGGCACCGGATAGCGTCGGGCACCAGCCCCTCGATCGCCCGCCGGAGGACGTACTTCGTGACGCCGGAGCGGATCTTCTGGTCGAGGGGGAGGCCTGCGAGGTACTCCACCAGCCGGTAGTCGAGGAACGGCACCCGCGCCTCGATCGAGAACGCCATAGCGTTCCGGTCCCCCCAGTGGAGCAGGAGCGGAAGGTTCGAGGCCGTTATCTCCCGGGCAAGCACCTCGTCAAGCGATCCCGCGTACCGGAGGACCTCCGGCGCATCCCCCTTGAGAAGCCCCCGCCGCTCCGACCGGACGGCGAACTGGCGGGCCGCCCACGAGAAGAACGACGTATGACGCCGCGCGCTCCCGGCAGCCTCCCGGAGAGCCGCGAACACCTCCCCCTGCCGGAGGAGCCCGCGGATATACGGCATCTGGTAGGCGATATACCCGGCAAGCTGCTCGTCGGCCCCCTGCCCGTCGAGGACGACCTTCACCTCGCTACTTGCCAGCCGCATAACACAGTACTGGGCGTATATCGAGAGCGACGCAAACGGCTCGTCCTGCATATAAAGGAGCCTCCCGATATCCTCCCAGAGCCCCTCCGTGTCGGGGGTGGTCCGGCGGTTCGCGACCCCCGTCGCCGCAACCACCGTATCGATATGCCGGCTCTCGTCGAACCGGGGATCCTCGAAACTGACCGAGAACGTCTTCTGCCGGTCGCCGACGCTCTTCGGATGCCCGCTCTGCAGGAGGACGTTGGCCAGGGCGGTGACCGTCGACGAATCGATACCCCCCGAAAGACAGATCCCGACCGGGGCGTCGCTTTGGAGCCGGAGCCGGACCGCGTCGGCGAGGAGCGATCGAACCCCCTGCGCGGCCTCCTCGTCATCGGCCCCCCGCGGGGCACCGTTCACCGCGATATCCCAGTAGCGCTCCGGCTCCCCGGCGCCCGCCTCCGACACCACGACGAAGTGGGCCGGCGGGAGCTGAACGATCCCCTCGTACATCGTCTCCGGCGTATGGTCCGCGACCCCCCAGGCGAGGAACGTAAGGAGCATGCGGTCGTTTGGTCTCCGGCCGGCATGCACGAGGAGCGCCTTGATCTCCGAGGCAAAGAGAAACGATCCGGCATCCGCCGTGTAGTAGAACGGCTTGACGCCCAGGCGGTCACGGGCGCAGAAGAGCTCGCGGCGCCGGCCATCCCAGAGGGCGAACGCCCACATGCCGTTGAACCGGGAGAGACAGTCATGCCCCCACTCCTCGTAGGCGTGCAGGATCACCTCCGTATCGGTCGCTGTGGCAAAGGTGTGGCCGGCGGCGACGAGCGCCTCGCGGACCTCGGGAAAATTATAGATCTCGCCGTCGAAGACGATCTGGAGCGACCCGTCCCCGTTTGCCATCGGCTGCCGCCCCTCATCGGAGAGACCGACGATCGCAAGGCGCCGGTGTGCCAGCCCCACCGGGCCGGAGAAGAACTCCCCTTCGCCGTCAGGGCCGCGGTGGGCGAGCCGTTCCGCCATGGCCCGGACGAGCGTCGGATCCGCCGCTTCCCCGTCCGGGGCGACCATTCCTGCTATCCCGCACATGTCGGGCCCCCGTCACTCGTCCAGGCAGGTCTTATCCAGGCCGGTGCCGTTGATGTCGCAGGACGCACAGGGAATCGATCCGTTCACCACCCGGTAGGCATCCGCAAGGACCGCGGAGTTCGCGAGCATGCCGGCGATCAGGATCGCTTCCAGGATCTCGTCCCGGGTCGCGCCCTTTGCCTTAGCCGCCTGCATGTGATACTCGACGCAATGGGTGCACTTGAGCGCGGCGCCGACCGCAAGGCTGATCAGCTCGATCGTCTTCGGGTCAAGCCGGGTGGTCTCGACCACGGCGCCCTTGTAGAGCAGGTGCGATATCAGGATCTCGGGCCGCTCCGCCATACGCTCGAATATAAGGGGGACCCTGCCGTACTCGTTCTCGATCTCCCGGAGGAGCTCGCGTGCGATAGCATCCGATCCCCGCTCTGCAACCCTCGCCAGTATCCTCTCAAAATCCATCGCTACACCAATATCCTGGTCTCCGAGAAGGGTTTGATCCGTATCAATATGTAATTGCGCATCCGCGACGGCAGAACGTCGGCGATATCCCCGACGGTGACCCCGCCGGTGACATCGAGCGACCGCACGTCGTCGGCGTAGAGGTCGTAGGGGAGCTTCACCCGGAGCCCCTCCATCTGGGCGGTCACCGGCGTCGGGTGCGTCAGCATGGTGACCTCGGGGATCTGCTCTTCAACGATCGCCATCAGGCGGGGCGGGAAGACGGAGAGCGGGTCCCGTGCAAGGGCGTCCCGCCGGGCATCCAGGGCGCGGGAGACCTCGTCCACCAGCTCGTCGAGTTTCGCGAGCTCCTCGGGGCGCTTGAACCGGTGCATGATCCTCCCTACGCCGCCGACGTAGCCTTCGACGGGCGGATCGACGATCCGGGCCAGGGTCTCGCGGTCCGGTGCTCCGGTCACGACGATCGGCACCTGGATCCCCCGCCGGAGCGCCGGGAACTTATGCTCGATGCACTCCTCGAAGTTCCCGAGCACGTAGACGGCAAGGTCGTGCTCGTTGATGACGTCCCGCTCCTCGTCGTTTAAGTTCGCTATCCGCTTCCCAAATCCCCGGGCAAGCCCGATCATGTTCGTCTTCGCGCCCGAGCGCCGGAGGTATTCGGCTATATCGCAGGCGGTGTGGGGGAGATGGTGGATCTCAAGGCTCGGGCTCACGACGGCGATCTCCGTCCCCACGAGAGGCGCCTCGATCACATCGCCGGCAAGCGGTTTTGCAACCGTCCGTATCAGGTCGATGTCGTCTCGCGGCACGAACGACTGGAGCACGACGTCCTGGGCCATGACGTGCTTCTGCACGATGTAACCCCCGAGGTCGTCGATCAGGTCCATGATCTCGTCGTGCCGGTAGACACCGCCCTTGTAGGTCACCGGCACCAGTGTCGTCACAGCGTCACCCCCATCTTTGCAAATATCGGTACAACCATCGTCTCCACGATGTCGCCCGGGAGGGTATCCTCGCTTGCCACATAGTAAAACTTCTCATCCTTGATGTACTGGCGGCGGACCTTGAACCCCTCGGGGGCGATGTACTGGAGGGCGTAGATGATGTCTTTGTGGAGCGTCTCGCTCGGGTCGGCGACGACCATCTGCTCGAGCTCCTCCTCCCCGACCACCCCCGCCGGGAGGACGATGGTGAACCGGTCGGGCTGGTCGACGTTCTCTTTCCCGTAGTGGGCCCAGAGCTCTCTGAGCAGCGGCGCAAGGTAGGTCTCGTCACCGATATCGAGGACGATCAGCTTCTCGCCGGGGTTGACGTTGGCAAAGTCGCCGACCCGGATGGACCGCGGCATGTGGCGGAGCACCCCGGCCGCGATGAAGATCGGCACCTTCGGGTCGACGTATATGTGGAGGCGGTCGATCACCTTGATGAGATCGAGGTCCTGGAGGACGTCGCCGGTTATCCGCTCGTAGGCCTCTCTCCCGACCGGATCGGGCGACTCGACGACGAAGTAGTTCAACGGGGGCATCTACTCTCCTTTGACGAATCCGGATGCCAGCAGGGCCGACCCGACCGCGCCGATGTACTGCGAGTAGGGCGGGACGACGACCTCCGTCTGGAGGAGCTGGCCCATCGCGTAGACCAGCCCCTCGATCAGGGAGGTGCCGCCCACCATGATCACCGGCTCCTTGATGTCGACCTCCTGGAGCTGCTGTTCAAAGACCTGTTCGGCGACGCTGTGGCAGGCCGCAGCCGCCACATCCTCCCGCGACGACCCGGCGGCAAGCGCGTTCACCAGGCTCTGCGTCCCAAAGACGATGCAGTAACTGTTCATCGGGACGTTTTTGCCCATGCCCTTCATGGCGAGGGGGCCGAGTTCGGTGATGTCCACGCCGAGACGCTTTGCGGTCATCTCGAGGAACCTGCCGCTCGCGCCGGCACATATGCCGCCCATCGTGAACGTCCCGGGTATGCCGTCGATGACGCTGATCGCCTTGTTGTCCATGCCGCCGATATCGATGACGGTCGCAGACCCCTTCTGGTGGCCGGCAAGGTAGACGGCGCCCTTCGAGTTCACCGTCAGCTCTTCCTGGACGAGTTCGGCGCCGAAGTGTTTCCCGATGAGGAACCGGCCGTACCCGGTCGTCCCTATCGCCTGGATATCGTCGGGGACAAGCCCGGCCATTGCAAGGGCGTCGGCAACCACGCTATCGGCGCTCGCGATCACCTCGGTCGTCGGGTGCCACCCGGTGCCGACGATCTCGTTATCTTTCATCACGACAGCCTTCGTCGTGCTCGACCCCGAGTCGACGCCCATCGTGATACCGGTCTGCTCCTCGCGGGCAAGGAGCGCCCGGCGGCGGGCGATGGTGGTCAGGGCCTCCATCCGGGTGAGGAGGGTGCCTGCGGTCGTCCGCTCGGTGAAGGAGTAACTCACCACCGGGAGCCGCGAGTGTTCGGGTATGTAGCGGCGGAGCTCGTTTCGGACGATAGCCGCCTCGGCGCACCGGAAGCAGGTGCCTATGAAGACGCCGTCGGCGTCCACCTTCCCGTCCACGAGCGCCATGCCCCGGGCTATCATCAGTTTCAAGTCGGCGCTCCGGACATCGAGGCCGAACCGGTCGACCGCCCGCTCGACGTCGGCAAGAGCGATGTCGGGGAAGAAGACCTCCGCGCCCACCGATCCTGCAGCGTCGTATATCTCTTTCTGGACGCCGCTGTACTCGGGCCCGCAGGAGAGCTGGGCGATCCGCACCTTCTGGCTCATGCTGCACCCCCGTTCGGGAGGCCGGCGAGGAACTTCTTGATGGCGGCAACGAACCGGACGCCTTCGTCGTCGGTCGTGGGATACTTCAGTTCGAGGATCGGTATGCCGCTCTGGCGCAGGGAAAAGAGGATCAGCTCGTCGGTCCTGGCGCACCCCATGCACCCGAACGCGAAGTCCGCGTCGGTGACGATGACCGCGGCCTCCGCCTCCTCGATGAGCGGGCCGTATATCGCCATCCGTCCCCGGACACCGGACGGCACCTCGACGGCCGCGTACTTCAGGCCGCGTTTCGGTTCTTCGGGCGTGATCTGCAGGGGCGGGGAGTCAACCCCGGCGGTCTGTATCCGTTCCCGGATACCAAGGGCTGCACCGAGCGGTTTGTGGCCGAACCGGGCCACGAGGTCGGAGAGGATAAGGCTCGTTGCAGGATATATGAACACCTTTGCCATTCTCTTCAGGACTCCTCGTCTATGAGTTCTTGTAGTCGCCTGATAGTTATTCCGGATCTCTTCTCGGGGGCCGGCTCCGGCGTCTCCGCCTCTTCTCCCCGCCGCTCGACCTCTTCGAGACCCCGGGTGATGTAGCGCAGGATGCGGAACTCGCGCTCGTGGCCGAGGTAGCCCGGCCGCGCCCCGCCCAGGTTTGCCCGGCACCGCCGCGGGTCGCCGGGCGGGAACCCGCGGTCTTTGACGAATATGTGCATGGGGTCAAACGTCCGTATCCGGGCTATGAGCCGGTCGACGGCCTCCGGCTCGCCCGTCACCTGCAGGCCAAAACAGGTCTCCTTGATGAGGACGCCCTCGGACGCCTCGTATGCCCTGAGGGCAAGCTCGCCCGGGGTCATCACCGGCGACTCGACGAAGACGTACTTCGTGACCGTGCCGACGTACCCCGGTATATACTCAGCCACTCACTTCACCTCTCTCACGTAGACCGTCGTTCCCTCGCGCATTTTAGCAAGGCTCCCCGCATCGAGCACCTTCCCGATGACGTTCGTGCCGGTGAGGGGCTCGGCGGTCGGGCCGAACTCGGCGTTCGGCGTCTCCCGTATGCCGACCATGCCGGCCCCCCGCCGCGAATCGTTCGTCATCGCAAGGGTGAACGCCGGGACCTCCCCGGTGGGGGTGTTCTCCGGTATGATCCCGACGCCCTTCCCGATCTTCGGCTTGAAGAGGGAGACGTCCTCGAACCGGAAGACGAGCGGCATCTTCCCGACGGCGTGGTGCTTGAGCCCGGTCACCTCGCGAAAGATCGTGACCGACCGGGGCGCGGCCGCCTCGTCGAGGGTGATGCTGACGACGTTCTCGGCCGCCTCCGTTGCGACCCGGGCCGCACCGGCAGAAAGCACCTCAAGCGTCGTTGCCGGCGTCTGGCCGACCACCATCCGGTCTCCGCCGGCCGCATCGGCGGTGAGCGCGATCCCCCGCCGCTCGGCGACCGCCTCCGCCTCCGCAAGGGTCAGGCCGACCAGGTCGAACTGTTCGGGCTCGACGCGGATGGCAAGGAGGTCGCCGTCGCTGGAAAACCGCACGAGTTCAAGGCCGTGGACCACCCGCCCGACGACGGTGTGGGCCGGGCTTGCCGATACGCCCTGCGTGTAGATGTAGGTCGCTCCCGAGGATTTCCCGGCGGTCCTGACCGTGATGGACCCCTCGAGCCGGGGTCCGATGAACTCCGGCGGGACCTTCGTCGGGACCAGGTGGGTGTCGGTGATATGGGTGCTGCTTGAACGGTCCACCCGGAACCGGCCGCTCTGCACCGAGAGCAGGAAGTGTTCGACGCTCCGGGCGGCCCGGGTATCGATCTCGCCTCCCGTAAACCCCTGCACCTCCGCCTCGATAGAGGAGACGACCTGCATCCCGTCCTCGAGCGGCAGCCCGGGGTCACGGGTGACGATCGCGTGCGACCGATCTGCGCGCCTGAGTATCCGTTCGATCTCGACGACCCGGTCGCCTTCGGCGATGCGGTCGAGCAGCCCCCGGCCGGTGACGACCCTGCCGATGACGCCGCCGTCGGCCGGGGCGCCGTAGTCGGCGGTATGCCGCATGCGTGCGAATATCAGGTAGGACCGGGCAGGGTCATAGCCGCCGCACCCGAGTATGACGTCGCCCCGCTCGTACCGCCCCGGCGCCCGCGCGGGGCGGATGCCGGTCTCAAACGGTCCGAAGGCGGCGGCGTAGCGGTCCTGCCAGTGCAGGCGGAGCCGTTCGGCAAGCCCCGGCGCAAAGAGCCTTGAAACCAGGGCCGGATCCGCCATCTCGACGACCATATCCCCCGCCGACGTGGCGAACCTGACCTCCTGCGACTCGGTCGCGTCCTCCTCGAGCGCCGGGCGGATGACGGCGACGCTGCACCGGGCGTCCCATCCGGTGAGGATATCCCCGAGCCGGGCGCCCTCCGGAACCTCGATACGATCTCTGTCCAGGTAGATCTCCATCATTCGTGCCTCAGGGGGCGCCGCCGGTCCCCATCACCTTTCGTTCCTCGTCGGTGAGGTGCGCGAGCACCTCTTCCGTCGGCCCCAGCCTGATGATCTTGCCGCCCCGCATCAGCGCCACCCGGTCGCATATGTCCCGCACGAACTCCATGTCGTGCGAGACCACGATGAACGTCTCGTCCATCTCCTCGCGGGCGTGGAGGATAGAGTGTTTCACGTCGATCTTCGTGATGGGGTCCATCGTGCCGGTCGGCTCGTCGAGGACGACGAGCAGGGGCTCGCGAATGAGAACCTGGGCGAGCGCCACCCGGTGTTTCTCTCCTTCCGAGAGCTGCCCCGGGTAACGGTCCAGGATCTCTCTGCTCTTCTCGGGGGTGAACCCGGCCATACCGAGGGTGATGATCGCCTTTCGCATGGCAAGTTCTTTTGGGAACTCGAGGCCTATGGCGTCGGTGAGGTTGTCGAGCACCGTTCTGTGCGGGTAGAGGTCGTACTCCTGGTGGAGAAGCCCGATGTAGCCTTTCGCCCGTCCCCGGTGTTCGATGCCGGGTTTGGTCATATCGACCCAGTCGTCGCCTATCCGGACGTTCATCTCGCCGCTCGTGGGTTCAAGGATCCCGGATATGATCCGCGAGAGGGTCGTCTTGCCCGCACCGCTCTTGCCGATGATGCCGAAGATCTCCTGCTCGCCGACGTTGAAGGAGACGCCGTTGACCGCCCTGACCACGCCCCGGTCGACCGAGAGGTAGCGCTTGATCACGTCGCGGGCGACCAGGAGCTTCTCGCCGACCTCCCCGGGCTGGTAGCGCTCGACGTCGCTGTAGTCCTCCATGAACCGGCGGATGACCTCCCCCGGGTCCCCGATCTCCTTGATCTCGCCGTTCTCAAGCAGGATTGCCCGGTCCGCGACATCCTCGATGACGCTTGAGAAGTGCGACGTGACCACCATCGCCATATCGTTCTTCTGCGCGCTCTCTATGAGCATCCGGTGGACGAGCGTGGCGGTCTCCGGGTCGAGCGTCCCGGTCGGTTCGTCCGCAAAGAGCATGAACGGGTTCTTTGCAAGCTGCCGGGCAAGCACTACCCGCTGCTTCTCGCCGCCGGAGAGGTCGCGGGCGATATGCATCATCCGGTGGGAGAGCCTGACCTGATCGATGAGATCGGCCGCCCTGCCGACCGCCTTCTCCGAGGGGTAACCGACGTCGTCGAGCGCCCGCAGGACGTTCTCGATCACCCGGTCGTCGCCGTAGAGGGCAAACGTCCTCTGGAACATGATGGCGGTCCTTCGCATGATCCGCCGTTTCATGGGCGCATTCTCTTCGGCCCAGAGATCGATATCCAGGGGCGTGAGTTCGCTTCCGCAGGCAGGACATGGTTTCCCCGCCTCGCTCGGGACGCCGATGTAGTCGCAGTTCCCGCAGGCGGCGATATGGTAGATGATCGCACCCCGTGACGGGGGTTGATCTACACCCCGCATGAGATGCATAAGAACGGTTTTGCCGGCCCCGCTTCTTCCTATGATGCCGACTGTTTCACCTTCTGCAACCTCGAAGTGTATGTCTTTGAGTACAACGCTCCCGTTGAACTCCATGCAGAGGTCTTTCACCGTGATGAGTGGGGTCATCTTGAGTTCCTCGTTAAAGTTATCTTCTCGTGGTATCATATTAGGGTTTATATTGTTGCATTTTCCCCGGGCGCCGTGGTGTCCGCGAGAAGTTCCGCCACGATACCGGGCACCTCGCTGACGTTCCGGATCACCCGATCGACACAGTCATATAAAACCTCGGGCTTCCGATCGGACTGCTGCTCGGTGAGCACCGCGAGATCCGCCTTCCGGAAGGCGTGGAGGTCGTTGATGGCATCCCCTACCATGACGACTTTGTCATACTGTTCTTTAAGGTCTTCCACGATCCGGGCCTTCATCGAGGGGGTGGCGACACCGTAGACCCGTTCCCGGGGGATACCGAGGTAGTCGCCCATCCGCTCGAGTTTCGTGACACGGTCCCCCGACGCGATGTAGGCGGGGACGCCCATTCGGTGCAGTTCGCTGATGGTCTCTTTCGCGCCGTCAAACGGTCTGCCGCCGGTCGTCACCGTGAACTCGATCCCGGGTATATCCATGTTCAGGATCACGCCGCTGTTCATGGCGACGACAGACTCTTCTTTGCAGCAGTTCCAGACCTCCCTGATGCAGGCCTGCATATCGCTGATGCGGGCGCATCGGTCGGCGTAGAGGAGGTTTGCGACCTCTTCGGCGGGGATGACCCGCCGGGAGCAGGCCACGCCGAAACCGACCGACCGCTCGATGAAGAACGTCGAGAGGAGCTGGTCGGGAGGCGCATCGATGACGTCGCGGGAGTGGAGGTGGAGGACGACGAGCACCCGTGCATCGGACCCGAAGGTGATGGTCGTGGTCTCGACCTCGATGAGCATCTCTTCGCGGAGGATATCGCGCGCTACACGGTAAGTCCGGAGAAGTGTGCCTGCACTATCAAAAACAACGGCTACCGACATCTACCCTCACGTCAATACATCTATGTGGCGCTCGCTTGAATGAATGATTATGATACTGAATGGGACGGCGGCAAGCATAAAGAGTATGGAGATTCGGGGAGCCGGCAGGATCGCCCGGGCGGCGGTGGAGGCGCTGGCCGATTACGCTCGAAATCTGGAAGTTTCCGACGCCGATGCCTTCAAGCGGGAGATGCAGAAGGCGGCAGAGATCCTCACGGAGACCCGCCCGACCGCCGTCTCGCTCCCGAACGCGGTGCGCTACGTGATGCGGGCCCTCGACTCGTTTGAGTCCGTGGAGGCCGCACGGGAAGCGGTCCTCGCGCGGGCGGCGGAGTTCATCGATCACTCGGAGCACGCGGTCGAGCGGATAGCAGAGATCGGTGCGCGTCATATATCCGACGGCGACGTCCTCCTGACCCACTGCAACTCCGAGGCGGCTCTCGGGTGCATCCTTGAAGCGCACCGGCAGGAAAAAGAGATCGAGGTCTACGCGACGGAGGTGCGGCCGCGGGGCCAGGGGCTCATCACCATCAGGGCGCTGAACGATGCCGGCATACGGACGAACTACATCATCGACTCGGCGGTCCGCTACTTCATCAACGACGTCGACCTGGTCATCGTCGGCGCCGATGCCATAGCGGTGAACGGAGCGGTCGTGAACAAGATCGGGACCGCCCAGATCGCGCACGCCGCAGACGAGGCAAGGACGAACGTCATCGTCGCGGCGGAGACCTACAAGTTCGCGCCGCGGACCATACTCGGCGAGAAGATAGCGATCGAGGAGCGCGACACCGGCGAGGTGCTGCCCGGAACTATAGCAGAGAACCTTCCTTTCGTCCGGGTCCGAAACCCGGCCTTCGACGTGACGCCCGCGGAGTACGTCGACCTGATCGTCACCGAGATGGGGGCGTTCCCGCCGGAGCTTGCGTATCTGGTCATACGGGATTACCTCGGGTGGAAGATCGAAGACCTGCGGTGAAGGCGATAGTTCCTCCCGATTGCCGAATAAAAAGGTCTTTGCCGGGGGTCCGGGCCCCGGCTCTCTTACGCGCTCTCTTCGGCCGGCTTCTTTGCCGGTTTCTCGGGTTTCACGTAGGTGATGGTGTAGTGCTCCACCACGTGCTCCGTCACCGGCGGGAAGTACTCCTGCTCCATCGTGAGGCTCTCAAACGGGCAGCCCTCGACGCAGTCGCCGCAGGCGATGCAGCGCATACGGTCGATCTCCCAGACCTTCGCCTCCTTGTCGAGGCGGATCGCCTCGCACGGGCACCGCCGCGAGCAGATGCCGCAGGAGCGGCACGTGGCCGGGTCGAACGCGACGTGCCCCCGGGTGAGGGGGCTCGTCCGTGCCGGGACCGCCGGGTAGCACCGGGTGGCCGGTCCTCCCGCAAGGTTCCGGAGAACCGTCTTTGTCATCTTAAAGAGTCCCATGCCGCCGTCACCTCTCCGTGCAGCTGATGCAGGGATCGATCGAGAGGACGACGACCGGGACATCGGCAAGCTGGATGCCGGGGAGCATCTTCACGAGTATGGGTATGTTTGCAAGCGTCGGCGTCCTGATGCGGGCGCGGGCGAGGTGTTTGGTGCCGTTGCCGCGCAGGTAGTGGACGACCTCGCCCCGCGGCTGCTCCACGCGGGAGAAGTACTCGCCGTCCGGCGTTCCCTTCACCTTCACGTCGATGGGTCCTTCGGGCATCCCCTCGATCGCCCTCCGGATGATGTCGATCGACGAGTAGAGCTCCCTGACCCTGACGGCACACCGGGCGTAGCAGTCACCGGCCGTCTCGACGACCGGTTTGAAACCAAGGTCCCCGTAGGCCGCGTATCCGGTCTCGCGGTGGTCCATGGCGACTCCGCTTGCTCTCGCGGTCGGCCCTGCCGCCCCGAGGGCGTAAGCGTCGTCCCGGGGTATGACCGAGAGCCCCTGGAGGCGGTACTTCACCGATCCGTCGTTTAAGAAGACGTCGCCGAGGTCCCGGCAGTTCTCCTCGAAGGTGTCGAGCGTCCGGTGCATCTCGTCGAGTTTCTCCTGCCCGATGTCGCGCCTGACCCCGCCGACCTTACAGGTCCCCTGGATGACCCGGCCGCCGGTGGTGTCCTCGAGGACGTCGAGCACGCTCTCGCGGAGCTGCCAGGAGCGCATGAAGAGGTTCTCAAAACCCATGCCGTCCGCAAAGAGGCCGAGCCAGAGGAGGTGGGAGTGGAGACGCGAACACTCCGACCAGATCGTCCGGAGATACTTCGCCCGGTCGGGAACCTCGATGTTCATGATATGCTCGATGCCCTGGGAGTAGCAGAGAGCGTGCATGAAACTGCATATGCCGCAGATCCGCTCCGCCACGTAGACGTACTCGGTGAACTCGCGCTTCAGCACGAGCTGTTCAAGCCCCCGGTGGATGTAGCCGATGGAGGGAACCACGTCCACCACCAGCTCGTCCTCTAAGACGAGGTCGAGGTGGATCGGTTCCGGCAGCACCGGGTGCTGCGGCCCGAACGGCACGACTATGCGTTTTGACACGGGTCGTCACCTCCTCGCCGCGTGACGCTGAACGGATACTTCGTTGCCGTCCTGATGAACGTCCCCTTAAAGTCGATGTTGATCCCGGTCACCGGGATTCCGAAGAGGTCGTGCACCTCGTTTTCGTAGACGAACGCTCCCCAGTAGACACCGGATATGCTCGTTACCTCCTCATCCGGCCCGACCGTCAGGCGGAGGTTTCTGAACTGGTAGCCTTTGTCGAACGAGTAGTTGATCTCGTAAGCCCCGCCGATGTCCGTGCATCCTATCTGGACGAGGCGGTAGCCGTCGGTCTTGAGTCTTTCGACCTCGTTCAGGAGGTCTTCCCGCGCGACGGCCATCGTCGTCTGCTCTTCGTGCACCATCGTCATCTCTCCTCACCCACCCCTGCGGCAGGTCGCGTTGCTTCCCCTGTCATCTTCATCCGTTTCTCCTCGAGGATCCCGAGCGCCGTAACGACGCCGTCGATGATCTGCTCCGGCCGGGCCGCGCATCCCGGGACATAGACGTCGACGGGGATAACTTTGTCGACGCCCCCCGTGATGTTGTAGCACTCCCGGAATATGCCGCCGGTCGCGGCGCAGGCGCCGATAGCGACGACGACTTTGGGCTCCGGCATCTGCTCGTAGAGGTTCTTGACCACCGGCCGGTTCTGTTCGTTGATCCCGCCGGTGATCAGCAGGATGTCCGCATGCTTCGGGTTGCCGGTGTTGATGATGCCGAACCGCTCTATGTCGTAGAGGGGCGTCAGGCATGCAAGCACCTCGATGTCGCACCCGTTGCAGCTGGATGCATCGTAGTGAAGGATCCAGGGTGATCGCTTCAGGAATGCCATACTACTCATGCACCCCCGATCATCATATAGGAGAGGATCGCGAGGTTCGCGATCCCGAGTGCCGCCGCGAGCCACCCGCTCTTCAGCGCTGCCTGCCAGCGGACCCGTGCGGTGACGTTGTCGATGTAGATCTCGGCAACGTACGTGACCGCGACCGCGATGATTGCGATGACGGGGTTCCAGGCAAAGAAGAGGTAGACGAGGCCGAGGAGGAAGATGTTCTCGTACCAGTGGGCTATCTCGATCTGGGCGAGCGTCGAGCCCGAGAACTCCGTCGTGATGCCTTTGACGATCTCCTGGTGCGCGTGGTGCGACGTCGATATGTCGAAGGGAGACTTCCTGAGTTTGATCGTGAGGATGGCGGCAAACCCGATGAAGACGCCCGGGAGGTAGGCGATGGCCGGCACGGTCGCGGCCGCGATCGCGTCGACGAAGAAGCTCCCCGTGACCATGTAGAACCCGACGACCACGAGGATGATCATCGGTTCGTAGGCCATCACCTGGATCAGTTCCCGCTCGGCCCCGATGTGGCTGTAGGGCGAGTGGACCGCGTAGGCCCCGAGGACCAGGAAGACGTGGGCGAGCGTGAAGGCAAAGACCGTCAGCAGGAGGTCTCCTCCCGCGAAGAAGATCGCCCCGGAGAGGGCGATGAAGACCAGGTAGGCGAGGACGTAGAAGTTCTGCGCCGTGGTGACGACGACCCTCTCCTTCTCGAAGAGTTTCCCCACATCGTAGAAGGGCTGCAGGATCGGCGGCCCGACCCTCCCCTGCATCCGCGCGGTGATCTTACGATCGATCCCCGCTATGAGGCCGCCCGCGACGGGCGCGAGGACGAGGAAGAGGACCGCCCCGATAAGCCAGAGCCAGTTCATAAGGCCACCCCCGCAAAGACCCACGATGCCAGGATCAGCACGATGCAGACCACCGCGCCCGGCCAATAGAGCCGCGCCTCGCCGAAGTACCCGGTGAGGTAGTAGTTCTGCGTCTGGGCCTCCCGTGTCATGCCGAGGGAGCCTGCGAACTGCAGTTCCGGCGTCGCGGGCCTCCCGCCCATGTAGACCGGGAGGCGCTTTGCGCTCTTCCGGAAGAGGGAGAACGATATCGGGAGGATCAGGAGCAGGGATATCATCAGGAGCATGATGGCGACGTTTGCCTGCGCCAGGTGTGCGGTCATGCCGTATATGACGAAGACGTAGGGTTCGATCAGCGCCGTGGATATGACCGGGAAGAGGAAGACGACCAGTATGACGATGGCGGTGGTTATGTAGAGGGGAACCCAGGGCTCCTCCAGGAACCCTTTCTCGATCCGCTCCGTGCCCCGGGTGACCGCGACGAGTTTGCCCATCCACTTGGCCCAGAAGAAGACGGTGACGGCGCTCCCGTAGGCCAGGATGGCGATGAAGACGAGGCCGAAGGGCGCCTGGACGAACGCCTCGATCGCCGCCCATTTGGAGACCAGCATACCGAACGGCGCAAGGAACATGCCGGCGATCCCGATGAACATCATCACTGCCATCTTGGGCATCCGGACGATCAGGCCTTCCATATCCTCGATGTTGCGGCTCCCGATCCGGTGCTCGATCGCCCCGGTCCCGAGGAAGAGGAGCGACTTTGCGACGGCGTGGAATATGATCAGGAGGATTGCCGCCCAGACGAGCATGTATGTCCCGACGCCCGCACACGCGGCTATCAGGCCGAGGTTTGCTATCGTCGAGTAGGCGAGGACCGATTTTGCGTCGCTTCGCGATATCGCGATAGCGGAGGCGACGACGAAGGTCACCGCGCCGACGAGGCCGACGGAGAGCCCGGCGAACGTCCCGGCAAAGACCGGTGCGAACCGGACCAGTATGTAGACGCCGGCCTTGACCATGGTGCTCGAGTGGAGCAGGGCCGAGACCGGTGTCGGGGCCACCATCGCCCCGAGGAGCCAGGAGGAGAAGGGCATCAGGGCGGCCTTCGTGATGCCGGCAAACCCGATCAGGACGGCCGGTACCAGTATGACGGCGGCGTCGCCGGAGGCAAGCACCAGGGCGAGATCGACGCCCCCGCTCGTCGGGCCGGTCGCGGCAAGGAAGATGAGCGCCGCGACAAACGCAACCCCGCCGAGGAGGTTCATCACCAGGGCGCGGAAGGCGTTCGTCGTCGCCTCCTCGGTCTCCGAGTAGCCTATCAGGACGAACGAGGCGATGGTGGTGACCTCCCAGAAGAAGAAGACCCACATGAGGTTGTTGGAGAAGACCAGGCCGAACATCGCGGCGAGGAAGGCGAATATGACGAAGAAGAACATCCTCTGCCGGTCACGCACCTCCGGGTGGTGGTGGTGGTAGGTCTCCATGTACCTGACGCCGTATACGGCTATGAGGCTCCCTATGATCCCGATGATCAGGGCCATGATGATGGAGAACTGGTCGACGAAGAGGTTGTTTGCCGCATGGAGGCTCCCCGCAAAGGTCGTCTCGAGGTATACCACCAGCGCCGCCTGGACGACGGCCAGTGCGATTGCGAGGTAGTTTCGAAACTTCACGCCCATGACGATGATGAAGAGCGCAAGCGCCATCTCGATGGCAACCATGACGATATCGGTCGCCTCCGAGGATGCGGCAAAGTAGACCGCGCCCCCGGATGCATACCGTACGAGCAGGTATACCGATGCTCCGCCGATGGCGAGAGCCGAGAGGGCGACCACCGCGTATCGCGATGTCGTTCGTTTCACGAACAATAAAAGACACGCGACGAGGATGGGAAAGAGTATCAGGAAGAGCAGCGTCTGCACTATTAAGTCCCTCGTAGGGTAACTATGCCCTACTTACATAATTAATCATTCCAAATATGCACTCCGGGGTATCGCCCGGTTCGCGCCCGGCGCCGGCCCCGCGCGAGGGAGGCGAGCCGGATCTGTCGTCTATCGTTCGGATAATTTGTATTGCCGGTTCCGCGCGCGCGAGGCGAGCCGCTCTCTCCCCGCGTGCGCCGGGGGGTAAGGGTTCGCGCGGTCCCCACCCGGCCGGGAGAGCCCGCCGCGGGCGTCACCAGGGCCTGCAGGGCAGGACGCCTCGCACGCCTCCTTCGTGCTCTCCGGCGGCGTCGCCCCGGTAGCGCGGTATGAAGTGGACGTGGACGTGCATGACGTTCTGCCCCGCGGCCTCTCCGACGTTGACGCCTATGTTGTAGCCGTCGGGGGCGAGGTTATGGTCGGTCATCGCCCGGCACTCGTCGATGAGCCGGGCAAGGGCCGTCTTCTCCTCGTCGGTCGTATCGAAGTAACTCGCCACGTGCCGGAACGGTATGACGAGCAGGTGGCCGGTGGTGACCGGGTGGATGTCGTAGAGGGCGTAGCAGAGGTCGTTTCTCGCCACGATATCCTCCGGGGCCGGGTTGCAGAACGGGCACGGCATGCCACCTGCTCGTCTCCCATACCTGAAGAGGGTTTTGGCCCGGCCCCGCTCACCCGAGCAGGCGGGCAAGGAGTCTCCCCGTGAAGCCCCGCGAGAGGGCGATGGCGTGCTCGGTGCAGATCTCGTGGCAGCAGTAGCACCGGATGCAGCGCGAGAGGTCGACCGTCGCCCTGCCCTCGGTGACGGTGATCGCGTGCACCGGGCAGATGCGCTCGCACTTCCCGCACCCGATGCACGCCGGCGCTATCACGCCGGGCCGGGGTGCGTAGGTCCTTCCGAACCGCTGGACGACGGCGAGGACCACCCGCCGCCAGGTCCCCACCCTGCCCCCCGCATACGTCGAGGGTTTCCGGAAGTCCGGGACAACGAACTCCCCCGGGTCGTCGCCGACCGTCCGGACGGCGGAAGGATCGACGAGGCCGCGGGCGGCCGCGCTCCTGGTGGTGCCGATCTCGAGCGGGTCCATGCCGATGAGCCGGGCAAGGACGGTGTCCACGGCCGCGTAGTCGCTCCCGGCAAGGATCACCCCGATCGTTCTCGGGCTGCCGGCCTGGGGGCCGTCGCCCTCCATGCCGATGACCGCGTCCACGATCTGGAGGCGGGGTTTCATGCACTCGTTGAGGTCGACGAGCATACTCCCGAAGGCGTATTCGTCACGGAACCGGAAGTGAAAGACCGGTTTTTCGAGGCCCGGTACGAGACCGAAGAGGTTCTTTGCGGCACCCGTCATCCGGGTCCACATGTGGGTCTTTGCCTTCGAGACGACCACGATCGCGTCTGCCTCGAGGGCCGGGGCGATGATGGGAAACTGTTTTACCATCTCGCCTTCCGGGAAAGGTATGACCCGGAAACCGGTGTCGTAGTTCAGGACGGCGTCGGTCTCCTCCGCTACCGCGGCGAACCCGCTCCGCGAGTATGCCCGCCGCAGGTTCGGTTCGTTGTAGACGATCCCGGCCCCGGGGCTGTCGGCGATGACGACCCGGCACCCGCGCTCCGCGAGGAGGCGGGCGACGGCGGCGACGACCGCCGGGTGGGTGGTGACGCACCGCTCCGGCGCCTGTCCCTGGAGGAGGTTTGGTTTGAGGAGCACCTTCGCCCCCGGCGCGACGAACCGCTCCATGCCGCCGACGAGATCGATCGCGCGGCGGACGGCCGCATCGACCTCGTCCGGCGCGTAACCGTCGCACCTGGCGACGGCGACGGTCGCATCCCGGCCGGACGGCTGCACCTCACTCCTCCCCGAGGCGGCCGAGAGCCTCTCTTGCCGCGAGCATCGCCGCCCCCTGCTTGGTCGGCGCCTCCCCTCTCCCGAGGGGCGTCCCTCCGACGATCACCCGGGCGACCCAGACGGGAGAACTCCCCGGACCCGTCCGGCGGTAGATGTAGTCGATCCCGCCGAGGCCCTTTCGCGCGACAAGCTCCTGGAGCCTCCCCCGGTAGTTCCGGCGGGTGTCGCACCCGGCTATCTCGTCCTCGAATATGGCGAGGACCACCTCCCGGGCCGCGCCGATGCCCCGGTCGACGTATATGGCGCCGATGAGAGCCTCGAACGCATCGGCGATGATCGAGTCGGTCGGCGCCTGCCCGCGCCTCCTGATGAGCCCGTCGATGCCGAGGCCCTGCCGGTGCACGATATCGGCGAGTTTGGTGTTCCTCGTCACCTGGAGCCGCCGGTTCATCTCGCCGGGCGGAAGGTCGTACTCCCCGTAGAGGTGGTCGGCTATGACGAAGTCGAGGACGTAGTTCCCCAGGAACTCGAGCCGCTCGTTGTCGTCGGCCGCCGCTATCGGGTACTCGGAGCCGTTCGCGTATGACCGGTGGGTCAGCGCCCGGTCGTAGAGGGGGAGGGCGGCGTCGGCGATATCGGTGATAGCAAACGGGGGGCGGGCGAGGAGCGCGCGCATCTCCGCCTCCCGGTCGCGAGAGGCGGGCCCCCGGATTGCGGGGGTTCTCCTCCGGAAGAAGGAGCCAAAACGAAGTTTTTCCCGGATGGTGGCGAGGCTCATGGTCGTCTGGTGCAGGGTATCCTGTTGTTCGTATAGAGAGGCTCTCGTGCTCTCCGATAAACCTTTGCCGGGAAACCTTTTCGTCGTCTCCGAATATACTTCTCTCTGGTATGCAGTCCGCGGCGGTCGGGGGCGGGGGGAGCGTGTATCTCGATATCGAGTTCGGGTATGTCTACGGCACCAGCCGGGCGGTCATGATGCCGGTCGAGATCGGCGCCGTCATCCACCACCCGGAAGACGACAGCGTCCGCTACGCCGGGGAGCAGTTTCGCTACGACATCGACGTCGAGGTATGGAAGAAGGTGACCGACCCCTGCGGCAGGACCGTCGGCGTCGCGACGACCGTGGCGAATATGGGCCGCGGCAGGTACGGTGGGGCCTACGACCACTACTTCCGGCTCCCGGGCGATCGGGTCCCTGCGGCGGAAGAGACTGCCGGGAAAGCGTTTGCCGACCTCCGGGTCTTCATGGAGTCTCTCCTGACAGACGATATCACGGAGATCGTCGTCTTTGCGGCCGACATGGAGCGGAGGGCCTTCCGGACCGCGGATGTCCCGCTTGATGGGCGCCGGCTGGTCGATCTCCAGAGGGAGATACGGCGCCGCCTCGGCATGAAGCAGGTCCTCTCCCTCGACCGCCTTGCCCGGCTTATCGATTTTTCCGCCGAGAACGGAGCCGTCGCCTCGACGCATTTTCGGTACCCGGTCCCCCCCGGGTACCGCCACCTCCTCGACGTCCACCGGGGGATGGGCGACGCCGTCCGTATGTTCCTGCTCGCGCGGGAGTTCCGGGAGAAGCTCCCCGAACTGGAGAAGCGGGTCAGGGCTCTTGAGGATACCTGCGGGGGCGAGGAGTGACCGGTGTGCACGGCCCGGTCAGGATGACGTCGACCTCTGTTCCTTTCGGTATAGCTCCGCTCCCCGCCGGGACGTGCAGGTAGGCGTTTGCGCGGACCATCGCCATCTGCGTCCTTGAGTGCGGGGGCAGGGGAACGGCGGTATACCCGTCGTCGGCCCGGTATACGGTGAGGAGGATGAACTCGTCGAACTCCGGATCGGCCAGGACCGATTCGCAAAGCCGGGCACGAAGGCGTTCTGCCGGCGGGGCGCAAAAACCCCATTCCGCGAGAAGGGGGAGGGCGAGCTCGCGTATGGTCGTCAGCGCGGCGATCGGGTAGCCCGGCATACCGATGACCGGTTTGTCCTCGACCCGCCCCACGATCGCCGGTCTCCCGGGCTTCATCGCGATGCCGTGGACGAGCACCTCGCCGAGTTCGCCTATGACGCCGGCGGTGAAGTCCCGTGTGCCTGTCGAGGAGCCGGCGGAGACCAGGACCAGATCGTTCTCCCGGACGGCCTTTGCGATCGCCTGCCGGAGCGCGGCGGGGTCGTCCGCGACGATGCCGTAGCGGGTCGGAGAGGCGCCGGCCTCGCAAAGCCACGCCGCTGCCACGGCGGTGTTGCTCTCGATCACCTCGCCCGCGCCCGGGTGCCCGCCCGCCGGGACCAGCTCGTTTCCCGTGGGTATGAGGCCGACCTTCACGGCCGGTACATCAATCTCCGCGATGCCGTAGGTGAGGAGCGCACCGATATCGCAGGGGCGTATGCGGTGGCCGGCCGGGAGGATCCTCTCTCCTTGCTCGATCTCGGATCCCGCGGGGTGGATATGTTCCCCCGGTGCCGCGGCCTTTCGGGTGCTCCAGGTACCGTCCTCTCCGGCGATATCCTCGATCATGACGACGGCGTCGTACCCCGGGGGGATCGCGTTTCCCGTGTTCACCCGGTGAGGGTTCCGGAGCCGGACGGGGGTCGCATCACCCGCCCCGCGGGTCTCGGCGCTTATGACGGCAAAACCGTCCCGTGCGGCGGTATCCGTTGCCGGGACCGTCATGGGCGAGTGGACGGGCCGTGCCGTCACCCGTCCGGCCGATGCGGCGACGGGAACCCTCGTCGTCCGGTCCGGGCACGGGAATGTGGAGCGCATCATGGCCCGGAGATCGCCGAGCGGTTTCAGGGCGAGGCGCTCTCTTTTCCGGTGAAAAAAATTAGATCCGGGTGTAGAGGTTTGCATACACCGCCTTGCCCTTCGCGATCGGGTGGCGCTCGCCAAGGTCCCCGACGTGGTGGATGAAGCAGGCCTTCTCGCCGGCGACCTCCTGTTCCACCTCGCCGACCCTCTGGAATCCCGGGAGCGGGTTCTCGATCGTTCCGAAGACGTATATGTCGCCTTTCACCATCTGGCCGCCGACGCGGCCTTTGGCGTTGCCCTTGATGATGACGGTGCCGCCTTCACCGTGGGTGGAGACGTGGATGTCAGCGTTGCCGCCGATGATGATCGTCCCGCCGTTGATGAACGTGGCCGTGTCGTTGCCGGCATCCCCGGCGACCCGGATCAGCCCGCCCTGCATGCCGCGCCACTCGCCGCGGGGCGACGAGCCCAGGTGGTGCCCGGCGTTCCCGTCGACGATCAGTTCGCCGCCTTCCATCCCTATGCCGCAGAACGAGTCGACGTTTCCTTTGACGTGAATCTTCCCGCCCTTCATCCAGCCGCCGATGTACATGTCGGCGTTGCCTTCGACGACGATCTCGCCTGCGGTCATCTGCTGGCCGATCCTCTTCACACGGGTGCAGTCCCCGCGAAAGACGATCTTCGTATCGGCCGCGGTTGCTCCGCCGTTGCCCGAGACCGTGAAGTACTTCCCGAGCGGGCTCTTCTGTTTTCCCTCCCAGACGTCGAGGGTGGCTATATCGGCTGCCGTCTTGCCGGCAACGTTGTCAGGCGTGATGTTCTGCCCCTCAAGATAGAGTTCGGGGGGATTTACCAGGGTGATAGTTACTGTCTTCATGCTTCCCGTCACCTCACTGTGTCGTATCGACCTCGATCACCCGCGGGTTGTGGAGGTGCTCATCGAAGAGCTGGTAGTTCTTGACTCCCACGCTGTAGTGCCTGAGGAAGTGCTCGTAGATGTCTCTCTGCACCTGTGCGTTCTCCGGAACCTTCACGTCGACCCAGATGGTCCGCTTTGCCGGCTCCGTGACGACTTCGCCGCCTCTGGCGGTCACGACGCCGTCTTTGACGAGGTAGGCGCACCGCGAGAATGCCTCCTCGATCCTATCGGGGTCGGAGGGCATATTCTCGGGGTTGAGGGCGTAGACGGCTATGTCGCCATCCATGCCGGGCGCGAGCCCGCCGTAGGTGTTGCTGATGCCGAGCGCCTTTGCGGGTCCCGCCCGGGTCATCTGCGCGATCTCGTAGAGCGTGAGCTCGCGGTCGATGCTGTCGATGGTGGTGGACTCTATCGTCCGGTCGAGCCACTTGAACGTCTTCATGGTCGCGTCACGTGCGGCCCTGCTCATCAACCACTTGATGACCCTCGGGTAGCGGGTGAACGGCCCGGCGTTCGGGTGGTCGGTGGTGATGAACGTCCGCATCAGGTCGTTGGAGTAGAGCGCGAGTTCCAGGCCGACGGCCCACTGGATGGTGGAGACCTTGACGTTCGGGCTGTAGATGTAGGGGACGACACCCGCCGCGGTCTCGAGCTCGACGTCGGTGTTTGCCCATTTCAGGTTGTTGAGGCCCCGGAGGTGGTGCTCGAACGGCCCGTCGGCGGTCATCGTCGTGGTCTCGTCGAGTGTCACCTGGCCCATGTCGATGGTGATGTTGTCGTGCGCGTTCACGTAATCCATGATCGTTTTGGCCTGAGAGTCGATGTTCTTCCAGGAATCGCCGCCATAAGAGCAGAACTGGACGTGCGTGACGTGCATGACCTGATCGCGGCCGAAGTTGTTCTTCGCCGTGTAGCCCTCTGCAAGCCTGAGGGAGTCGAGGGTGTCGGTGTAGTTGCCCGGGTTTCCGAGGTTGTTCGTATGCAGGTGCATCGAGTGGGGGAGGCCCAGGAACTCGTTCGTCTCGATGAGACCCGTTATGATCTTTGCCGGGGTGATATCGAAGTAGGGGACCGTATCGTGTATATTCTCGCAGTTCAGACCCCATCCCCAGGCTTCCGTGCCGCCGGGGTTGACGACCTTGATGGCAAACCCGCGGGTTGCCCGGAGAAGCCAGGCGGTGTAGGCGGCATTGTTCTCGATCTCGTTGTTCTTGAGGTAATCGAGCGTGAACCAGTTGTTCCCGAAGACCGGCATCGCCGCGTTGTCGATGATCGGCGTGTCGCGGATCTCCTCGTGGACGTGGGGGGAGTGGAGCGGGGGCATCGCCGCTTCGTTGACGAAGACGTAGCCCATTCGGGCGTAGTCGTAGCCGGTCTTGAACGTGGAGGGGACGGAGAACCCCATCTCCATGCGGTTGCACCGCTTGAGGGGGCTCTTGAAGAGTTTGTCTTCCGGCCGGAAGAGCCGGCCGACGTTCACCTTCGGCCCGACGACGTGGGCGTGGATATCCACGCCGCCCGCCATGACGGTCATGCCGGCGGCGTCGATCTCTTTCGGATTTTTAAGGGTGTTCGTCTCGACGATCTTGCCGTCTCTGACGCCGACGTCCATCCGGTCGCCCTTGATGCCCTGCAGGGGGTCGAATACGAACCCGTTCTTGACGATGAGTTCACCCATGGTTCACTCCCCCGCGCGGACACCCTCGGGCGCGGCCTTTGCCGGCACATTTACGGCATCTTCCGCTTCCAGCTCGCAGAGCCTCAGGTGTATCCGCTCGAAGAGTTCTTCGTCGCTGATGACGCCCTCGGGCGGGTCGATGACCTTGCGATACTGGATGGGGACGTTGTCCATCCGATAGACGATGCCCGGAACCTCGACGCCGACGATTCCCACCGGTATGTGGAGATCCGATATCTCGGTCGCCATGTTGGGGTGGGGGTCGATGGCGATCCAGGGGTGTTTCCTGAGATGTTTGACCGGCTCGATCGGGAAGTGAGCGGCGGCATCGGTCCCTATGTTGATGAAGGCGTCCACCTCGTCCCGCATGGCGAGGTCGACGGAGCTCGTCTCGCCCGGGTTCATGTGGGCGATATCGCGTTTGGTCAGGTCCAGGCAGTAGGGGAACCCGTATTGCCATGACCAGACCGCGCCCGGCCCGGTGATGTTGTAGTGGCCCCGCATCGCCATGATCGTCCACTTGGTGAAGTCGTTCAAGTCGCGGGTCAGGCTGATGGCGATATCCACGTTGTGGTTCCGGCCGTCGGAGTGGCAGAGACCCATGCCGTAGAAGATGGTGCCGAACCGGGCTTTCTTCATGATATCGACGGCCTCGACGATCTGCTCCTTCTTGACGCCGGCAACCACGTCGGGTATGTCGTGGCCCCGGAGGACGGTGCGGAACGCATCGAAGAGGTCGTAGTCGTGCCCCTGCTGCACCTGCAGGTGGATATCGGCCACCTGGGCGGTGTCGGTATGCCGGGGGTCGATGACGATGATCTTGCGGCCCTTGTGGCCTTTGCCGGTGAAGAACCCGCGGGGGAAGATCGAGTAGCGGGACATGTGCCGGGGATGGGCGTGAGAGGGGTTTGCGCCCCAGTAGACGATGACGTCTGCCCGGTTCTTCGTCTCGCCGAGCGTGCAGCTCGGGTAGCCGTTATCGAATATGGCAAGGAACGAGGACCCGTGGCAGATGGATGCGCAGTTGTCGAGCACGGCTCCTGCCTTCTCGGCGACCTTGGCGGCGGCGGCCATGCCTTCGCAGTTGGTCGACCCGAACCCGTAGATCAGGGGTTTCTTTGCGTTGTGCAGGACCTTTGCCGTGTAGTCGATCGCCTCGTCGTAGGAGATCTCTTTGAAGGTGCCGTCCGGCTGGCGGAGGCGGGGCAGAGCGTGCCGGTCTTCCATGGCACGGTGGAAGACCGTGCTGCCGATGATGCAGGCGTTCTCAACCTCAAGGATCTTCTTTCCGTCATCAGAGACGGTGACGACAAGGTCGTCGCAGCAGACGCCGCAGAACGGGCATCCGACATTCTCAATCTTTTTTGCCATTACTGATCACCTTTCCACATCCCTACGGCGCTCTGGACGAGTTCGAGCGTGCTCTTGCGCCTTTCGCCCGGAGCGACGGGTTCGACTGTCACGGGAAAGCCGCTGTACTGGGGTTCCCCGGTCGCCTGGGTACGCGCCGGGACGATCTGGTTTGCATAGACGCCCTGCGGGATGAACGCAAGACCGGGGTAGAGCGCCTGGCGCCCCCTGACGCTCTTGACGACCACACTTCCGCATTCACTCGTCACCCGTACGAGCTGGTTTGGGACCAGACCGAGCGCTCTGACGTCGTCGTCGTGCATCTCGATGATGGAGCAGGCCTCGAAGTAATCCGGGGTCATCTTGCCCTTTACTATCCCAACGCCTTCTTCTACGGAGCGCTGGGTGATCATGTTCAGCGTAATCTTCTTCGCCATGGTTCTGCCTCGTTGTGTACCTGCAGGACCGGTTCTCTTCCTGGAGAACCGGCCCCGGAACGTGGTGCTCCGGCCCGGATGCAGGCCGTTCATTCTGTTGCGAGAGCCTCCTCCCCGGGGGGCGCCCCTACCCGGCATGCCGGGCCTTCCTGCACGGGGAAGGTCTGCCAGAAACCGGGGGATACGCAGATCGGCTGTCCATCAGGGGTTGACTGAGACTCTCCCGGCGGAGCACCGGAGAGATCGGTTTATCATAACTTGTAATGGTTTATATTTAACTATTCCGCATTTGTAAGTGATATCAGGCAACCAGATTTAGTTTAAATTGTTAATTTATCATAATTAACTTATACCGGCCCCGGTTGCGGTGACGTTGCAGAAAAATCGCGAGGTGGTATTTTCACCGGCTGCCCGGGTGCTTCCGGTCTGATATCCGGTTAACCCGGTCGGGCGGGGATTGGCCGGCACAACATCCGCCGCCCGGGTGCATCGGGGAGATTGGCCGGTGGGAAGACAGGCTACGGATGAGGTTTGCGGGGTTGATCGCCGGTGGAGCCGGCTGCGGGTTGCTCCCCTTCTTTCTGGCGTGCGGGGGGCTCACTGCACCGGGCCGGGTTACTCCGCCCGCCGATGGATAGCTCGGACGTGGGTCAGGGAGCCCCTGCTCACGCGGAAGATCTCTCTTGGGGGGTGCCCCCCGGGCCGGCGGCCTCGATCCCTTCCCGGGGCGCAGTGCGGGGCGATATCTTCCCGCCCTGCCCGTGGCGTACCGGGGATGGGTTGCCGGCGGGTAGATGCTCATCGTATCCGTTTTATTCCCGATCGAAATCAGGCGCGTTTGTAAAATAGGTGTCTGACGATTCGGGGTTTCGAGAAACCTCCCCATTTTGAGTAGCATTATATATCTTTGAGTGTAATGTATACAGTCAGGTACTTTTGATCTCCTTCATGGAGCAATAATAGCACATATTGTAACTTTGTTTAGCTATTTTATTATTTAATAAGTCTCTCTCTGCTGACCTCTCCCGGTTGCTGGTCGAGGGTGGCCTCTCTCCAAAACCCTTTTTAAGTACAACGCTCAACTATCTGAGCCATAAACCCCCTGTTTTAAAATAATTCGATCAGAATAAAATCTGGGTAAATATTATTATTTATGCTAAAATTCGATCTAAATTCGTAAATTTTATTAATAACCCTCCTTCTATTCTTATAGTCCCTTCTGGGACGTGCAGTAGCGGCTTTCAGAGAACCGGGGCATGTGAACGCTCCGGCCTCTTTCACGAACGGAATGCATTGAACAAGGGTAAAAGGATGAAATACTATGGCTAAATACACGGAAACAATCGATCTCTATTCTGACGACGGGAAGCTGCTCAAGGGCGGCGTCACCCTCGACAGAATCAGCCCGCTGGTCAACCCGGCCACAAGTAAGATCATCGACCTGACCAAGAGAACGATCAACGTGAACCTTGGAGGCATCCAGGACGCACTTAAGACCGGAAAACTCGGGAAGGGCAAGATCAAGGGAAGAGAGCTCGACCTCCCCATCATGGAGAACAAGGACGCCATCGTCGCCCGGATCAAGGACATGATCCAGGTTACCGAGGGCGACGACACCGAGATCATGGAGTTCAACGGTGGAAAACTCCAGCTCGTCAAGGTCCCGGCAAAGCGCCTGGCAAACGCCGCCACTTACGACGCCGCGATCACGTCGGTCGCAGCCGCGACCACCTACGCGATCGTCGAGGAGTTCGGCATCGACGCCTTCAACGCATCCACCGTCAAGGCAGCCTGCTGGGGCGGCTACCCGCACACGCAGGACCTCGAGGGTGCGCTCGTCACGTCGATCCTCAACATCCCCCAGAACAACGAAGGCCTCGGCTACGCGCTCCGGAACATCCCGGTCAACCACACCGTCATGATGACCGGCAGGAACGCCCTGCAGGGCGCTGCACTTGCATCGACGCTTGAGACCGCCGGCGTCTTTGAGATGGGAGGCGCCGTCGGGCCGTTCGAACGCGCCATGCTGCTTGCCTACGCCTACCAGGGCCTGAACGCGAACAACATGGTCTACGACCTCGTCAAGGCGAACGGCCAGACCGGAACGGTCGGTACGGTCGTCCAGAGCCTTGTCGAGCGCGCTATCGAGGACAAAGTCATCGCTCCAGGGAAGAAGGGCGGCTACTTCCAGTTCTACGACACGAAGGACCCCATGCTCTGGAACGCCTATACCGCCGCCGGAACCATGGCAGCCACCATCGTCAACTGCGGTGCCGGCCGGTTCGCCCAGGCGGTCTCCTCGACGCTCCTCTACTTCAACGACCTGCTCGAGCACGAGACCGGTCTCCCCGGCTGTGACTACGGCCGTGTCATGGGTACCGCCGTCGGGTTCTCGTTCTTCAGCCACTCCATCTACGGCGGCGGCGGCCCCGGTATCTTCAACGGCAACCACGTCGTGACCCGGCACGCAAACGGCGTCGCCATCCCGTGCGTGGTCGCTGCAGCGGCGCTCGACGCCGGAACGCAGATGTTCTCGCCCGAAAGCACATCGAAGATCTTCGCCGACACCTACGGCAAGATCGACGTCTTCAACAAGCCGATCGACCAGATCGCAAACGGAGCCTGAACGAGCGGAGATCCGAATGACGAACGCCGCATCTCCGCAACCCGGGCCTATCGGGCACCGATCCGGAGCTTCCCGTGCGGTGCACCGCCTATCGGCCTTGCGGACCCCCGGTACGGGGAAGGTCCGGCGGTCACCCGGAGATATGGCAGAAAGTCGTTCAAATCAACCGAAAATGGATACGATAACAATCAATCTGAGGTGAATGATACAATGGCATACAAGCCCCAGTATGGTCCCGGGACGTCGATTGTCGCCGCAAACCGGCGCAAGCAGATGAACCCCGGCCAGAAGCTTGAGAAGGTTCGTTCCGTAACGGATGAGGACATCGTGCTGATCCTCGGCCACCGTGCCCCCGGCTCGGCATACCCGAGCGCCCACCCGCCGCTCGGTGAGCAGCAGGAGCCCGACTGCCCCATGCGCAGGATCGTCAAGCCCACCGAAGGCGCCAGTGCCGGCGACCGCGTCCGCTACATCCAGTTCGCCGACTCGATGTTCAACGCCCCCTCGCAGCCCTACCAGCGGACCTACACCGAGATGTACCGCTTCCGCGGCATCGACCCCGGCACGCTCTCCGGCCGCCAGATCGTCGAGTGCCGCGAGCGCGACCTCGAGAAGTACGCAAAGGAACTCATCGAGACCGAACTCCTCGACCCGGCCCGCACCGGCATCCGCGGTGCGACCGTGCACGGCCACTCGCTCCGTCTTGCTGAAGACGGCATGATGTTCGACATGCTGCAGAGGAACATCCTCGGCGAGGACGGCGTCGTCCGTTACGTCAAGAACCAGATCGGCGAGCCCCTCGACCGTGCGGTCGCCGTCGGCAAACCGCTCGACGAGAAGTGGCTCAAGGCCCACACGACGATCTTCCACTCGCTCGTAGGGACTCCCTACCGTGACGACACCGAGTACATCGAATACGTCCAGCGCATCCACTCGCTGCGGACGAAATACGGCTTCATGCCCAGAGAAGAGTGATCACAATGGCAAAGATTGAGAGATCCCAGAAGCTGTTCCTGAAATCCCTCAAGGAGAAGTTCCAGGGACAGGACGTCGAGTCCGAGACCGCCGAGTTCTACAAGTTCAACGGTGTTCGCCAGTCTCCTCGCAAGGTGGAGTTCATGAAGGCGAGCCTTGCCGCCGAGATGGACCGCGGCATATCCATGTACGACCCCGAGCGCTGCCACCTGGGCGGTATACCGATGGGCCAGCGCCAGCTGATGACCTACGAGGTCAGCGGCACCGGCGTCTTCGTCGAGGGCGACGACCTGCACTTCGTCAACAACTCTGCGATGCAGCAGATGTGGGATGATATCAGGAGAACCGTCATCGTCGGGATGGACCTTGCCCACCAGACCCTGCAGAAGCGTCTCGGTAAGGAAGTCACCCCCGAGACGATCAACGAGTACCTCCATATCCTGAACCACGCCATGCCCGGTGCGGCCGTCGTCCAGGAGCACATGGTCGAGACCCACCCCGGCCTCGTCGACGACTGTTACGTCAAGGTCTTCACCGGCGACCAGGAACTCGCCGACGACATCGAGCCCCAGTTCGTCCTCGACATCGAGAAGCTCTTCCCCGCAAAGCAGGCCGAGGAACTCAAGGCCGAGGTCGGCAAGAGCATGTACCAGGCGATCCACATCCCGTCCACGGTATCGAGGACCTGCGACGGTGGAACGACCTCCCGGTGGTCCGCGATGCAGATCGGTATGTCCTTCATCGCCGCCTACCGCATGTGCGCCGGTGAAGCGGCCGTCGCCGACCTCTCCTACGCGGCAAAGCACGCGGGCGTCGTCCAGATGGCCTCCCACCTGCCTGCCCGGCGTGCCCGTGGCCCGAACGAGCCCGGCGGCATCAAGTTCGGCCTCTTCTCCGATATCATCCAGGCGAACCGGAAATACCCGAGCGACCCCGCCCGGGCCTCCCTCGAGGTCGTCGGCGCCGGAACCATGCTCTACGACCAGATCTGGCTTGGCTCCTACATGTCCGGCGGTGTCGGGTTCACCCAGTACGCGACCGCGGCCTACACCGACAACATCCTCGACGAGTACACCTACTACGGTATGGACTACATCAAGGACAGGTACAAGGTCGACTGGAGAAACCCGAGCCCGAAGGACAAGGTCAGGCCGACCCAGGAGATCGTCAACGACATGGCGACCGAGGTCACGCTCAACGCCATGGAGCAGTACGAGCAGTTCCCGACCATGATGGAGGACCACTTCGGCGGGTCCCAGCGTGCCGGCGTCATCGCCGCCGCATCCGGCCTCACGACCTCCATCGCGACCGGCAACTCGAACGCCGGCCTGAACGCCTGGTACCTCTCGATGCTCCTGCACAAGGACGGATGGTCGCGTCTCGGCTTCTTCGGCTACGACCTCCAGGACCAGTGCGGGTCCGCAAACTCGCTCTCCATGGAGCCCGACCGCGGCCTGATGGGAGAACTCCGCGGCCCGAACTACCCGAACTACGCGATGAACGTCGGCCACCAGGGCGAGTACGCCGCGATCGTCGGCGGCGCGCACTACGGCCGCGGCGGTGCGTTCTGCTACAGCCCGCTCGTGAAGGTCTGCTTCGCCGACCCGGCCCTGAAGTTCGACTTCGCCGAGCCCCGCCGCGAGTTCGCGAAGGGTGCGATCCGCGAGTTCATGCCTGCCGGCGAGCGCTCACTCATCATCCCCTCCCGGTAACCCCTCCCTACCCTTTTTAGTTGCACGTCCTCACAACTTCACGATCGCAAACATTCCTGCCGATCAGACGGAACAGGTGGAGCGAGTGGTTCTCACTCGCCCACGTATTATGAAAACATGAGATAATATCACAAGTTCTGCTCATTCCTCGCACATTATTCGCACGATCGGCCTCCTCGGCCGGAGAGATGCCCGCCCCGGCCGCCGGGAGGCGCGCAGGGGCCGATACGGGGCGAGCATCCTCACGGGAGCCCTTCTCCGGCAGCTCTCCACCCGGCCTGCACCTCCCCTGCAGGTAGGCACCGCACGTTCCTTGCCGGCAGCCTTTACCCCGACCTCGCCTTCGCAGAAGGATACCCATACGCTTCTGCCGGCGACTCCACCCCGCCCGCGCCTCCGTAGGGGATACCCATACACCTCTGCCGGCGACCCCCACCTCACCCGCGCCTTCGGCGCTCCTCCCCCGCCCCCGCCGCGGGGGCGGTGGCAGTGCGTGGCGATATCAGGGGAACAGCCGTGCCCGGGGTATAGCCGGCGGGAAACCGTATCCGGCTCTTCTCCAGGATCTCCCCATGCTGTGGACCGTGGGGATATCGCCACGGGGGGAGGGGCCGACGGGGCGGGGGAACTTGTTCCCCCTCCCCTGTCCCTCACACTCCAACCATCTTACTTCTCGCCGGCGCCCCCCCGCCTGCGCCTCTTTGCCGGTGAAATCCTCCTGTGCCCTTCCTGCCGGCACCCCCGCCCCAGAGGGGGGCAGTGGCTCGGGCGCTATCCCGCCCTATGAAGGCCGGGCGGGGCTCCCCTCCCTCCGGGCCCGACGGGATCCTGCATCCTCTCCACCTCCACCAAACCCCCTATATCGCCGGACCTCCAACACTTTCAAGAGAGATCCAGGGGGAGTTCATCGAGTGGCCGCCGATCGGATCGTCATGCACGTCGATATGGACAGTTTCTTTGCCTCCATCGAGGTCCGCCGCGACCCCTCCCTTGCCGGCCGGCCGGTGATCGTCGGCGCCGACCCGAA
>Ga0208462_1000598_pt1 | contig 34242 bp, 24 predicted proteins | sample AD_SCU001_MetaG_FD_184452 | JGI IMG/M metagenome (GOLD analysis project Ga0208462, IMG submission 184452) | Active sludge microbial communities of municipal wastewater-treating anaerobic digesters from China - AD_SCU001_MetaG (SPAdes) (version 2) | ecosystem: Engineered > Bioreactor > Anaerobic...
TGGACTGGATGATGTGCGGCGGCGGGTACCTGTGGCATGTGGACAAGGTTCCCGAAGTCGGGAAGTACAACCCGGGGCAGAAGGCGTTCTTCCTGGCGGTGGCGGGCTGCGGGGTCCTGATGTTCGTGACGGGACTGATCATGTGGTTTCCGCTGAGCTTCCCGTCCGGGCTGGTGCGGTGGATGTTCGTGCTGCACGCCCTGGGGTTCGTGACGATCTTCGCATTCTTCTTTGTGCACCTGTACCTGGGGACGGTGGGCTCACCGGGATCCCTGCCGGCGATGACGACGGGGTGGGTGACCCGGGCGTGGCTGAAGAAGCAGCACCCGAAGTGGCTCAAGGAGATGGAGCACGAGGGCAAGCTGGTGGTCTACGGCGAGGAGAAGGCCGGCGGAAGCCACTGAGATATCTGTGAGAAACAGCGACAATCATTCAACAACTCAAAAGACCCGCCTTACGAGGCGGGTCTTTTCTATGAAGACAGGTTGAATTGATCGATAATAGTAAACGGCATGACGAATCTTGTGACAATTGTTGTGACATCTATCAGCATGAACAATGACTCATCATGCTGTATTCATGTATTTTTCTTGTGACAAAATCGCTGACATTTCTCTTGACGCCAAGATCATGCCATGCTACGCATTCCCTGCCGGGTGGAACACGTTAGCTTGGCATCTTTTGTGACAGTATTCGAAGTCGTTTCACCTTAAAATACTATTTTCATAAAGAATAATGGTGACAAAAACATGGGCGAAAACACGGTCAGGAAAGTCATGACCTTCAAAACGGGCAATTTCGCATTCAGCTCGAAATATGACGCTCAAAAAATAAACCCTCTGATATTGCAGGGAAGAATGTCATATGAAGCAATTGCCGATTTACCGATTTTGCCTGAATGGTCGACCTATCTGGAAGAGGAATTGATCCGCAGATCGATATTCAGCACGGCTGCCATCGAAGGCAATCCATTAAAAGAAGACGAAGTTGGAAAAATTATAAAAGATACAGGGAATGAGGAAAAGGCCAGCCAAGCGGAAAAGGAAATTATCAACCTGAAGAATGCGTATTCCTACATGAAGGAACATGATGCATCAGGCGCTTCCGTTCAAATAACGGAAGATAACATCAGAGATCTTCATAAAATCATAACGGACGGGCTCGATTATCAGGACAACGTCTCAGGCAATTACAGAAACCACGTAGTGAAAGTCGGCGACAATGAACATGGTGGAATTTACACGCCACCAAAATGTTTGCCCGATATAGAAAACTTAATGAAGGAATTCACAGAATGGATCAACTCAGATGAAATCATGCGGTTGGATACGCTTGTGAGAGCTGCGTTGGCCCACTATCACTTAGGGTTGATTCATCCTTTTGGCAATGGCAATGGAAGGACTATTCGGATTGTTGAGGCTATTATAATTAGAAAGTCCGGCATTAAATACGTCCCAACCATGCTTTCAAATTACTACTACAGAAACATCGATCATTATTATTTGGCTTTTTCCATGGCCAGAAAAAACGCCGATCATGACATATCAGACTTTCTTACATTCATGATAAATGGGGTCATAGAGTCGCTTGCTGAAATCAAGCGTAACGTAACATTCATGATTAAATTTCTCGTAATGAGGGATTATTATTCTTCTCTCAGGTCCAGCAAAAGCATCACCCAGAGACAGCATGACCTGTTATCGATCATGCTGGATACCTTCAAGAGTGTATCCTTAAAGGATCTTTTCTCAGTTTCTCCATATAAAGCACTATACCGGAATGTGAGCGAAAGAACGGCCAGGAGAGACTTAAGTAAGTTGGTAGAGATGTCCGTTATGAAGCAAGAAGATGACGGCTCTTATAATCTGAATATTAGAACGCTCGGCTAAAATGCCGGTTCGTTCCTTGACCTCCTTTGTCAACCATTCTCTACTTGGAAAGCACTATCGTTTCCGATTTGAAATTTTGATAAATTCTCATTTTCTCTGCTGTAAATTTCAAAACACAATAATCAGGATCCGTAACACCAAGAGGATAATACAAATCATCACCGTCTCGCCAAATCATCTTCTTTGTTCTCTGATCCGTCAGAACTTTCATCTTGCCGATCAGCATGACGCCACGGAAAAACCGTCTGTCATAGAAATAAATGCAAGCTTTATCGTTTGCTCGATACTGCTTCACGCGCATCGACGATGTATTTGTTGTGAAATAAAATTCTTTAAGTCCTACCCTTTTTCTTGGCAACAACATGGCTTTGGTATTCGGAAAGCCGGATTCATCGATCGAACTGATTATTGAGACTCCCGCTTTATCAATCAATTTTTCAATGGTTTCATTGGACATCGTCATTGGCGGCCTCCTTGAATTTGATCGTCAAATGACAGCCTGGTCAGATTTTATCGTCCAGCAGTTGCAGATGCAGTCCCTGTAAATCCTTTATTCTCTTCTCACCAATGATCAGTCATATTCGAGAAGGCCCGTGTGATAGATCAGCTTCCACTCATCGCCGATCTTCGTGTATCCCTTGCAGGCCGTGAATTTCTAGAAGTGGCGGTAAGATTTGCACTTGCTTTAAGTCGTCTACAGTAATAATTTTGTCATATTGAGTTGTTATAACTATCTGAATGGTCATGGGGCTAAATAAAGGAAAAACTCCTCGAGTTGAGCATCAATAACTGCTGCAGGATTTTCCCCGAATGACCTCGCACGGATAAGATCCTTTAAATCTTCGTCAGACAATAAAACAATTAGTTTATCTGTTTCTACCCATGCCCGTCGCCTAGCGCGAATGGCAGATTCCGAAGGTTCTTTCCGACTACAAACGATCCCAAACATTCGCATTGCTTTACGATATAGATACTGTTGTACGGACTCCACTTCTTTCTGGGTAATACTTTCAGAGTGGTTCTTGAATTCAGCTACTGCAAATCTTGTCATGCATATTCTTTTCAAGTCGTCCCAAAAGGTGATTTCTGAACCAATTGGATAAACAGCATCTCTGATATCGAGACCATCCTCTGATCGGCTCTGAATAATTGGCACACCAAAAGGCGGTATTAATGAATAATTAAGAATTTCAACACAAATCTCCTCGAATTCTCGCCAGTTTAACCTGCCTGGCGGCAAAGACTCCAGATTCGATATTAGTTCTCTGGCTCTCTCATCTAGAAGGTCCGTTTCGTCTATGCCTCTCCTAGCAGTGCGCTTTGCCTCTATTAATGCCATGAAATCACGTTCAATTTCAGGATGAGACTCAATGAGATATCGGAGCTCTCTTGCATCCCAGACAGAAATTTTATCTCGCTGTGTAAGTTCGTCTTTAAGCTGTTCAGGTAAAGTCATAGAAATTATCAGAAGAGCTTTGTCAGCAGATAAGAATTCCCTTGTTGCGCGTAGTTGCGCGACAGCTTGTCGCAGTAAGGGCGTGCCCACTCTCGGTCTATTGAAATGTTTTACCTCTACCACCCACAAGGCACCATTTTCCTCTTTTAAGACAAAATCTACTCCCACATCTTTTGATCGCGCTTCTTGCCGCTGGATTTTGTAGCCTGATACTTTAAGAAGTCTCTCACAAAGGAGTTCAAATTCTTGACCGGTTAAACTCGAATAATCCATGATAGCCTCACAAATTTTCTTTAATAACTGTACATATTGAGTACATAATAGGTTAATTCCTTTCCCCCGCTGTATGAAAAATAATTCGGCCGACTTCAGATGAATCTGTTTTGTTATTAGCGGTAGTTACATTCATTCAATAAGTATCATCGGCTGATTTTCTTAGTGGTCGATATTTCATACGTTGATTGCCCATCTAGACGAGCTATCTCTGCAATCCCCGGCGTTGCTAGCCATTCAAGAAATTCTCTCGGATCTGTCACTCCAGCGAGGACTCGAAGAAGTCCTTCAATGAATGTTGAATGTTCTATTAACGTAATGTCTAACGCTCCCTGTGCTTTAATCTTTGATGTTTCGTCAAACGTTGGCTTGCCAAGTGTCACTCTTTTAATATCCTTTTGGAAATCTGCCGCCTTCTGTAAAATGGCAAATGCTTCTTCTTTCCCAATAAGCGGTGGATTCTTTGTAGTTGTTTTACACTCGATTAATAAAGCCAAGTCACCCATTCTAATAAGTAAATCGGGAACATTTTGGCGTTTTCCATCATCGATAACTGATATGGTCCATCTAGATTCAGCTTCCATCATATCTTTTATCGCATCTTCATATTCGACACCTAGCTTGTCAGTACATCTCTTTAGAATCTTCCCCAACCCCAACTCATCTGCAACACGTTGGTGAACTTTGGAGTGGCGATCGTTATAAAATCCAATTGAACGAGAAATAGCCGTTAATAGGGATTTTGTTCTATCTTCATTTCTTAAAATTGGAATGAGCGTATCTCTTGAAGCACCCAATATTTCTTCAAATGTCGTCAATCCCTGTGCAAAAAGTGCCATCGCTCTCTGGCGTCCAAAGCCAGGGACACCATGAAATTGAGATATGCGCAAGATGTCGAGCACCTCGGCGGGACATCCCCAACGAACACGTCTAGCTAACATTGAAAACTTATTTGCCAATGCCTGTGTACATTCTAGATCTGGGACACATACTATTCTGTGAAGTCCATCAATTATCCAAGAAATATCAATAGCTAATCTATGAACACCACCCGATGGGATATTTGTCTGAAAGCGAATTTGCCTTTCATTTACACCTTGTGTATATAGAGCAAGTGCGTGTGCACATTGATTTACTTGATTATTTGTTCTATCAAGCACATGGAGCAATTTACTTGAGCGTAGAAAGTCACTGGAACGGACAGGTCTGCGTTCAGCCGGCCACACTAGTAATCTAGATGGGTTACGACTAGTGAACTCATCACAGCTACAGGCCCAATGCAAGATTCCTGTTATGTATTCATCAAAATTCTCATCCATTGATTTTGAATATTTTCTGAGTAATTCTGTAAAATTTATTGCTGTACTCGGTAGGAGACCTGTCTTAGCCACTGCTTTACCAAGGGGTGTGGGTAATAAAACATCTTCTTGTTGTTCAATAAGGTTATAATTCATTAACCAGTCAACGGATTCTTTGGCGGTTGCAATAATATCTTCCAGTTTCTGTGTATTCCTCTCTGCAGTCTGGTACCAATAGAGAGTATTTTTAAAAAATTCTTCAAGAGAATTTCGCTGGCTAACGATTCCTGACGAAACCAACATTAGAACGGTACGACGCATACTAAGATTAACGATCTGAGAAATAATGTTGTCGTTTTCAGGCATTATCAAATAATTAGCATGACGCAATTCGTGCATATTCTGGGGCATCAGTATAGAATAGCCTTTATCATGCAAACCGAGTCGTCCAGCGCGTCCAGACATATTTCGGTAATCTGATCTGGATACACGTTTTCCGCCTCTATTCCCCCATTCATAGGTTAGCTTTGGAATCATAACTGTCTGAAATGGGAAATTGACTCCCGCTGAAAGAGTCGATGTTGCAAAGCAGACCTCGAACTTAGAATCGATGAAACACTGCTCTATTACTTGACGTTCTTGTTGTGTCAAATCAGCTGTATGAAATACAACTCTGCGCTCAACATTGTCTTTGAGTTGCTCAGATGACTCTGTGGGTTCCGAGAAAAGATCCAACTGTTGCGCAATTACAATTCCATCAGTTGTGCGTGCTCGCTTCTTACTGTATTCCTTGGCATATTCGATTGCTTCTCTTCGTGATTCAGTAAATACTAACACAGGTCCTCGGTTATCACTTAGAAGGAAATCAACTGCATTAAGAACATCAGAGGGTGCTCCCGATTTATATGAAATGTCTTTACCTGCCTCTTGGCCATATGTTAGTCGATGCGCAGAGTTCTCAAACCATACTTCTTGGTGAAGATCTATATCTCTAGTGTCACTAATTGCCAACTTGCAATTCAACCAGTGGGCAATATCCTTCGGGTTTCCAACCGTAGCTGTTAAAGCAATGAACTGACCAAAACCAATTTGTCGTAAGACTGCGCACAGTGCTTCAATGTTTGGACCTCTGGTTGGATCGGCGATAATCTGCAACTCATCGGCAACGACAAGAGCTTCTCTAGTATCCAATTGACCAGAGAGAAGAAGGCCCAATGCTTTCTCATACGTTGCAACTAATAATTGTGGATTAATTTCTCCTTCATCACGATCTCCCGTGCTGAGTCCAACAGTGCCTAAAGGTTCTTTCGATTTTTCGCCAAAACGTTTCTCAAAATCATCATATTTTTGATCGGCCAAAGCCTTTAGTGAAACGAGATAAATGCATTTTCGTCCCTTCCTCAGGCTGTTTAGTATTGCAATTTCACCAACCAGAGTCTTTCCGGAGGATGTTGGAGCACAGACTACCATGCTCTTATCGTCAGCAACACCAGCTCGCAATGCAACTTGTTGAATATGAGTAAATGTCTCAATCCCCCAAGAACTAAGAATTCTTACAAAATCATCATCTATACCAAAATCTCTGAATTTTTCGATGTTCATGATAAATTCCCCACTATTTTGTCTACACAGCTTACCAATAAGCAATTAAACTTATTAAAATCAATGCTACAACAAATAATTTTCCAAGCGACAAGGGGTTGATCTTGATTTCTTCAAAGTGAGGTAAAGTGGACAGTGCCTTACCTAAACCATATGATGTAATTCAAGGACAAGACCAAGGATAATCGTCCCCCTTGATCCTATTGCTTTCCCATTGCAGAGGTTGAAGATTAGCAATATTATCTGCCCCGCCCTTAGCGACAGGCTTTATGTGATCTATTTCCCACCCATATTTTGAATTTGTATTCCCATGGTCTAAATATCTTATAGGTTTACCACACAAATCATAACGCCACTCTTTGGGATCCCAGTGTTGTCCGTCTTTGTCGGGCACAATACCTCCCTTACTCCAAACAGCAAGTATGGTTTTTTCTTCAGCCATTCTAAAGGGGTAAATGTAAGCCATCGTATATCTCCTTTAATTGATCGTTCAGTGTTATTGAAAGTCAATACCACAGCATCCAACACGATATAGAAAACCCCACCTCTCATCCAAGAAGTGGGGTTTCGTTTTATCTACTCATCTTTTTCTACCGGTTCTGCTGAAACGGTTTATGGATCTGGAACGTTTATCTTCTGGTCTTTCTGCTCCTGTGGTTCTGGAAATTTGGGGCTCACTATATCGCCTGATACGGATAAGTCAAGCTTTTTGAGAGGCAACCTGATAATATCATGCTATTTTTAGCCATAACCGAATAAGGATTCACTTTATGAATATGAGGGGAAGTACTCTTGGATTTTACGGTGAGAGAACGGGAGGGATTTGGCTGCCTCTTGCACGTCCGCGGCCAGGTCACCGATTCCCTATTGCTCAAGTGAAAGCGGAGTCTTTGTCAGCAGTCTTGTTCGATTCCCTCAGGTACCGGCGATCAACTGCTGAAGCCGCTCTTTCACAGTCGGCGGGACGGACGTGAAATGGACCAGGTAGCGCCCCGACGAATGGTCCAGAGGGTGGAGCACCTTGGCGTACAGCTCCCGGTCTTCATCGCTGGTCGTGCCTTCCAGTTGGAGCATGATGTTGGCATACGGCTGGAACGGGCAGTCGACTTTGATTACCGCCTGCTTGCTGGACAGGGACAGCATGGTCCCGCATTGCACCTTTCCTTCGAGATGCTTTTCCGTCAGGCACAGGCAGGAAAAAGGAATGGGATGGGCAAGGGCGGTGAGGCTCCCCGCATTCTGTGCGAGCATCAGTTCCGGCTGCTCTTCATGGCCCATCAGCTCGCGGCAGACCATGGCCTCACGCATGCCCTTGGCGTGGACTTCGACCTCGTTTCCCAGAATCAGCCCCTCGCCGGCGGCATTGATCGCGGCCGGCGAGACAAGCACCTGTCCACCCACCGTAAAGCTCTCGATGCGGGCCGTCAGGTTGATCGTCCTTCCCACGACCCCGTACTTGGAGCGCTTCGTCGAGCCGATGTTGCCGACCACCGCGTCGCCGGTATGGACGGCGATCCCCATCTCAAGCTCGGGCCAGTCCATCTGAATGTTGTGGCTGTTGACCTCCTCCATCGCCCGCTGCATCGCCAGGGCGCAGCAGGCGGCCCGGCGGGCCGCGTCCGGTACCGCCACCGGCGCACCGAACAGCACGCAGATCGCATCCCCGATGATTTCGTCGATCGTTCCCCCGAACTGGTGGATGACCTCGACCATGGCGGAGAGATAGTGGTTCAGCAGGGCGACGACCGTCGTGGCCTCAAGCCGCTCCGCCAGGGCGGTGAACCCCCGCAGGTCGGACATCAGAACGGTGACCTCCCTCTTTTCCCCGCCGAGCTTGAGCCCCTCGGGCATGTCCAGGAGCACCCCTACGATCTCGTCGCTGGTGTAGCGGCCGAAGGTCTCGCGGATGAACCGATTGCGCTGTTCGAGCTGCTGATTCAGCTCCACGAGCTGCTCCCTGGATTCTTTCAACTGCCGGGTCATGGTGTTGAAGGCGACGGAGAAGTCGCCCATGAAATCGACCTGCTGCTCCAGATTGCCGGAAGCGATCTGCTGGGTCTTCCAGGTGAGGTGCTTGAGGTTCGATTGCAGGGCTTTCAGGGAGTGTGCGACGGCCATGCGGCCCGCGACGGGGAGGTCGGCCAGTTCCCCCCGGGAGATCACGGTCATGGATTTGCTGAACAGGTCGAATTCCACGAGGAACCGGTTGACGTAGGTCAGGAGCTGGCGGATCTCGTTGTCCGGGAGGTCGTCCGGGATGGGGATGGGTTCGGGAACGGCGCCCGTGCGAAGACGATGGAACGTCGCCGTGATCGTGTCGATGAGCGCCTCTTCGACTGAAATCATGTCAGGGCCTCATTCCATGTCAACGGTGAAACGGCAGACCCTCCCCCCCGAGCCCCAGCAGTCCACTTCCTTGACGCGGAAGTTCTTCCCCGAGTAAGCAAGCAGAATGCCGGCGATGAATCCCTCGTCGTAGGTGCAGATCTCCTCGGAACAGACGGGGATGCCCGAGCAATCGAGGTCTTCGGCCACGGTCACGACATAGGAGCCTTTTTCAACATCCGCAGATTCCACCCGAAAGATCCCGATGCCCAGATCCTTCATGGTGCGCTGGAGATCAGCGAAGAGACCGTCCAGGTCTTTCGCTTCCGTGAGGACGTTTTTGCAGAATTCCTCGCCCGCCTTCTTGCCGGCCTCGAAGAACAGCCAGTCCGTCTTCTCGACTCCATAATCCCGGATAAGCAGGTCGCGAAGGGTGAACTGCATCAGGCGATAGACCGCCACGTGCATCGTGGGACCGAGATTCGGCCGCCCTTCCGCGAGATCGCCCAGCATCTGCCACTCGAACCGGCTTTCTTCTCTCTCTTCCTTGAACATGGTTCGCCCCCCCTTTTCAAATCATGTTCCGTCGGTTCTGTCTTTCTATGCCTATTTTGACATTCTGGGGCACTATCTAACACATCCGGGGTCTATTTTCCTCTATTGTTGCTGATATTTTCCAAACAGGGCCATTCATCCGGGGCTGAGCCGACAGTGGATAAAATCCTGTCGACCCGGCCCCGGGATGTGCTTCCTCGGTATGATTTCGCGAACTAAACCGCAAACCCCTCATCCGGGATGTCGATCGGGGAGAGGTCTTCGCTCTTGATGGCCTTCATTCCGGCGGCGACTTCCGGGAGGATGTGCTTGATGAAGTAGCGGCAGGCGGCGATTTTCCCCGTGTAGAAGGCGGCTTCCGAGTCTTCCGCAGAAAGCGCTTTCAGGGCGGCCTTGTCGTCTGCCGCGACTCCCTTCTGCGCACAGATCTTCTCCAGGGCCTCCCCGGCCACGCGGGCCTGCCAGAGCAGGAGCCACCCGAAGACGGCCTTTCCCATCATGGTGAGGAACGTGTAGGCGTTCGAGACGGGGATCATGAATTTCCCGCTGGAGGCGCTGCCCGCGAAGAACATGCCCGCTTCGGCCAGGGTGTTGGCGGCCTCCTGCACGTCGGCGGCCAGGTCCCCTACCCCTTTTGCCGTAGCGCACTCCTGGATCGTCTTCTGCATCTCCCCCAGGAGCTTCATGAAGTAGAGCCCCTTCTTCATGCCGAGCTTCCGCCCCACCAGGTCGAGGGCCTGGATGCCGTTGGCGCCTTCGTAGATGGAGGTCGGCTTCACGTCGCGCAGGAACTGCTCGACGGGATACTCGTTGCAGCAGCCGTACCCGCCGTAGACCTGGATGGCCGTCTCGCAGACGCGGAACGCCAGATCCGAGCAGTACGCCTTGCAGACGGGCGTCAGCACCTCGATGATGCCGCGAACCGTGTCTTTCACGGCGGCGTCGCTGGTGCTCTCCATGACGTCGACGCACCAGGCCGTGTAATAGGAGAGCGCCCGCATGCCTTCCACGTGGGCCTTCATCCACAGGAGCATCCGCCGGACGTCGGGATGGCGGATGATCGGCACCCGCGGGGCCAGGGGGTTTTTCATCTCCTCCAGGGCGGACCCCTGGAGGCGCTCCTTGGCGTAGGCGAGGGCGTGCAGGTAGGCGATGGAGGCGCTGCCCAGGGACTCGACGGCCACGAAGATCCGGGCCTCGTTCATCATCTGGAACATGACCTTGAGCCCCTGCCGCTCCTCCCCCAGGAGTTCGGCGTAGCAGGCCCCGTTCTCTCCGAAGCTCATCTGGCAGGTGGCGCTCCCGTTCAGCCCGATCTTGTGCTCGATGCCGGGGATGGTGTAGTCGTTGCGCCTCCCCAGGGAGCCGTCGTCGTTGACGAGGTACTTGGGCACCAGGAAGATGGAGATGCCCTCCGTCCCCGCGGGATCGCCCTCGATCCGCGCCAGCACGGGGCTGATGACGTTTTCCGTCAGGTCCTGGTCCCCGCCGGTGATGAACTGCTTCGTCCCTTCCAGGAGGAACGTACCGTCGGGCTGCCGGATGGCCTTCGTCCGGATGTTGCTGAGGTCGGTGCCGGCGCCCGGCTCCGTCAGGCACATGTTGCCGCCCCACACGCATTCATACATCTTGTCCATGTATTTCCGCTTCTGGGCCTCCGTGCCGTACGCCTCGATCAGGTGGGCGGCCCCGGCGGTCAGGAAGGCGTAGCCGACGAGGCTGAAGTTGTGCATGAACCACTCCTCCGTCATCATGCCGATGACGAGGGGGAATCCCTGCCCGCCGGCCTCGGGAGACACGCTGACGGTCGTCCAGCCGCCTTCCCGGAAAACGCGGAAGCTGCGGTGGAAGCACTTCGGAACGAGGACGTTGCCGTTCTCGACGCGGCACCCTTCCCGGTCGCCCTCAACCAGGACCGGAAAGACGACCTCCTCCGCCATCTTCCTCGCCCCGTCCAGGACCATGTCGCACATGTCGCGGGAATAGTCGCTGAAGTGCTCCGTCTTGAACAGCTCCTCCAGCTTGAGCATTTCATACATTACGAATTTCTGGTCTCTTTCGTCGCAAATCAGGCTGCCCATAGTCTTTGATTCTCCTTGATTTTGTCGTTCTGGAATGGTCCGGTCGATCCGCCCTACATCATGGTCCTCAGCTCCCGCTTGAGGATCTTGCCGACGCCGCTCAGGGGAAGCTGGTCCATGAACTGGATGACCTTCGGCACCTTGTACGGCGCCACGTTCTCCTTCAGGAAGTTCAGGATCTTCTCCTTCTCGGCGTCGCTCTTCTCGATGCCGGGCTTCAGCATGACCGCCAGGGCAACACGCTCGGATCCCGGGCGCGACGGATCGGGGATGCCGATGGCAGCGGCCATCTCGACGTCGGGATGCAGGGCTAAGAGGTCGTCCAGCTCCCGGGTGAAGACCTTGAAGCCGGAGACGATGACCATGTCCTTCACGCGGTCCACGATGTAGAAATACCCGTCCTTGTCCATGGTCGCGATGTCACCCGTGTATATCCAGCCGTCCCGCAGGGTGCGGGCGGTTTCTTCCGGATTCATGTAGTAGCCCGTCATGATCTGGGGGCCGCGGATGATGATTTCCCCCGGCTCGCCCAGTTTTGCGAGCTGACCCGTCTCGGGATCGACGAGCTTGAACTCCGTGTCGGACATAGGGATGCCGATGGAGGAGGGTTTCTTCTTCCCGTAGCGGGGATTGAAACAGGTGACCATCGACTCGGTCATCCCGTAGAGCTCGATCAGCTTGTTCTCCCCGACGATGTTCTCCAGCTCCCGGATCTTCTCCCCCGGGAACGGGGCCGCCACGCTGAGGCAGAACTTGAGCCCGCTCATGTCGACCTTCTTGAACTCGGGATTCTTGATCAGTTCGAAATAGACCGTGGGAACATGGGTCATGAACGTGGGCCGGTAGTCCTTCAGCGCCTGGATCATGAAATTGGAGTCCCGGGGATTGGGGACACAGACCTGCGTGACGCCCGAGGTGATCGAGACGCCGCCCAGGGTCAGGCCGGCGATGTGGAACAGGGGGAAGGCCGACAGGGCGATATCGTCGGGCCGGATGTCGATCCACGTCAGGAGCTGCTGGCGGTTGTACATGTAGCTGCGCTGGGTCAGGACCGCGCCCCTGGACTGTCCGGTGGTCCCGCCGGTGTACATCATGAAGATGGTGTCGTCCATGGTGCGCCGGACGGACACCGGGTCGGCCGGCATCCCGTCTATGGCCTCCATGAACCGGACGATCGTCTTGCCCGGCACAGGGCCGATCGGCGCCGTGGGGATCTTTTTCAGGAGCTTCCCCAGCACCTTTTTCACGCCGGGGAGGAAATCGGCGACCTCGGTGACGATGACGCTGGTAAATGGAGCTTTCCCAGCCACCTCCGCGACCTTGTCGAACAGGAGGTCGACGGTGATCACGACCTTGGCCCGCGAATCGTTCAGGTGGTGCTCCATCTCGTGGGGGGTCAAAAGCGGGCTCAGGCCGGTAGAGATGCAGCCCGCCTTCTGGACGGCGATGATGGCGATGAAATGGGCCGGGAGGTTCGGCATGTGAAGGCCCACGACGTCGTCGGGCTTCAGGCCGATCTTCTGGAAATACCGGGCGAGACGGTTGGACAGGAGGTCGATCTCGCGATAGGTGATCTGTTTCCCCATGTAATGCAGGGCCGTTTTGTCCGGGTACTGGTCGGCCACGACCCTGAACTGTTCCGCGAATGTCCTGTTCTCGTACTTCAGCTCCGGCGGGACATTCCTGTCATAACTCTTCAACCATGGCTTTTCCGCGTAAACATCACTCATAGACATCCTCCTTCAAAATGTTCATGGCAATGCCCGGCGGACGAAAACAGCTCTGTCTTCGTTCGACGCTCACTTTGCAAGCTATCGTTCTGGAATTATTTTTTGCTCCTTGACTGCATGAATCTGATGACGGCTTCCTGGTGCTCAGTGCTCAGGATCCGCTCCGTCTGCCTCTCGGCCTCCCAGGCCAGGACTTCCTCCAGGGACATGTCGTGGCTCTTGTCCAGACCCTTCTTGATCAGGGTCATGGCGGTGGGGGCTTTCCGTGCCAGCGTCTCGGCCAGGGCGGCAGCCGCGCCGTCGAGCTCCTCGTCCGGCAGGGACTTGTAGATCAGGCCGATCGCGGCGGCGTCCCGGCCACTGAGCCTGTCCCCCAGCATGGCCAGTTCCCGGGCCTTCGCCAGCCCGACCAGCCGGGGCAGGAAATACGTGCCCCCCAGGTCTGTCATGAGTCCGATGTGAATGAACGGCTGGATGAACTTCGCCTCGTGGGCCGCCAGGACGAAATCGCCGGACAGGGCGAGGTTGGCGCCTCCGCCCACGGCCATCCCCCTCACCTTGCTGATGACGGGCTGCCTCAGCTCCCGGACGGTCTGCACCCACCTGCCCAGGCGCTTCATGATCTCGTGCAGGTCGTCGTGGCTGAGGGAGTAGTTTCGTGGCGAGAGCTCCGCCCCCGAGGAGAAGTTGCCGCCCGCGCCCTCGAGGACGAGAACGTTCACTTCTTCGTCCTGGCCGATACGGTTGAGGGCCTCCTGGAAGTCGTCGAGCATCTGTTCGCTGAAGGCGTTCATGACCTCGGGACGGTTCAGGGTCAGAGTGCAGACGCGGTTCCGGACATCGACGAGGACGGTCTTTTCCATTGGATCTCCCCCTTTTGAGATGAATGAACAGTCCGGCCTGCTGAAAAGCAGATTGACAGGCGTGTAACCAGTGGTTACAGTAGAGAACACGCGACAGGAAAGCAAGCCTTTTTCATCGACGGAAGCCGCTATTTCCGGGACATGACCGGAAACGATTCCTTCCCGGTGGACTAAACGTCCGTCGTTGCGATATGTTGTCGTTAATTCGCTGCCCGGATGGCATGAACGGGAAGAAAGGCGCCCCATGGAAGAAAACGTTTCGTTTGCCGATCTCAAGAGCGAGGCAAAGCTTGCCCGCCGGGAGCTGATCGTCGAGGCCGCGGAGCGCGTGTTCGCCGTCAAGCCGTTCGATAAGGTCAGCATCCGTGACATCGCCCAGGAGGCGGGCATCTCGCATGCCTTGATCTACCGGTATTTCCCGGACCAGCAGTCGATCTTCGTGGAGGCCTTCATCCGGGGCGTCGAAGACATCAGCCGGGTCCTCGAGCAACTCATCGGCGAGAGCGAAACGCCGGATCTCACGAAGATCAGCGACGCCTTTCTTTCCTACTGCATCGACAACGACCAGTACCTGAGAATGCTGACCCACTTCATGCTCGACGGCGCGCTATCCCCGGAAAAAGTCGAGAAGATCAATGCGGCGGAGCGCCGTTTTTTCGAGCATTTCGACAACATGTTCCGGAAGATGAAGAAGCCGGAGCCCGTGCGGCCCCTCTCCCACGCCTTCTTTGCGGCCCTGAACGGTGTCCTGATCACGTTCCGGAACTACCCCGGACGCACGCCCGAGGCGGTGAGGCAGCACATGCTGAACGTCGGCCGGATGATCGATCTTGGTTTCAGCAATATCCAGACATGAACATGGAAGGTCCGGGCGCTCCGCTCGGCACGTTCCCGGAGCGCCCGGAGTGGGGGGATTCTGTTTCCGCACCCGTTTAGGGGGCTTGTTCCTATAAACCCATCATCCGCCCGACGATCACCTTCATGACCTCCGTCGTGCCGGCGAAGATGGGGATGACGCGCACGTCCCGGGCAAAGCGGCAGATGGGGTATTCCTCCATGTAGCCGTATCCGCCGTGGAGCTGGACGCAGTGGTAGGCCACCCGATTGGCCATCTCGGGGATCCAGAACTTGGCCATGGAGACCTGCTTCACGATGTCCTTCTTGGCGATGAAGTCGGCGATCAGGGAGTTCAGGAAGGTCCGTCCGATCTCGATCTCGGTCGCCATCTCCACGATCTTGAAGGTGTTGTGCTGGAAGGAGCTGATGGGCTTCCCGAAGATCGTCCGCTCCTTGCAATATTTGACCGTCATGTCCAGCATCGCCTCGGCCATGGCCTGGGCGATGATGCTCACCACCAGCCGCTCTCCCTGGAGCTTCTGCATGAGGTAGTAGAACCCCTGCCCTTCCTTCCCCAGGATGTTCCCAACGGGAACCCGGCAGTCCTCGAAGTTCAGCTCCGCCGTGTCCTGGCTGTGGAAGCCCATCTTTTTCAGCTTCCGGCCCCGGGTGAAGCCGGGGGTGCCGTCCTCCACGCAGATCAGGCTGATGCCCTTGAAGGGCGGGTCGGCCTTCGTGTCCGTCTTGGCCGCCACGATGACGAGGTCGCAGTGGATGCCGATGGAGATGAAGGTCTTCGCCCCGTTGATGACATAGTGGTCGCCGTCCCGGACGGCGGTGGTGCGGATCGAGGCCAGGTCCGAGCCGGTGCCCGGCTCCGTCATGGCCACGGCGGTGATGATGTCGCCGGAGGCGCAGCCGGGGAGCCATTTCCGCTTCTGCTCCTCGCTGCCGAAGGTGTGGATGTAGGGAACGATGATGTCGCTGTGGAGGCCCGCCAGGAGGCCGTGGGCGCCGATGTAGGACAGCTCCTCGTTGATGATGACGGAGTACTCGAACCCGCCGCCCGCGCCGCCGTATTCCTCCTCCAGCCAGGGGCAGAGGAAGCCGTTCTCGCCCATCTTCTTCCAGGCGGACTTGGGGACGATCCCCTCCTCCTCCCATTCCTCCAGGTAGGGGATGACCTCTTTCGCGAGGAATTTCTTGAAGCTGTCCCGGAAAACCTGATGCTCTTCCTGAAAAATCGTCTCTGCCATTCGAAACCCCTTTCGTGATGAGATGACACCGGAATGAAAGAACGGCCGTCGTTGCCGCGGCCCCCGGCATTCCCCGGGGACCGCGTGCCCGGGGATGATCAGACCCTGATGACGATTGCCTCGCCCTGCGCCAGCCCGCCGCAGATGGACGCCACTCCGTAGCCGCCGCCCCGTCGCTGAAGCTCGTAGGCCAGGTGCATGGTGATCCGGGCCGCGCTGGCGCCTACGGGATGCCCGATGGCGATGGCGCCGCCGTTGACGTTGGTCTTCTCCAGAAGCTGCTTCCAGACCTGCGGATCGCCCCCGGCCAGGAGCTTCGTGGAGACGAGGGGCATGGCGGCGAAGGCCTCGTTGATCTCGATCAGGTCCATGTTCCCGATCTTGAGCTCGACCCTGTTGAGTGCCTTCTCGATCGTTTTCGCCGGGATGGTGGCGATCCCCCGGGGATCCGTGGCGGAGCTGACGGTCGCCAGGATCGTCGCCAGCGGCTTCAGCCCCAGTTCCTTCGCCCGGCCCGCGGTCATGAGCAGGATCGCGCTGGCGCCCGCGCTGAGGGGAGGGGCGTTGCCCGCCGTGACGGTGGGGCTGCCGTAGATCGGCTTCAGCTTCGCCAGGGCCTCCAGGGTGACCTTCCGGGGGGACTCGTCCCTGTCGATCACGATGGGCTCCCCCTTCTTCTGCGGGATGACCACCGGGACGATCTCCTCGCCGATCTTGAGTTTCCCCTCGGCAAAGGCTTTGGCGTACTTCTCCTGGCTCCCCAGCGCCCAGGCGTCCTGCATCTCCCGCGTGACGCCGTGCTCGACGGCCACTTCGCCCGCGTCCCGGGCGACCGGATTGAATCCCTTGGACTGATAACCCAGTTCGAAGAGGCAATCAATCAGCTTGATGTGGCCCAGCCGCTTCCCGCTCCGGAGGCCCGGGGCGAGGTGCGGCGTCCGCGGCATGTTCTCGGAGCCGACGGCCATGGCGGTCCGGGCCTCCCCGGCCCGGATGGACATGACGCCGAGGCGCAGCGCCGTGAGGGAGGAGCAGCAGGCCCGGTCCAGCGAGACGGAGTTGTTCTCCGCAGGGAAACCCGCCAGAAGCGTGGCCTGCCGCCCCGGGACGTCCGTCTCCAGGGCATACTCTGCAGGAATGCAGCTCCCGTAGTAGAGGTCGTCCACCTCGTCCGGCTTGAGGCCCACCCGCTGGAGGGCTTCCTTCATCACGATCACCCCCAGGTCGATGCTGGGGATGTCGGCCATGGCCGAGTCGAACCGGCTGAAGGGCGTGCGGACGGCACTGACGATGACGATATCTTCCTGATTTGCCATTCTGATCTCTCCTTTTTGAAGCGCTGAATACCCCCGTTGCTACTTCGCGGCCATCCGGATCGAGCCGTCCAAGCGGATCACCTCGCCGTTGAGCATCGGGTTCTCGATGATCTGTTTGCACAGCATGGCGAACTCCGAGGGATCGCCCAGCCGCCGCGGGAAGGGAACCATCGCCCCCAGGGCGTCGCGGGCGGCCTGCGGCAGGATCGCCAGCATCGGCGTGTTGAAGAGCCCCGGGGCGATTGTCATGACGCGGACACCGTAATCGGCGCACTCCCGGGCCAGGGGCAGGGTCATGCCGACGACACCCGCCTTGGAGGCGCTGTAGGCGGGCTGTCCGACCTGCCCGTCGAAGGCCGCGGCGGAGGCCGTGTTGATAACGACGCCCTTCTCCCCGTCCTTCCCCGCCTCGTTCTTGACCATCTGCTCCACCGCCAGGCGGATCACGTTGAAGGTGCCCACCAAGTTGATCTGTACGACCCGGTTGAAAAAGGCGAGCGGCATGGGGCCCTTCTTGGACAGGAGCTTCGCGGGATCGCCGACGCCGGCGCAGTTGATGGCTACGTTGATGCCGCGGAAGGCGTCCACCGCCTTCGCGACGGAGGCCAGGACGCTCTCCTCGTTCGTCACGTCGGTGCCGCAGAAGACGACGCCGGCCCCCAGCTCGGCGATCAGCTTATCCGCCCGCTCCTTCTGCATCGGCAGGTCAAAGATCGCGGCCTTGCCGCCGTTCTCTGCGATCATACGAACGCACGCTTCCCCCAGTCCCGACGCGCCGCCGGTGACCACTGCCTTCACATCTTTCAGGTTCACGGGTCTCTCCTTTCTTCCCTCTTTATTTGGACATGTAGAAATTCTTCTTCAGGCTGTTGCGCAGCTCCCCCCGGAGGTCCGGGTGGGCGATCTCGATGAGGGCAAGGCCCCGCTCCCGCCGCGTCTTGTAGCGGATGTCGGCGATGCCGTACTCCGTGACGACGTACTGGGCATAGAACCGGGGAACGCTGACGGGGGTTCCCAGCGGCAGCTCCGGCACGATCGCCGATACGAACGATCCGTCCTTCAGCTTCCGCGCCGCGTAGAGCATCGTGATGCCCCGACCGCCCTTCGAGTAGAAGGTGCCGATCATGAAGTCGAGCTGGCCGCCGACGCCGCTCACCATGCGGTGGCCGATCCCCTCCGAGGCGATCTGGCCGCTCATGTCCACCATCATGGCCATGTTCATGGCGACCATGTTGGGGTGCTGGGCGATGAAGGCGGGATTGTTGGTGTAGGAGGACGGGTAGAACGCGCAGACGGGGTTCTCGTGGACGTAGTCGTACATGGACTGGTCGCCCATGCAGAAGGTCGCCACGGTGACGCCCTTGTGGAAGGGCTTTTTCGCGTTCGTCACGATGCCCTTTTCCACGAGCTGGGGCAGGCCGATGGGGAACATCTCCGTCAGGACGCCCAGATCGTGCTTGCCTTCCAGGCCCGCCACGACGGCCTCCGGAATGGCGCCGATGCCCATCTGGATCGTATCGCCGTTTTTGAGCAGCTCCAGGGCGTATTCGCCGATCTTCTTCTCCCGCTCCCCCGGCGTGGCCCGGCCGACCTTGGGGATGGGCGTCGAGTTCTCCACGAAGACGTCGAACTCGGAGATATGCATCCAGTTGTCGCCGTAGATCGTCGGCATCTGGTCGTTCACCTCGGCGATGGCCAGGCGGAGCTTCCCCTCCTCACGGCCTTTTCGGATGGCCTCCATGGTGTAGAAGTTCGTGAGGCCGAGGTTGATGAAGCCCTGGGCATTGGGCGGCGCGGTCATGCAGATGAAGACGTCGGAGCGCTTCGCGTACTTGTCGCCGCCCTCGGAGCTCATGAGGGGCAGGTAATCCGGCAGGCGGGACTCGATGATCTTGCGGCTGGCTCCCGTCCCGAAGGACGGGTCGAAGTTGATGTGGCCGTCCAGGCCCTTCATGAACTCTAGGTCGTAGAGCCTCGACGGGCGGACGGCGACGGAATCGCAGATCCGGACCCCCCTGAGCTCTTTCCCCCGGTCCAGGATTGCGTCGAACATGGCCGGAGAGCAGGAACCGACGGCCAGGCCGATCCCCACGAAGTCATTGTCCCGAATCTGTGCGGCCGCACCAGCCAGGCTCGTCGATTTGCGCTTGTACTCTTCCTTCCAGTCCATACCCCCTCCTTTCGTGTCTGCCCTGTTCCTCCCAAAACAGGGACGTTGAACGGAAGACCGCCCCCTTTGCGGTCCCCTGCTTTCCCACGATGTGCATGGAACGGTCCCCTATAGAGCAAGGGATGTGCCCTTGCATGGCATGAACGCGTTACATATTGTTATTTATGGATATTTGTCTATTCAGAGCGGCGGTGCAGCGCGGGATCGATGAACCAATGATTCAATCATTGAATCAGATGTTTCATTTTTTGAAGGTAGACATGAGATGAGAAATGAAACGCTGTTTGCGTCCCCCAAAAATAAATCAGATTTCAAATCGGTAAATTAAAGCCCCAAAAAAAGATTTCAAATCTGATTTATTTAGGTTGCTCTCTGAGAGGATCCCTTTTTTTTGTGCCCTACATTCACACCGATCCAATGGCATGTCGTTTACTTGCCGACCAGTTTGATAAAGTCAGGGTGGTTTTTGATGCTTTTAAATTGCGGATCCTTTTGGGCCTTGACTTTATTCGACGAATCAAGTCCGACTGCTTCTCTTAAGTCAATGATTGCTTTTTTCGAATCTCCCCTGCCTGCATGAGCAAGAGCTCGTTTATAATGAAGTGTCGAATTACCCGGTTTTAATTCAATGGCATCATCATATTTTCCAATCGCAAAATCGTAATCTCCACGCCTGGAAAAGTCATCCGCATACAATTCAGATGCCTTGCTGCGATCCATGTCCGAAAGATTCTTTTTGCCGAGCAGCAAATATGCCGACGCTCTCTGCATGTAGTTGAAGGCAACCGGCTCAAGCTCTATTGCCTTGTCATAATCCGCGATTGCCAGCTCCGGCTTGTTCATCGGATTGATCAAGACACTCGCACGCGCCACGTAATTTGTGGAATCTCGCGGGTCAAGTTCGATTGCCTTGTTGAAATCCGCGTAAGCGAGATCGCTCCTGCCAAGGTTGCTATAGGATGATCCCCTGTAGAAAAAATAATTCGCTTCTTTCGGGTTCAATCTGATTGCGTCCGTGTAATCCCGAACCGCCAGGCTGAAATCCCTCCTGTCGGCATAATAATACTTCCCGCGATCATAATAAGCCTCCGCTCTTTCTCTGGTTCCGGAAGCCGAGTGGATCGCCTTTCCGAATGCATCGAGTGCAAGGTCGCCTTTTTTGAGCTCTTTATAGGTCCAGGCCCGATACAGGTAGGATTTCGAGTCCTTCGGCTCGATGGTAAGCAGCTTGTAGAAATCCTGCATGGAGTGATTCTCGTCGCCAATCAAGGCCCGTGCATAGTAGGCCTCGATGCTGTCGGGATCCAGTTCAATGGCCCGGCTGTACGCTTCAATCGCCTCTTTGAACGCCCCGCGGTCTTTGGCTGCAAAACCCCGTTCCAGCCATTCCCTGGCGGACAATTTCCTGATTGATTGATCATACGCTGTTTTCTGTGTCTCCCCGTTTTTTGCAGAAGCCAGTTCTTTCCGGAGCGTTTCGACCTCCCGCAGCAGTTCGTCCGACTTCCTCCTGATCGTCTCCAGTTCCTTTGTCTTGTCGCGGTCCCTGCGCAGGGCGTCGATCGACTGCGCCACCTTGTCCGGATCGGCTGCAATCTTCGCTTTCAGCCAGTACACGTGCCCGTCCCACTTTTCATCGACGATTTCCGTCTGGACGATGCCCGCCGTCAGGGTTGTGATCTGATCCCTGGTGAGTTGGAAATTCTTCACCTCCGTATCGCTTTCGAGATACGTCCCCAGCTCCTCCAGAAGAAGCCTTTTCACCTCTCGTAACGCGATGACGCGGCTTGAATTCCGGCTGTCGTCTTCACTTGCCCGGTAGGTGTATTCCTTGATGAAGGTCCTGGTTCCGGCAAAAGAAACATGGGGGACAAACAAGAATAATAACAATGAATAAAGAAGAATCCTCGCTGGAATGGAACGCATCCGTTTCTTTCCTTTCAAACGGCAAATCTCGGACATGCTGTTTCTTATGGATTCATTAACGGTCGTGAGATGGCCTCTGTAATTTCCGGCCAGACCCCTGTCGGCATATCGTGCCCCATGCCGTTGACGATCAACAGTCTTGCCCCCGGTATTGCCCGGGCCGTATCCATCCCGCCTTCGACCGGGATCAGCGGATCATCGGCCCCATGAACGACAAGCGTCGGGACCCGAATGGATGAAAGCGACGGCCTCCGGTCGCCGCCGGCAATCACCGCCGTGTTCTGGCGTGCCATTCCCTGCGGGCAATGGGAACGGTCATAGCTCTTCTCCATGAATGTCCGGGCCCGTTCTTCCTCGAAAGGAAACCCGGGGCTCCAGATCCTCCGCCATACATTCATGTTGTGTTCGATGTATGCTTCGCGTTCCACCGGCGCCGGCGCGACAACGGCGGCGATGGCTTCGGGTTTCCCCTGCGGGAGGCCGGGATTGCCCGTTGTCGACATGATGGAAGTCAGGCTCAGCACGCGATCTGGATGCCGATACGAGACCGCCTGGGCGATCATGCCGCCCATGGAAGCGCCGCAGACATGCGCCTTCCCGATGCCCAGGGCGTCGAGCAGGCCAACGGCGTCATCGGCCATATCGTCCAGGGAATATGCCGATTCCACGGTTCTGCCCTCCATGGCCGCCTTGACGGCCGCCATCATGTCGGGAATCCCCGCTTCATCGAATTTCGTCGAAAGACCGGCGTCCCGGTTGTCAAAACGAATGACGAAGAACCCTTTTTGGGCTAGGGATTTGCAGAACTCTATCTCCCAGAAGAGCATCTGGGCACCGCAACCGGCAATCAGCAGCAATGCCGGGAAAGAACGATCACCAAACGTTTCATACTCGATCTGGATTCCATTCGCTTTTACATGGGGCATTGTCTGCTCCTTCATATTTCAATATCAGTATGCCGCTTTGCGTGAGAGTCCAGCACATGCGAGGGAATCTGTCATTTAAGCCAAAAAATAAAATCAGATTTCAAACCTGATTTATTTTTTTAGGGTTTCCTATTTTCCCGGCCAATGCCGTACTTCCGGATGCGGTACACGGCGGTCGGCCTGGAGATGCCCAGCATCCGGGCGGCCCGGGACATGTTTCCCTCGCAGACATCGAGGGCCTTGATGAGAAGGTCCCGGTTCCGCTCGTCCAGGCTACCGGCCGACAAGGATGCGCTCTCCGAGACGGCTTTCGCCCTCTCCAGGGTTCCGGCACCGTCGGCTTGCTCCGTCCGGTCCTGCATCTGTTCGTAATCGCTGTTCATCCGGGCGAAAAACCGCAGGGCCTCCATGAGCAGCCGGTCCCGCGAGGCAGCGTCCAGGAACTCCCGGCCGTCTTCGCGTGCTTCCCCCGCCGGATCATTGCCGGCCCAGCCGTACCCGCCGTCGCTGTGCACCACGAACGCCAGGTGGCGCGGCTCGATGATGCTCCCCTCCTCCATCAGGACGACGCGGTCGACGGCGTTCTTCAACTCCCGGACGTTGCCCGTCCAGGGGGTGTTGACCAGGATTTCCCGGGCCTCCTTCGAGATCTCCTGGAACCGCTTTCCATAGGTCTTGTTGAATTTGTCCATGAAGAACAGGGCAATGGGAAGGATGTCCTTCTTGCGCTCACGGAGGGGCGGGAGCGAGATCTTGGCGATGTTCAGCCGGTAGTAGAGGTCTTTCCGGAATTTCCCCTCGGCGGTCAACTGTTCCAGTTTCCGGTTCGTCGCCGCGACGACGCGGACGTCCACCTTCTTCGTCTTCGAGCCGCCGACGGGATAGAATTCCCGCTCTTCGAGAAACCGCAGAAGCTTGACCTGCGTGGACGGCAGCAGTTCGCTGATCTCGTCCAGGAGCAGGGTCCCGCCGTCGGCCAACTCGAAGATCCCCTTCTTGCCTTCCTGGAGGCCGCCGGTAAACGTGCCCTTGTCGTAGCCGAACAGCTCGGATTCGACGAGGTCCTTGCTGATGGCGCCGCAGTTGATGCGAATGTAGGGCTTCCCGACCCGGCTGCTGTGGTAGTGCAGGATCCGGGCGATGATCTCCTTTCCCGTCCCGGTCTCGCCCTCGATCAGGACCGTCGTGTCGTAGCTCCGGGCGATCTTGAGTGTCTGCGCCAGCACCCTCTTCATCTCCTCGCTCTCGCAGACCATGTCCGTCTCGACTTCCTGCCATGACAGGAGCTGCTCGATCCGCTTCTTGTTCCGCTCCTGGAGCTTCGCGTTTTCGATGATGATGCTGGCCTGGTTCGCGAAAATGGAGAAGGACTTGATCTCACTCTTCGTCAGGTCCATCTTCACGTCGTTCCTGTCCGCCTCGATGAGCCCGATGACGTCCTTTTTGATCATCAGGGGCACGGCCAGCGTGGAGACCCGCTTGTGGATCGCGCTGATCTTCAGGTCGATGTCCGTGATCCGGTCGTCCTTCGCGTGGTCCTTGATATAGATGGTCTTCCCCGTCTTCATGACGGCCGTCTCGATGCACTCGTGCCGGTCCAGCCGGAAGGGACGGGTGAGCGCCCGCTCCCGCTCGGCCGGCTTGAAGCCGATGAGGTACTTGCATTCCAGGAGGCTGCTGTCCTCGTCCCTGAGGAAGATGGCGACCCGCGTGAACCCGAAGACCCTCGATGTCTCCTTCACGATCTCCGTGAGGATGCGGTCGAGGGTGATCGGTTTCGTCAGGAGGCTGCTGATCTTGTGGATCGAGGACAGGAGCCTCTCCTTCCTCGCCGCATCGAGGATGTACCGGTCCGCTTTTTCCCGTGCTGCGCCTTTTACCGCCATGTCAGGTCCTGTGTCCGGCCCGGTCCGCCGACCCCGGCTCCACGAAAAAACCCCGTTCTCTATTCGGGAGAAACGGGGTTTCCAGTGGCTTGGCCATCGGTCATTACCGGTCTGGGCTGAAACGGTTCGCTGAATCCGGAAACGGTGTCGCCTGTTTCCTGCTCGGTCGCTATGGCTGATGCGGAGCCACTATATCGCCTGGAACGGCTTTGTCAAGCCATGTAGAAGTTCCTCCGCAGGCTCGCTTTCAGCTCCCCCCGGAGGTCCGGGTGGGCGATGGCGATCAGGGCAAGGGCGCGCTCCCGCCGTGTCTTGTAGCGGAGGTCGGCGATGCCGTACTCCGTGACGACATACTGGGCAAACGACCGGGGGACGCTCACGGGCGTACCGGGGGGCAGCTCCGGAACGAGTGCCGACACCAGGGTTCCGTCCTTCAGCGTCCGCGATGAGTACAGGAGCGTGATGCCCTTGCCTCCCTTCGAGTAGTAGGTCCCGATCATGAAGTCGAACTGGCCGCCCACGCCGCTCACCATGCGGTGGCCGATTCCTTCCGAGGCGATCTGGCCGCTCATATCCACCATCAGGGCCATGTTCATGGCCACCATGTTGGGGTGGCGGGCGACGAAAGCGGGGTTGTTGGTATAGGAGGCCGGGTAGAATTCGCAGCGGGGATTTTCGCGGACGTAGTCGTACATGGACTGGTCGCCCATGCAGAATGTCGCCACGGTGACGCCTCTGTGGAAGGGCTTCTTCGCATTTGTGACGATGCCCTTTTCTACGAGCTGGGGAAGGCCGATGGGGAACATCTCCGTCAGGACACCCAGGTCGCGCTTGCCTTCCAGGCCCGCAACGACTGCCTCCGGGATGGCCCCGATGCCCATCTGGATCGTGTCACCATCCGCGATCAGCTCCAGGGCGTATTCACCGATTCTCTTCTCCTTCTCCCCCGGTGTCGCGCGGCCCACCAGGGGGATCGGGCTCGAATGCTCCACGATGACATCGAACTCGGAGATGTGCATCCAATTGTCCCCGAGGATGACCGGCATCCGGTCGTTCACCTCGGCAATGGCCAGGCGGAGCTTGCTTTCTTCCCTTCCCTTCCGGAGGGCCTCCATGGTGTAGAAGTTCGTCAGGCCGAGGTTGACGAAGCCCTGGTCGTTGGGCGGCGTCGTCATGCAGATGAAGACGTCGGAGCGCTTGGCGTACTTGTCTCCGCCGTCTGAGGTCATGATGGGAAGATAGTCCGGCAGACGGGACTCGATGATTTTCCGGCTCGCCGCGGTGCCGAAGGAGGGGTCGAAGTTGATGTGGCCGTCAAGGCCCTTCATGAATGCGGGGTCGTAGAGCTTCGACGGCCGGACGGCGACGGAGTCGCAGATCCGGACGCCCTTCAGTTCCTGCCATCGGGCCAGGATGGCGTCGTACATGTCGGCCGAACAGGCGCCGACGGCCAGCCCGACGCCCACGAAATCCCCGGATCGAATCTGCTTCGCCGCCTCGGCAAAGCTCATCCGTTTTCTCTGATATTCCTCTTTCCAGTTCATCACGTTTCCTTTTACGAATGCCCCGTTCAGGGGCATGGATGTTTCCCGCGGGACCGCCTTCGCTTGGTCCCGCCACTCCGGTCGCTTGTCTGCCTTTCGGCTCCGGCCGGCATTTCCGTCGGTCATGCGGCCGGTCCGCTGTCCATTCTGGTCTTTCCTGAAATGGTTGATGCCGTCCAGAAGCCCGTATTCACCGATGCTGCGGTAGAGGGTTGTGCAGCTTGCGGCTTTTCCCTATACGACCCGGCACGACGGCTGGGCCGCTCCCGTCTTCGTCATGACGATCTGCCAGAGCTGGATGCTTCTCGACCGGAAGGCCCCCGCGCAGGACAGCAGGTAATACTCCCACATGCGCATGAAGCGCCCGTCATACTTGCCTTTCAGGCGCGTCCAGGACTCCTGGAAACGGCGGTTCCAGGCCATGAGCGTTTTGTCGTAGTGCGGTCCCAGGTTCTGCAGGTCCTCCACGACGAAGAGCCCTTCGGTGGCGCGGCCGATCTGGGCGATGCCGGGGAGCATGCCGTTCGGGAAGATGTAGCGCACGATCCAGGGATCGCAGTTCGCCTGGGAGGCGTTCCCACCGATGGTGTGAAGAAGGAAAACCCCGTCTTCTTCCAGGCAGCGGTGGACGACCTCGAAGAACGTCCGGTAGTTCTTTCTCCCCACGTGCTCGAACATCCCGACTGACACCACCTTGTCGAAGGTCCCCCCGATCCGCCGGTAGTCCTCCCGGATCACCTCGACCGGCAGTCCCCTGCAGAACTGGCGGGCGTAGTCGATCTGCGGCTCGGAGATGTTGACGGCCGTGACCTCGCATCCGTAATGCTCGGCCATGTAGCGGCTCAATCCTCCCCAGCCGGCCCCGATGTCCAGCACGCGGTCCCGGGAGTCCAGGCCGAGCTTCCGGCAGATCAGGTCGAGCTTTTTCTGCTGGGCCTCCACGAGGTCGTCCGTCCCCTGGAAATAGGCGCAGCTGTACTGGTTGTAGGGATCGAGAAACGACATGAAGAGATCGCCATCCAGGTCGTAATGGTGCTTCGCGATCATGTGCGACCGGGACAGCGACTGGAGGTTGAAGAGGATTCCCGGGAGAAATCCCAGAAGATAGGAGAAGCTCCCCTTCACGGCTTCATCGAGGCCCGCCCGGAGGATGCGGCATATGAATTCGTCGATCTGCTCGCAGTCCCACCAGCCGTCCATGTAGGCCTCGCCGAGCCCCAGGTTCTTTTCCCTGAGCACCCGGTCGTACAGCCTGTCATCGAGAACCTGGATATCCCAGGGATTCGGGCCGTCGATCACAATGCCGGCCCGGGAAAGATGTCGCTCGATGATGGACCTGGATAGCTTACCGGATCCGCCCCGGGAGTCTGTGCCTCCCGGGGGGGATAATTCTTTTCGGGGGGAACGCGGGTTGAGGATGGATACTCCCCGGTCAAGCCTCCCAACCGACTCGCGCCTGTGAATCCTTTCTTCCTTGACCAGACCGTTTGCCATCGGACTTCCTCTATATTATCAAAGGATTGCAAGATCCTCCGGGAGCGCCGGGGGTTTATTCGAGCCGCCGTCGTGTTTCCACATCCGGGTTTCCGGTCCCGGCCCTGGCGATCCTGGAGCCCTCTCCCCTCCTTTTGCCGCAGATTGTCGCCGGACGCCGATTTTTGCCATGCCGATCCGTCTGATTCTCCCCGCAGAAAACGGCGGCCATCTCCTCGGAAGAAAGGGGCCGCCGCCATAGGACATGCCGGTGCGAAGCCATCCGCATCCGTCCGATGACAAGCAGGGTCCTGCATAACAGAAGAAGGGGGCCGGCATGCGCCGGCCCCCTTCTTCCGCTCCCGGAGATGACTGACTATGCCCTCAGTGCCGTTTCAAACAGGCAGGCCGAGGCATACACGGCCAGGGGGATTGCCTTGTCCACCGCCTCTTTCCACTTCCGGTTTCCCGCGACCAGGCTCTGGTTGTATTCATCGATGGCGCTGTCCACCTTGAGGACGTATCCCTCCGTACCCGGCTCTTCGGCGTGAAGGTCCGTCTCAATGCAGGGAATGAACGCCCTGGCCCTGTCGTAGATTTCGAGGGCGAAGGCCTGCGGGTCCAGCGGGCCCGTCCGAAGCGAGCTCTTGAATTCGCTGTACCCGCCCGGCGTCAGGACAAAGTCCGGCGAGCCATAGACGTACTTGTTCGCGTATTTCTCGAAAAAAAAGTGATCCACGTAGGGCACGGCCGGGTAGTTGCCGACATGGTGCGGCGCCGTCAGGTCCTGCAGGTAGTGGGTTGCGACACCGAGAGACGTGACGCTTCCGCTTCCTCCCACGGCCAGGTTGTAATGGTTGACGAAATTCATCAACGCATGCTCGTGAATGTCCTCATCGAGGCCGTTCGTCGCCCTTTTCATGTATTTCAGGATGAGCATGGTCGTCGGGGCGGCGTTCTCCAGGAAGTTGCCCTTTCCGCCCTCCTTGGTATCTCCAAAGAAATGCCCCTCGAAGATCAGGTCCTGCAGGTCGCTTTTCGGATCGTCCGGGAATTTGCAGTATTCCAGAAGGAGCGCGGTGTCGGCGGGAGAAACGTTCAGCAGGCCGAGAGCCCTGTCGGTGATATAGCAGTGCGTGCTGTCCCGCAGTTCGAGCACCCGCTTGAATCGCTCGTAGGATTCATGGGTAAGGCGGATCAGCCTGCGGACTTCCTCGAAGATTTCCCTGCCGCAGGCCCTGTTGATCACGTCCCTGAAAAAGAGGCGTGTTTCTTCCTTTCCTTTCTTTGGGACGTCCTTCTTCCTGAATTTGAGGCTCTTCCGGTCGATCCGGGTGACAGCTTTCAGTTCGGAGGAAAGGGCGGAGAACTCTTTTAATGTGTCTTTCAGCAATTTGATGGATGCATCCTGCTGCACCGTCGCTTCGTTCATGCCACACCCTCCCTTTCCGTTTGAATATGAATCGGAATTCCCGTTGATGATGCCGCTGCACGGACATTTCCCGGTCGTTCCAAGCTGTGACGGGACGGTCTTCTAATCCAGAACCTCCCTCAGCTTGCCGGAGAGCTTCTGGAGCTGAAAGGGTTTCTGGAGGAAGCCGTTGCAGCCCCGTTCCATGATCGTGTTCGCTTCTCCGTCGATGCTGTAGCCGCTGGAAAGGAGAACCTTTACCTCCGGATCGACGGTCCGGAGGCGGTCGAAGGTCTCCCCTCCGGAGAGGCCAGGCATGATCATGTCCAGGATGACCAGGTCGATCTCGTTCCTTTTCGTCATGTACACGGCGACGGCCTCCTGCCCGCTTCCGGCGATGTAAACCCTGTAACCGAGGGAAGTCAGGAGCTCTCCCGTCACCTCCGCAACCATGGGTTCGTCATCGACCAGCAGGATCGTCTCGCTTCCCTTCTTGATGGTTCCGGCCTCCTTTGCCTCCGTCACGACTTCCCTCTCCGATGCGGGCAGGAGAATGGTGAAGGTCGATCCGTGGCCCGGCTCGCTCTCCGCGTGAATCATGCCGCCGTGCCCCTTGACGATTCCGTAGACCATGGCCAGTCCGAGGCCCGTTCCCCTGCCCATTGCCTTGGTCGTGAAGAAGGGATCGAAGATCCGCTCCCTCGTCTTCGCATCCATCCCCGTACCGGTGTCGGTGATGGTGATTTTTACGTATTTTCCGGGGAAGACGGACATCAACTGGGCCTTCGTCTCGTCCAGAAGGACGTTCTCCGTCGCCAGGTAGATCTTCCCGCCTCCCGGCATGGCCTGCCAGGCGTTCACGTACAGATTCATGAAGATCTGCTCCATCTGGCCCCGGTCGGCCTCGACGCTCCACAGCTTCCGGTCGTATTTCCGGTGGATGGCGATCTCCTTCTTGGTCCGCCCGAACATGGAGGAGGTCTTCTTCACGATCTCGTTCATGTCGGTGGGCTTCACCTCGTACCGCCCCCCGCGGGCAAAGCCCAGGAGCTGCCTGGTCAGGTCCGTGCCGCTCTGCACCTGCTCCTCGATCCGCTTGAGCCTTTCATAATGGGGATGGGACGGATCCAGGTCCAGGAGTGTCAGCGATGCGTAGCCCTGGATGCCCATGAGGAGGTTGTTGAAGTCGTGGGCGATGCCGCCGGCCAGCGTGCCGATGGCCTCCATCTTGTCGGCGTGCTGCAGGCGCTCCTCCAGCCTCCGCCTCTCCTCGTCGGCGTTCCGCTGCTCGGTGATGTCGATGAGAGAGGCGACGCTCTGTTTCGTCCCCGGGATCAGGCCGACCGTCAGGAGAATATGCTTCACGGAGCCGTCCCTGTGCCGCAGCCGGAATTCGTAGCTTTTTTCCACGTCATCCGAATTCGTCCGCCGCACCTTGTGCCGGACGATCATCTTCTCCAGGTCTTCCTTCTCGACAAACTCCGTCCATTTTCTATTTCCTTCCACCTCCTCCCGCCGGTAGCCCGTCAGGCCCTCGAACCGTTTGTTCGCCAGGGAGATGGTCATGTCATCCTCGACGATCAGCATGGTGGCCCCTGTTGTCTCGAAAAATGCCTGATAACGTGTTTCCGATTCCCGCAGGGCATCCTCCGCCAGCTTTCGGTCCGTGATGTCGTTGAAGAAATTCAGGGTGGCCGGCTGACCCTGCCATGAAATCGGCGTCACATGAATCTCGACCAACTTGATCGATCCATCCCCGGCAAGGAGCCTGAAGGTGTATACGCTGGGAACATGCTCACCTTTCATCCTTTTCCTGTATCGCTCCGCGATCATCTTCCGGTCGTCGGGTTGAACAAAATCCAGGAAAGGCTTCGACAGAATCTCCTCCTTCGGGCGGCCGATGATTTCCACTGCGCGGCGATTGATGAAACAATGCCTGCCCTCCTGGGCGATCGAGATGGCCTCCTCCGCGTTCTCCACGACCAGGCGGTACTGCTCCTCGCTTTCCCTGAGCGCCTCTTCCATGCGCTTGCGCTCGGTGATGTCGCTGCAGCTTCCCTCGAAAGCGACGATCCTGCCCGAGGCGTCCCTCAAGGGAACGCCGTTGGAGGTGTGCCATCGCCAGGATCCGTCGGCGTGCCTGATGCGGTATTCGACCCCCGCCTGCCGCTCTCCCTTTTCGACCGCCCCCTGCAGCGCCTGAAGGCACACGTCGAGGTCGTCCGGATGGATGAGCGGCTGGAAGGATGTTCCGATCACCTGTTCTGGATGGTGGCCCAGGAGTTCGGTCCAGCTGGGGGAGACATACGTGAAGATGCCGTCCAGGCTCAGTGTGTAGATGATGTCATGGCTGTTCTCGATCAGCAGGCGGTACTGCTCCTCGATCTTTTTCCGGTCCGTAATGTCCCGCGTGCTTCCCTGCACCCCGACCGAGTTTCCGTCATCGTCGAGCAGCCAGCAGGCGGTAATCTCGATGTCCTTGACCGACCCGTCCTTGCAGTACTGCTGGATCTCCAGCGTCATGGACCGGGCGCGCTCCGCCGGGGGCTTTGCCAGCTGCGCGGCCAGCTCGGTCATGGCCGGCTCCACGCAGGATTTCACCACGTATTCATGGAAGGGAATCTCCAGGACCTCCTCGGGGGTGTAGCCGCTGAGCGACTTGACGGAAGGACTGACGTAGGTGAAGCGGCCGTCCAGTGTCATGGTCCAGATCACGTCGGTCGAATTGTCGGCGAGGAGGCGGTATTTCCGCTCGCTCTCCCGCAGGGTCTCCTCGGCCCGCTTCCGCTCGGTAATGTCCCGGGCCACGGCCTGAAAGGCGATGGCTTCTCCCTCCTGAAAGAGAAGCTGCGTATTCTGCCCGAGCCAGAGGTCCTGGCCGTCTTTCTTGACAATGGGATACTCCAGATACGTGTTGGAGATTTCCTTCACATACTGGAGACCGAAGTGACGGGTCACCATGTCAAGTGCATCCGGCCGGATCAGAGCCGAGAAATGCCTCCCCACGAGTTCTTCTTCACGGTATCCCGAAATGCGGAGCGCCGCCGGGTTCACAAATGTGAAATGCCCCCTGGCGTCGGTCTGGAAGACGATGTCGTTTGCCTGTTCCACCAGCGTCCGATAACGCTCTTCACTCTCGCGCAGGGCCTTCTCGGCCTGACGGCGATCGTCATCCGCCTTTTCCAGCTCCCGGATTCTCCGCTTCAGCGCGGCAATTTCCTCTGCCGGATCTTTCATTCCTTCTTCCAGATGGGTCATGAAACTCCCTTTATCCATCGCATATGCACCGGATCGGCAGGGATCCCGTCCCACTCCCCGGAACATAAAAAACCCCGATCTTCTCTCGAAAGAATCGGGGTCTCGGCGGTCGATTCATCGGCATCACCGTCTGCTCCGGAAAAGGGCTGGAACCTGGCTGTTGTTCCTTTCGCTCCAATGCCTGGAAAACAGCCGCCAGTATAGCGCCGGAATCGTACAAGTCAAGTCCTTTGGCTGGCAACCTATCAATATTATGGTATATTAGCGCCATCAGACCTGTTGGAAAGCAGAGGACCCCGGATGATAGTGGACCGTTATCGACACCCATGGTATGAAACGCATCAGATTCCATAAAATATTCGAACGGAGGGTACACATGAGAAGGCGTTTTCTTATCCTGGCAGCGGCGCTGATTGCGCTCCTGTTCTACGGCACGGCGCTGGCGCTGGAGTTCTCGGCGGACATGGTCAGTACCGGCAAGGGCGGCAAAGGGATGGTCTCGAAGGTTTATATGAAGGATAAAAAGTTCCGCTGGGAATCGAAACAGGAGGAAACCTATACGATCTCCCGGCAGGACCTGCTGAAGACCTGGATCGTCATGCCGAAGCAGCGAAGCTACATGGAGGTGAAGTTCGATCCCTCCAAGGATCAGTCGCCCAGGGAGAAGATGTCAGGCGAAGTCAGCCGGAAGCTGATCGGTACGGAAACGATCAACGGGCACCCGGCGAAGAAATATGAAGTCACGGTACAGAGCGGGAAACGGCAGACGAAATCGTACCAGTGGCTGGCGACGGACCTGAACAATTTCCCCATCAAGCAGGCGGCAGTGGACGGAAGCTGGGGCATGGAATACCGGAACATCCAGATGGGTGGCCAGCCAGACAGCCTCTTCGAAGAGCCGAAAGGCTTCAAGAAGATGGACATGCCCGGCATGCCGCGCGCGCCGCGCCGCTGAGGAGACCGGTCTGATGGAGCTGTCCTCCCGACACGTCGGAACCCCACTCAAGCCATATGAAACGTTCGTGACCTGGCGGCAGACGACGAATTACGCCGCCGCGCTGGGCGACGGCAATCCGCTGTACCTCGATGATTCGCTCCCCGGGGGAATCGTCGCTCCGCCCATGTTCTGCGTCGCCGTCACCTGGCCCATCACGGAGCGCATCGCCGACTTCATCGAATCGGCGAAGTTCCCGAAGGAGATCGTCAACACGCAGGTCCATTACACGGAGCACCTTGCCATCCACCGCCTCGTCCGTCCGGGGGACATGCTCACCGTGAAGGGCCGCATCGCGGCGATCATCCCCCGCAAGGCGGGAACCCTCTTCGTCATCCGCTACGACGCCGAAGACGCAGCGGGAATCCCCGTCTTCACGGAGCACATCGGCGGCATGATGCGGGGGGTCCAGTGCACCGACGAGGGACGCGGGGGAGAAGACCTTCCCCTGGCGCCGTCCTTTGAGACCTCCGGGGAATCCCTCTGGGAGACCCCGGTTTTCGTGGACCGGACGGCTCCCTTCGTTTACGACGGCTGCACCAACATCCATTTCCCGATCCACACGTCCGTGGCCTTCGCCCGTGCCGTCGGACTCCCGGACATCATCCACCAGGGGACGGCAACGCTGGCCCTGGCTGTCCGGGAGGTCGTGAACCGCGAAGCGGAGGGAGATCCGCGGCAGGTCCGGTCCATTTCCTGCCGTTTCACCGGCATGGTGATCCCAGGGACGGAGATCCGGATCCGCCTGGTCGGAAGAGCGACGGAGGACGGGGACAGGCACTGTTTCTTCGAGGTCCTGAACTCCGAGGGAAAACAGGCCATCCGCGACGGGGCGATCGTCCTCGGCCTGGCCTGATCCACCCCGGCAACCCATGAGCAGGGCCCGGCCGTTTCGCGGCCGGGCCGCCCCTTCCTCCCCTACCCGCCCATCTACAAGGAGGGAACCATGACCTGGCAGAACCTGAACCTTACCTGGCATTACGTTGAGAAGTGGGCCTCAAGGAAACCGGAGGCCGAAGCCCTGGTCTTCGGGGACGAGCGCCTCGCCTGGAGTGATTTCAAGGCGCGCATGGACGGCATCGCCAAGGCCTTCCTCGCGGCGGGCGTCCAGCCGGGGGACCGGGTGGCTCTCCTCTCGGCGGCCCGGAACGAGTTTCTCACGACCTACATGGC
>Ga0208462_1000599_pt1 | contig 34232 bp, 19 predicted proteins | sample AD_SCU001_MetaG_FD_184452 | JGI IMG/M metagenome (GOLD analysis project Ga0208462, IMG submission 184452) | Active sludge microbial communities of municipal wastewater-treating anaerobic digesters from China - AD_SCU001_MetaG (SPAdes) (version 2) | ecosystem: Engineered > Bioreactor > Anaerobic...
TCAGTCCGCGGTCGAGGGCCGGCTGGATCTCCGGGTGCGCGAATGCGAGGCCGGCGATGGTGCCGGCAACGCGCAGCACGGGGGCCGCCTCGCCCGGCCTGAACTCGAGGAGCCCGACAGGGAGGGTGAGATGGTCGTAGAGCGGTTTTCTCATCCAGCCGTGCCTCCGGATCAGGAAGCAGCACTTCTCCCGGAGTTCGATGGGCATGAGGTCGATGATCGGCCGGCTCTCGTCCCGCCAGTGCTGGTAGACGTCGTGGGCGGCGCAGCAGGCCTGGAGGCTCCAGCCGGGAGTTGTTTCGCGGGGGAGGCAGGGGTAGGCGGCAAGGAGGGCGGCCTCGTCGGGGAAGGCCTCGAGGTGCGGCCAGGGGAGGCCGCCGCGGCCGGGGGTCCAGGAGAGAACGGTGTGGCAGGTGCCTTCGGCGCACTCGATCCTCTGGTAGAGCCGCTCGTCCCCTCCCTCCGGCGCGAAGAAGGGGATGGCGACCGCGTTGTGGTTGATGCCCTGATAGTTGTAGACCTGCGATTCAAAGACGGATCCTTCGGTAGTGATGTCGATTTTCTCCATGATTGCTCACCTTAATGCTGTTTTACCGATTTTCGTGCAACGGTACCGTGACCCCGGTCAGGGGTATTCTTCGGTCTTTTCCCGGGGTGCAGTTCGCAGCCCCGATCCGGGTGGAGACCCACCCTCCGGTAGTCAGATGGCATGCATTCAACTCATCTCCTCTCTATGGCGCCTGGAAGGCCAGTCGGTGCCGGGACCGGCTCAGGTCCGGATCACGCCCAGCACGTCCTCGATCCTTCGCTCCAGGTCCGTTTCGACCGCCCGGCGCTCCTTCTCGACCTTCCTGAGCCGTTCGAGTTCGGCTCTCAGGTCGATCGGCTCGACCACCAGCGGGACATAGAAGGTGACCTCGAGTTCGGGGCCGGCCGCGTCGTCCCGCCGGATATCTGCAAGGGGGACCGCACGGGCAAACCGGGCGATACTCTCTCCCTTCCAGTCCTCGCTCCCGCTCAGGAACGCTTCATAGATCTCGCCCACCTCTCGCGAAACCCCGGCATCGAGGCTCCTCGATCTGTCGGCCGCAAAGTACGCCGCCAGGTCGACGAACAGGATCTCTCTGTCCAGACCGGAAGCCCTGTCTCCACGGAGGGCGAGGAGATCGACGTCGTGGAGAACTCTTGGGAACTGGCTGGCCGGCAGGCGTATCATCGCTGCAAGAGCCCCGGAGTCCGCGAGGAACTTCTTGAGGTCCGCGGCCTTCGCCAGGTGGTTGTTCGGTACCAGTATCACAAGAGTCTTGCTCCCGGCGAGGTTCGAGAGGAGCCCCTGCACTTTTGGGGCCCACTCTCTGCGTGGATCTCTCGCCGGCACTTCAGTGAGGTCGCTGACGACCACGTCCGCCGGGGGAGCCGGCGTCGTGTGGTACTCGTCCACCGGGGGGGCCGGATCGATCTGGATATCAGGGACCCCGGATGCGCGCAGGACCAGTGCAGCAACCTTCCAGGCCTCCGGGCCGGCAGCGTCATCGTAGTATGACCAACCGCGAACATGCACCGATTCCTCCCCGGCGCGGAGTGCGCTCCAGAGCAGGACCAGGCCCCCCCGGGCTGCGGGATCGAAGAGCGTCGCCCCGGCTGGAGGGCGGGCAATCTCTGCCATGAGCTCCGCGACCGGGCCCGGTGTCTGGTAACCCTCGATCGCCCGGATGGCAAACGCCTCTGCTATCGCCTGGATCAACTGCATCTCCCACTTTGCAATCCTGTCGAAGATCGATACGAGTTTCCGGACGTTATCGGGGTTCAGTCCGGCGAACGACTCGTAATCGAGCGGCACGCCGGCCGCATCGGAGGCACGCTGCAGCGCATCCGCGACCGCGAGGGAATCCGCCTCCCCGGACGCACGCTTCACCCGGCTCCAGTCTTTCGTCTTCACGACGGCGAGGAGTGAGAGGCAGCACCGGGCTGCCGTCCCGGGGGAGACATCCTCTCTCCGCAGTTCCTGTAGAGCCTTTGCGGCGAACCTCTCCTCCTCGGACTTTCCCGGAGCCATTACAGGACCCCCTCCTCTGCCCTGCGGACGATCTCGTTGAGGATGCGCGTCCTTGCGTCACGCTCCTCTGCGAGTTTCCGCTCGTGTTCATAGAAACTCTGATAGAGGGCATAGATCTCGCCCCGCGCTTCTGGCGGCGGTAGCGCGATCTCCATCTCTCCAAGGCCTTTGAGGGGGATCGACCGTGTCACCACGGACCCCACTGAGCGCTGAGCGAACTGGTGCTGGCCGTTGGGTGAGTTGAGGTACCAACAGGTGTAGTAGGGCGAGTACTCCGGCCGCAGCGTCACCGCGACGAGGTTTGGGCTGATGGTGCAGCCTTCGGCCCGCTCGTCGGCCACGGCACATCGGGGCGTCGAGCCAGCGACGATGATGACGAGATCGCCGGCGGCGACGGCCGGATCCCCGGGCTTCCGGGTTTCTTCCAGTCTCTCTCCCCGGGGTTCCGGGCAGTCCGTAGTGATCAGGCCAATCGGATCGCTGCTCAGGTCACCGATCCGGATCTGGCGCCGCGGCACCTCCTCTTCTCTGGAATACTCATCAGGACGGACCCGAATCCCTTTTCTGGGGCGTCCTACCCACATCTTTTCAAACGGCTGGCTCTCTTTCACCTTTGGCTCACCACAGCCTCCTTTGGCACAATAGTATATAAACTGTTCCAAACTTGTATACAAGTATACGTTTTTATGACTTGGGAAAGTTTCGAGAGAGGTAAGCTCCTGACATCTGCAGGACCGGGTGCGGTGACACTGATGAGGATTCTCTCAACCCCAAGCAGGTAAGTTGCAGCGCAGCGTGAGTCTTCAAATGATATACTCAAAAAGAGCAAACGATGGAGTATCTCTGGTACCAGAGATACTCCAGACAAAGTGTCGGTTAATCGCACCTCATGGAGCATGCAATAATAATCGAACTAATTGCACTGCGCTGCCCGATACAACCATCCTGCTGCCGGATACATTCACGCACAACCCGCAAGGTTCGGATTGTCTGGTATAAGCAAAGGTAGTCGCGGGATTTATGTTCTCGATATCCACCACATGCCAGGTTTACTGACGAATATGCTGGATGAGACAAACGAATATTGTATATATCGGCTTTGGCTCCGCTTCTTTGGGAGATCATGGGCGTTCCAAGATCAACTGAGATCTCTTCGATCTTCGCTTTAAAGGCCGGAGAACAGGTATCCCGATCAAGGTACCAACAAACAACATCCGAAGGTTCACCTTTGCCGCGGATTGTTATATGAACGCTATTTTGAACATTTCCGCTCTTATCTTCTGCCCGATCCATCATAATCGTCCATAAAGACGTGTCAAAGAATTCAGGATACTTGTTTAGCGCGTACTGGATTCCACCTCCTCCATTGCGCCCGGAAACGGAGAGATCATCGTCTGGATCTGTAATCTGTTCCTCCTGAACGGTGAACAAGACTTTGAAGTCAGGGTTCTGACAGGTGCTCATCAAGTGCAGAATTAGTGCAATTCCAGCCTTATCATCAAATCCAAGCACAAAATTTTGTTCTCCCCCGACAATCCCGTGATCACCAAGCGAGTCCGGGAACGTGTAGGTAGACAGTTGCTCACGGTTATTCCGATCCACGGTGTCCATGTGCGCCATAAGGACCGGCAACTTCTTTTTGCTGGCAAATGGACTCGATTCATCCAAATACGCCTTGGGGACGGCAAGAATGTTTCCAATCCCATTGGTAATGTCACAATCGGAAAATGCTCTCCACTCATGACATCTATCCTTGACAAAGTCCAGAATGGCTTTCGCAACTAGATCTTCGCTTCCTGATGGAGAGTAACATCGTATCAGCGGTTGCATGATCGACAGCAGTTCCTTCCCTATGATCTGGTATTCTTCTTGATCTTTTAGAAGCGCTACATCATCAAAACTCATACAAGACCTCCTGTAAGTTCAATTTGTTGGATTTGATAAATAGTTTCGGAAATAGAACTCATTTTAGCGAATTAAATCACGAGAAGGCAGTTATAATTGGTCAATAGGCCAATCCAATCAAAAATAGGGGGTTTTAATGGGCCGGCATGGTGCCTCCGGGAGTCCGTGTGCAGGCTCGTGCGCACCCTCGTGGCAAAAATGAAAACTGGAGGGACCTCACATATTCATCAGGAAGATCCGCGGATCTTGGGCTTTTTCTTCGGAGTCCCGGAAAGACTGCAATGTCCCGATGACCACGCTGATATTCTGAATGCTAGAAGCAAAATCCTTACCTACATCGGAGCCAAGCATACGCAAACTACTATCCAGGAGTTTTTCAATCCGCCTGAACTCCTCTTCGGAGAGGAGAATATCATACTCTCTCCCGAACCTTGCTTTATTCGCAATGAATGACAGGTATATTGTAGCGAGCATAACAAACTCCTGCGACACCACCCTCCTGCCGTATCCTCTCGTAGAGGAGAGCAACGGATTCGTCCGGGTTAACGATCTCAGATCGTATGTTATCCCACGCATCCCCTTCTCCTCCCATATTCTGCTAATATCACGATGTTCAAAGAAGTCGGCCAGAGTAAATGTTGTAAAGAGTATCAGGTCTCGCTGGCGATCGAAGTGATGGCTGATCAGGCATGGATTTACCTGATGCGCCCAGCAGATGAGATTGTCAAGTTCTACCCAGAGGGGATCGTTTGACGCCCCACCGTGGTCCAGCTGTCTACGGGAGGGAAGACCGGAGTACATGCTCCTCCAGTGCTCCAGCCGGGATACCGGAGACTCCTTGAATTCCGGAAGGACACTTTGCCGGATGAACGATCGCATGGCGCTCGTGGATGTGAATGTACAGATGTCGCTGATCGAGGGGATCCCACCCCAGATCATCCTGTAGTCCTTCCAGATCTCCTGGATAATACCCTCATCTACGTTAGGTTTCCAGAGCAGACCATTGTCGGATCCTCGTTCAGAGAGTATGTATCTCTTCTCTTCGAGCGGGTAGAGATGATTGTTCAATATTCCGGTGTGCTCTTTTATGTTCAATTTTCTTCCGCAAAAATCGTAGATATCATCTGTTCCTACACCATCCTCGTGGTCATAGATGTAGAAGAGGATCTTCCGCTTCGTACTGCCTTTCTTCTCTCCCCTCGCTCTCCCCCTCGGTCTTCTTGAGTTCATCAAATAAAGTAACTATGCCCGCTTTAATAAGCCGCGCGGTTTCGATTGAGAGACCGGCGCCTCTCACGCAAGGGATAGTAAAATGGGGCGCTTAATCGTCGGCATCAGGTGCTCCGGATGAATGGTATGCCGCTTAACCTCGTATCGGGGGAGGCCGCTCCATACAATTCCGGCTGTTCCACCACCCCGAAGAGGTGAGGGGCACCACACCCTGCAGAGACCAGACCGGGTTCAGTCGGACGGAGCCGGCCGGCGGAGCAGGCGCTCCGGGTGCTCGATGCATGCCTTCGCCAGCCGCAGCGCTCCGTATGTCTCATCGACCCGGATGTAGTCCAGGCAGGTGTGCGGGTTGTAGTAACCCGTCGAAATGTTGAGGGCCGGAATGTGCTCTGCGATGTAGTAGGTGTCGGCAATTGAGCCACCACAGGTCTTCCAGTAGTCCATACCCTCCTCCTCTCCCAGCGACATGAGGTTGGTGACGATGTGATCGGGGGCGCAGGTTCTGCCGTGGTAGGTGGGGATGATGTCCCCCCGCCCCCTGCGATCGAGGGTCAGTCCGAAGGCACAGTCTGCGTAGAAATCGGGTGGTACTTCCTGGACCCCCTGCTGGCCCTCCTCCTCCCGGACGGTTGCGAGGATCTTGAAGGGCAGGTCTGTTCCCCGGGCCAGAGTTAGTATGGTGCTGATCCCGGCCTTGTCATCACCTCCGATCTGGTAGCGGTCGCCGTCAGGGCTCTCAGCGAGAAAGATGCCCCGCTCCTCATCGTAGCGAAGATATTCCCCGATGTCCCGGTCATCTTCGGATTGACAGGTGTCCATATGAACATTTAGCAACGTATACCCGGCGGCCGGGCGTTCTCCCCGCACGGCCATGATATTCCCCATGCGGTCGGAGGTGACATTCCAGCCGCCGGCACGGAGGCGCCCGCGGACGTATGCACTCATGGCTGTCTCTTCGTACGTCGGGCTGTAGATCGGTAGGATCTCCTTGAGGTTGTCAATCAGAAGGAACCTGAGATCGGGCTTTTTTATCTGCGATACTGTGTAATTGTTGTCAATCTCGTGAACTACCATGTTAAAAACCTCTTTTTTAAAGTAGTCTTGATCAGAGGATTGTGAATCGGATCAGCGGCCCCCTTGCGCCCGGCCTTTGCCTGTGACGGAGAGCCCAGGTGCCGCCAGCAGGGTCACATCCGTGCTTGGCGTGTTGCCTGGCGGGTATTCCTTCATTTCCGCTGAGGTCTGGGTCCGGCGGCGTATCTGTCAGAAGGCCGAGATCCGATTGTTCTACGTGCAATTCATGCAGATCTGCAGTACTGTCGCTCCCTTCTTTCTTCACCCGGAAAGCCCCGGGCAGGTTGATGCAGGAAACCCCGTCCCTGGAGGCTTTGAGCATCTTTTTACTCCTGCACCACGGGTGAAGGCACCAGTAGATAGCGATCCTATGCCCGTTCAGGGAGAACACTTCACCCGGCATGTTCATCCTGAGGAATCTGGGGGGCGCTTCTACTGCGGTCGCTACACAGAGGTTGCCGGCTGGGGGGAAGCCGATTTTTTGCGCCGGGTAAATCGGCAGGGTCAGGTGGGCCTGTCGGGCCGGTTTTTCTCTTTGATCTCCCGAAGTTAACTGAAAAATCGCCCTGGAAAAGCGCTGAAACGGTGAATTAACCCGCTTTGCTTTGATGTTTCAGGTTTTTCCCGTGAGATGAGGGACGGGAGACGCATACCGGGGGCAGGCCATCAAGGTCGTCGACCGGTACCCGGCGTTCCGCCGGGAGGATGCGGTTGCCGGGCCGGATGCTCCGGGGCTGCCCTACCGGATCGTTTTGACGCCGGAGATCGAGCGGGTGAAGGCCGGCTCTCGCGACGGGGGTATGACCTTGATGTGTCGCGGTATGTCGTGGCGGAGCCGGTGAACCTCGAGGCGGAGTTTGAGAGGCTGGCCGGCTACGAGCGCCGGCGGGAGGAGCTTGGGCGGAAGATGGAGGAGCAGATGGGGAGGGTGCTGATGAATATGAGGGGTGGAGTAACTGCTTTAACAAATATCTGTATCTCCTCATGTGTTAGAGAGGTCGTCCTAACATTTTTCTGATCATGATAATGCATGCTAGCATATCAATCTCAGTTGTGGGAAGCCGATTTTTTGTGCTGGGCAAAAATACGGCCTAGAAAGATAAAATGGGAAACACAGACGACAGGTGAAATTGTGACTGGTCGGGATGGACAGTAGGCCTTGAGGGCCCTGTTATGAGCAGAATGCCCTTTATTGGGGCAAAAACTGAAATTCTAGGCCGAAGAGAGTTAGCAGTGCTTATCACGAGCATAACCTAGAAATGTGGGGCTGTTCCGGGCATTTAATGATTCAAATGCTTCTTCTTTAGAAACAGGCTCCCAAAATAGCCTTAACGTTTATTTCGAATCCATTAAATGGTCGAATGACTATTTCTCTTTATCTGAGAGGCGATACCGTGCCAAGAGGGAAAAAGAAAGCAGCAACCGCACCAACTACCGAAAGTTACCAGCACACGGAAGCCGGAGCCGTTATCCGGCCTGAAGTCGGTGTACAGGCTCAGTTCAAGAAAAAGAAATCTCCACAGACATATGACTACGATTCATCCCTTTCTCCACAGATGTGCTGGGATGATATTAATTCAGCACGCGACGTCGGTGAATGGCTCATCACAATGATTGATAAAGCTGCCTGCCTCCCACCGCCGCACCGTTTCTCTCAACCTGAAGTCTTCAAAGATAATAATGGAAAGGTCCTCATCAGTATCCAGAACCTTGATGATGCCCTAGAATACCTCAAAAAGATCAGCCAGCCCTTCCTGAACTGGTCCGGGAAAAGAGAGCATATCTCATTTGATGTCCCGACTCTTCCCCTCTTCATCCATGAACGTCTCTCGACAAAGGCCATTCTGGAAACGCTGAAGAGAAAGGAAAAGACGCAACAGAGCACCCTTGATGCGCTCTTTGGTGATCCAAGACATCCCATTACCGATCAGGTCCTCAAGGCGTATGAATATTCAGACGACTGGACAAATCGCCTCATTCTTGGAGATTCGTTAGTTGTAATGAATTCGCTCCTCCAGTACGAAGGCATGGGTGGGCAGGTCCAGATGATCTATATGGATCCGCCCTATGGTATCAAGTTTGGGTCGAATTTTCAACCATTTGTAAGGCCAAAAAACCGAGAAGTGCCCCATAATAGCGACGAAGATTTTACAAGAGAACCTGAGATGGTGAAAGCATATAGGGATACGTGGGAGCTTGGTCTACATTCTTACCTGACATACCTACGTGACAGAATTCTCCTTTCAAAATACTTACTCAGTGAAAGCGGCAGTATATTTGTTCAAATATCAAATGAAAACCTCCATCAAGTTCGAGATGTAATGGATGAAGTGTTTGGCAGCGAAAACTTCATTTGCATAATCGTTATGAAAAAAACAAGTGCCCCGACTGATAAGTATATTCCGAACATCTCTGATTTCATCATTTGGTACGCTAAGGATAAGCAAAAGACAAAGTATCATTCTCTATTCCTTGAGAAAGTGCCTGGAGAAGAAGGAACTTCGCAATATGTGTGGGCTGAACTTCCAGATGGAACCGAAAGGAGGCTGACCCGTTCAGAGTTTCTTGATCACTCTCTCCTCCCTCGTGATTCGAGGATTTTTGCTACAAGTGATGCCACCTCAAGTCATGAGTACAGCTTAGGGAAAGAACCCTTTGAGTTTAGGGGCATCCAGTATTCTCCCGGTAAACGATATTGGACAACCTCGCCTGAAGGGATGGGAAAAATAGCACAAAAGAATCGGTTCATTGTGTCAGGTAAAACCCTGTTCTACAAAAGATATTGGGACGATTTCCTATACTACCCACTACCGAATGTATGGACCGATACGAGTAGCAGTTTTAGTGAAAAAAATTACGTTGTTCAGACAATTCCCAAGCCCATCCAGAGGTGCCTATTAATGACCACAGACCCTGGGGATTTAGTACTTGATCCAACCTGTGGAGGGGGGACCACTGCATATGTGGCGGAGCAATGGGGCCGACGCTGGATTACAATTGATGTTAGTCGCGTCCCCCTCGCATTGACCCGGCAACGCCTTCTGACGGCAACATATCCGTATTACCTATTAAAAAATCCAGAAATTGGTCCTGCAGGAGGATTTGTTTACGAGAGAAAACAAAACCGAAAAGGGAAAGAGATTGGTGGAATTATTCCACACATTCGATTGAAAGATATCGCAAATGACCTGAAACCGAAAGAAGAGGTCCTCATAGATAAACCAGAGATTGATGGGAACATCATCCGGGTTACAGGCCCTTTCACTCTCGAGGCAACAATCCCGACACCTGTGGAGATTAAGGAGGAGGATGAAACATCCGAGAGAACACAGGAATACTCCTCGTTCATCGACCGAATGATCGAAGTGTTGCGCCGGTCTCCGGTACTACACCTCGATGGCAATCGTACCGTTGAACTGACAAATATCCGACCCCCGGCAAAGGCACTCTCGCTATCGGCGGAAGCGCTCGTCAAAAATGGCGATGAAAAACCGGTTGCCTTGGTGTTCGGGCCGGAAAATTCCTCGGTGAGTGAACGGCTTGTCTTTGAATCTGCCCGTGAAGCAAGAATAAAGGGGTATTCGCACCTCTATGTTGTTGGTGTCAACGCCCAGCCCAATGCCCGTCTGCTGATCGAACAGTGTAAAAACGTCGCCGGAATCCCTGCCACATATGTTGCGATCACCCCGGACATCATGATGGACGACCTGCTGAAACATATGCGGTCAAGCCAGATCTTCAGCGTTTGCGGCCTCCCGGATATCAAGATCACTGCAGTAAAAGATGGAAAGAAGAATTCGCAACGCTTTGAAGTTGAGCTCCTGGGGATGGACACCTTTGATCCCATCACAATGGAGACCCAACACATGGCTGGCGATGACGTTCCCGCCTGGTTCCTTGATACAGATTACAATAGTCGCTGCTTCCGGGTCTGTCAGGCGTTCTTCCCTCGCACAGGCGCCTGGACAAACCTGAGTAAATCGCTCGGCAGTACTTACGACGACTCGGTATGGGAGCACCTCGCTGGAGCGACCAGCGCCCCATTTTACGCCGGTGAAAACAACCAGATTGCTGTCAAGGTCATCGACGACCGCGGTAACGAGCTCATGGTGATAAAGCCTCTGAAGGGGAGCAGGAAATGACGGACTTCGAAGTTCCCGAACCAATCCTGAACTCTCCATACGAGGAGCCAAGGGAACATTGGCATATCGTTGAGGGTGAACTTCCGGAGAAACGAACCGGGCGGAGACCAGCGGGTTACTACTACCGTGATCCACGTGCTGATCAAGGGACGACGGAAGATGATGTCCGAGGGGTTTTCAGAGATCTCCCACAGATAAATCTTATCCGTGAGCGAGTGAAACAGTGGCAGGATCAGGGATATCCAGGAGTCACCCGTACAACAATTGATCTTCTGACCTACTGGCAGCGCGATGGCCGCGAAACCCGACTCTTCTTCGCCCAGCTTGAGGCAGCAAAAACCATCATTTTTCTCAAAGAGGCCCGGCAGGATTTTCTGCAGGGAGTAACCATTCCCATGGAAGACCTGACCGGTAACCAGATAGAGAATGGATACTCGGCATTTACAAGGTACGCTTGCAAGATGGCAACGGGATCTGGCAAGACAATGGTTATGGGAATGCTGATCGCCTGGAGCATTCTCAACAAAATTAACTCTCGCAACGACACCCGCTTTTCTGATGTCATTCTCGTTGTCTGCCCAAACATCACCATAAAAAGCCGACTTCAGGAACTCGACCCAAATAGAGACGATGCAAGCATCTACCGGGTTCGCGACCTCGTTCCGCCGCATCTGATGCCGACACTCCGTCAAGGGAAAGTCCTCATCACAAATTGGCATTATTTTGAACCGAAATCAATCACTGTTGCAGGCGATTCAGCACGGGTTGTTAAAGCCGGGGTGCCGGTTCGTGTCAAAGAAACTATAACTATCGGCCAAAAAACGACGACTGCACGGGGCAAGCGCTATATTACCCTCGAGGACTACCAGGTTCAGCGAGACGCCGGGCTCCTTTCCGTAATCAAAGAAGAAAAAGATCGGCAGGGAAACCTGACGAAGATCTTTGTTGAATCAATGAAGTACATCGAGAGTGAAAAAGCCCTTGTAAACCGCGTTCTCGGTCGGGAGATTGGAAACAAAGAGAGTATTCTTGTCATCAACGATGAAGCGCATCACGCGTACAGGATTTCGCAAGTCGAACCTGATGATGAGGACGCCCAGCAGACACTCATTGAAGATGATGGAGAGGAGGATGAGGATTTCACCAGGGAGGCGACGATCTGGATCGAGGGGCTGGATAAAATTAACAAATATAAAAAGATTAACTTCTGCATTGACCTATCAGCGACCCCCTACTACCTCAACAGCACCGGTCAGAAGGCTAACCAGATCTTTGAATGGGTCGTCAGCGATTTCGGGCTGACTGATGCGATCGAGTCCGGCCTTGTAAAAATCCCTCAGTTAGTCGTGAGAGACACAACCGGTGCGGAGATACCAAGTTACTTCAATGTCTGGCAGTGGATCTTGCCCAGGCTGACTCCAGCAGAACGTGGTGGGAGAAGGGCCAATCCCAGACCTGAAGCCATACTCAAATGGGCACATACTCCAATAGTTATGCTCGCCGGGCTCTGGAAAGATCTCAGTGTAGAATGGAAAGAGCAGAGAGGTGACCCGAGATCCCCGGTGTTTGTAATCGTCTGCAAAAACACTAATATATCGAAGGTGATCTATGAGTGGCTCGCAGAGAACCGCTGCCCTACTGGTATTCCTCCAGCACGTATCCCTGAACTCCTGAATACTGATACTGAACTAAATACAATAAGAGTAGATTCAAAGGTAGTTTCTGATACAGACTCCGATGCAGCAAAAAGTGATGAATCACACTGGATGAGATACACCCTTGATACCGTCGGAAAACTCGACTGGCCCCGGGACAAGCAGGAGCGACCAATTTATCCAGAAGGATTCGAGGAGCTCGCCAAGAAACTAAACCGCCCCCTGAACCCCCCCGGACGGGATGTAAAATGCATCATCAGCGTAAGCATGCTCACAGAGGGCTGGGACTGTAATACGGTCACCCACATCATCGGCCTCCGACCATTTATGTCTCAGCTTCTTTGTGAACAGGTCGTAGGCAGGGCACTTCGGCGGTCTGCCTATGATGCTGATGAAGATGGCAAGTTATCCGAAGAAATTGCCAAGGTATTTGGTGTGCCCTTTGAGATAATCCCGTTCAAAAAGACGGAAGGACCTACACCGAAACCGAAAAAAAGGCATTTCATACATGCCATTCCTCAGAAAGCACAATATGAGTTAAAATTCCCTAGGGTTATAGGGTACCGCCAGTCTGTACACAATCGGATAACAGTCGATTGGAATGCTATCGCACCGGTGAAACTTGATCCTATGAACATCCCCCCTGAGGTGGAGATAAAAGCATCGATGCTCCTCAACAGTGGCCGCCCCTCTCTATCAGGTCCAGGAAAACTGGAAAGAATCGATTTGAACCCGCTACGGCAAGGACGCAGACTGCAGGAATTAACCTTTGAAATTGCCAGGGACTTGACGCAAGAATATACATCCTACTCTGATAACCAGGTGCCCGCTCATGTACTATTCCCGCAAATATTGCAGATCGTACAGCGTTTCCTGTCAGAAAAAGTAAGGGTTATACCACCGGCAAACATTCTGGATGCATTTTGTTCTCCCTATTATGGCTGGATCATTGAACGGTTGCGTGAAGCCATCGAACCTGATACCTCCTTGGGTGAAGAACCAGAAAGACCAAGAGTTGAAAGGAACCGTGAAATGGGTTCCACAGCAGACATCGAGTTTTGGTCGTCTCGACCGGTTCACGAGGTTGTCCACTCTCATGTAAATTACGCTGTCATGGATACCAAGCGCTGGGAGCAATCAGCCGCTTACATTCTGGATACGCATCCGGGAGTTGAGGCATTTGTAAAAAATGCTGGTCTGGGATTTGGAATACCCTATGCGCACAATGGACAATCTCATGATTTTATTCCAGACTTTATCGCCAGATTAAGAACAGATCCCCCGATTAATCTCATTCTTGAGACAAAGGGATTTGATACTCTTGCTGAAACCAAACAGCAAGCCGCAGAAAGATGGATTAAAGCCGTTAATGCTGAAGGAAAGTATGGCAGATGGGTATTTAAAATGTCGAGAAATCTTGATGGGATTCGGAAGTACATCGATGACCTCGTTGATCAGAACTCATCAAACATACGCAATGAAAATGATGATCAGTGAAATGACAAGAGAGAAGGTTGAATGAGCCAAATGGAATTTCCATTTTTACACTGACCCAATCGACTCTTTCGATCTGCCAAACAGCGAGATCTTTGACTCTCAGCACTTGAACCGTTCTGGTGTCCTCACGCACCAGATTTATGGGGCGATCTACTGTCTCGATCGGCCTCACGAAATAGAAACCAGTGTCTCGATGCCCTCGTTATTGCCTTGCTCATCCCTCCATGGTTCTGAAGCATAAGATCATGAATTGACTCATAATGGGCTCATCTGTGTCTGTAGCGGCTTTCTGGAAGCAATAAACTGCCCTGGATATCTGAGATCTCTTCACATAGTCCTTTTCGGATTGACTCACGAGCATTGCCGGTCATCGCCATCGGCACTGGTGTCACCAGCAGCCTCATCGTGCGTAATACCGGCTCAATAAGCGCACACTTCTCGCGCCAATATTGTTTCATACTGACGCTCGGAGAACACTGCGGCTTCCAGACCCGGATACAGAAAATCGCCCTACCCCTGGGAAAACTTCAGAATAGTATAGTTGCCGGCCCGAGCACCTGATCAAATGAATTATATATAGCCGCATGTAATGTCCCGGATAGAACCATGGACCGGCTGATCAGAACCATCGTGCTCGATCACAAAAACAAGCGCATCCATCTCACCGAGATCGAGAGAGCCCTCAAAGAGCGCGGGATCAACCTGTTCGCCGATCAATCAAGGCATCACAGATTCATCGAAATGGTCGACACCTTCATCGCACGCGGCATCCTGGAGCCCCTGAAAGGCGCACGGCCGCTCCAGCAGTACGGGGGGCTCCCCGATCGATATACCATCCACCGGGACGTGGTCGCCGACGCCGGCACCCTCTCGCCGGAGCACCGGAACGAACTCGTCTCCCTCTCCCAGCCGATCAGCATCGACTACTATGTGACCCATGGCGACGAGTACCTCCGAGACCGCAACTACATCATGAGGATTAACGACCTCATTCTTCGGCGCGGGGAGTGCGAGGTCCTGACCGTCAACGAGCGCTCATACGAACTCTTCGGCGACGAAAAAGCGATCGCCATGCCGGATGAGGCTTCGGTCAAGGGTGCCCTGATCCTCAGGAACCTGCGCCTTACCCTCGAGGATATCCGGGCAAAGCGGGTCTATGAACCCTTCTTCTGGATCGAGAAGGACTTCTCGAACCTGCAGGGGAAGACGGAGAGAACCGTCCTGATCGTCGAGAACAAGGACACCTTCTGGACGCTGCAGCAGGCGGTGACGGACGGCGTGCTCGCCGGCATTCACCTGGTCATCTACGGGGAGGGAAATGCAATCCTGAAGAAGTTTGAGTACATCGAGACCGTCGGCGGGGTGCCGGATGACCGCTACCGCTACTTCGGCGATATCGATTGGGAGGGAATCTCCATCTATAACCGGCTCCGCGCACGCTACCCGGAGTACGACATCCGGCCGGCTACCGGCCTCTACGCATATATCCTGCAGAAGGCCGGACCCGCAGGAGCACGTCCCCTGCGGCGGCCGCAGCGGGCCGGCACCCTTTCTCCCTTCCTTGACTTCTTTGATGCAGAGACCGGAGACGCGATCCGGCAGATCGTCACGGCAGAGCGGTACCTCCCGCAGGAGGTCCTCAACGCCACCGATCTATCGAGGTTTGGAGATGGCGGACTCTCTTCGGCGCTTTAAGGAGATCAACGAGCGGATGGAGCATCTCAAATGCTTCTACCCATTTTTTAAAGCCTACACATCTCGTCCAATGAAAAAACAGGACTATGACGCCCCCTACCTCGCACTGGATGTGCTGACTCTCCTCATCGAGAAGGGCCGGCTCCAGGGCCGTGTTCTCAAGCCCGATGAGATCCGGGCGCACATCGAAGAGACGATGAAGGAGATTCGCCCTGACCGGGAGTTCGACTGCCGGGAAGTGACGCGGACCGTGCTCGACTTCCTTGAAACAAACACCGAGGGAGAACTCTACTGTTTCCAGTACCAGGACCCGGTCAGGGGAAGACCCGTCAGCCACTACGTTCACCTGGTCGAGTACGATGTGACCGAAGATGGCTACCGGATCACCGATGAGGGCCTCGAGTTCATGATCAGCATCAAAGAACTCCCCGAAGAGTCCAGAATCACGGTTGCCCTCATTCTCTTTAAGAAACAGATCGAGAGCGGCTCTTTCAGAAACGCCCTGGAGACGGTGCGGAACCTCAACCTCGAAGTACTCCGCAAGAAAGGAAAGAAACAGGCGCTGCTTGACAGGATGAGGTACGGCGACCCTGATGTGGCCGAAGGCTTTACCACCTACACACAGGAGGTGATCGCTCAGATCAGGCAGGAGCAGGAACTCTTCACCCAGGTCCAGGCGACGCTCCGCGACCTCTCAAAAGACCAGGAACGAATCGCCCACGCCCCCGAATCGTTCGGAAAGGAAGAGGACTTTATCGCCATCCAGGAACTTGCAACCGAACTTGAGTACGGGTATACCCTCCACAACACCCTCTTGAAAGACTATACCGACCTCCCATCAGAGTATGAGTGGATCTGCCAGGTCCGCATGAAATCGCTCTTTGACCGGAGGTACCAGTTCCAGGAAGCACTGGAGAACCACATCCGTGCGAACATACCTAATGAGGTGCATATCGTGGAGATGCACCCTCTTCTTCTCCCGAATGTTTCCCGGACGTTTGGCCTCTGCTCGATCTTTGAGCCGCAGCGGATCGTCGGGAGGAAGGCGGAGGACACAGAGGTGAAGACGAGCGAGGAGTGGGGCGAGGGGAAGTCCATCGAGAAGATCGTGGAGGGGCGGCAGGATGAGAACTTCAGGATCTATGCGCAGTTGCTGGTCGACGCGCTGGCGGAGAGTGAAACAATAGATCTGCCGGCCTACCTAGACCTGATCCGCACATGCCTGGGAGACGAGGGGCTAGACCACATCGACCTGATCCCCTTCCTGATCGAGTTGAACAAAGGCACCCGGAACGGCGAGGCATACGAGGCCATCTTTGACCTTCATCCGTCGCAAGGCCAGAATGAGCCTGCGGTAGAAGCCCTGCTTTCTGCCGCAGCCCGGAGCGAGGGTGAGTTCCATCGAATCCGGGTGATCTCCCGGCCGGAAAGGCGGGTGTTGATCGGGGAAGAAGAGGACGTGTATCTCTCTTATCTTACGTTTATCGGGGAACGATTGCATGAATTTTGACCGGGAGAACCTTGGGACCGCCATGGAGATGCTCCACTGCATGCTGGCGGAAGGCTCGATTGCACGCAAAGATCACCCAAAGGAGTTCCTGCGCTACGATCAGGAGGCTGAGGTGAGGGAGGCGCTGGAGTTCTGTGCAGAGAAGCACAACCTGCTTGTCTGCAGGTATAACGATGCCCTGTACCTGAGCCCCGGCGTCCAAAACCGGGTCTTTGGCCTCTCAAACGCCGAGATCAGGAACAGCCTCGGGAGGGGGTTCAACAATCCCGAGATGTACACTGTTTTCTTCATCATACACGTTCTGATCACCGAATTCTACCACGAGTCCGCGTACGATGCCTACGTGGAGAAGGTGGCGAAGGCAAACCTCCTTACAGCCGTCGAGAAGAAGATGCAGGCAATGGGAGCGATCCAGGATCTCGAGAAGACAGGCGAGGAATACCAGTTCAACTTCAAGGTCATCCACGATCTGTGGAGCAGTCTCCCGGCTGTAGAGTTCAAGAAAGACGATCCGGACGAGAAGAAACAGTGGGGCGTCAGCTCAAAGAGCACCCTGATCAACGAGACGATCGCCTTCCTGGAGAAGAACCAGCTCGCGAAAGAGCACGACGATGCCGTCTACCTCACCCCGCGCTGCAAGGCGATTATCCGCGAGGTCTACAGCAACCGCGAGGTGCAGGACGCCATCACACTCTTCATCGATGGGCTTGGCCATCAGGGGGGCGATGAGGATGCCTAAACTCCGGTCGGTGCGGGTAGTAAACGCTCAGTTCAACGAGGGAAGGGGGTTATATCAGGACTTCCGCATGCCGTTCTATGGCCGCAATGGTACCTATGAACTGGGCAACGGCATGGGAAAATCGGTCCTTTTAATGCTCATCCTCCAGTGCGTCCTCCCGAATGTCGCTCCTGACCCGAATAAACCCTTTAAGTACATGTTCACCGGAGGCGATCGCAACCGCACGACTCATGTCCTGGCCGAATGGGAACTGGACGAGGTCGTAGATGGGAGAAGATATCTCCTGACGGGGTTCTGTGCAAAACGAAAGTCCGATCAGGAAGATGAAGGTGAGAGCGACGAGATCAAGTATTTCTCCTACCTGCACCTTTACGGTGAGCCAAACGACCTCGATATCGATAAGATCCCCCTCTGCAGGGAAGAGGGAGCAGACTTCTTCACCCAGGACTATTCAGAAACCCGAAAGATGCTCCGGGAAAAAGCAAAAGCAGGGTATGATATCTGGATAGCCGAGACCCGGCAACAGTACCTGGGGCGGCTCAAGGACTACTATCTCATCGAGTCGGAGTGGGAACTCATCAAACTCATCAACCGGCAGGAGAGTTACTTAAAGACCCACTTTCACAGTTTCAGGGATTCAAGGGCATTCGTCGAGGACCTGCTGATCAAGATGATAGACCGGTGCCTCCAGGACAGGCGACGGCTCAAATTTCACGGTGGAGACGAAGATCCCGTCGAGAAAGCGCTCGCTGACTCGCTATACCAATCCCAGGAGGATCTCAGGAAACTGCAGGCGGAGCAGGCACGCCTGCACGAGTACGAGCACCTCCAGAACGAGATCACCGTCCTCCAGACGGCAAACGATCGCCTCCTCGGATCGTACCAGGCATACGAGGAGGCAAGGCAGCGGGCGGCATCGCAGTATGTCGCGTATGTCGCGGCAATCGCCAGGAAAGAGGAAGAGAACCGGCAACTGCAGGAGCAGATTCTTGGAAAGCAAGCAGCTTGTGAGAGTGTGCAGAATGAGATCGAAAGAACCGGGCTCAAGCTCCTGAATGTACGCCTGAACCTCTCCGGGCAGAGGCTCAAACGGGCGGAAACGGAGAGGGTGGAGCATGAACAGACGGTCAATACGCTGAAGCACCGGGCCGACTTTGCCCGTGCGGTGAACAAGTACCTCTCGATCAGGGAGTGTGAAGCAGAGATCCGGGAGCGGGAGGAGATCATGCGGAAGATGGAGGAGGAGCATCAGGAACTGTTCGCCCGGCTTCGCCCCCTGGGAAAGACCCTCCATACCCTGGTTGCCGCAGAGAAAGAGCGAGTCAGCGGAGCACTTCTGGCGGGGCAGATCCAGGCGAAGGAGACCCATGCCGAGAACATGAGCCTCCAGCGGGACCTCGGAGGTGCCAGAAAGCAGGCAGAGGGTATCCTGAGGCGGATCGCCGAACTCGAGCGGCAGTCCGTCGAACTGGAGGCCAGGGAGAAAGAACTCATGCAGAGGCATGAACGGTGCCCGAAAGTCTCCTCCTGGTTCTCTCGCTCCGACCAGATCGAGGCCACGGAAAAGCGGCTTGCTGCCGAAAAAGAGACTTACAACGGGCTCGCAGGTGAGACCAACGAGATCGAACGGCGGCTCTCCACGAACCAGGTGCTTGAGCCGGAGCTGGAAAAGGGGATAGCAGATCTGGATCGGGCAATTGGGACCCTTCAGCGGGAGATCGCCAATTTTACGGCCGAAAAAGGTTCGGCATTACAGATCGCCGAGATCTACGAGCTGGACGATATTGAGGCCTGTGCCGCCCATCTCAAAGACAGGAGCGATCAGTTGCGCGAGGTGCTGGCGGGCTACAGGAGCCGTCATGAGGGCCTTGTCCGGGATCTGGAGAACGCAGAGAAGTACGGCGTCACCTTGAGCGGTGAGTACCTGGCTGCTCTTGAGAGATTACAGGAAAAATACCCGACCGCGATAAGCGGCGCCGAACACCTGAAGGGGATCCCCGATGACGAACGGGGAGAGTGCCTGGGCAACGCACCCTGGCTCCCGAAGGCGGTTCTCCTCCTCAAAGGGGATTTCGAGGCGGTTGTCCGCAACCCGATGGCCCTTCCGGCACAGGTCCAGGACGCTGCAGTCGTTATCACCAGTATCGACCATCTCCGGGAGAGAAGGCCGCTCTCACTCGGAGATGTCTACATCTCCTCCCGGACGCCCGAGCAGTCGCTTGAAGCACTCGCGAGCGACCGTGCAGCCGAGCACCTCCAAAAAGAGATCCGCGCAGTCAATGAGGAGATACAGAAGGCGGATGAGGCGTTAGAGGCGATAACTCACGACTTCGACATCGTTCGCCGCTTCATCGACCGGTATCCATCAGTATTTGAGCAGGAGAGGGCGGCCAATCTTCGGGAGCATCTGCAACGGAAGAACGAGGGTACAGCAAGGCTTGCAGCACTGCGAAACCAGCTTCAGGAGGATCGCTCCGCCCTCCCTCACGCCAAGACTGGTCTGGCGGAGCAGGAAACGACAATCGGTCTCTTCGAGGAGAAACTCGCCCTGCTCACCGATCTCGTCAAAGTCACGGGGGAGAGGGAGAAGACTCTCAGCAACCTGCAGCAGGAGCACCGGAACGCCGAAGAAACTGCGGCGCTACAGCGACAGATCGAGGCGGCGATCAGCCGGTGCGATTCAGAATTCAAGAGACTTGAGGAGATCAACAACCAGCTGAAGGAGCGCCTCCGGAAGGTGGAGCAGGAGATCTCCGAGTACAGGCCGTACGCAAGCGAGGATGTTCCGACCCTGCCGGATGCAGATATCGACCGCCTCAGGAGTGAATACCGAAGCGCCCGGCAGGTGGTCGAGAGGGTCGTGAAGGATCGCGAGAGTTACGAGAGAGATAATGCCCGTGACAAAAAGCAGATTGAGGACGACTGGAATGATATCCGCAGTTATCGGATCTCTATCGAGGAGATCGAAGCGGGAAACCCAGAAGAGCGTTATTCCTCTGAGTATATCCAGGAAGTTGACCGGAGTTTTGAGGATGCGGAGCGCCTCCTCAAAGAAGCCGCTGGCCGGTATGAGGATGTGCGTGGAAAACACTACCTTCTCTCCCTGGAGATGGACGAGGCAGAGAGGAAATTTAGCGCCCATGCCCCGGAAGCATATACCCGGGATCCAGATCTCATCGAGCCGGAGCCGTTGAAGGCGGATCAAAAGAGCTTGGAGGCAGAAAGCCTCACTCTCAACGCGGAACTTGCACACCTCGATGCTGTGCGCCGGGAAGGCGAAAAAGTGCTTGAGGGCCTTATCGCCGAAAATAATGGCTACGGACTGCTTGACAGCACTTACCATTTCATCCAGAAAGGTGCTGCCCCGGCATCGGAGCTCAGGGGCTACCGCTACTTCCAGGAAGAACTTGGGGCTGCCGTCGGGAGTACGACGAAGCAGAAAGAGCGTTTCAGTGCCGTAAAGGACCAATTCTTCCGGAACATCGATGAAATTAACATTCCTCACTACTTTATTGAGACAGTCCGGGGGAAGATCCGCATAGCGGAGAGTGTGGGCGAGGCAACCTCCATACAGCAAAGCCTGGAGGGATATGCTGCTACAGTCACCGGATGGGCAAAGGCGGTGCAGGCACAGGTGGAGGGGCTTCTTGAGGTCGAGACGAAGATCATCGATCAGGCCCTGGGGATGGCGAGAACCTACCGGGACTACCTCGTGATGGTTCCCAGACTCTCGAAGATCGAGATTGATGGCAATCCCCGTGAAATGCTGCAGATCAACTTTGAAGATTGCACCTATCGTGACGAGGTGGCCCGGGGTGAGATGCACCGCTATATTCAGGACCTTACTGCTCATATTCAGGACGGCACTCTCAGCCGGGGGGAACTTGAGAAGGCGCTCGCACCGGGCCAACTGGTGGGTAGAGTGATGGATATGGGCAGGATCCGCGTAAAAATACGCAAGATTGATATCAATACCCACCCGTTCCAGCTCTGGGAGAAGATCAAGGCTTCTGAAGGGCAGGAGAACACGATGCACATCATCCTTCTGGTTGTTCTCATATCAACAATCAGAGCGATTGTCGTTGGCAGGCATGACCGGAACACCGCGAAAGTGCTCTTTGTTGACAATCCATTTGGTTCCACCGGATCATACTATCTCTGGGAAAAGATCTGGTCGATCCTCGACCGCAATAATGTCCAGATGATATGTTCGGGCCACAAGATCGATGCGAAGGTACGCGAGTTCTTCCCGATCTCCTATCTTCTTACGAGTGAGATCTCGGCCGGCGGCCGGATGAGGATCGTCGGTGTCAGGTTTGTTGGTGCCGGCAAAGATCTTGACCGCCTGGAGCGGCAGAAGAGGGGCGAGATCCTTGCTTGGACAGAAGAGTAAGGGAGACCTGCGTAACACAAGCGAAAATCCAATTGGGGACGGAATCAAGAAAGACCAAGATATAAACTATAGGGCAGGATCAATGCATCCTGCCTACGGTGACCATCGGCGGGTTAAGCCAAATCAATCTACCACATAATGAGGAGGCAATGCCCTCTTAATGGGATTGCTTACCATTATGAGATGTCGACGTTGAATCTTTAAAGAAGATTTTACCGTTAGGCAGGGTCTCAAGTTCGTTACTCTTAACTAAGTTACGGACCAGAACGTCAACCCTATCAATAACCAGCCTTGTTGCCTTGATTCCAAAGATTCTCGAGACTTCTGAGACGATCCCTTCCATAGGAGTCGCATACTGTGATCGTAGAACATGAATCACTGCTGCCTGTATCTCCTCATCAGAAATATATTCGATATTCCGCGACTGATTTTGCAGGCGCCGGCGTAGCGGTGGCTCCTGTTCCCTTGATTTCCAGAGGAACTGCCCTCTTTTAAAAACTCTCTTTGAAACGACGGCATATTGACAATCACCTTCGAGTTTACGCTTCATTCGAGATCCCAGACGTGAGATGCCTGCAAAGGACCGTATCCGGTTGTAGACTTCATCGATGTGGACAGGCGATTCAACCGCAACAATGTCGACTATTGCTTGAACAACAACAAATGTAGGTAGATCGATGAAATCTGCTACAGAGAGATCCAGACTGATCTGTGTACACTGAACATAATCGGGAATCGTATAATTAGGCTCCTCGCTTCGATCATCTGCGCCTGATTTCACGAGGGGTAGATAACTCTCGGGAATACTCTCCTTTTGTGTTCTTTTCAGCTGAGCACTTGAACGTAATTTCAGAGGACCTGCTCGCTTTGAATTTTCAATCGCTTCAAGCAGTCTCTGTTTGGATGTTGCCGGTTGGGTGTACCAGTCGGTAGACCAGATTCTGTATATCCGCCAACCAAGTCCTTCGAGGATCTGTTGCCGAAGCCTATCACGATCCCGAGCCACCTTGGATGAATGGTATTGCGCTCCATCACATTCAATCCCAAGAAAATATCTACCAGGCTGCTCGGGATCGATAACAGCAAGATCGATCCGGAACCCCGCACAGCCCACTTGTTTATGGATTTGATACCCGCTTGAGATCAAGTAATCGTATACTGATTCCTCAAATGGTGACTCCAGATCGTCGTGAGGTATCGTCGACAAAGGCAGACTGCCTGTTTCAGCATACTCCAAAAACTGCTTTAAGATCTTAACCCCTGTAGCAGAAGTCTCCGTAACAGTAAGATCCACGGCCTTAAAATTCGAAAAGATAACGCAGCGTTCTCTTGCTCGGGTCATGAGCACATTGAGCCGCCGCTCCCCACCATCCTGATTAAGCGGGCCAAAATTTTGTGTCAGTTTTCCGTATTTATCCCGCCCAAAACCAACGCTAATGAAGATGACGTCCCGCTCATCACCCTGGATTGTTTCAAGATTTTTCACAAAGCAGTATTCTAGATAATCCTTCGCAAAATATTGCTGAAGACCCGGATGTTCGTTGAGCAGAGTTTCAATCTCATCCTCAATCGCCTGTTGCTGTTTGATATTGAATGTCCCTACACCAAGACTCTTGTGAGGAGTTTTTACGAAGTGTTCAATGACGGCAGCAGCAACCGCTTGTGCTTCACCCCTGTTAATGGAGCTTACTCCACGGTCATACGTACAATCAGGAAGGTGAACTAACTTGAGACCGAGCTCATCTGAGCCGTTCATCGGAGATGGATACACATAGAGGTAGTTATTGTAAAATTGTGAATTAGACAGTGCTATAAGCGACTCATGCCTGCTCCGGTAATGCCAGCGAAGATTCTTTGTTGGGAACCCTTTCTTACAGAGATTTAGGATACTCTCAATATCAGACGGTAATGCATCGGTGGTATCTACTGAGTCGGGATCTACTTCCATCATTCTATCAAAAAACGAGGTAGGAGGAAGCTGCCGAGAGTCGCCGATAACTACGGCCTGCATTCCGCGTAGTAACGAGCCCAGAGCATCCTGTGGTTTGACCTGACTCGCCTCATCGAAAATGATAACATCGAATTTAACGGTTCTCGGATCAAGAAATTGGGCAACGGACAGCGGGCTCATCATAAAACAAGGCTTGATCTTCTGTATCAGCCCGCCCGCATGTCTCATAAGACTCCGAATGGGAAGCAATTTTCGCTGCTTTACAAATTCGGATTTAAGAATTCCCATTTCTGATTGCGACGAGGCTGGGGTATTTTTATCAGGCAGACTCCGCCAGATCAACCACAACAGACGCAGACGATTTCCTTCGATAATTTTCTTATCCAGTTGAGTGAACTGCTGAATCTTCTTCTCATGAGTCTCACGGAGGAACGATGCGAGTGAAGGGCGAGTGAAAAATGCTGCTCTAAGAAGACCCTCGATATAGTTGCCTTCAAATGTTGCAACCAGATCTTGAGGAGGAAGATCGTTCGATTCAGCCTCATTTATTATAGGCAGTGCGATACTCGTTTGAGTATTTGCAATTAATCTACTATAGTATCCCCAATCGATCAGACCCTGTATAGATGAACTCCATAAACGGAGGGTATCGTCATAATCAGTAAAAGAAATAAGTGCGGGTTCTTTTCCATATTTTTTCTGCCAGTTGACATTCAGTAATGAAGATACTGTATTGATGCGGTCGAGGAATCTCTGCCGGGCATCATCCGCCTCATGGGCAGCTTGATGAATCGTTTCAGGCGATGCACCATGACTGAGTATCTCAACCGTACGCTCTGTGAACACATCCTTAAGCAGTTGATATCGAAACGCGACAATCCATTTTGAAAACTGCTCGAGTTCTGAGGGGTTGCTGTTCTCGTCCGCCCAGTAAGACCCAAATAGTGACCGCCCTAACGCTCCTTGGCTTCTAATCTCGCCTTGAATCCTTTTACACAAAGCAGCTCTCGAAAGGTCCTGGATTAGTTCTTCATCCGATCTTGAGTCTTGTACCCGGTAGTATGCCCTTAATGCTCTTTTAATGGCTCGATACCGAGGATTGATACATCTTAGTATGAAGAAGCGTTCTGTCAAAGGAACGAACTCATTGTAAAGGGCATCTAGATCCTCAATCAAGATGTCATCGTTGAAATGCGTACGCACTTCTTCCCGAACTTCGTTATATCTCCTTACTTGAGAGATAAATAGGGCAGTATTCGGGTTTGGTTGATTCCATGCATTATTAAGGAGTAAATTCCGATCTATGGGGTTTGAAGATGTGAAGAGATTAGTTGTGCCTATTGCATCAAATAACTCTTTAGAATTGTCCGGGCAGGTGATACCTGTTGCATCAGCGAAGGCCGCAATCTTGCTTATTAGCGAATTCAATGCATCTCGGGCCTCACTAACCGCCTTATCCAGTCTTTGTAGGTCTGAAGGAAGAACAATCCCAGGCTCTGTGCAATACCAAGGATTATTCTTTACTGGCCGAACTTTCGGTAATACCTCGGCAAGATCTGTCAGAAGTTTAATTGCCTCCGTCCATTCCCTGTCAGTATAGCGCTCAGGAGAAGGCAAGTCGACGCATCTCATACCACGGCTAACGGTCTCAAAATGCTCCCTCACATCTTCATTTAGGCCAAAAAGCGTGAACGGAGATAGATTCCGGTTGCCTAGAGGAGTGTGTAGCGCACTGACATAGTCATTGAGTTCTTTCTTAAGATCTTCAAGTTTCGTAATATCATTATCAAGAGCAATCTGACGTGGTGCAGGCAGATCCAGGGTTCGTTTTAGTTCCGCAATAATATGCTTTTTATTGGCTTTTCTACTATGCAACTCAAGACAATAGTCGCCAAGACCAACAGAATCCAACCGCCTTTTTACTACATCCAGCGCGGCCATCTTTTCACTGATAAACAGTACGGTCTTCTCTTGGGCAAGGAGTTCGGCTATTGCATTTGCGATGGTCTGAGATTTCCCGGTGCCGGGAGGCCCCTCAACCACAAGATTCCTGGAGGCCTTAATATCTTCAATAACAGCAATTTGAGAGGAGTCTGCATCCATAATGTGGTAGATGGACTGTGCAGACAATCTCTTATCGACATCTTCCTCCGGGAAGCCACGGTTACTTGACCGCGAACCAGTGGGATTGAATATTGCATTCAAAAGTGGGTGAGCAGCAGGCTCCATGCCTTCTGGCCATGAGGCAGAGTCAAGGTCATTATACATGATAAACTTTGTAAAACTGAAGAAATCCAGATATATGTCGGTATAAATGCCCCATGTGGGAAAATGCCTTATCGCTTCTTTTACTGCATTAAAATACTCGATTATTCCTGCCTTGTCTTCCGGCATCTCAAATTCCGGTAGAGTGACTCCCAATTCCTGAAGTTTCTCTTGAAGTGAAATATTCGTTATTATGTCCTCATCAGTCCAGGTCATCGTAAATGTCTGACGATTATCCCCACGTCGTAAGTCGACAGGGATAAGGATAAGAGGAGATTTTATAATTTTCTCCGATGAAGGGGATTCATACCAAGTTAAGAAGCCCAGTGCTAAGTACAATATCGTGTATCCCTGTTCTTCTACTGCAGAATGTGATTCTGAAAAGACCTTTGAAAGGCGATACTGTAGTACGTCGCTCTCAAAGGCGGTCTGAAGATAGATATCAGATTTTCTCGGTTGATTATCTGCGGCATCTAAGAGAGGCGTAACCCATGGTACTGATAGTTCATCCGTAGGTTGTGCTGGTGATGTTGACCCTTCAAGCCAGATCGGGAGGGTATTGTCTGCTGATTCTGGGTGGGCACTGGCTTTTGGCTTAAATCTCATCTCTTTACCTTTTAGGACCAGAGTTTCATAGATTTCAGCAGGATTTTCGTCGAGTATTCTGATAGTGCGGGCTTTCGAAGGGCGATAATTGATGAGACGATTCCTGAATGTAAGGTCGAGTAAACCTCTTCGGGCATCTTCAATGTAATCGGTAATTATTGCCATAGCAGCCCTCCATCATAGGTAATGAGCAGAAATCTAAGCATTAAAGTATCGATTTGATGTTTTAGGAGCTTGATTATGTCAAATGTTTGAGTATCGCTTAAGGATGAGATCAGGGTTTTATTGTAGTGCCTTGATATCACGGTAATACTTGAACCATCACAGATCTTTATGCATCCAATAACCTCGATCATGATGCTCACCCTCACCCTCGGTCAGATCAGAGAAGGCCCTCAATAATTTGTTGCTTTTTAGGCAAGTACAATTGCCCCTACCGCGAACAACAAATGTACTTGCAAGAGACCACCACTGGATTAAACGGGAGCGCGCATCGCGGAAGTTTGAAGGAGGGGGAATACATGAGTGACCAAGTTGAACACATGAACTCTCAATAAACAAAGATTTGAGTGTCTTTTCTCTCGTTGTGGAAGTATCAACCAGGATAGCCTCCGCTATGGAAGTGGAGAATGCGTAGCAAGGACAGCAGGATGACTGGGATTATGAGAACATTGCTATAAGATGCTCATCGCCACACGAATGCTGCAAAATATTCATATTCATCTCGTAGGCTCTTTTGCAGTAGATATATGGATAATATCTTGGCATACCATATGGGACCATTCAGCTCAACATACTACTCCCAATCCTCAAATGGTCACACAAATGATAGCGAAATGGAATAATGTCACATCCAAACTCCGGGATAGCAAAACAGATTTATATATTGGCTGCAAATTGTGTTTCGTGGTAGGATATGGTATATGAGGCAGAGATTAACAGATCTAACCCAGCATGCTTTATATTTTTACTAGATCAGTCCGGATCGATGGCAGAAGGCTGGAACGGCGATCAAAACCGGAAAAAATCAGATGAGCTCGCTAACATTATTAATCGCCTGCTCCAAAATTTGTCAATTAAATGCGCAAAATCTGACGGCATAAGAGATTACTTCCATGTCGGTGTCATAGGATATAACAACGATACTGCAAACTACTACATCGGATCTGCTTTTAGTAATGATCTATCAGAGAAAAATCTAATTCCGATTAGTGAAATTGCAAATAACCCATTACGAATCGAAGAAAGGAAAAAGAAAATAGATGATGGCATTGGAGGCATTATTGAACAGAATATAAAAGTGCCCATATGGATCGAGCCAGTTGCGAGTGGAGGCACACCTATGTGTGAAGCATTTAAATACGCAAGGGATATTGCATCAGATTGGGTTGGAGAACACCCAATGGCATATCCTCCAATAATAATAAACATCACCGACGGCGAGGCAAACGATGGCGACCCATCGAGAGATGCTGAAGAAATAAAAGAGATCTCGAGCGATGATGGAAACGCTCTCCTTTTTAATGTTCATATCTCTTCGACGAAGTCACAACCGGTAATGTATCCAGATACAGAAGATAACCTGCCGGATCCATATGCACAGATGTTATTTAATATGTCCAGTATCCTTCCGCCCAAGATGCAGGACAGTGCAAGGCAGCATGAATATATTATATCGGAAAATAGCAGGGGCTACGGGTTTAATGCCGATATTATTTCGTTAATTGAGTTCCTCGATATTGGAACACGCCCTTCTAACCTTAGATGAGCGGGTATGACAACAATTTATTCTTTCAGGGCTCCCAAGAGAGACTGTCCAGAAGAGGAATGTGAAGACGCATTTTGCTATTCATCTCGGAGCAATATAGACAGAATGCAAAACCTCCGATGTGCTATTGCTGATGGAGCATCGACGACAAACTTTGCAAGTATCTGGGCAGAATCGTTAGTGACCGATTACACCAACCAAAACTACCGTGGGATTAAGCAATTTAGACTTTCCATCATCAAATTAGCAAAAAGTTGGGAGAATGCCGTTACATCTAAACCAGTACCTTGGTATACCACAGCAAGTATTGAGAATGGTGCAGCATCCACATTTTTAGGAATAAATCTCAATAAAAACAATGGCCGCTGGCATTCCATTGCTGTTGGAGATAGTTGTCTATTCCAGATATCTAATAACCAATTAAAATGTTCATTTCCCGTTCAAAGATCGACAGACTTTAGCAACTTCCCATTTTGCGTCTCAAGTAGGCTAGAAAGGAATCGACTAATTTGGAAAAACCGGGTGTCATATAAGGGGCGGTGGAAAAGTGGTGACATCTTTATTTTACTTACAGATGCTTTTGCACATTGGTTTCTGCGAGAATGCGAATCTGGTGGCCATCCATGGCAAATATTAGAGCGTATAGTTAATGCTGACGATCCGCAGAGCGCCTTTTTAACGTGGCTTTCTGATACAAGGGCTAGTCAGAGGATTAAAAACGACGATACAACTTGCTTATATGTTGTACCATAATGTTTTGAACGAGGTACTCCTATGAGATATCCAAGCGGGGATGAATATATGGATGCGGTAGGGAATCCCCGCAGCGCATTTAACGATTCTGAACTAAAGAATTGTGATTACGAGAAAAGCACCTGGGGCTCACCGAGACCCTTTTCAGGAGGATTCACAACAACATATCATCTATTTTCGAAAGGTCGAGACTGGGCTGTACGCTGCTTTACTCGTGACGTAAAAAATCTCCAAATGCGATATACAGCACTCAGTAATTTTTTCACTAAAAGATCCTGCAAATATTTTGTCCCCGCAAGTTATGTTGCTGAAGGTGTAAATGTCAAAGGCACATGGCATCCAATAATCAAAATGGAATGGATTCACGGCCAAACTCTTGATGAATATATTGAATATAATGCCTTCAACCACGAAAAAATGTCAAAACTTGCTGAAGATTTTTACGATTTGATTCAGTATCTCGAAGCAAATGAGATTGCTCACGGAGACCTTCAGCATGGCAATGTTATTATAAAGGACGGAGAACTCTATCTTATCGATTATGACGGTATATGGTTACCAGAGCTATCGAGTTTAAGATCGAGCGAGATTGGCCATAATAACTATCAGCACCCAGATAGGGGTAATGAACATTATAATCAATACCTCGATCGATTTTCGAGTATTGTGATATATTTAGGATTAATCAGTCTCTCTTTAAAACCAGACCTAGTGAAATATAACAAGGGCGAAAACATTCTTTTCAAAAGTAAGGATTTTCTTCAACCAGAGAAGTCTGAAGTTTTTAGGGAGTTAAGGAGCATCTCAGACATTAGCCGGTACGCTGAAAGGTTTGAAAAAGTTTGCCATATGGCAATTGATGATGTTCCATCTTTACAACAATTTATCGAGAATTCATTTACCTATAATGAAGGAGGGGAAAAACGATCTCTATCTAGCAGGCAAGAAGAGCAGTATCCAATAATCGATATTGACGATATACAGAATGCAAGGAAACACATTGGCCTAAAAGTCGAAGTAATTGGATTCTTAAATAAATTCAAATCCGCAGAACTATACAGACACATCCGCTTCCATATCGGTGAGAATGGAAATTACTGGTTCTATTGCATTATTCGTGACGAGGAAGTATGGGATTCTACTCTTAAGAGAAGATTTCCGCAAAATATCAACGCTACATGTTGTAGAAATAATTACTTCTCGGTAACAGGGACGCTGTCGGCCCTAGGAAAGGGTAATAATATGATCCCTGTGATCGAGGCAGGGGCACAGAACTTTAGTATCATTAGTAAGCAGGCGTATGAAAGCAAGAAGCTAAAGATATCATACATAGATGCTACCAATCAGTCCAAGCCATTGCCCGAGTGGATTATCGCCAATGGAGGCATTTTAGAATAATTTGATGCGTGCATTCATGCACTCCCCCAAACATGAAGGCACAAGTCCGGGTCCTCCCCGGACATTGTTTTACCTGAGGTTTGATGCGCGACACTGGGATAAATGAAACTTAAATTTGAACGGAGTGCACGAAAGTTGCACTCTCTATTCTGAAAGAGGCGGTGGAGAAGCAATCTTCCGCCCGTATTCGACGATCCGGGATCTCCTGCTATACTGTCCTCGTTCTGGAAGTGAAAGGAGATAGAGGTGCGTCCATTTCAAATAATATAAATTCTTAGGGATTCGTCAATCTCGAATGGAGTATTGACTGTTTATTCTCTTGTTGCCATTGGAGGATTGACAGAAATAATTGTGATTCTTTAAAATACTCCGGCTTATAACAATCGGCTAATCGCTCCTCGACTTTCAGGCGCATCTCTACAAAACCGCGACAGGAACGGATTTCTTTTTGAAATTCTTCATTCGAGATTTGACTTAGAAGTATTGTCAATATAGCAGTGATATCATGCCCCCGACAGATATTCCAGGTATCTTCGAGATGTTTCTGGCATTCGGGGCTGGTAAGCTTACTCAAATGCCCCTGTAGAGTATGATTATCAATTATCTTCTCATGACTATTCTGCCTCGACCTGTGTCCATTTGTTTGCGAAAGTAGTTCGTTCAAGAGTTCCGCAATATCTTTAGGTTCTAAGCAAAGTTCGTCTACGAATAACTTCTTATAATCAAGGCATACAGTTTCCAATTTTAACCCAATGTGTTTTTTGTTGTACCATGCTATGAGCCCAAGGATTCTAACTGAATCGAGTAACAATTCCCTACATGCTTTTTCTTTTTCTCCTTCAAGGGAAGAAAGTGCATCCAGGTCAAAGTACTTTCTAATAAAGGTTTCTAGGGCCGGCGTTGCTAATATCATTGTCTCGAGGTCATGTGTATCCGTTGAAAAGATATTTGGGAGGTCATAGTTTCTTTCATCAAACTCTTTAGTCTTATTAATTTTTTCAAAGTCGCTATCTACGATACCGATGACCCTGTTTCGATAGTTAATAGATTCATTTGCATATTTCACTACATCGATAACGGTAGACTTTCCCCCAACTTTTTCACGTTTACTTCTTGGCTTTATGAAAATTCGCTGACAGGATGAGTCGTCAAGCACATGCTTTGAAAAGAACTTCCAATCACTATCTCCTTCAACAACTAAGAATGGGCCTCTGTGTGCCCCACTTTCACGATACAGTCGGATTTCACCCCAATATCGCTCTTTTGTCAAATACGGCGTCATCGGGTCCGTCATGCTCACTCTTCCCCCGGCCCCAATGCTACTGTCCAATCCCAATGGTCATAAATAATATCGGGTGAATGCGTTGCAACAATCACGTCAAAGAGATAGTTATCCCTGATCTCTTTTATGCACTTTAAAAACTTATTCTGCCAAGAGATATGCAGTGATATTTCGGGTTCGTCAATGAGTATTAAAGAACTTTCTTGCGAATCTAATATGAGGTCGAAAATCATCAACAGTAGGTTTTGCTCTCCTGAAGAGAGTGCATTTAAGGGTATCGAGAACTCCTCTCTCTCGAGTATCAATCTATAGCCCGTGATGGCCTGCTTGAACTCTTTTGATTTAAGTTCCATGGTACCCTGTGTAAAGTCACACTCAAAATCGGGCATAAATCCAAACATCTTGATGAATTTATCAAAATCATCGAGTCTGGATTTCAAGTCTTCAAGAATATCCAATTCCTCATTGATATCATCAAGGACTAAACGCAGTTTTTTTGCCTCGTCAGGGTGTGAAAAATCTCTGTGAAAGATAACTTTCGGTTCAGGCAGTGGTTCTCCAATAAGACGTTCATACTCGGAGTATTCATACTCTGTCTCCACTATCACTTCTTCCATTCCAGTGTTCCCAGATAGCCAAATTAAACCTGGAAATTTAGTTCTAATCTCCCTTATATAATCCCAGTCAATGGCAAATTTACAGACGTTTCGATCTTGAGAGAGCAGATTTTTGATGCGATCATAAACTTTCCGGGCATCCGTTTCAAGGGTCTTTTTTGTAATATGCTGCGGTTTAAGAACCAAATCGTAGAATCTATCGTGATGTGTTGCCGAATGTTCTTCGTGGCATTTTTTTACTTCACTCACAAGTTCTTCTTTTGTTCTGTTAATAAGGGTCTTGAAACGATTATTTATGTTATAAGGATCATCCTTGACAGTATTTGACAGGTTTATTTGGAAAACGCGCTGTGACTCCAAGAATTTTGGAACCACTCCATTATTAATATCAAAGAGGAATTGAGGGTAGACGGTTTCTTCTAGAGATATGTCTTCAAAGTTTATGGTTTTTATCAATTCAGAGAAGAGATTTTCACCTAGGAAATTTGTATCAACAGATCTTATAGGATCAATCGCTGATAAATCAATGTCAGAGGAGATCTTCTTTTTCGAAGGTTCTTTATCTCTTTTTGTCTCCTGTAATTTTCTATTATACTCAGTATTTTGAATTTGCTCCTCCTTAATTTCAGAAAATATTCCTTCATACTCTTCTAGAATCGGGACTATTTGTTCGTATTTTACACTTTTGAACTTATCTACTAGGGTATCTAATCTAAGGTCATGGTTGCCGCACTTATCAAGATACATGGTTTTTGAGGTCTTGAGGTTATCGTCGATATACGTGAAGAACAACCTGTCATCCGTTAGAAAGTCAAGCGGAATCAGATCGATATAATCGTCGTTTATTTTTCGAAGGATCGATTTTAAGTGTCTATTCTCCTCTTTGGGGCATTTATGTATCAGCAGATTGTAGAGAGTTGAGAAAATACATATTTTTGTATTATCGTCGAAACAAAAATGCACGCCATTAAATGGTACACGATCAAAATCAGTATAATCCCCCGAAAAAAAACCATTAATCATTCTAAGTATTGTTGTTTTACCACAACCATTCAGTCCATGAAGAACAGTTACTCCATCTAACCGATTCAGCGGGATGTCGTAGTTCTTGCCTCCAAATAAGCCATAAATCATTATTCTACTTAACTTCTTGCTCATAGTATGCAGTAGTTTTTCTATAATATAAATACATGCCGTTGCATCTCTCAAATTCTAAAGTAAGATTTGGGCTTTTAACTCATCAACTCGCGCCATATTTTGCATCCACCCACTTTATTCTCCTAAAACTATCGTAGTACTCATATTCGAACAAGTGCAAGTAATTTAAAGTGAGTCAGGTAAGTTTTGAGTGATACATGTCGGGATAGAATGGCTACGATGTTTTGCATCGCAGAGCAAGCAACACCAAAATATTAGGGATCATAACTCGGTATTGAAGTGGTTCTTATACCGTAGAGATGCCGTACAACTTTGGGTAACCTCCCTTCCCGCAAGAATTTTGTCGTGACAGTCCAGACCCACCCATTCCCAAGGCTGCCGAACAGTACTCTTCTCGGCAGATGCTACATCCATTTCCATAAGCCCACTTACACATCACCCCCATAAGCCGCCGCACCGACGATCTCCATGCCCCTTTCAGGGAAGGAGTTGAAGAAACCGATGAAGATCGTCGACAAAGATCGATGTAGCCAGATTG